>Ga0210388_10003065_pt1 | contig 13087 bp, 7 predicted proteins | sample IncBWC19OmetaG_FD_155485 | JGI IMG/M metagenome (GOLD analysis project Ga0210388, IMG submission 155485) | Forest soil microbial communities from Barre Woods Harvard Forest LTER site, Petersham, Massachusetts, United States - Inc-BW-C-19-O ... | reverse complement strand
TTTCGTGGACGCACGGTCGACTAGACAAGGAGAGAGCGACGACATGGTGGCGAGGTTCAAGACGTTGTGGCGGAGGCCCGAGGCGCGGAAGGTCCTCTACGCCATCCTGGGCGGCAAGGCGATCGGCCTGGGGATCATCCTGGCGGTGCTCTGGGGGCTGCCGAGCTACTTCGGCCACCCGGCCCACGCGGCCGACGCCGCCGGCGCGCACTCCGAGTGCGTGAATCCGCTCAACACCGCCTGGACGTTGAGCGCCGCGTTCCTGGTTTTCTTCATGCAGGCGGGCTTCCTGTTTCTGGAGGCCGGCTTCGCGCGCACCCGCGAGACGGTCAACGTGCTCCTGGAAGGGATCGTGGACACCTGCCTCTGCGGGGCGCTCTTCTGGGCCTTCGGGTTCGCCTTCATGTTCGGCGCCGGCAACGGCTTCATCGGTCTGCAGTACTTCTTCCTGCACGGCGCGCCCGAGACCTACGGCTCGACGGGCGTCCCCATCGAGGCCTTCTGGCTGTTTCAGTTCGCCTTCGCCGACACCTGCAGCACCATCACCTCGGGGGCGATGGTGGGGCGCACCTCGTTCGCGGGCGATCTCTGGTACAGCATCGGCGTCAGCGGGTTCATCTATCCGATCTTTGGACACTGGGCCTGGGGCCCGGACGGCTGGCTGAACAACATTCACCCGGTCCCCTTCCACGACTTCGCCGGGTCGACGGTGGTGCACACCATCGGCGGCTTCATCGCGCTGGCCGGGGCGATGGCGCTGGGGCCGCGGCTCGGTCGCAAGTTCGCCCGCGACGGCGGCGGCATCATGGCCGGGCACAACATGACGCTGGCGGCGGTGGGAGGCATCATCCTCTGGTTCGGCTGGTATGGTTTCAACCCCGGCAGCACGCTGTCAGCGATGGATCTGCGCGGCATCGGGCGGGTGGCCACCAACACGACGCTGGCCGCCTGCGCGGGCGGCCTGTCGGCGCTGGCGTTCATTTACGTGCGGGGCAAGTACTGGGACTGCGGCATCACGGTGAACGGCTTTCTGTCGGGCCTGGTCGCCATCACCTGCCCCTGTTACTGGGTCTCGCCGACGGGCGCGTTCATCCTGGGCGCAATCGCCGGGGTCGTCTGCTGCCTGTCGGTCGACCTGTTCGAGTACCTGCGAATCGACGATCCCGTGGGTGCGGTCTCCGTGCACGGCGTTTGCGGGATCTGGGGGACGCTGAGCCTGGGCCTGTTCGCGACCGGCCAGTACGGCGCGCCCGGCCAGTACGGCGCCGACACCTCGTCGACGGTGCGCGGGCTGTTTTACGGCGGCGGGACCAACCAGCTGGTCGCGCAGGTGACCGGGAGCTTCTGCATCTGCGGCGCGACGTTCGTCGCCTCGCTCATCATGATGTACGGCCTCAAGGCGCTGGGCGTGCTGAGGCTCTCGGCCGAGCGGGAGCTGGCGGGAATGGACATCACCGAGCATGGCGGCCCCGCCTACCCGGAGCTGGTCCCGATCGACGCGGCGGATCCGCGGCGGGATCTGTTGCGCGAGCCGTCGACCGCCCTTTTGCCCGTGCCGCGCTGACGGTCGGCCCGGCTACTCGCCGGGTGCGTCCTTGACGATGGCCAGCGGGGCGCTGGCGTCGCGTGGCTCGCGTGGCGCCGGACCCGAATCGGCCACCAGCGCGGCGGCGGCGGGCATCAGATCGGCGATGGTCAGCCCGGCGATCCGGCGCTTGCGCTCCTCGTCGAGCTCGACCACCAGATCGCGCAGCGCCGGTGAGGTCGTCCCATGCGCGATCTCGACGTCGGTCGAACGGAACGCCGCCAGCACCTCCTCGAGCTTGATGGCGGTCGCGGCGCGCCCCGGGACGTAGCCGTTGAGATCGCCGCGCACCTCGGCGATGAGGCCGCGCGCCTTCAGCCGGGCCACGACCCGTTCGATGTTGTGCGGGGTGAGGCCGAACTCGGTCACCAGGCGCTCTTTGGGGTGACCCGCGCCGCCGGCCTCGTGCGTCGCGGCGACCGCTGCCAGGATCTGGGCGGCGACCAGGCCGTTGATCGGCTCGTCGTCCCGCTGCCGCCGGTCCTCCGCCTCGAGCAGCCGCAGATTTTGCAGCGCGTGGGTGATCTCGGCGCCCAGCAGGATCAGCACCCAGGCGGCGTAGATCCAGACCAGGACCAGCGGGACCAGCCCGAGCGGCCCGTACACGCTGTTGTAGCTCTTGAGCATGATCCGCTCGGCGAAATGAACGAAGAGGTACTTGGTCGCTTCCAGCAGCCAGGCGGTCGCCAAGGCCCCCGCCGCCGCCGCCGACCACTCCACGTTGGTTCGCGGCAGGAGCTTGTTCATGAGGACCAGGCCCAGGAGCTCGATCATGAAGGGCGCGAAGAACCGCGTCATGCCGTCCGCGGAGACCAGCCGCCCCGACCAGTAGAGCGAGAACCCCGCCAGCGTCGGCAGCAGGGTGACCATCGCGTAGAAGGTGAGGAATTTGCCGATGAGCGTCCGCCGCTGCCCCACGCGCCAGATGTCGTTGAAGATCCGCTCGACGTAGCTGTAGAGCGAGTAGCAGGTGACGATGGTGAAGATGAGGCCACCGCCCCCGAGCGCGCCGATGCTGACCTTGCCGGCGAACGACTGGATCCGCTCGCTGACGTCGGACATCCGCGGGAAGACGTGCTCGGAGAAGAACTGCAGCAGGCGCGACTCGGCGTCGAGGGAGCCGACGCCCCGGAGGATCGAAAACGCGATCGCCGTGACCGGCACCAGCGAGAGGGCGGTCTGGAACGCCAGCGCCGCCGCCTGCTGCGGGCACTTGTCGCGGGCCCACTGGGCCAGGATCCGGATCGACAGCCGGTAGACGAAGATCGCCGCCCGGGCCCGCCGCGACAGGCGCATGGTCGCCGCGGCGGTGTAGGGGTTCGTCTCCAGGAAGACCCGGAACTGGTTGAACGTCCGCCGCATCCCTGGGATCAGTAGAAACCCTGGCGGGCCATCCCGGCAAGTAGAGTCTCAGCGCAGCGCGGCCAGAATCGCTTCGAAGGCGAGCTGCGTCCGGATCATGTCGCGGTGGCGGGTGACCGGAATCTTGACCACCTCCGGCTCGGCGCCGGCCCAGGCGTGCGCCGCCTCGATCGAGATGGTGCCGTCGCCGTCGGTCAGTGCGGCCTGGGAGAGCCCCGCCAACCGTCCCTCGCCAGGGAGGCGCGCGCGCCCCTTCTCGACGACGATTCGAACCTGCGTCGGCAGGCCGGTGCCGCAGATGCACACCAGTCGGCGCGGCGGCGCCGCTCCATCGAGCACGCGATACAGCTGGCGCACGCTCGCCAGCCGCTTCCGCACCACCTCGGTCCAGACGGGGTCCTCGGGATGGCGCCGGAACACCGACATGCGGAGGCGGCGCCAGGTCTCGACGTCGTAGAGGTCATAGCCGGCGTCCTCGGGCAGGAACTTCACGCTGCTCGGCTCGGGAATCGAATCGACCCCGCCCGGGCAGGCCATGAACTCCTCGGGCGTCACCCGCCGCCCGAGCGGCGCAAAGCGAAACCCGGCGTCGAGGCAGGCGACGGTTTCGACGGTGCCCGCGTGGGCCCCTCCGGAGGTGACCACCCGCTCGACCGGGAGCGTCCGGTCCGCGGCGTAGGCGGCACGAACGATCGGGCCGCCGTTCGAGAGCCCCAGGATGTCGATTTCGTCCCCGCAGGTCTCTGCGAGGCGTCGTACCTCAGCCGCCAGCGTGACGCCCAGCTCGACCACCGGCTTCCGCCAGTCATAGGCGAAATAGTGGAGCGTCTCCCCGTGCCGGTACCCTCCGGCGACGAGCGCCTGCTCGAGGGCGCCGACCAGGTCGTACTTGAAGCCAAACAGCAGCGGGAGGCCGTGCAGGATCCTCTTCGGGCCTCCGCGCAGCCCCTCCAGGGTCCCGATTGGCGGCCCGCCGTAGAGCTGCCGGAACTGCCCCCAGATGTAACCGAGCTCATCGTCGTAGATCTCGGTGCAGAAGAGCCCCGGGACCACCAGCAGCGGGCGCAAGGTCGTGACACGGTAGCAGAGCCAGGCCCAGGGCTCGAATTCTTCGCCCCCGCGCGGAACGTTTTGAGGATTTGGGTGACTGTTGTATCCACAGGAGGCGGATGCGGTCAGTCGACAAGGCCCAGGACACGGAGCCAGAGGAATCTCGGTCCCGGAACACGCCGCGACGGCACGCGGTGTTGTTGACCTCGTCGTTCGGCAGTCGGCGCGAGGTCCGGCTGCCCGGCGAGGGTTCGCTGACCATCGGGCGTGGCTCGCCGACGTCGGGCCCACGGTTCTTCGAGGATCGGCTCCTCTCACGCGAGCATCTGCGAATCACGGCAACCCCGCGTGGATACGAGATCGAGGACCTCGGGAGCACGAACGGGACGTTTCTGGATGGGCCGCGCCTCGAGCGGCCGACGCGACTCTCCAACGGGGCCCTGGTCTTGTTCGGAAACCAGGTGGCGGTCTTCCGGCTGGTGGCCGACGCCGAGCTCTCGGCGCTCGAGCAGGACGCCGCCGCGCCGTTCGGTCTCATATCGACCTCGTCGCCCGCCCTGGCGTTGATCTACGCCCGGCTGCGCAAGCTCGCCCGCACCGACGCCGAGCTTCTCCTGGTCGGCGAGACGGGCGTCGGCAAGGAGGTCTGCGCGCGTGCCGTCCATCGGGCCTCCGGCCGCGCGGGCCGCTTCGTGGCGATCAACTGCACGGCGCTCCCTGCGTCGCTGGTGGAGAGCGAGCTGTTTGGCTATCTGGCTGGCGCCCATTCGACGGCCAGGACAGCCAAGCCCGGTCTGGTCGAGGCAGCCGACGGGGGGACCCTGCTGCTGGACGAGATCGGCGACATGGCCCCCGAGCTGCAGACGAAGATCTTCCGCTTCCTGCAGGACCGCACCTTCAGCCCGCTGGGCTCGACCAAGCCTCGCCGGGTCGACGTCCGGGTGATCGCCGCCACCACGCGCCAGGCGATCGGCCTGGGCGTGGGTGCGTTGCGTGGCGATCTGGTCGCCCGGCTGGGGGCCGAGCCGATCGTCATTCCGCCACTGCGCAAGCGCCCGGAGGAGATCCTTCCCCTGGTGGAGCGCTTTGCCGAGGGGGCCCTGCACGAGATCGAGCCGGCCGCGGTACGGGCGTTGTGCCTTTACGGTTGGCCCCTCAACGTCCGCGAGCTGCAGAAGACCATCGCCCATGCCCTGGCGCTCAGCACCGGCGTGCATCTGCGGCTCGAACACCTGCCGGCCTCCATCCGGGGCGCGCTCCAGCGAGGCGCCCCCATGGAGGTCCGACGCCGTGACCCTCGCCCGGCCCCCGACGCCAACGAGCTGGAGCAGTTGCTGAAACAACACGACGGCAACGTCGCCAGCGTGGCGCGGGCGCTCGATCGAAAGTGGAACGTGGTCTGGCGGTGGGTCGTGAAGTACAAGCTGCGGCCGGAGAGGTTTCGTGGCTGAGGACGAGAACGACTCGACGTCGTCCCTGAAGCGAACCGACCTCGAACGTCCATTCGCGACCTCCGATTCGCCAGCCGTCCCGCTGCTGTCGGGAATGGTCCTGGCGGGGCGTTACGAGATTGGCAAGACCATCGGACGGGGGGGCATGGGGTTGGTGGTCCAGGCCTTGGACAGGACCCTGGGCGTCGATGTCGCGATCAAGATCGTCCGCGCGGAGTACGCGGGGGAGCGAGAGTGGAGCGAACGATTGGCGCGCGAGGTGAAGCTGGCGCGGCAGATCCAGCACGCCAACGTCTGCCGCGTCTTCGACTACGCCCAGGCGGAGGGGAGGGCCTTCCTGATCATGGAGCTGGCCACAGGTGGCACGCTTCGTGACGAACTTCAGGCCGGCACAGCCACGGCGCGGCCGCTGGCGGCGCGAATCGCCGATGCGCGCGCGATCGCGGCCGGCCTGGGCGCCATTCACGCGGCCGGGATCGTCCACCGCGACATCTCCCCGCAGAACGCACTTCGGATGAGCGACGGTCGCCTGGTCCTCTCGGACTTCGGCCTGGCCACCGATTCGTTCGATGGGACGACCAGCATCCGCGGCGGCACGGTGGCGTACATGGCGCCCGAGGTGGTTCGCGGCGGGCACGCCAGCTTCGCGGCGGACATCTGGGCACTGGGCGCCGTCATTCACGAAACCGTCTTCGGGCAGCGTTTGCAGTGGGACCCGGGCAGCGGAGAGATGCGCAGCTCGGTCGCGGGTCAGCGGCTGACCCGGACGGAGCGGAGCGTGCTCGAGATCTGCACGGCGTGCCTGGCGCTGAATCCGACGCGCCGGCCGCGCGACGCAGACGAGATCGCGGCTCGGCTCAGTGAGGCGGGGCTGGCACGGACGGCCGGCCGTCGGCGGCGCCGCCAGGCGGCGACCGTGACGGCCGCGGCGTTCATGATCGCCGCGGTTGTCGTCGGTGGGCAGCGGGTCAGGAGCGCGCGAAGGCGCGCCGCAGCGGCGGCCGCGGCGGCGGCCTCCGTCGATCCTCTCATGATCGACCTGACCGGCCAGCCGGACGACTGGACCGACAAGGCGAAGGTGGTGGCCGAAGTGCCGGACCGGATCCGCTGCCTGGTGCGGCTTCCCGATCACCATACGGTGCGGTTCCTCTGGGGGGATCCGCCGCGCGCCGAGGACGTCGACATCCGCACCGGCCGGCGCGTGGCCTCGCCATTGGTGCCCGAGGCTCACGCGGAGGGATGCCCGGATCTCACCGCTGACGGTCAGCGCCTCGTCTACACGGGCCACACCCCGGACGACCGCGCCTATGCCTTCGTTTCGCCACATCCGGATGGCCGCGACGCCGTTCCAGAGGTGCAGATCGCGGAGCCGTCGCGGACATCCGACCCGGTCTGGTTACCGGACGGGCAGAGCTTCCTCTACGACATCGACGACAAGCACGTCGGGGTGTTCTCGCTGGAGACGAAGCACAGCGAGGTCGTGCCAACCACGCTCGCGCCCATGTTCACCTCGTTTCACGCGGTCATCGGGAACCAGATCTTCGTCGACTCCCTCCTGCAGACGGGGGGCTCCGACATCGCTGGCTTCTCGTTTCCACACCTGAACGAGACGATCAACTTTCGTCTGCCGGGACCGATGTTGGATATTCAGTCTCCAGGGGGAGACACCTACTATCTGGTTGCCCCCTACGGCTCCGAGGCCGTGCTGGCGCAGGTTGAACCCGCCGAGAACCGCGGGCGCTTCGTGGGCCAGATCGGCGGGCAATCCATGCACTACCCGCTGTTCTTCGAGGGGGACTCGGTGTTCGTGAGCAGCGCGCTCGTGGCCAACCTGGTTCGTCGCTCGGGAGGCGTCGATGTTCGCGTGCGGGTCGGCGCCGACCTCTCCTGGGCGTCGAGGTGCGGCGAAAGGATCATCGCGAGTCAGGCGAAGGATGGAACGGAGAGGACGATCTGGATTGACGCCGAGGGCAGGTTCGGCGGTACGCTGGCCGACGGTACGAACTCCCCGAGGTGCTCTTCCGACGGACGGACGATGTTTTGGGCGAGCATCGGCCAGACGCCGGCCGTACAGCGTTGCGATGATGCCGGTTGCCGCACCCTGTTCAAGGGAGAGGCCCACACCCTGGCGCTTTCGCCGGATGACAAACGCTTGGCGTTCTTGACCGAACAAAATCGCGGGCACGTCATCCGCTGGGTGGCGGCAGACGGTCGAGGAAGCGGCCGCGAGGTGGCGGTCGTGGATACGGCATGCACTCCGGTCTGGTCGAGCGACAAGGATCTGTGGATCGCGCTGCGCAACGGGCGACGCGTGATCTGGACGGAGTTCGACAGCGATTCGGCGAGGCCGACGGGCCGGACCTCGGTCGGAACGCACGATTGCACGGACAATCTCGCCGACCCTGCGGCGCCGGGCGAAGAAGCGGTGAAGATTGAATTCGCCTTTCAATCTCAGCTGCGCGTGCTTCCAAATAAATATCTTCCGAGCCGGTAGCGATCTCGATAACCTGTCGCGGGGCGTCAGATGAGCGGTTCCGGGCCGGGTTCAAAAGACAGCATCACCGAGGTGGCGGAGGAGGAGTCCTTCGTCCGCGAACGGCCCCCGGACATCGAGCGGGGGACGGTGCTGGCGGGCCGATATCAGATCGAAGACATCATCGGGAAGGGGGGGAGCGGGATCGTTCTGCGGGTCTTCGATCGGACCGCGCAAAATGTCGTCGCCCTGAAGGTGCTCAAGAGTGAGCTGGCGCGCGACGCCAAATGGGAGAGGCGATTCTCGCGGGAGCTCCGGCTCGGGCGGCCGATCCAACACCCCAACGTCTGCCGGATCTTCGACATCGGGGAGGCGGACGGTCACCGCTTTTTGACGATGGAGATCGCGCGGGGCGGATCGCTGCGCGATGAGCTGAAGCGCGGTGGCGCACTCGAGCGGCCGATCGAAGAGAGAATGGCCGACGCGAGGGCCGTGATCGCCGGTCTGGCCGCTCTGCACGCCGTGGGCGTCGTTCACCGCGACTTCAAGCCCGACAACCTGCTCCGGATGGAGGACGGCCGGTTGGTCCTGTCGGATTTCGGCCTGGCGACCGACGCGGCGACCGCACCGGGCGCCACCGTCTTGATCGGCACGCCCCACTACATGGCGCCCGAGGTTCTCGCCGGCGAGCCCGCGACGAGTCGATCGGACGTCTGGGCGCTGGGCGTCGTCCTTCATGAGATCTTCTTCGGTCGCCGTCCGGAGCGGCGTCCGGCCAGCTTCGACGGCAGCACCAGGGCGCCGCTGCGTCCGACGTCTCCGGTGGAGCGCCGAATGCTTGCCTTGTGTGAGACCTGCCTCGCGGAATCACCGTTCGACCGTCCTGCGGATGCGGGGGTCGTGACCCAGATGTTCGAACAAGATCGCCCGGCACAACGATCGGTGACCAGTCGTTACCCGCTCAAGCTGGCGGGGATTGGGCTCTCGATCGTGGTCGGCGCGATCCTGGTGGCCCTCTGGAAGCCTCGGCAACACAACAGTGACTCGGTGGTGGGGAAGACGGCGTCCAACGTGCCCCGCTTGAACGCGGTCGGCGAGCCGACAGATTGGACCCAGAGCGCTTCCGTGCTCGCCGACATCCCTGCGCGCGTTCACTGTTTCTCTCTGCTTCAGAAAAAGATCGCGCGCCTCGTGTGGGGAACACCCCGTCGAGTCGAAGACCTGGACCTGGCCACCGGAAGACGTCGTCCTGGTGAATGGCTCCCCGAAGTTTATCGGTTCGGCTGCCCCGAGCTCTCCCCTGATGGCACCGGTCTTTTGTTCACGGCGCCAAACAAGGCGGGCGCCATGGAGATTCGGTTGTCAACCGCCCGGGACGGCAGCTCTGCGACTGCAATCACCTCCGGCTTTGATCCCGTCTGGCTGGGTGGATCGGATGGATTTGTCTACAGCGTTGACAATTCTCACGCGGCAATATTTTCGCTTTCAACGATGAGCTCGACCTTCTTGCCAAGTCCCTCTTTCGGACAGCACGATGGGATCGCGGTCAAGGCCGTCAATCGAGCCGGGACTGCCGTCGCCGAGCTCCTGTATGACGACAAAGCCGAGGCGATCGCTGCCGTCTTGAGCGGGAATCTCTTCGAGGAGACCTCCGCATTTAGCGTCCCCATTGGATCTTTCGTCCAATTTTCGGAGAAGGACGGAGATCTGTTGATCTCGCTTCCCGCGACTTCGACCAGGGCAGGTCTGGTCTCCGTTGATTGGCGTCGCGGCCGAGCCGTCAACGTCGCTCGCTATCCAGGTTTTGACTTCGGAGCAATACGGCTTTCTGAGCAGGGGGAGGTGGCCCTCGTGCGGCGCAGATCGAGGGATGTCTGGCTGCGCGATGGCGGCGCTGGTAAGAGAATTACCTTCGATGGTCAGAACTACACGGCCGCGATGTCATCGGCCGGTGTTCTTCTGACGAGCAAAAGGACCGACGCGGGTCTGTTTGCCATTTGGCGACAGATGCCCGACGGCCGCCTGGAACGGCTCACGGAGGGGCCCGACGATGTTGAACCATCGTTTTCGCGGGACGGGAAACAGTGGACGTACGCGGACTATACGCGGATGAGCATCATGCTTTGCTCGACGGAGGCAGGACGTTGTCGAGTTCTTCGCCAGGACGGATTGTTGCCCAGTCGACCGATGTTTTCGCCCGACGGCGAGCTCATCGCCTATGTGACGCAGTTGAACCGGCCACAGGTGACGATCGTATCGACCAGGGACGGAGCCGTTCGGGCCTCTTGGGACGCCCATCCCGAGTGCCCGCCTGCATGGTCATCCGAGACCACGTTGTGGAGCCTAGAGTCTTCCACTGGCCAATACGTCTGGCTGGAACGGAACTTGACCGGCAAGAAGACGGGAAACCAATTCGTCGGTTCGAGTGAGAGCCTCGAGGCAGGTGAGGTTCGGTGTTCACCAAAGGACGTAACGGTAGAGTCTTCGCCCTGGTTCCGACGGGTTGACGTCGAGAACGTCGACACCTCGAAGATCCTGATGAGGTCGTTTCGATAGATGACGGGCATGCGCCGAGAGCACGGCGTGCTCGCGTGCCCTCGGCGCCTACCTGAGACGCGTGAATCAGCAGTTTCCGATGGGGCATCCGAAACCCTGCGGCGCTGCCGGTACCGGCGCCTTGTGGGCTGAGTGGGCGAACACCGTCCCCGTGGTGGCTGCGGCGGCGGACACGACGAATAACGCGACGAGTACAATCTTCTTGAACATGGGCGTCTCCTTGGGGTCTGGTGGTTGCGGGGTCGGAAAGCCGCGTCACGTGTTGACGCGGGCTTTCGGACTTCCAAGAGCAACCGAAGGACCAATGCGGAGAGCCCAGAGCTGCGGGCTTTTCTGGCGGAAAACGGACGTTTCCGGGGGCCGGTTTTATATCCGTTTACGCAAGCGAAGTTACGTTTTAATGTTCGGCTGATCTCCTGTGATCACGCCCAACGAAAGCACCACGTTTGTCCCGCGCCATGAGGCGTCAGACGATCCCGTAAAGGTCCCCCTGATTTTGATAGTGGGGGACAACCGGGGGAACGTCCCGCAGGGAGGCGAAAGAGTTTCGACCTTCACGGGGTCGCTGGTCATCGGGCGACGCGAGGCGACGCAGGGGGAGCCGGGACAGTCGTCACTGGTCCTGCAAGACCGGATGGTCTCCTCGCAGCACATGGCAATCACCCCCACGCCCGAGGAGGGGGCCTACGAGCTCACGGATCTCTCCAGCACCAACGGCACCATCGTCGATGGCGAGCCGGTCGAGACGACCGTTCGCTTGCGCGACGGCTCCATCATCTTCGTCGGCAGCCACGTGCTCGTGTTCCGGGTCACGACGGTGGCGCAGCGGGCTGCCATCGAGGCGGACCTGGCGAACCCGCTCGGGCCGGTGGCGACAGCCAACCCCGCCTTTGCCATGGTCTGTCAAAAGCTGCGCAAGCTGGCGGCGGCGGGTGAAGAGCTGCTGCTCACCGGCGAGACCGGTGTCGGCAAGGAGGTCTATGCCGAGGCCGTCCACCGGGCCAGCGGCCGAACGGGGCGTTTCGTGGCCATCAACTGCGCCGCCATCCCGCGCGAATTGGTGGAGACCGAGCTCTTCGGCTACGCGCGCGGCGCCCATTCACAGGCGGCGATGGCCAAGGCCGGGATCATCGAGGAGGCGGAGAACGGAACGCTGTTCCTCGACGAGATCGGCGAGATGGCGCCCGAGCTGCAGACGAAGCTGCTTCGCTTCACGCAGGACCGAATGCTCTCGCCGGTCGGCGGGTTGCGGGCGCGGCGGATCGAAACCCGCATCGTTGCCGCGACCAGTCGGACCGCGGCGCCGTCCCAGTCGGGAAGCTTGGGGCTGCGCGTCGATCTGGCCGCGCGCCTCGGCGCCGAGCCGATCCGGATCCCGCCGCTGCGCGAGCGGGTCGAGGACCTGGGCGCGCTGGCCAGCTTTCTCTTGGGCCCGCGGAAGAAGCCGATCGAGCTGACCGCCTTCCAGGCGCTCTGCCTCTACCCCTGGCCGGGCAACGTCCGCGAGCTCGGGAAGGTGATGACCTCCGCCGAGGCTCTGGCACGGGACGCCGATCGGATCGCGATCGAGCATCTGCCGGGAACGATCTTGTCGGCGCCGCGGGTCAGGGGCTCCGCCGGGGGGCGTCGAAAATCACGTCCGCCGCCGGACGCCGCCGAGCTGGAGGCGCTCATTCGCCGATTTCACGGCAACATGATGCGCGTCGCCCGCGAGCTCGACCGGAAGCCCGCGCTGGTTTATCGCTGGGCCAAACGGTTCGGCCTCAAGGCGGACGATTTTCGAGCTAAAAAAGAGGCCTAGCAAAGAGGCCTGGATCGATTCGCCAACGGTTTCGGTTTGCGGTAATGAAACCCGAACAGTCGTTGCGCGCGGCGGTGTAACGAAATGGACGACCTCAGCCAATTCTTGCGTCCCGCCGGTGGCGGCATTCACACGGTGAGCACCGGACGTGCCGCCCGCGAATCGTTGCAGAAGGCGCTCTACGGCGCGCGCGACGAGGCCGAGATCCAGGCGAAGTGGCGCGCTGCGCTGGCGTCTATCGGCATGGCGCGCGTGGCGATCCTCGGGATCCCCTCCGATTGCGGCGCGGGACTGACGCGCGGCGCTGCTTTTGGACCGGAGGCGATACGGTCGGCGCTGCTCCAGCAGGCGCCCGATTTCCCTGCGCGGGCCGCCCGTGCCGGGATCGTCGACGTGGGCGATCTCTTCGTGGTGCCGCAGCTCCTGACCGACGACATGTTGAGCGACGAGCAACGACGCCGAACACGCGCGGTGCTCTATGGCCCCTCGGCCGCAAACGGCGATTGGCCGGTGGCGCCGCTGTCGATTGCCGAACGCGTCGTCGATCAATTGCTGCGGGCCCGGCCCGGATTGCGCATCTTCATGCTGGGGGGCGATCACTCGGTGGCCTGGCCGGTGGTGGCGGCGATCGCGCGGCACGCCGCCGAGCCGTGGGCGATCGTGCACGCGGACGCCCATACGGATCTCCTGCCCGAGCGTCTGGGGATCCGGATCTGCTTCGCGACCTGGGCGTACCACGCCAACGAGCTCCTGGGCCGAGGCGGACGGCTGGTGCAGATCGGCGTGCGCACCTCGTCGCGCACCAAGGA
>Ga0210388_10003064_pt1 | contig 13091 bp, 9 predicted proteins | sample IncBWC19OmetaG_FD_155485 | JGI IMG/M metagenome (GOLD analysis project Ga0210388, IMG submission 155485) | Forest soil microbial communities from Barre Woods Harvard Forest LTER site, Petersham, Massachusetts, United States - Inc-BW-C-19-O ... | reverse complement strand
CCTCGCTCTGCTGGCGTCGGGCGCCGGGTGCGCGGGGCACGCCCAGGGACACCTGGCCGCGCCGCCCGCACCCTGGGTGGGGGCGCTGGTGCCGGAGGCCGCCTCGCGCGAACGGCTGCTCGACGAGGTGGGGGAGGCGGTCTGGCGGGGCGATCTCGTGGCGGCCGAGGTGGCGCTGACCGCGCTCGCCGATCGAGAGCGCGGCAAGCGCGACAGCGCGCTCGATTTCTGGTCGGAGATGCTCGCGCTCCTGCGCTGCGAGCCGCTGGCGCGCGTTCCGCAGATCGATCGGGGCGCTCCGCCGCTGCGCGATCCCTGGGAGCAGCTGCGGCGCCTGGTGCAGATCGAACGGGTGCGACTCGCGCGTGCGCTGCCCGAGCCTCCCAAGTCCGCGAGGATGATGGCGCGATCCGACGAGCGGACGAATCGGTCGGGCGCCTCGGCCCAGGTGACGAACGAAGTGACCTGGCCGGTCGAGCGCGAATACTGGAACGACGAGGTGGCGGTCCCCGTGCTCGTCACGCGTTGCCCGCTGGCCAATCCGACCTCGCCGGCGACTTCGATGAGCGTCGCCTCGGCGCCGGCCGCCGAGGCGGAGATCGCGCTCGTCGCGGGGACGGCCGGCATGTTGCCGCCGGAGCACCCGGCGACTCCGCCGCTGCTGTTGCAGGCGGCGGTGCTGGAGATGGCGCACGGGCGCGCCGCGCCGGCGGTCGCGGCGCTGGCCCGGTTCGACGCGGCCGGTGGCCCGCGCGACAACGCGCTCGCGCTGCGCGAACGGTCCGACGCGATCTTCACCGACGCGCTGGCGGCGATCGACGATCCGGCGGTCGCGCCCGCCGTGGCGATCGAAAAAGCGCGGGCGGCGTTTCGTCTCGAGCTGCCCCCGCCGGTCCGTCGTTCGCTGGCGCTCCTGCTCGCCGATCGGCTCGTCGCGGCCAAGCGTCCCGACGACGCCGCAGCGATCCTGGGCGCGCCGCCTCACGGCGACGACGCCGTCGGCCGCTACATCGCCTTTCGCCAGGTCGAGGCGCATGCGCGTGCTGGCCGGCGGGCCGAGCTGTTCGCCGAGGCGCGCGAGGCGTTGCATCGACACGGCCACGCCGACGTCGACGCCGATCCGGCGCTCGGCGCCATCATGGACATGGCTCTGCGCACCCTGGAGGCTTCGCCCGTCTCGCCCGAGACGATGGAGATGCTGGAGGCGCTCGGCCCGCCCCGGGAGCGGCTCTCCCGCGCCGAGGCGTTCGCCGGGATGGCGCTCGGCGCCGGGGCGCACGCCTCGGCGATGGCGACCTTCGCCTGGCTCTACGACAACGACACCGACTCCGAGCGGCGGCTGCAGCATCTGGCGCGCGAGTCCGTCGCGGCCGCCCGCGCCGGAGCGCGCGCCGAGTTCGCGCGGACGTTCCAGCTGCTCGCCGGCCAGGAGGAGCCAGAGCCTGCCGCGCGTCCGTCGCTCGCCAAGACGAAGGCCAAGGCCAACGGGACGACGGCAGCAACGACGACGACGGCGCGGCTGCAGACGGAAGATGGAGGCCTCATCGCCTCGCAAGAAGCAGAGGGGCATCGGTCCAAGCTGCGGGCGGAGCGCTCCGTCGACTGGCAGCGCGCCCTTTTGGTCGTGGCGCGCGACGCGCTGCCGGCCCTGGTCGACAACGACGATCAGACCGATCTGGCGACGCTGGTGGCGACGCTCAAGCGGCACCTCGACGAGGCGGGGCGCGGTCCGGTCGACGAGGAGCTGACCACGCTCTACCGGGCTGCCAGCGCGCACCTCAAGTCTGGGCCGCGGGCCTACGCCGAGACGGTCGGGTCGGCGCGGCGTCCGATCCTGCTCGGCGAGATCTTGATCGGCCGCAGCTACGACGTGCGCCGGCCGGCCATCGACCTGAGGTCGGCGCTGGAGGAGACCGGACCGCTGGTGTTCGTTCCCCGGCGGGGCGCCGATCCGGCGCCCGAGACGCTGCGCCGCTGGCCAAGCAGCTTCCGCGTCACCTGGACCGGAGGCGGCTCGTGATCCGCGGGCCGCTTCTGGCGGCCTTCTCGGTGGTCATCATCCTCGAGGCCATCGGCGCCCCCGGGGCGCGCGCGCAGTCGCTCGTCGACGAGCGGCCGGAGGACCCCTGCGAGGCGGCGCGCGGCCTCGACATCGCCGACACCACCCCGGCCGCGGAGAGCGTGCGCCGGAGCTGTCGCCTCGAGCGGTTCCAGGACCGCCTGGCGGCCGACCGGAGCCAGCAGGTCGTCGTGGAGGGACAGACGCGCGAGGCGCGTATTCAGCAGTGGATCGACGCCACCCAACCTTGGCGGGTCACCCGTCCGCTGGCGTTCGAGGCGTTCTTCGGGACGGGCCTGGCCAGCTACGGCATCGGCTTCTCTTGGGACTTTCTTCGCCACGCCGAGCTGGGAGCCTGGCTCGGATGGCGGCCGATCTCCTGTCAGGATTCGTACGGGAACTCCACCTCCAACTGCGGGCGGACGGCGTATGGGCTGCGCGGCCGATGGTATTTGACCGAACATGACTTCACCCCGTTCGTCGACACCGGGCTCTCTTTGATGAGCTCCAACCTGGCGCTGTTCAGCAGCACCGGATCCGGGTACCTCAGCGGGTCCGGGCGGGCCAACAGCGCCTCTCTCGGCGCGGGATTGGCGTTCGGGTTCCGGTCCCTCCGGATGAGCATCGAATATGTCTTCGAATACACGTTTTACACGGGAGCGAGCTTGAACGACGACAAGAAGACGCCCAGCCCGGAGCTGGATACGGCGCTGAGCAGCAGCCTCCACGCCGACCGGAATGGTGTTCGCTTCGAGGTGGGATATGGGTTCTAGACCAGCCCAGGTCGTCTGCTTGACCGCGGTCGCATTGGCGCTCCTGCAGGTCCAGGCGGGGGCCGCCCGGGCCGACGAGCCCGCCGCCGCGCCGAACGGCGGCGCCGGGCCGGCGGCGCCCGGCACGTACTCGCAGAGCGAGCAGACGGAGGAAGTCCAGGAGGACCCCCGCACCCGCCGGCCGCCGCCTGGCACGGGCGCCCCGAGCCAGAACGGTCAGGTTCCCCAGCGGGTCGACCGCGAGATCCCTGTGCGCCGTCCCGCGGTTTACGATCCCAACGCGCCGGCGTCGGCGCGCCCACCGGCGAAACCGGTCACCTCGACCTCCGGCCCGGCGACCGGCGCTGCCCGCGTTCAACAGGAGCCGCCGCCCCCGCCGCCCAGGCCCGCCACGCCGAGCCAGGTGGAAGAGCTGGTGCGGCGCTCCAGCGACACCATCGACTTCTTCGAGCTGGTGGACGACATCATCGACGAGATCGCGCGCAAGCTGGCGCTCGAGGATCCCAATCTGTTGTCGCCGATGGCCATCCGCCTGGTGCGCGTCTCGGCCAACCTGCGCCCCGAGTTCGCGCACACGCTGGAGGCCCGGCTGACGGCGCGCCTGATCAACGCGACGGCGGTGAAGATCGCCCTCTGCGTCGAGTGCGAGGCGCTCCGCTCGCGGGTCGAGAACGGCAGCTGGGTCATCACCCTCGGCGCGGTCAAGCAGGAGGACCTGCGGCGGCTGGGGGAGACCACCGGCATCAAGACCTTCATGGACCTCGACTTCACCTTCAGCCCCGACCAGAACGTCATCTGGCTGGAGGCGACCGTGTTTCGCGCCTCCGACGGCAACGTGGTCTGGAGCGACGCCTACCGCTCGGACGGGACGATGACCGCCCTCTTGCGCACGGGGCAGCACATCCCGACCCGGGCGGAGCGAGCCGCCGAGCTGGAGCAGAAGATCGCCGGGCGCCCCAGCTACGGGTACGCGGCGTCGCTGGGAATGTTGCAGATGGGTTATCAGGGGCCGACGGGAGACATCGTCGGCGCCAACGTGTCGCTGCGGTTCCACGAGAAGTTCGGCGAGAACCAGGGGAGCCTGTTCGGCATCAGCGCCGGGATCTTCACCACCGGCCCGCCCAGCACCAGCAAGCAGCCGCAGGCCCTGAACTCGATCCTGCTCGGCGCTTACTACTCGCACGATCTGTCGGCCCCCAACCTGAACAAACCCGAGATCTGGGCCTACGGCGAGGCGGGCGGGATGTTCACCGGCAACCAGGGGAACACCTTCTATCTGGAGAGCGGCCTCGATTTGCACCTCAAATACCGGCTCTCCTTCGAGGGGGGGCTCATGTACGTCTTCCCCACCACGTATTCGAGCTACGATCTGGGAGGCTTGGGGTTCCGGCTCCGGGTGGCGCTCAATTGGTGAAATACATGTCCAAGACCGGCTTCCATTCTCTTTGCGGCGCGATCGCCTTCGCGTCGGTCGTCGTTGCGGCCCTGGCCGGCTGCGCCAGCGGCGGCCCCGTGCCGGCCGACGTGCGCGTGCCGCCCGATCTGCTGCGCGGATCGCCCTACACCGCCTCGGGCGAGTCGGGCCGGAGCCGCTACGTGGTGCGGATGACCGACGGGGTGCGCGACTGGGAGATTCAGCTCCCGGAGATCGCGACCGCCTACGAGGTGAAGGTGCCGCTCAGCGGGAAGCCGGCCGCGCCGCTGTCGATCGACATGGCGACGGCGACCGCCGCCGATCGCGAGATCATGGCCGAGAACCAGGCGGCCGCCGAGCGCGCCAAGACCGACGCCCCTGGTCCGGACGACGCGGTCGACGAGGGGACGGCCCACCCGACCGATCGCGACGGCAATCGCGATCCCAACAGAAAGATCGCGCGCCCGACCGACAAGGTCCCCGGCGGGGCGGGGGCGCCGCCCGCCGCCAAGGCCAGCTACCTGCTGACGCTGGCGCGGGTGAAGGATCTCTATCGCACGCGCCATTACGAGCTGGGCCTGGTGGAGCTGGTCGATCTCGAGAGGCAGTACCCCGACGACGAGCACATCCTTTCGATGAAGGGATCCCTCTACGAGCGCCTCGGCAACAAGAACCTCGCGCGGGAAGCCTGGCAAGAAGCCCTCCGGCTGAACCCGTTCAACCTCGCGGTGCTGGAGGCGCTTCAGCGCCTCGGAAAGTAGAAAGGCGAAGATGCACATCATCATCGGGCTCGCGGGGTTGTGGGCGACGCTGGTCGCCACGCGCAGCCACATGCCGAACGGGTTCACCGGCTTCTTCCACCCGGCGGCGCTCATTCTCTTGCTGGGCGCGCCGCCCTCCATCCTGCTGGTCGGCCACGACGTGCGCGAGATCTGGCGCGGCGTCGTGACCCTGGCCCAGGCGCTCCGCTACAACGCCCGGCGGGCGGAGTCGCGCATGATCGCCGATCTCTATCGGTTCGGGCGCGAGCTCAAGCAGGGCCGAACGGTCGAGGCCTCCAAGGTGCTCGCCGACGCCGAGGATCCGCTGCTGCGCGAGGTGGGACCGCTGCTGCTGCAACCGGGCGGCGGCGCCGACGCGCGCGAGACGGTGCTGACGCTCTCCTACGCGCGTCTGGCGCAGGTCAAGGAGGCGGAGGAGGTGTTCCGCTTTCTGGCCCGCACCACGCCGGCGGTCGGCCTGATGGGGACCATCGTCGGGCTGGTGAACATGCTCATCAACCTGAAGAACTTCGAGCAGCTCGGCCCGGCGATGGCGGTCGCGCAGCTGGCCACCTTCTACGGCCTCATCCTGGCGTACGCGATCTGGTCGCCGTTCGCCAAACGGATCGAGAACTACGGGCGCAACCTCTCGGTGTCGGCGCGCCTGCTGGAGCGGGGGCTGACCAGCATCGCCGAGGGGCGGTCGCTCTACGACCTGCGCCTGCTGTCGGGTGCGGGTGGCGGCGCCCCCTCGGCCGCGGAGGCCGCGTGATCGGCCACGACATCGCGGGCGGGGCCGCCGGCGGCGGCAAGGCCTCCGCCAAGGCCAGCCCGAGTCGGAGCCCCGACCCGAACGATCTGCTCGCCTACGGCGAGGAGGACGACACCTCCTGGCTCATTCCCTATGTCGACGTGGTCAGCCTCTTGCTCGCCTTTCTGATCCTGGCGCTGGCGATGTCGAAGGTGAACCTGCGCAAGTTCGAGATGGTCTCCGCGGCGATCTCCCACCAGGCCCCACCGCCGTCGCTCGACGTTCTCAAGGAGAAGATCGACGCCGTCATCGCGGCGCAAGGGCTGACCCAGCAGGTGAAGACCGTCGTCGACGACGAGGGGCTCCGCATGGAGCTCAAGAACGCGCTGCTCTTCGACAGCGGCCAGGCCGACATCACGCCGACCGGCCACGCCGCGATCGACCGGGTGGGCAAGCTGCTCCCCACCATCGACAACCGCTACCAGATCGCCGTCGAAGGGCACACCGATGATGTCCCGATCCACACCGGCCGATTCGATTCGAACTGGGAGCTGTCGTCGGCGCGGGCGATCAACGTGCTCAAGGCCTTCACCGCGGCGGGGGTGAGCCCGCAGCGACTTTCCGCTCAGGGATACGCCGATACGCGACCGGCCACGCCCGTCCAGGGCGATGCCGCCGCGCAGACGCGCGCCCGCACCGAAAACCGCAGGGTCGTGATTAGGGTCCACTAGCTGGGAGTGGTTTCATGAAGCGCATCATCAATATGAGGATCGGGATGGGGGCGGCCGCCGCCGCGCTGGCGACGTTGCTCTCGGCGGGCTCTGCGCACGCGGAGCGCCGGCCACCCTTCGGCAACGACGCGCAGCTCTTGGAAGCGAACGTGCGCGACGAGGTTACGCGGCGCATCGCCCCGGTGCTCGAGGAGATGGCGCCCGGCCAGGCCGAGCTCAAGTACGTCGACGTGCGGGTCAATCGCCCCACCGCGCTGCCGGCCGGCGCGGCGCCCGGATTCGAGGAGCTGACGCCCGGAACCGAGTTCGTGGCGGAGCGGGTCGAGGTGGCCGTGACGCTCGACGCGAAGCTCCCCGCGCAGTTTCGCAAGGACCTCAAGAACCTCCTCAAGAGCAAGCTCGACATGCTCGACGTGCCCGTCGAGATCACCGAGAGCGTGATCGCTTTTCCGACGCCGCGGCCGCAGCCGCAGCAGCGCGAGATGCCCCCGTACGGCTATCCGCCGCCGCAGCCCGCGGCCCAGCCGCGCGAGCAGCCGGCGCCGCAGCCGGTCCCCGCCGCGCTTCCGCCCCCCGCGCCGGCGCCCGACAGCTCCGTGCACGGGATCCCCTGGATCGTGGCCGCCGCGCTGGCCGTCCTGGGCCTGCTCATCGGTGCGCTCGGCTTCGCCTTGCTGAGCGCGCTCGCCGACCGTCGCGCCAGGCGCAACATCCAGCAAGGGGCCGCCCCCGATCGGCGCAGCGAGGCGCCCGCTGGCGGCGCGCAGGCCGCGGCGGTCGATCATCTTCCGGAGGTCCGGCGCGCGCTGCGCGAAGATCGGGTGCTGGCCCGCCGCGTGATGGGGGAGCTGCTGCGCGAAAACCAGATCGAGAAGGTCGCGGTGGCGGTCGAGCTGATTGGTCCCGGCGTGGTCGAGGATCTGCGCGGCGATCCGGCCTGCGCCTCGGCGTTGCGCGAGGCGGCGGCGCTGCTGGTCGACGGCCGGCCCCGCTCCGACACGCGCGAAATCGTCGACCAGCTGCATCGGCGCATCCTCAAGCACCGGATGGTCGGCGCCGACGATCCGGTCGAGCAGGAGTTCGCCTTCCTGCTCGGAGTGTCGCCCACGCGGCTGGCCGCGGTCCTCGATCCCGAGCCGCCCAGCGTCCGGGCGGCGGCGCTTCGTTACGCGCCGGCGCACCTGCGCTCGACGTACCTCGAGACGCGCTCCACCGGCGAGCGTTCGGCGCTGGCGGCGGCCATCGCCTCGCCGAAGTCGCTTTCGAAGGAGCACCTGCTCGACGTGGCGGCCACCCTGCGGGCGCGCGCCATCGAGCAGGCCCACCTCGACTCGGGCCAGACCGGCGACATCGATCTGGCGGTCGAGCTGGTCGAGGAGCGGCCGACGGACGAGCAGGCCGAGATCCTGGATGCCATGCGGCGCGCCGATCCGGCCAAGGCGCGTGCCGTGGAGGCCGCCCTCATCACCGAGCAGTCGTTCGAGCTGGTCTCCGAGGAGGTGCTGGGCGCTGCGGTGGTGGGGGTTCCCACGGAGGTCCTGGCCCGCTTCCTGCGCAACGCCTCGGAGACGGTCGCCACCCGCACAATCTCGACGCTCCCGCGGACGGTGGCCGCGGCGCTGGAGGAAGATCTCTCGCTGGTCGTCGCCTCGACGCCGCGCGAGACAGCGGAGGCCCGCCGCGCGCTGTTCGCCTCTCTGCGACAGACGCTGCGCGCCCGCGGCCTGCAGGCGCCCCAAATGGAAAGCGCCAAGACCGGAACGACGACCGCAACGAAGGACAAGGGAAAGATGGTGGCACTATGAAGACCCGATCGCTCCTGTGGGTTCTGTTGTTGGCCTCGTTTTCGGCGGCTGCCGGTTGCACGATCATCACCCCCCCCAGCCCAGACGGCGGGATGACCAAGATCAAGATCGTCCCCGTCCCTTTCCCCATCCGGCCCGACGCGTTGCCGCAGCCACCTCCGCTGGAGGCGAGCCTCCTCTTCGTTGCCAACCTCGAGCGCTCGTCGGCGAATCTCTCCTTCCAGTACGCGACGATCATGACGGGCTTCATGAGCTACCTGACCTCGAAGGGGCTCTCGATCGCCAACATGGGGCTCATCTCGACCTACGGCGACCAGTACGGGCCGCGGCTCCTGCTCGGCCGCTCGTCGGCGAACCCGGCGCCGTCTCCATTGGCGCTGCTCGGCATCCTGGCGGCGGCGGCCGACGCCGGCACGACGAACTACCAGACCTTGCTCCAGATGATCGCGCCGACGCTGGGGAACATCGACGACGGCGACTTGCAGCCGGCGCTGCAGCTCCTGGCCTCGTCGGGGAGCTTCGACGGCGACGGCCAGACCTGCGAGGCGCAGAACCTGATCGCCTTCGGACAGGGGCTCAACACGGCCTCGCTGGCGCCCCAGGCGGGCGGCACCGGGCTCGATCGCAGCGCCTTCTTCGACAGCCCGCACGATCTCTTCATCGTCGTCTACTTGCAGCCGCTGGCCCGGCGGTGCGCGCTGCCGAGCGACGCCTGCAACGTCAATGGCCGCTCGCCCACGGACATCTTCCTCGACACCGATGGCACCGGCGGCGTCACCTGGCTCTCGTTCACCAACGGCAGCATTGCGCCCTCGCGGGTGGTCCAGGTGGCGATCGCCACCGCCGAAGGGCAGAGCGAGGCGGACTTCGAGACCGCGTGCAAGGCGGTGACGGGATTCCCGCTCAGTCTGTTCGACGTGATCGGGCCGTCGCCGAACCTCTACTTCACGCCGCTCATGGCCGCGCTCAACAGCGCCTATCCGGGGACCGGTCAGAGCGCGGACTTCTGCCAGTTGATCGGGTCGATGCCCACCGCCGCCATCCAGAAGCTCGGCAGCAGCGTCGCCGCACTGGCAACCACGCACTGAGCGATCGAGACCAAACGGCCATGCCAACGCCCCCCTCGGCCGATCTCCCCGCCTGGCTGCGCCGTTCCGGCAGCGACAGGCGGCGCCAGAGCGGCGGCGGCCGCTCGCGCGGGCCGGCGCTGGGGGCGCTGGCGATCCTTTTGCTCGCGGCCGGCGGCGGCGCCGGTTACCTCCTGGCGCTGCGGCGGGCGGTCCCGCCGGTCCCGCCACCGGCGCCCGTCTGCCCCCCCGCCGTCGCCTGCATCGCCTCTCCGGCGGCGGTCGGAGGTGGCGGCTCCAGCGGCGCGTCGCGTGTCACGCGGCACGGCAAGGGCGGGCACGCGGCGCCCGTTGCGCTGACGCCGCTGCCCGGCGGGAAGCCGCTCGAAGAGGGGGAGCGCACCAAGGCGTTGCGCGCCTTTGCCGCCGAGCGGGCGCCCGAGCTGCGCGACTGTCTCGATGATCCCGACCGCGGCCCACCGCTCGAGCTGGGCGCCGCCTTCGAGATCGGTGCCAACGGCGCGGTCGAGCTGGTGCAGATCCTGGGGGCCGACGGCGCGCCCCGGGAGGTCCGCCGCTGTTACAGCAGTCATCTGAAGAAGTGGCGCTTCCCGACCGAGCTCCTGCGCGGCGAAGAGAAGCTGCTGGTCAACTTCGTCCTCTGACGGCGGGCATCGGGGCGCGGGTCCACCTTCCACCTGGTGGTGGCCAAGCGGATGGTCGACGTCCCGCGAATCCGGGCCGTGACCGAGGCCTTGCTGGGCGAGCTCGATCCGCCCGCGGCCCCCGCTCGCCGCCGGATCCAGGTCTGGCTCGGTCCTCGCTCCACTTCAGCTGGCGTCGAAGGCGGCGCCGTCGACGGACTGGCAGCGGGGTCCGTAGACGCCGCCCTCCGGGAGGTAGACGACGTACGGCTCCCAGACGCCTCCGGCCGCCCGACAGGCCTTTTCGCGCGTGCACTCGGACGCCGAGATGGAGTTCGCGTCGGGGCGTCCGCAGATGCAGGGGTCCGGATTCTGGCTGGGGCAGTTGCTGCCGTCCGCGCGCGCGTCGACGCCGCCGTCATGAAGGCTCCCGCCCCCGCCCGCGGCGCCGCCGTCATGGTTGCCGGATCCGGCCGCACCGCCGGCGCCCCCGCCCGGAGATCCGGCGACGCCCGCTCCGGCGCCGCCCGCGATTCCGGCCTGGCCGGCCGCGCCACCGGTGCCGCCCTTTCCGGCGGTGCCACTCCCTGCATTCCCGGCGGCGCCTGCGTTCCCTCCCTGACCCCCTTGGCCGCCCGGGGAGCTACCGCCAGTCGCGCTCGCGTGGTCGAGCCCACCATCGCTCGCGCCCCCACCTCCCGACGAACCGCCGCAAGCCGCGACCGCCACGACCAGAGCGGCCACCACGACGACACAAGGTCTCATCGGGCGAGACTACGTCGAGGTGCCGCTCCTCACCTATGACGGCGGACACGAACCGCCGTCCGGACGCCCAGGGGCTACTTCGTCGCGTTGTAGAGCTGCATCACCGCGGTCGGCGACAGCGGGTGGTTGTACATGCGGACGTCGTCGATGAGGCCGCTGAAGTTGCCGGCATTGAAGCGATTGTTGTTACCCGTGCCGATCCAGTACTCCGCGGCCCAGTTGAAACCGCTGCACCCCTCTCCGCAGTTGGTGGTGGGCGTCGTCGTGCTGACGTCGGGGTGGCCGTCGATGTAGGTCAGGAAGCCGTTCGACTCGTCGAGGACGTAGGTCATGAGGTGCCAGTTGCCGTCGTTGACGGTCGTGACCCCGACCATATTGACCTCGGACCAAGCGTTGTACTGGAACGTCGAGCCGGTTCCGCTGCCGACGACGCGATCGTAGCCCGTGCCCCAGGTGGCGTTCCCCTGGACGACCTGCAGGCCAGCCGGGCCCGTGGTGTTGGTCTTGAACCACATCGAGAAGGTCATGTTGCCCTGGGGGATGGCGACGCCGGTCCCCTGGTTGATGGCGTTGTTGGGGAAGGGGACGCGGATGTAGCCGGCACCGGCCAGAGAGAGCGCCCCCGAGCCCTGCTTGCCGGCGGTGGGCAGGAAGGTGACGTTCCCCTGCACGAACCCGGGGAGGTTGTTGGGGCCGCTGTCGGCGGCCTTGGTCGAGCCGGGCGCGTCGTCCATCTTCCAGTAGCCGATGAACCCTTGCGACAGGTTGGCGGTGCAGACGGCCGCGACGCAGGTCTCGCCGAGGGCGCAGGACTTGCCGCAGGCGCCGCAGTTGGCGGCATCGCTATTGGTGTTCGACTCGCAACCGTCCGACTGGGCGTGGTTGCAATCCGCGTAGCCGGCGTTGCAGGCGGTCAGGAAGCAACCGCCGCCCGAGCAGCCCGCCGAGCCCTGCGTGAACGCGCAGCTGTTGCCGCAGGCGCCGCAGTTGCTCGGGTCGAACGAGGTGTTGGTGCAGAGGCCGCCGCAAGCGGTCTCGCTCCCCGAGCAGTTCGCCATGCAGACGCCGCCCATGCAGGATTGGCCGGCGCCGCAGGCGTTGCCGCAAGCGCCGCAGTTGGCGGCGTCGGAGTTGAAGTTCGCGCAGTAGGGGGCGCCGCTCGACGGGGTGCACTTCGACAGCGCGCCGCAGGTGAGCGTGCAGACGCCGCCGCCGCAGACCTGGCCGGAGCTGCAGGAGTTGCCGCAGGTGCCGCAGTTGGCGTTGTCGGTCGAGAGGTTGGCGCAGTAAGGCGCGCTGCTCGACGGCGTGCAGGTCGACAGAGCTCCGCAGGCAATCGTGCAGACCCCGTTGGTGCAGACGTTGGCTCCGGTGCAGGCGTTGCCGCAAGAGCCGCAGTTGGCGTTGTCGGTCAGCGTGTTGGCGCAATAGGGAGCGGCGCTGGCGGGCGCGCAGGTGGTGAGCGCGCCGCAGGTGAGCGTACAGACGCCGTTCGAGCAGACGTTGGCGCCGGTGCAGGCGTTGCCGCACGTGCCGCAGTTGGTGTTGTCGGTCGTGGTGTTGGCGCAATAGGGGGCGCCCGTCGACGGCGAGCACTTGATGAGCGCTCCGCAGGAGAGCGTGCAGACGCCGCCGCTGCAGACTTGCCCTGTGCCGCAGACGTTGCCGCAAGCGCCGCAGTTGTTGCTGTCGGTCGTGGTGTTGGCGCAGTAGTCGCCTCCCGCCGACGGTGAGCACTTGGTGAGCGCGCCGCAGGTGAGCGCGCAGCTGCCGTTGGTGCAGACCTCACCTGTGCCGCAGGCGTTGCCGCAGGCGCCGCAGTTGATGTTGTCGGTCGCCGTGTTGGCACAGTAGGGAGAGGCGTTGCTGGGCGTGCACTTGGTGAAGGCGCCGCAGGTGAGCGTACAGGTGCTCCCCTCGGCGGTCATGGCGATGGCGATCTGCGTGTTGTCGGCACCGGCGGCGTTGGTGGTGACGGTCAACGCTCCCGTGAGGACGGCGCCCGCGGCGCTGGTCGTCGGGATGATGCCGGCCACGATGGTCAAAGTTGCGGCCGAGCCGGGGGCGACGTCACCGGTGAGCGAGCCGTCGGTCGCCGCGCCCTGCAACGAGAAGGTGCCGCCGAGATCGATGGAGGCGCGGTAATGGAGGGTTGCCGTCCCGGTGTTGGTGAAGGAAAAGGGAAGCGTCCCGCCGGCCGCGCCGCAGTCGATCGGTCCGAAGTCGATCGGCGTCGTGGAAATGGTCGTGGCTGGCGCGGGGGGCGGGGGAGGGGGCGGGACGTCGATGGCAGCGTCGACCGCGCCCGAGTCTGCCGCCGC
>Ga0210388_10003063_pt1 | contig 13094 bp, 8 predicted proteins | sample IncBWC19OmetaG_FD_155485 | JGI IMG/M metagenome (GOLD analysis project Ga0210388, IMG submission 155485) | Forest soil microbial communities from Barre Woods Harvard Forest LTER site, Petersham, Massachusetts, United States - Inc-BW-C-19-O ... | reverse complement strand
CGGCTCGTTCTTCGCCCGCGGAGCGGTCGGGACGTACGCGCAGGGTGGCAACAGCTATTGCGGCACGATGTTCTCGTTCGGCGTGTACGGAGCGTACGCGCACCCGGCGGGGAGCGTTCAATGGACCATGGACGACGGGCATCTGCCGGCGCTCACCACCGCCTTCACGAGCGGCAGCATCGCGGTGTCGATCACCAACTTCGCCGACAGGGTCACCGTCGGCGGGCATGCGTTCGAGCTCGTCTACAGCCGCGTGGCCGTCACGAACAACGGGACCTCGACCGTGACGGTCGATCCTCGGCCGCCGACAGGCCTCGCCGCGCTGGGGGCCGTCTCCAGCGACGTTCCCGCCGGAGGGACGAACCATCATGACTACGTCGTCGCCGTCGACGACTTCGGCGCCGGCCTCGCGCTCCCGGCGAGCCCCATGCTGGCGAGCGTCGCCCCCGCGTACGACGCCGCGTACCAGGAGATGAAGACCTACTGGGACGGCCGCCTGAGCGTGATCCCGGTCCTGGAGCTTCCGGACGTGGCCCTGCCGAACACCGGAGGGCTCTCGCACCCGGGCTCCGCGATGACCGACGCGTTCAAGGCGGCCTTCGTCTACACGCGCATCGTGCAGAGCGCCGCCGCGCCCTTCAGCGCGGCGAACAACTACGACAACCTCCTCAATCACGACGCCCCCGAGATCCTCGCCAATCGATTCACCCTGGGAGACTTCCAGGACGGTCCGAACCTGCTCCTGGCCGCCCGCGCCTCCGAAGCCACGAACTACCCCGAGTACGGCGCCAACTGGTACTGGGACGGAGTCTGGAAGACGCCGTGGCCGTGGGCCATTTACCTCGCGAAGACGGGCGACGTGGCCTTCGTCGGCAAGTACTTCCACGACGACTCGGGCGTAGCGAGCGGCTGGGGGCCGAGCCTCTATACGATGATGCACGAGATCCCGGGTCAGCTCACCGGCGCGGGCTATCTCGGCACATCGAACGACAACGACTCGATGGGCCAGTGGCTGTTCGACGACTACTCGGCGTTCATCGGCCTGGCGGCGTACAAGTACATCGCGACCGTCCTCGGAAACGCGACCGAGGCGAAGTGGGCCGACGGCCAGCTGACGTCGCTCATGAGCGCGACCAACGCCGCCTTGTCGTCGAATCAGCGCGCCAACGGGTTCTCGTATCTGCCGTGCGAGGTGAACGTCCCCACCGGCGCCGACCGCTGCGCGACGCCGAGCGACGCCAACTGGGCATCGCCCGCCTTCTACGGCCAGAACGCCTGGGACACGTTCTTGATGGGCGGCAACCCGACGGGCATCGTCGGCGACCCCGCTCAGGTCGATGCGCTGTACACGTGGGGCTTCGGGAGGCTCAACGGATCGCTCCCGTACCCGACGATGGGCGGCTACAACGCGACCAGCTACAGCACGGCCGACAACACCGGCTACGCGGAGGGCGCACTCTTCGGGTCTCAATATCGCGACTTGCCGATCACGAGCTACGCCTGGCAGATCGCGATGACGACGGGGGGACCGAACGCCTGGTGGGAGGCGACCAAGGCGCCCCCCGACAAGACGGACGCCTGGGCCGGCAACCATGCCCCCGTCGAGTTCGGGGCGTGTCCTTACGCATGGCCCCTGGCCGGCCAGACGCTGGCGCTCGTGCGGTCCATCGTGGCCGAGGGGCTCGCCGCGACATCGAGCAACGGTTCCTTCGCGTTCACGCGCCCGGCTTACGTAGGTCGAGGGATTCCGGATGCCTGGATCGCGGCCGGCCAGACGATTGCGGTCTCGAACCTGACTTCTTCGTACACCGCGTCGGCGAACGGCTCGTGCGAGCGCTCCACCTACGGCGTCTCGATCGCCACCAGCAAGTCGGCAGCGCAGCGAGAGGTCACCTTCTCGCTCTCCGGCGCCTGGCCGGGGAAGACGGTCCTCCTCCAGCTCCCCTCGTTCAAGACCGCCGGCGTCTCGAACGTCCAAGGAGGAACCTACGACAGCACCGCGAACACGGTCACGGTGACGCCTGCCCCATCGGGGACCTCCACGGTCGTCGTGACGCTCGGCACCTGATGGCCGCCGAGACCATCACCGAGAGGACGATTGCGCCGCCGTAGGCCTGGCGATAGGGATCGAGCCACGGGGCTCGGCGACCGTCCCACGTAGCGAGAGTTCCAGTTTCACCGGAAAACGCATTCGGTTGAGCCGCGATGAGTTCAGGACGTCACCTCCCCCTAGTGACCGACCGCGCGACCGAACGCCCGAAGGGGGCCGCCGCACCCGCCGAACGTAGCGGGCGGATGCTCATCTTCCCGGACGTCGCGCGCGCCAACCTCGACGACGCCTCGATCGCGAGGAGCCTCATCGAGGGGGACCGCCGCGCGCCGCGGCTCGCCTGGCATCGCTTCGCGCCGATGGTGCACCGGATGCTCAAACGCGCGTTCGGCCCCGAGGTGGAGATCGACGATCTCGTTCAGGAGGTCTTCCTGACGCTCTTCCGGCGCGTGCACACGCTCCGCGAGCCCCAGGCCCTTCAGGCCTTCGTGATCTCGATCACCGCACACATGATCCGTTACGAGCTCCGGCGGCGGAAGGCGCTTCGATGGCTGCGCTTCGGCGATCCGCCGACGGAGTTCCCGGTGGCCGACGTCGATCTCGACTCCCGCGAGGCGGTCGTTCGGCTGTATCGCATCCTCGATCGCCAGGACAGCGTCGACGGACCGTCTTCGTGCTCCGGCATCTCGAGGGGCTCGAGCTCGTCGAGGTGTCTCGTGCGCTCGGGATCTCGCTCGCGACGACCAAGCGGCGGCTGGCTCGCGCATGGCGAAGGGTCGCCGTGCGGGCGAGGCGCGACGGCGCGCTCGTCGACTACATCGGCAAGCTGGGCCCGGGAGCTGCGCCATGACCGCGGATGGCTCTCCGAACGCGGACGTCCTCGTCGAGCAGCTCGTCGAGCTGGCCCGGGAGGCGTCCTCGACCGAGCTCTCGCCGCAGGAGTCGGCGGGGCTGCATCGCCTCGAGCTCGCGCTGGTGGCCCGCAAGCGCCGGAGCCCTGCGCTCAAGCTCGCCATCGTCGCCGCTGCGATCGCCGTCGCGGTCTCGCTCTTCGTCTTCCTGGGCCGTGATCGACCCCTCACCTACGAGGTCGCCAACGCCGCGGTCAGCGAGGGCGGATACGTCGCGACCGCCGCCGTCCAGGCCTACGTGCGGTTCTCCGATCGATCCGAGATCGAGGTCGCCCCCGCGACGAGCGTTCGCGTGTCGGATCTCGAGGTCCACGGAGCGCGCGTCATGCTCGAGGGCGGACTTCTCCACGTTCGAATCCGGCCGCAGCGACGCACCTCCTGGACTCTCGAGGCCGGCCCCTACGTCGTGCACGTCACCGGCACCGAGTTCGACCTCGCGTGGCGCGTCGACGAACAGGTCCTCGACCTGCGGCTCCACAAGGGATCGGTCATCGTCGAGGGGCCACTGGCCGACGCCGGAGTGCGGGTCAGCGCAGGCCAGCACCTCGTCGCCAACCACAACGCGGGGACGCTTTCGCTCGTCGACGAGCTCAGCGTGCTCCCCGCGTCGAGCGAAGCTCCGCCGCCGGCCATGGCCGCGGCCCCCAGCGCGAGTCCGGCGCCCGCGCTCGCCCCCTCGCCCATCGACGTCGCTCCGAGCACGAGACCACGCGACCTCGGCCCGACCGCGAAGAGTCGTGCGGAGGCGCCGAGCTGGCAGGCCCGTGTGGCTCATGGCGACTTCGATGGGATCGTCGCCGACGCCGAACGCCGAGGGCTGGACAGGGTGCTGACGGAGTCGACCGCGACGGATCTTGCCGCGCTCGCGGATGCCGCGCGGTATGCGCGTCGCGAGGAGGTCGCCCGTCGCGCCCTGAGCGCACAGCGAACCCGCTACCCCGGATCGACGCAGGCGCGGGACGCGGCCTTCTTCCTCGGTGGCCTCGCGGAGGGCCAGAAAGCCGACACCGCGGCCCTCGAGTGGTACGACAGCTACCTCGGCGAGAGCCCGGACGGGGCCTACGCGTCCCAGGCCCTCGGGCGAAAGATGATGCTCCTCGAGCGCCTGCACGGTCCTCGGAGCGCGCGCGCCGTCGCCGCCGAGTACCTCGCACGGTTCCCGGAGGGTCCGTACGCCGGGTCCGCGAGCAAGCTACTCTCGGCTCAATGAAGGGAAGGCGGTCGGTCATGGCACCGCTGGTCGTGGCCGTGAGCCTCTCCTCGTTGGTGTCGCTGGCCCCCCTCGCCGACAAGGAGGTGTTCGCGGCGGACGCGAGCGCGCCGACGGTGGTGCTCTTGCGCCTCCCGTCGCCCGACGAGGTGACGACCGAGGCGATGGCTCGGGTGAACGGTGAGCTCAAGGCCGCGGGCTTCGAGGTGGCGGTCGTCCCCTTCCGCGGCGACGACGCGAAGAAGGACCTCGAGAGCGCGGCTCGCGAGATGAACGCCATCGCGGCCTTCGCCATCTTCGTCCGACCCTTCGAAGAGGGCGCCACGGTGGCCGAGATCTGGGTCTCGGATCGCACGCGACAGAAGCTCGTCATCCAGAACGCCGTCCTCCACGAGACCGACCGAGGACGCGGCTCCGAGATCCTCGCGGTGCGTGCGGTCGAACTGCTCAAGGCGAGCCTCGCCGACTTCTGGATGCCTGCGTCGGCCCCTCCCGTCCCGCCCCCCGCGCCGCCTCAGCCCTCCCCGCCTGCCGCCGAGCGCCCTCCGACGAGAGCTCCGTTCGCCGGCGGTCTCGGCGCCGGCCTGGGCATCGGCGTCGCCGCGTCCTGTTGCAGCGTCGCCCGTACGCCGCCGAGCTGGAGCCCCGACGCGACGGCGTCGTACGGCTGGCCGCACGGACTCGGCCTGCGCGCGACGTTCGCCGGGCTGGGCCCCGACGCGACGTTCTCGGCGACCGACGGTTCGGCGAAGGTCGGGGAACAGTTCGCGATCCTCGAGGTCGTCAAGGCGTGGTGGCCGACCTCGGCGCTCGTGCCCTTCGCTGCGGTCGGCTCCGGCGCCCAGCACGTTCACGTCGTCGGCAGCGGCAATGCCCCCTATCAGGGGCACACGCTCGATCGCTGGTCGGTGCTGACGACGATCGGGGTGGGCATCGCCATTCCCCTGCTGTCGACCGTCTCGCTCGTCGCCCAGGCGCGAGGTCTCGCGTCCTGGTCGCCGACCGTCGTCGACGTCGCCGGCGTCGAGGTAGGTCGCGCCGGGGCACCGTCGGTCCGGGTCGACGCGGGTCTCTTCGGGACGGTCCCATGATCCCGCGCCGGGGATGCCGTCGCGGGTCTCTCGCGCCGGGGCTCTTGCTCGCCCTGACGGTTCACTGCGGGTCGCGCGCGGTGGACGCGGTCGATCTCGGCCAGTCGCCCGACGGCGGGCCGCTCCTCATCTGGCCGACGCCCTCGCATGGCGCAAACTCCGACCCCTGGCTCATCGCGAATCACGACGACATCGTCGAGATGAACCCGCGCGTCCTTGTGCTCGACTTCTACAACCACATGGACGTCGCGCAGGCGCAGCAGCGAGTCCTCGAGACAGTCGACGCCATCGCCGCGAGCTCCCGCTACCACGGATACTCCGATACCGGAGCGTTCGCGTTTCTGAACTACTCGCTGGTGAAGGTCGTCGACCTGACCGACCACCCTCCGCCTCCCAACTCGACGTTCGAGTCGAGCACGCTGCTGCCGGTCGACGTGACGACCGGCGCCTTCGACGCGAGCGCCCTCTTCTCGACCTCCTTCGCCAGCCACTACGGCTTCCCCGACCCCGCCGATCCGTCGCAATCGTTGACGCTCTGTCAGCTGTTCGAGAGCGGCACGATCAACGAGGTGTGGCTCATGACGGGGGACGAGGGGACCTCACGGCGACCGCCGCTCATGGCCGAATCCAAGCAGGTCTACGACGCCCAGAACCGACCGATCCCCGGCATGTTCGCGGACACGGGGTACCAGCCCTTCCCCGCACTCCACTGCAATGTGACGGCGCGAATGGCGTACGTGAGTCCCGTCAACGGGGTCGACTGCGATCTGGTGCCGCGCACCGCCGGCATCGAGAACACGGCTCTGGCGTCGCCACCCCCCATCCCGTACTTCACGGACAACGCGACCGACTTCTTCAACGGCGACTTCAAATCCCGAGACGGGGCGACCTTCGACAGCTGGACCGAGCTCGTTGGCGAGGGGACCAACGGGTGGTGCACGTCGGATCTCGCGCCGTGCATCTCGTATCCGAGCGAGACCGCCACTCCCGCGAGCGTGCCCACCGCCGCCGGCACGTTCCCCGACGGGTCGACGTGGGAGATGAATCCCTTCCGGCAGGGATGCGGCACCGCGCACTTCCCGCCCAACTCGCGGTTCCAGTGGGACTACGGCAACACGCAGGTCGTGCGATCGCGCTGCGAGCACTACGGTCTGCACGACGCCTCCGGGAACGACGCTCTCAGCCCGTACAGCAGCGACAGCACTTCGGTCGCGGCGTACACGAGCCAATTCGGCGACGACGGCTGCGGCGGCGGCTGGCAGATCTACCTTCGCCAGAGCATGCCCGGCTTGCACAACCCGGCGCAGGCCGCCGACGGCACGCCCATGAAGAACTGGTGGCCGTTCCTCTTCTACTGACGTCAGCGGGTTTCGTTGAGCGCTCGGTCGAGACTGTAAGCGGCGCTGATGAGGCTGAGGTGCGTCAGGGCCTGAGGATAGTTCCCCAGCGCCTCGCCGGCGCCGCTCGTCTGCTCGGCGTAGAGACCCAGGTGGTTGGCAAAACCCAGCATGCGCTCGAACAGGAGCTGCGCCTCCTCGAGCTTTCGCCTGTCGAAGCGGCCGGCGCGCGTGAGCGCTTCGACGAGCCAGAAGGTGCACATGTTGAACGTCCCCTCGCGGCCGACGAGGCCGTCGTCGGGGCGTTCGTTGTCGTAGCGGTACACGAGGCCGCCCGAGAGGAGGCCCCCTTCGCGAGGGGAGCGGCCGACCGCCGTCAGCATGTCGACCATCCTCGGGTCGATCGGCGAGAGGAAGAAGACCAGCGGCATGATGAGGTTCGACGCGTCGATGGCTTCGTTGTCGTAGCGCTGCACGAACGAGCGACGCCGATCGCTCCAGCCGCGGGTCATGATCTCCTCGTAGATCGCGTCCCGCTCTCCGAGCCAGCGATCACGGTCCGCGGGAAACGACCTCTTCTCGGCAAGGCGAAGCCCGCGATCGAGCGCGACCCAGCACATCAGCTTCGAGTACACGAAGTTTCGCCTCCCGCCGCGCGTCTCCCAGATCCCCTCGTCTTCGCGCCGCCAGTTGCCGCAGACCCAGTTGAGGAGGTACCGAAGCTGGCCCCACAGGCTGTAAGAGATGGGCGCGCCGTACTTGTTGAAGAGATAAATCGAGTCCATCAGCTCGCCGTAGATGTCGAGCTGCAGCTGCTCGTGCGCGTCGTTGCCGATCCGCACCGGGCGGGAGTCGCGGTATCCGGCCAGGTGATCGAGCGTCGACTCTTTCAGATCCCTCCGTCCGTCGATGCCGTAGACGATCTGCAGCGGGTGGTTACCGCCGCAGTCGCGGCAGCGGGCTTCGAGCCAGTCCATGAACCGAGCCGTCTCCTCCGTGAATCCGATCCGCAGGAGCGCATACAGCGTGAACGCGGCGTCGCGCATCCACGTGTACCGATAGTCCCAGTTGCGGCCGCCCCCGACCTCCTCCGGCAGGCTGCACGTGGGCGCGGCGACGATCGCGCCGGTGGGCTCGAACGTGAGGAGCTTGAGGAGGAGCGCGGAGCGATTCACGCTCTCTCGCCAGCGACCGCGATACGTCGACTTCGCCAGCCAGCGCTTCCAGAAGCGAACGGTCTCTTCGAAGAGCACCTTCGCCTCGGCGTGCGACGGTGGGCGGGCGCAAACGGAGTCCGGGCAACGCTGCAGCACGAACGTCGTTTGCTGACCCTCTTCGAGCACGAAGCGAGCGCTCGCGCCGCGTCTCGTCGGCTCGAGCGCGACTCCGCTGGAGAGGGCCAGGACGAGTCCGGGACCCACGAAGGATGCGCCGTGGGTCCCGCAGGTCACACGCGGAGTCGAGCGGCCGTAGTCGAACGCAGGTTCGCAGGCGACCTCGAAGGTGAGGCGGCCGCGGACGACGCTCACGCGGCGGATGAGTTGATCGTGCCACTCGGGCATCCCCGAGACGCCGCACGGCATGAAGTCCTCGACCTCTGCCACCCCACCCGGCGACAGGAAACGCGTGATGAGGACGTTCGTGTCCGGCCAGTAGAGCTGCTTGCAGGTGACGTCGGTCTCGACGGGATGGATGCTGAAACGGCCGCCCTTCTCGTCGTCGAGAAGCGCGGCGAAGACGCTCGGCGAGTCGAAGTTCGGGAAGCACAGCCAGTCGATCGAGCCCCGAAGGCTGACCAGCGCGACCGTGCGCATGTTACCGATGACGCCGTAGTTCTCGATGCGCTCGTACGCCATTCGGGGAACGTGGGTTCCCCGCGGCGAAGAGCAATCATCTTGCGCCTCGAGCTTCACCCACGAGCGGCGCGCCTCAGGCCACGGTGTGCTCCGCGTGGTGCTGGCTGACGCTCTCGCCGTCCTCGCGCTTCAGCCCCTGAAAGACACCCGCCGACACCACGGTGAGTCCGCCGAGGAGGAGGAAGGCCTGGTGGATGCCGCGGATCATCTGGGCGACGTCCGGGTGAGAGCGCTCGGGAAGGAAGACCGCCGCGATCAGGGATGCAGCGGCGACGCCGAAGCTCATCGACATCTGCTGCATCGTGCTGGCGATGGTGCTCGCCATGCTCGTCTGGCTCGGCGGCACGTCGGCATAGGCGAGCGTGTTCATGCTCGTGTACTGCAGGGAAGAGAAGAACCCGAACGCGAAGGCCTGCGCGGCGATGGACCAGATGCTCGTGTGGGCCCCGATCGTCGCGAAGAGCGCCATCGTCGTCCCCAGCAGCACGGTGTTCGCCAGGAGCACCCGCCGGTAGCCGAAGCGGTTGAGGATCTTGGGCATCGTCATCTTGAGGCTCATCGCCGCGATCGACTGCGGCACGATGAGGAGCCCTGACTGCACTGGCGTGTATCCGAGACCCACCTGGTAGAGGAGGGGAAGCAAGAACGGCATGCCGCCGACCCCCAGGCGCGTGATGAAGCTCCCGGTGACCGCCACCCCGAAGGTGCGGATCCTGAAAAGGGCGAGGCGCAGGAGAGGATGGGGCGCCGCAATCGCGTGTTGCCCGTAGGCGGCAAGGAGCACGAGCGAGAGCGCAAGCAAGCCGAGGACCTCGATCGGGCTCAGCGTGTGTTCGCCGAACACCTCGAGGACGTACGACAGCAGCGCGATGCCGGCGCCGAAGAGGACGAGGCCCGTCACGTCGAGCCGGTCGACCTTCTCTCGATAGTCCGGGAGGTGGTGGTAGACGAGGTACAGACCCGCGAGACCGATCGGCAGGTTCACGAAGAAGACCATTCGCCAGTGCAGGAACCCGACGATGAGCCCTCCGACCAGCGGGCCCAGCATGGGCCCGATGAGCGAGGGAATGGCGACGAAGCTCATCGCTCGGATGAGCTCCGACTTGGCGAAGGTCCGCACCATCGTGAGACGCCCGACGGGGACCATCATCGCGCCGCCGCCGCCCTGCAGGATGCGACACGCCACGAGCAGATGCAGGTCGCTCGAGATCCCGCAGAGGAGCGATCCGAGCGTGAAGAGACCGATCGCCGACGCGAACACGCGCCGTGTTCCGTACCGATCCGCGACCCAACCGCTGACGGGAATGAAGACCGCGAGGCTCAACGTGTAGCTCGTGAGCACCGACTTCATGGCGAGCGGCGCGACGTGCAGCGCGTTCGCCATCGTCGGCAGCGCCGTGTTCAGGATCGTCGTGTCCAGAGACTCCATGAAGAACGCGACGGCCACGAGCCATGGCAGGAGTCGCTTGACGGCATCCGTCGACGGCGGTGAGGGCACTCCGCGCATCATGGCATGGCGCACGTACCGATCGAGAGGCGGGGGACGGTGTTCACCGCCGGACGGTCAGAGATTTCGGGGGCCGTGCGGGAGTCCCGCCTCGCCGGACAGGTGGACCTCGACCCAACCGAGCGCTCCGAGCACCGTCTCTTGCGGCTCGACGATGCGAACGATCTGGGCGCGATAACCGCCCCAGGGAAACGCGTCGCCAGGTTCGAGATCGCGGTGCGCCGTGGTCGAGCCGTCGGCCTCCGTGACGGACACCGTGAGGTGCGTCGCCGCGTCGCCGTCGACTTCGCCGAGTGTGGCCGTGGCGACGGACACATCGTCGATGGAGGCCTCGCCACGAAAGGGGATGAAGACGTCGTCGTCCGTGAGCCTGGCCCATTCGAAACCGTCCGGGTCGAACCGCACGGCGACATCGGGGGAATGGATCTGCCAGTGTTCGTCCCGGCAGAGCAGACTCAAGGCCGTGTGGCCGGGGACCGGGAACACGGCCCCGCGTCGAGCGTCGGCCTGCCAGTCGAACAGATGCGACCCCGCGTCTCCGAGCGGCCAGTCTCCGTAGAGAGCGGCAGTCTGGTCGCTCGCGCAATCGTTGAGCGCGAGGTGAGAGTCGACCAGAAGCGACGGGCCACCCCACACGTTGAAGTCCTCGCAAACGGGCCGACCGTCGCAGAGGCATAGCCTGTCGATAGCCTCGCGCGGTCGGGCGTTTGCGCGGCGCCTGCCATCGTCGCCGGCGTGACATGCAGCGACCGTTCCGAGGAGCAACGCGCCCAGGCGCGATCCTGCGCAAAGACCGCTCCGGGTCGTCACGGCACGGACCCCACCGTGACGCCGGCGAACCACTTGGTGAACTCGTCGAACGGGACCGGATCGGGCTCGTCGCGCGCCCACGGGTTGCCGAGCTTCACCAAGAGCTTCCCGTCGCGCTGCTGGACGCCGGTCACGAAGTAGGCGTGCGACTCGATCAGCCCATGAGCGTTCGCGTTCGTCAGACGCTCGGCCGGCGTCGAATTGGCGTTGAGCGGAGGCCCGATGCCCGGGTTGGTGGTCAGGACGACCATCTTGCCGCTGGCGAGATCGTTCTGCAGCTCGTCCGGGCCGTAGCGATGAAACAGCCGGCTCGCCCAGCCGAACGACACGGACGTCGGCTCCCGACCCGTCAGGAGGGCCATGGCGTCGCCCGGCGGGCCTCCCCGGGCGATCTTGTTGTAGCCGCCCATATACTGGGCGCAGGCCTTCTCGACCACGAGGGGCCAGATCTCCCTTGCGCCGGCCTCCGGTCGCAGCTGTGCGTGACCACGGGCGAACGGCTGCGTGACCGTGACGGGTACGTCCCGGAACGTCGTCCGCGAGCCATTCGACATGCGCTGATGAAGCGTGACCGTCCAGCTGACGACTTCACCCTGATCGTTCTTGTTCTCCGCGACGGCACCGTGGATGAAGGCGCGCCCTCCTGGCGTGCTCGCCAGTGCGGCGAGCGGCGCGAGGAAGTGGCAATCGCCCAGGGCTCCTTGCTGCACGTCCACCGCGTCCACGGCGTCGACGTCGGTGCCTTGCTTCTTGAAGAGCTGCGCGTTCGGCACGGTGTCCGCACGACACCCGTCGAAGTCGTGGTCTGGTGCGTTGACGTCGCCGCACGGATCGACCGATGCGTCGGGCGCCCCGCTCGCGACGAACGCTTGATACCGGTCGGCCGCCGCGGCGCGCGCTGCTCGCGCCGCAGCACCGGGGTCGTCGGGCGGCCCGCCGGTCGTGACCTGGCCGTCGACGCTCGGGTCTGGCCTCCACGCGCGAGCTCCTTGAATGCTCTCGGTCCCGTTCACTGCGGCCTCCTCGTCGGGCAAAAGCGCCTTGCCCTTCCCGTCGGCCGCGCGGCACGAGTGGTTGCCTGAAAAGCGCGACCTTCTTCTGCGGCGCGTCCGGCCCTACGGTGAACAAGAAACCGAGGCGAGGGCGATGAAGATCACCATTCTCGACGACTACTTCGACACGCTGCGGACTCTCGAGTGCTTCGCGAAGCTCGCGCCGTTCGAGGTCACGATCTGGAACGACCATGTCGATGACGTCGACGTCCTCGCCGAGCGGCTCCGCGACGCGGAGGCGATCGTCCTCATCCGGGAGCGGACCGCGATCCGCGCGCCGCTGCTCGCCCGGCTGCCGAGGCTGAAGCTCATCAGCCAGCGGAGCGTGTACCCTCACATCGACGTCGCCGCCTGCACCGAGCGCGGAGTGATCGTCTCCTCGAGCCAGCACGTGGGGACGCCGTCCTACGCGGCCGCCGAGCTGACGTGGGGTCTCGTCCTCGCTGCGGTCCGACAGATTCCGCAGCAGATGGCCGCACTCCAGGCGGGCACCTGGCAGATCGGCGTGGGGTCGACGCTCCGGGGCAAGACCCTCGGGATCTTCGGCTACGGCCGGATCGGCGCGGTCGTCGCGGGCTACGGACGCGCGTTCGGCATGAACGTACACGTCTGGGCGCGCGAAGAGTCCCGCGTCCGCGCGCAGGAGGACGGCCATGCCGTGGCGCCCACCAAGGAGGCGTTCTTCGAGGAGTGCGACGTCCTCTCGCTCCACATGAGGCTAGTCGCGTCGACGCGCGGTATCGTCACCGGGGCCGATCTGGCGCGCATGAAGCCCACGTCGCTGCTGGTCAACACGAGCCGCGCTCCGCTCCTCGAGGAGGGCGCCCTCGTCCGCGCGCTGCGTGCGGGCCGGCCTGGCTTCGCCGCGGTCGACGTCTACGACGCGGAGCCGGTCGTCGGCGCCAGCGACCCTCTCCTCGCGCTGCCGAACGTCGTCTGCACGCCGCACATCGGGTACGTGACGCGCGACGAATACGAAGTTCAGTTCACCGACATCTTCGACCAGATCACGGCCTACGCAGCGGGCTCGCCCATCCACGTCGTGAATCCGGAGGTGCTGGGCTCGCGGTGACGACGGGCCGCGTCCCGCGCCGTCATGCCCGCATCTGCGGGAGGACCTCTCCTCTCACCAGTCGCCCTGGTTCGCCATGGACTTCCACGGCTCGGACGGCGGCAGGGCAGCGCCCGCCTGCAGCAGCTCCACGGACTGGCCGTCGGGCGACTTGATGAAGGCCATCCGCCCGTCGCGCGGCGGCCGAAGGATCGCGAC
>Ga0210388_10003061_pt1 | contig 13096 bp, 10 predicted proteins | sample IncBWC19OmetaG_FD_155485 | JGI IMG/M metagenome (GOLD analysis project Ga0210388, IMG submission 155485) | Forest soil microbial communities from Barre Woods Harvard Forest LTER site, Petersham, Massachusetts, United States - Inc-BW-C-19-O ... | reverse complement strand
GAATCATCCCATCTGGAAACATTGGCTCACCATCGTACGGCCGGACCAGGTGAAGGGCACGACGGGATTTTTGTTCATTACCGGCGGGTCCATTAAGGACCAGGCGCCCGCCACTGCCAGCGCCCAAATTGTTGACACGGCCGTGACCACGCATACTGTCGCCGCGGAATTACGCGGGGTTCCCAATGAGCCGCTGATTTTCACCGGCGAGACCAAAGAGCGCACCGAAGACCAGATCATCGCTTATACCTGGGTGAAGTATTTGAAAACGGGTGACGAGACCTGGCCGCTGCACATTCCTATGACTAAGGCGGCGGTGCGCGCCATGGATACCATCACGGCTTTCTCAGCCACTCCGGAGGGCGGAAAGGTGCAGGTGGAAAAATTCGTAGTGTCGGGCGGATCCAAACGCGGCTGGACCACCTGGACCACGGCCGCGGTCGACAAACGCGTGGTTGCGATTGTGCCCATCGTGATCGACATGTTGAACAGCGTGAAATCCTTCGAGCACCACTTCCAGGCTTATGGATTTTATTCCGAAGCGGTCAAGGACTACCAGGACATGGGGCTGATGAATGTTTCGAACACGCCGCAATACGCCGCGTTGATGCGGCTGGAGGAGCCTTTCAGCTATCGCGATCGTTACACCATGCCGAAGATGGTCATGAACTCGGCCGGCGATCAATACTTCCTGCCGGATTCATCGCAATTTTATTTCGACGAGCTTTCCGGCGAAAAGTATTTGCGCTACGTTCCGAACACCAACCATTCTCTGAAGGATTCCGACGCTCACGAGAGCGCGGTGGCTTTCTACGACGCGTTCCTGCGCGGCCAGCCCCGGCCCAAATTCTTCTGGAAGTTTGAGAAGAACGGCGACATTCGAGTGACCAGCGTGGATAAGCCGAGCGAGGTAAAGCTTTGGGTGGCGTCGAACCCGGAGAAGCGGGATTTCAGGCTGTTGACCATCGGCCCGGCTTACAAAAGCGTGCTGGTGAACTCCACCGGCGATAACGTCTACATCGGACATGTGGACAAACCGGAGAAGGGCTGGACCGCGTATTTCGTGGAGATGACCTATCCCAGCGGCGGGAAGTATCCGTTCAAATTCACCACCGCGGTACGGGTGACGCCGGATACGTTGCCATATCCGGCGCCGAAGCCGTCAGGGAGGATCGAAGACTTACCGTGACAATCACTAAAATCGTTCCGGGCCGCGAGCGTCAGCGACAGGTTCTTACTGCGCCTGCGTCAGATGAGCGCGGCGATTCTTCTGCCAGCACGCCTCATCCTGGTCGTTGCACACCGGCCGGTCTTTGCCGTAGCTGATCAGTTGTAACTGATTTTCGGGTAATCCAAGTGTCGCCAGGTATTCTTTGGCTTGCTTGGCGCGTGCATCGCCCAGCGCCAGGTTGTATTCCTCGGATCCGCGCGCGTCGCAATGGCCTTCCACGGTCAGCTTGAAATCCGGGTACTGGCGAACGATATCGGCCAGGGTTTGTGCATCACGCTTCAAAGCGGCTTCGGCATCGGGACGCAGAGTGTGCTTGTCGTAATCGAAGTACGCATCCTGGATGCGGTTGAGCAACTCCTGAATGGTGGCGCGGGTTGCGGCGTCGGGCATCCGGGAACGTTCGTTGTTTGCGGCCACTTCAGAGCGGGCGGGTCCCTGCGGCGTTACCGACCGAGAGGAAGCGGGCGCATCGGCCGAGCCTTTATACGGTGCGGGCGGCGCATTCGCGGCTACTTTCTTCGCACATCCACTGAAAGTTCCACACAGTACCGTAACGGCCACAGCGGCCAAGAATCTCGATTTCATGAATTACCTCCAATAGCCTAAGATACAAGAAAAACCGCTCCGTGTGATATACCGTCGAAACAGTATGCGGCCGGCTGTGTGCGCGCGCCATATAAGGCGAGAACCCTATAGGGACCCTATACAGGATGGACCCGATAGCTCCTAGGTACCAAGTCCGTTATGGTAGAGCTCTGTGGGGCAGGGTGCCATCCTGCGGCGGGTTACCAATCCGCCCCACAAGAAATGCAGTCCGGTAGACTGAGGGAAGAATGCGGCAGCGCCCCTGGCTGGTGCTTGTGGCAGGTTTTGGCGGTTTGCTGCTGTTAATGGCGGCGGCCGAGACAGGTGCGCTGCTTTTTTTGAACAGTCTGCGGCATAGCGGAACCGAACTGCAGGCGCATTTCCTGGAACGCAACCGCACGCTGGAGCAGATCCGCTCCGATATCTACCTCTCCGGCACTTTCGCGCGTGATTCGCTGCTGGCGCCCGAGGTTTCCGGGGCTCGTGCGCAGATCGCTGCGCTGGAGGGCCTGCACCGCGAAACGGAAACCGCGTTGGATCGCTACGCGCAATCCCTTGAGCCTGAGGAGGTCGCGCCATTTCGAGCGCTGCGGTTGGAAATCGACGGGTATTGGAGGGTGCTGGACCGCACCTTCTCCTGGACGGCGGAAGAAAGGAGCAAGCAGCGGTTCGCGTTCTTCTATGAAGAGCTGATCCCCCGACGGACGTCCATGCTGCAGATTGCCGATCGAATTGCCGGACTGAACGAAGAATCGCTCAAGCGGGGCGACAAAAAACTGGGCGCATTGTTTGGCCGCCTGCAGCTCAGTCTGGTGGTAATGATCGTGCTGACTTTGGTAGGAGGCGCGGCCCTGGCGGCGCTCACCATCGTTCATATCCTGCGGCTGGAGGGTGAAGTGGGTCGCCGGCTGGTAGAGAGCGTTCAGGCGCAGACCAGCCTGCAGGAGCTTTCCGCAAAGCTGTTGCGCGCCCAGGAGGAGGAACGCCGCGCGCTCTCGCGCGAGCTGCACGATGAAGTGGGCCAGTCGTTCTCAGCGGTATTGCTCGAAGCAGAGAATCTGCTCGATCTTGAACCTGCCCCAGAGGTGCGGCCGCGGCTGGAATCTATCCGTGCGGTAGCGGAGAAAGGCATCAACGAGATCCGCAATATGGCTTTGCTGCTGCGGCCTTCCATGCTGGATGACTTTGGCCTGGTGCCGGCGCTGGATTGGCAGGCGCGCGAGACCGCCAAGCGTACCGGCATGCATGTGCAGCTCAACAGCGAACTAACCGACGAGCTTCCTGAAGAACATAAGACCTGTATTTATCGCGTAGTGCAGGAGGCCTTGAACAACTGCGCGCGGCATGCGCAGGCCAGCACCGTCGAGGTGGAGGTGCGTCGCGAAACGGAGACGATTTTGCTCAGCGTGCTCGACGATGGAAGTGGATTCGATACCGCGCGCGCGCGGGGCCTGGGGCTGCGGGGCATGGAGGAGCGCGTCCGTCATTTAGGCGGCTCGTTCGAAATCGATTCGCAGCCGGGGCGCGGCACCAAAGTTCAGATTGTATTGCCGCTCAGAAGCTTGAACGGAAATCATAATGGAACATATCCGCATCCTGTTGTCTGACGATCACAACATTCTGCGCGACGGCATGCGCCTGTTGCTGGAACGCCAGCCTGGTTTTGTAGTGGTGGGCGAAGCGAGCGATGGGCGGGAGACCTTGGATCTGGCCCAGAATCATCTTCCCGATGTAGTGGTCATGGATATCGCCATGCCCAATATGAATGGAATCGAAGCCACGCGCCGCATCACCGAGAAGCATCCGCGCATGGGCGTGGTGATTCTGAGCATGCACTACGACGAAAGCTATGTTATACGGTCGCTGAAGGCCGGCGCCAGGGCGTATCTTTTGAAGGACGCCATGAAGTCGGAGCTGATTTCCGCGATCCACGCCGTGGCGGAAGGCAGGTCGTTCTTCAGTCCCAAGATCAGCCGCATCCTGCAGGAAGATTACGTGCAGGCGCTGGGACGCAAGGGCGCCGACGATAGCTATGAATTGCTGACCTCCCGCGAGCGCGAAATCCTGCAGTTGGTCGCGGAAGGAAAAACCAACAAGGAGATTGCCGGCACATTGAATCTCAGTCTGTACACGGTGGACACGCACCGCACGCACATCCTGCAGAAGCTGAATCTGCATAGCGTGCCGGAAGTGATTTTGTACGCGGTGCGGAAGGGGATAATTTCGTAGCGGTGTTACCGAACCGCGACCGTGAGGGAGCCGGTGCTCGGTTAAGCTATCATGGCCCCGATGCGTATATTCCTCAGTATTTTCCTCTGTGCCGCAGCCGCGCTGGCGAGCGGTGCCGATAAGGAAGCGGTCCTAAAACAGATGGACGCTCGCGCCGGCCATTACGGCGATGTATCCCGTAAGATTTGGGAATTTGCCGAAGTAGGATTTAAGGAACACAAGAGCGCTGAGCTGCTGATGTCTGAGCTGCGACAGGCGGGCTTTACTGTTCAAGACAATGTTGCGGGTATGCCTACGGCGTTCACGGCCAGCTGGGGGCAGGGAAAGCCGGTGATCGCGGTGCTGGGTGAATACGATGCCTTGCCCTCGCTTTCGCAAGAAGCCATTCCGGAACGTAACCCGATTGTGGAGGGCGGGCCCGGGCACGGCTGCGGGCACAATCTGCTAGGGGCCGCATCGCTGTTCGCGGCAGTGGCCATCAAGGACTGGCTGGCGGAAAAGAAAATCCCGGGCACCATTCGGTTCTATGGGACTCCGGCCGAAGAAGGCGGCGGTGGAAAGGTCTACATGGCTCGCGCCGGCTTATTCCAGGATGTGGATGCGGTGTTGAGCTGGCATCCCGGTGATACCAACGCGGCTTCCAAGCAAAGCTCGCTGGCCATTATCGCCGCCAAGTTCCGCTTTTACGGCAAACCGGCGCATGCCGCGGCCGCACCCGAGCTAGGACGCAGCGCGCTGGACGGCCTGATGGTAATGTCCACCGCCGTGGAGTTTCTGCGCGAACACGTGCCGGAGGCCACTCGCATCCACTACATCGTCTCGAACGGCGGCGCGGCTCCGAATGTGGTGCCGGAATTCGCCGAACTGTTTTTGTATGCGCGAAATCCCAGCATGCCGGTGTTGGATGGAATCTGGAGTCGCATCGAAAAATGCGCGCAGGCCGGCGCGCTCGCCACCGAGACCCGCATGGAAATGGAATTGATTGACAGCGATTACAACGTGCTGCCGAACGACGCGCTGGCGGCGCTGGTGGACCGCAATCTGCACCTGGTGGGCGGCGTTACCTACACACGCGAGGAGCAGACTTTCGCGGAGAAAATCCGCAAGACCTTGCCGCTGGAGGGCGCCCGGCCGCTGGGGAGCCAGGAAGGAATCGCAGCGCCGGAGGAAGGATATTTCTCCGCTTCGAGCGACGTGGGCGACGTCAGCTGGATTGTTCCTACCGCCGCCCTCAACACCGCCACTTGGGTGCCGGGGATTCCGGCGCACAGTTGGCAATCGGCAGCGTGTTCGGGGATGAGCATCGGGAGGAAGGGGATGGTGGTTGCAGCCAAAACGATGGCGCTCAGCGCGATGGACCTTTTCACGGATCCAGCCGAGCTGAAAGCGGCACGGGCGAGTTTCGAACAGCGCCGCGCCGGGCATGAATACCAGTCCAGGCTGCCGGCGGATCATAAGCCGCCGCTGAATTATCGAGATAGCACGAAGTAGAATTGCACTGCGAGGAAAATCACCCTGAGGGCCGACGAAGACTTGATTGAGCGCGCCCGGCTGCGGGCGGCACTGGAGAAGAAAACTCTGAACGCTGCTTTCCGCGAATGGCTGCAAGGCAGCGCCTGGGACACGTTCGCAGCTCGGTGCGCATTTCCCGCGACGCGATGAACGAACGCCAGGGATGCGCCCGGTGGACAGCCGCGCACCCGAGCGAGCGACTCAGTGGCGCGGGCTCTGGATAGCTTATCGAAAGCGCTTCTGCGTTCAGCTTGGCGTCCGGGAAGGCCTCGCAGCGAGGCGTCAGGACTCGTGCCACGTAGAGTTGAGCTTCGCCGGCTAAGCGCAGGGCACCGTTCGTTTTACGATTCCCTCATCATTCGCAATCCGTTCGTGGGTTGAGGTGCGCATTGGCAGGCCGAGGGCCTGCCCCACTACTCATACCTGAGCGCTTCCGTCGGATTCAACTGCGAGGCGCGGCTGGCGGGCAGCATTCCGAATACCACGCCAACGATCAACGATACACAGAAGGCCACCACAATAGACATGATGGAAATGGGGACCCGGATCTGGTCGGTGAGGAATCGCACGGTCAGCGGAATGGAAATACCGATCAGGATTCCGATGAAGCCGCCAGCCACGCTGAGAACCACCGCCTCCGTGAGGAACTGCTGCAGCACGGCCTTGCGCGGCGCGCCCACAGCCATGCGCAGCCCGATCTCCCTGGTACGCTCGGTGACGGTCACCAGCATGATGTTCATGATGCCGATTCCGGAAATGATCAGCGTGATGGCCGACACCGTTACCAGCACCAAGGTAAGCACCAACGCAATCCGCTCGGCCGCCTCCAGAATCCCGGAGAGGTTGAATACCTCATATTTTGCGCCGGGCCGGTGACGGCTTTCGAGAACCTGTTGGATGGCTGCGGTGAGCGGCCGCACGTCGGACGAATACCGTGCCTGCACGTACATCGGATCGATTCGCTCCACGGGAGTGAACAGCTTGATCACCGTAATCGGTATCAGCACGGTCTCGTCGACGATTTCAGACACCCCGAAAGTCCCGGTCCGTTCCTTGAAGGTTCCGATCACCGTGAACTGCAATCCGAAGAGCTTCATGATCTGACCGACGGCAGCGCCCGTGCTGCCATACAACTTCTGCGCCAGCTTCTCAGTGAGCACGGTGACATGCTGTCGCTGTTCGATGTCGTTCTGGTCCATGAAACGCCCGGAAAGCAGCAGCATGTTTCGCACCAGCGGATATTGGTCGTCGGTGCCGATCACCCGGACGTCCTGTTCCTTGCCGTTGATCAGCACGCGCCCGTTGTTGGTCATAACGCTGGTAGCTGCTACCAGCCGCGATCCAAACTGTTGGCGCACGGCCTCCACGTCGGCCAGCTTAATGAAGTCGGCGTCCACTTGGGTGGCGCTGTTGGTGCCGGCTGAAAACTGCGCGGAAATCAGGTTGGAGCCGACGCCGCGAATCTGATCCAGCACGTAATTGCGGCTGGTGATGGAAATGGTGACCACTAGAATCACCGACGCATTCCCAATAATCAAGCCCAGCGCCGTGAGAAAGCTGCGGAACTTGTTGGCGTTCAGCGCGTGCAGACTGAATCGGAGCGATTCACCAAAGTACATAGCGGATCAGGCTGCGTGCCGCAGCACTTCCATTATGTCGAATCCTGCAGAGAGCGGCCCGTGGGGCAGGATGTCATCCTGCAGCGGGTTGTTAACCCGCCTGTTCCAGCGCCGATTGGCAATCGGCGCGCAGGTTATCAACATGGTTATCAACATGCCCCACGCCGGTTTGCGATAAAGTATAGCCTATGCGGCAAATCGTCTGGTCCTCTCTGTTGGCGGTCATGGCGGCAGCAACGTTGCTGGCTCAACCGAAAATCTATTCCATCGTAAACACGGCGAGCTACTTAACGCCGCCCCAGGATTCCAAGGGCAATCCCGTCGGCAATGATGTCATCGCGCAGGGTTCCATCTTCATCGTTTTCGGCGCAGGGTTGGGCCCAACTGCGCCAACTTACCCGTCCGGTCTGCCGCTTCCCACCACACTGCCGGTCAGCAATGGAACATCCATCTCCATTTCGGCCGGAGGGCAAACAATTGCCGCGTACATGTTCTATACGTCGGCGCTCCAGGTGCAGGCCATTCTGCCTTCCACGACGCCGGTAGGAAGCGCCAGCGTGACTCTGAGCTACAACGGCAAGACCAGCGCCTCGTTTACCATTTCGGTGGTGCCGTCGCGGTTGGGGATTTTTACATCGAACTCGCAGGGCTACGGCATCGCGGCGGCGCAGCATGGCGTGGGCAACACTCCGATATTAATGTCAAGCGCCGCGCATCCTGGGGAGACGGTGGTGCTGTATGGCACCGGTCTCGGCCCCATCAGTACTCCTGACAACGTGGCTCCGGGCAGCGTGCAGGTTGGTACCGATGTGACTGTGACCATCGCAGGACAAACCGTTACCCCCACTTATGCCGGGCGGACGCCGCAATTTGCCGGCGAGGATCAAGTGGATTTCGTCATTCCCGCGAATGTTGTTACCGGCTGTTACGTTCCGGTATCGGTGACCGCGACCGGGCAGGTGAGTCAAGATGTCGTGCTGCCGATTGCTCCGAGTGGCAGCAGCACCTGCACTCATGTTTTTGGTTTGTCGGCCAGCGCGCTGGCAACGCTGGACAGCGGTGGCACCGCGAATGTCGGACTTTTCCAGATACTGTCGGGCTACGCGGCTGCGTTGAACGGGGCTGTGCAGGGAGCTGGCGGGCTGTTCGACAAGGCTGAGTCGAACGCGGTGTTCAACATGTATAACCTGATTCCAGTGGCGTACGGCGCAGTCTCTTACCCGGCGCCCCTGAATTCCTGCGTGGTCATCGATCAAGTGATCACTTCAGGGGGATTCAATCTTCCGGCAATCGACCAGATCGGCGGCACTGAACTGGTGGCGGACGCCGAAACGCTCGAAATCAATGGCCCCAACGGCGCGAATGACAACATTATCCGCCAGACCACTGGCGGATACGTCAGTGCGTTCCTTCCACCGATTCTAGGACCCGGATCGTGGACCATTTCGGGGAAAGGAGGCGCGGATGTGGGCGCCTTCAGCGCAACAATTACGCTTCCGGGCAACTTCAGTTGGACCAACGCGGGGAACTTCACCAGCGTCCCGCAGTCGGATCTTACCATTGTCTGGTCGGGTGGCTCTGTTTCTTCCAGTTCGGTGGTGACCGTGTTCGGAAACTCGACCATTGTGAACCCGACGGATCCAACCAAGTCGAGCGCCAAGAGCTTTTATTGCGCGGTTCCGGCTTCAACGGGCAAGTTTGTAGTCCCCGGCAGCATTCGGTCGCAGCTGCCCAGCGCGGCCAGCGGAGAAACATCATTCGGTAGTTTAGGAATCACTACCGGTGGGTTCGGAAGCTTCACGGCGCCGCTGAAAACAGGTACGCTGGATGCCGGCGTGATCACTTATGCCGAAGCTTACGTGCTCAGCGTCGCATATTAGGAGATGCAGATTTTAGCGCCACCGGCACCTTGCTGACGCTCGGGGCTCCCGGCGGCGGGTTCGGTTTAGATACGATGCATAATGCTGCACGCCGTAGTATGCTGAAGTTGAAAAGATTTATCGCTGGGGAGGATATCGCGATGCTTGCCAAGTCACCGAGCTACATCTCATACGCAATTTGTTTCCTGCTATTTACGGGCGCCGCCTGGGCGCAGATCTCGGCCATTGAAGGCGAAGTGAAGAACACGGATGGAAGTCCCGCCGTGGGGGCCAAGATCCTGATTGAGCGCGAGGACATGAAGGGCACGTACAAGGGCGCGAAGACCGACAAAAAGGGGCACTACATTTACAACGGGCTCCCCTTGGGGACGTATACCGTTACCGTCTTCATCGGCGACGAAAAGAAGGACTTCGTACAGCATTTGAAAACCCAGTTGGGCGATCCGGTCGCCTGCAACTTCGATCTGAAGAAGACCCAGGAACAGAACCAGGCTACGCAGAAGGCCGTTGAAACAGGCAACTTGAGTAAGGAGCAGGAACGCGGCCTTTCTAAGGAGCAGAAAGAAGCGCTGGAGAAGAAGGCCAAGGAAAACGCCGCCGCCATGGCCAAGAACAAGGCCTTGAATGACACGTTCAATGCCGGCAAAGAGGCGTTAACTGCCAAGAATTACCCCGCTGCCATTGATGCCTTTGAGAAGGGGGCGGCGCTTGATCCCAATCAGCACGTGATCTGGGCCAATTTGGCGGACTCCTACGTCCAACTGGCGGCCACCAAGACGGCGCCTGACGAGCAAACGGCCGCGCTGGGCAAAGCCGCGGAAGCTTTTCAGAAGGCGATAGCCCTAAAACCGGACGATCCGGCGTACCACAATAACTACGCGCTGGCATTGGCCAAGGCGAAGAAGTACGATGAAGCGCAGGCTGAATTGACCAAAGCAGCGCAACTGGATCCGCCGAACGCGGGCAAGTATTACTACAATTTGGGTGCGGTTCTGGTGAACACTGGCCAGACTGCCGCTGCCGAGGCGGCTTTCAAAAAGGCCATCGAGGCCAATCCCGATTACGCGGACGCCCAGTTCCAGTACGCTACCGTTCTATCCGCAAAATTGACCACTGATAAGGATGGCAAAGTAGTTGCCCCGGATGGAATGCAGGCGGCGCTTGAAAAGTATCTCCAGCTTCAGCCAACCGGACAGTTTGCCGAGGCTGCCAAAGGCATGCTGCAGATGATCGGAGCGACGATTCAGACTGACTACAGCAATCCGAATGCAAAAAAACCGGTGAAGAAGAAGACGGGCCAATAGTGTAGTCCGGCCCACATTTTGTAGTTGACGACTAAGTGCTTTAACCGTACACTTTCTACAAGTGTCAGATTCCACTAATGTATTCTGGTACAGTTCGGTTACTGTCCAGCTACTGTTTTGTCTCCACTTACTCTGGACGGGCCTGGCGAAGAAGAACCCGGTATTTACGTCATATCTGGCTTGCTCGGTAGCGCGGTCGGTGGCAGCCTTTTACTTTACAGCCGGGTATGGCAGCGCTCTGCCCATTTCCTACACTTACTTCTGGATGTGGTCGGAGCCGATTCTGCTTCTGCTCCAGATTGCGGTGACCCTGGAAGTGCACACCGGGTTATGGAAAGAATACGCGCACCTGGTCAGGCCTCCCAGGCTGGTGCTGTATTTCCTGCTGCTGACGGCCATCGTGTTCGCGGCTGTACCATTGAAGGCGGAACTGAGCCGCTTTGGCACGCTCCAACTGCAAGTGGTGCTGCAGTTTGAATTTCTGGTGAAGCGATATATTTCAACCGTTCTCGCGCTGTTTCTTGGATTCTCGGCGCTGCTCTTTCTGGTGGTTGTTCGCAATAGCCTCAGGAGCAATCTGTTAAGACATGAGAGCATGCTGGCCGCCTATTTCGGTATCTATGCCGTTTGTTGCTTCGCCGTAAACATGGGTTGGGCTAAGAAGACTCTCACCAATAACTACATGCTATCGGCCCTGACGCTTTGCCTGGTTATCTGGATCAGCGTGTTCCGGCCCGGCCCAGAGCTAATACGAGAGTAAGATCCATGGCTCAAGCAGGGCAGCCAGAGGCCGCCCTGCCGATTGGACATTCAGCGAGCCGCTGCCTGGGGCGGCTTTGTCGGCGGGCACTCCGGCGGGCACGTCGGCAGAGGGTCATCGAAGCGGCTGGAATGGGAAGCCGGGGCGGCTAGCTGGATGGCGAACATGCTGGCGGTCGCGAGCGCGAGCCAGAAAGACAGTTTGAGTTTTTTCATTTGGTTCTTCTCCTATTTTTTGATATCCGGGCTCAAAAGGGCCCGGGTTTAACAACTTAGGGTTCTACATTATCAAAAGGTGGCCAACCGTGCATCATGACAAAGTACCGGTAGTTCCACTTACTCGGGATAGGACTAACGCTGGCTAAGTGGTGGTGAATTACTGCATTTATGCGATAAGTTAAATGGCAGGGACAATGGAAAATCGATTGCCATTTACTGCCGGCGCGACGCACGATCTCCCGCCAGCAGAGTCTCGCACTCCTTCACCAGCATTTGGGCCGCATCCGGCGCAGCCGCTGCGCTTGCGCGCTCAAGCCATCAAAGTCCACCAAGGTGGTAGCAAGCAGCCTGGCTAAGCGTTCGGTATCCCAGCCGCCTTCAGGAACCCAAGCTCCCCCGGAGCGCTCGGAATCAACAGAGCCGGCAAACCGAACAGAGCCAGTTCAGCGAGGGAAGGCCCGGCGGGGGGTGATCCCGAAGTCCGCCTGACAGTGGTCTGGTGATCGATGACCATAGGGACGCCCAGATCGCGAACGGGCGCCAGTAACATGGGACGTTTTCGTTAAGGAACGGCTCACCCACCGGACCACCGGTGACCAGAATGCGGCGGAGATTGTCGCGCCTTTGTGCTCTGGGCTGATTCGCCACGCTGGCCATCGCGGGCCGGATGGGATTACCGGTGACCACTGTCTTCAACCTTCGAAAAGCGGTGCCAGCTTGCTCCCAGCCAAGAACCGCGCGATCCGTCAGCGAAGCTATCATGCGATTGGCCAGACCGGGAAAGCTTCATGGATAACGGCGGGGATTCTGAGAATTCTCGCAGCGAGTGTCGCGCCCAAAGAGGCGTATCCTCCCAGGCCGATAACCAAGCCGCTTCGCGTGGCTTGGAGCAACCGGCGGGCGTAGGGTGCACCGGGAATGATGTGCGGTTCAAAACCGCCGGCGGGTACCAGTTGAGTTTCGAATCCATCCTGGCATCTTACTAAAATAACTCCGCATCGCAGCCGGCCTGATAGGAGCACATGATGGCTAAAGCGGAAGTCACGTGGCCGGCTGCGCCGCCTCCGGCAACAGCAACCGGGCGCCGTCCGGAACGCCCTAGGACGGTGGTCGGTTGCTTGTCGAGAGCGGCCACCCCGGCTATCATAATGCTTTCCCCCTCATGTCCGCTCAACAACACCGCTATCGCGCGACGGTCCTGGTGTTGGGCGACCTGGGCCGGAGTCCGCGGATGTTGAATCACGCTTTAGCCTTGGCTGAAGATGGGGCAGAGGTCTCTTTATGCGGATACCAGGAGACGCCCGTAGACGGCGCGGCGCTGAGTGACCCGCGGATTCGCTTGCACCGCATTCGCTCTCTGCGGAGGGCACCAGAAGGTGCGCCGCGATTTTGGTTTCTCGCGGTGACCGCGCTGCGGTCAGCCTGCCTGCTATTCGAATCGCTGTGGACGCTGCTGGTTGGAACGCCGCGGGCCGACGCCGTGTTGGTTCAGAATCCACCCACCGTTCCCACGTTGCTGGCCGCGTGGCTGGCAGCGCGGATGCGTGGCTCATCGTTCATTATCGACTGGCATAATTTCGGATACACGATGCTGACCGCCCGATTGGAGCCGAAACATTTCGTGGTTCAATTGGGGAAAGCCTGGGAGTGCTGGTTAGGAAGGAAGGCAGACGCTCATTTCTGCGTATCCATGGCCATGCGCCGGATTCTCATCGAAGAATTTGGGTTACCGGCTCCCATCGTGCTGTATGATAAACC
>Ga0210388_10003060_pt1 | contig 13096 bp, 11 predicted proteins | sample IncBWC19OmetaG_FD_155485 | JGI IMG/M metagenome (GOLD analysis project Ga0210388, IMG submission 155485) | Forest soil microbial communities from Barre Woods Harvard Forest LTER site, Petersham, Massachusetts, United States - Inc-BW-C-19-O ... | reverse complement strand
ATCTGAAAAGATTGAAGTTGCTCGCCGCTGGTTGCTGGTGAGGAGTCCGCTCCTGAAGATTACTTGTTCATAAGTGAACAGTGCGCGCGATATCTACTGCATCGCTGAAGAGTCCGTAGGCAGTTTGCTCCACGCCGGAATTGATGCCGGCCATTCCGATGGTACCCATCAGATCGGTGTGGAGCAGCAGCAAATTGGAGGTGCCTGACACGGCGGCCAGGGGATCGGTTTCTTCCAGCACTTCAGCGCGCACCCGCACGCGGATTCCCGCGGGATTCAGGCGGGCACGGCTCACCAGGCAAACGGTCTTGCGGGCGGCGGCCAATTCACGCACGCGTTCGGGCGTCAGACGACCGATGCCGCGGCGATCCACTTGAGAGGGTGTCATGCGCGCGTCCATTAGAACATTGGCCAGCAGGGCGGCTTTGGCGGCCGAGTCCCAACCTTCAATGTCATAACTGGCGTCGGCTTCGGTGATTCCCAAGGCGCGCGCCGCTGCAATGCCATCCTGCATGGACTTGCCTTGCCGCATGGCCTCGACAACAACTTTAGAGGTGGAGTTCAACGCACCCGTGAAACCAAGAATCTTCACGCCCGGCAGATTGTTGCGGACCATATTGAATATGGGCACGCCGTCCATCACCGTGGATTCGAAACGTAGCTGCACTTTGGCCGCCCGGGCTTCTTCGCTTAGAGCGGCGTAATCGTGCGCGATGGGTCCTTTATTGGCGGTGATGACATGTTTACCGCGCTGGAATGCGGCGCGGATGTGCGAGAGCGCCGGTTCGCCAGTGGCTGGATTGAGAGTGGTGATTTCGGCGACAATATCGGATTTTGCACGGTCGAGAAATTCGTCGACGGACCGGGCAGGCGGGCCAAAGCTGCCGTCGTGGTAGGCCGTGCCGTGCCGCGCGGTGTGGATTCCGGCGATTTGGAAGGGATACTCGCGGCGCCGGCGCTTCAAAAGAGCCGCGAAGGCGCGTCCGACGTTGCCATAACCAATGAAGGCGATCCGCAAGAGATCATTTTAGCTGGGCGAGCGGGGCGGACCCCCTGGTCCGCGGCCGACGCCCACGTCGGCCTTCAGGTTAGATCGACCTTCGAAGAGCGGGTCCTGGGGGACCCGCGCGGACCAGGGGGTCCGACCTACTTCAAAAATCTAGCTTTTCGATTTGGGTATTGAGGCTCGACTCTAAGGTTGATTTTTGTTTCTTCAGTTCGCTGGAATGATCGCGCATCGTGGCGAGCTGATTTTCCTGCGTGGCCAGTTGGCGGGCGTATTTCTGGACCTGCTCCTGTTGGCCGCTTACCGAGTTCAGGCTCTGGATGTTCCGGCGCACTCGCTCCTGATCGTTTACCAGCGTGGTGATTTCCGAATCCGTCTGGTGGATTTGGCTCTCGGCGTCGGCGATCTGGCGTTTGAGATCCAGAATCTGCTGCAGCTGGCGGCGGCCGGTGTCGGAAATCGCTTTGTTCTGGACGTAGGTGAGGATTGCGTCCGGTGTGAGGCTCGAAACTTCGAAAGTATTATCGAAGAGTTGCTCCTCGTTTATTGCGAATTTCTGAGCCGCGCCGGGTGTGAGCTTCACTTCGAAGCGATAGGCATTTGAGGTAGTCTCCGATGGCTTCTGGTTTAGCAGCTTGAAACCCGGACGCTCGGGATGTTCGATCACCAGAGTCTTTGGTTTCTGATCCACATTCTGGATGGCGAAAGTTCGGGTTTCCTGCTGGGCCAGCCGTGTAGTTAGCATGCCCCGATTAACGTGAATCTCCCGCACCAGACTGCCGTTGGAATCGAACTTGGTGGTGATGCGGGTGCCTAAGTCAACAGCGTAGCTGATGAGACGCTTGTCGCCGGTCTTGAGAGTGGTCATGATCGCTTCACCGGCGTAACTTTGGGCGTCGAAGACTGTGATAGGGCCGCCGTCCAGCGTTTTGCCGGTGGAATTGGTCAGCTCGGCCGCGTTCATGGGATGTTCGCCGTAATTTTCGGAGTAGATCAGCAGCTTGCGCGAGCCGATTTTTTGCTGCAGGAACGGCAGCATGGCGGACTCGTCTTTCTTGACGGTGACCGACGTCGAGAAGCGGTATTCGAAGAGTTCACCGAGATCGGCGGATGCGACGTTCGCGGTTACAGAGCTCAGGGCGCCCAAGCTGTTCTGTTCCTGATCCATGGCGGGAGAGTTACCCGTCGTGACCATCTGTTTGAGATCTCTTCCATTCATCGGCGCGCGAGCTTTAGCCATCCGTGACGGGGGCGGGGCGGGACTTGCGGACGCCACTCCGCCAGCGACGCCACCGATCACGCCGCCATAAACCACCGGGTTTGCCGCCTGATCTTCCGGCAGATCCACGGTCCGGCGTTCCAAAAACTTCGGCTCATACAACTCGCTGATGAACGAGACTGGCCGCCCGGAAACAACTGCTAGATTCACATTGATCCAATCCTCGCCGGTAGTGTTGTCGATGATGGCCCAACCCTCCAGCGTGGATTCGCTCTTTTCGTCAAAGACCAGGCGATAGCTGGATTTCCAGACCGGCGCAGGGATCATATAGCTGGCGGCGATCTGCCGCTCTTTGGCGTCGGAAGAATCGATGTAGATGCTGCGTTTTTCCTTGGAGCGCGATTGATTGACGGCGGCCAGGTAATCTTTCAATTGCAGCTGAAGCTTCGGATCCGGGAAGCGGATGGAGCTGGCCGCGGCAAGATCGAGGGTCCGAAGATCGCCGGAATCGAGCAACAGGACCACCTGCTCGCGCTCAATTTTCTTATCCTCAGAGACAGCCAGACGAGCGCTCACAATGGTTCCGCTGACGGTTTCGGCGCTGAATTTCATTTCCACGCGTGCGCCTTTCATTTGCGCTAAAAATGCGCTGAGCGGGGCTTGTCCGGCGATAGTGAACGGAAATTCGGCCAGCTTTTGTTCCAGAGGCTCGCTGGAATCGTAGCGGAGTCCGGTGACTTTGCCGCCGTTGCGATCTTGCAGCGTGAGCGACTTCAGAACGTCGTTCATGTCGGTGGCTTTGAAGTCGAGCCGGGCGGATTCGCCGGCCGAGAGTGTACCGGCGCGCTCAAAATAACCGACGCCGCTCTTATAAAGGATGATTTCCCGAATGGGAATATCGGCCGCCAGTGCGGTTGACATGCATACGGCAGTGAGGGAAAAGAGTCGTCTCAAGGTGTACTCCTTACTCTAGACATGCCTTACGGGACAGTATCCTTTCGGATTTACTCGCCAATCGGATTTACTCGCCCATGACTTTAATAATGACGCGTTTGGGGCGCCGTCCGTCGAATTCGGCGTAATAAACCTGCTGCCAGGGGCCGAAATCGAGCTTTCCCCCGGTCACGGGCACGATGACCTGGTGATGGACCAGCAGGCTTTTCAGGTGGGAATCGCCATTGGTCTCGCCGGTGCGGTGATGGCGATAGTCCTCGCGGTACGGGGCCAGCCGCTCCAGCCATTCATCGATGTCGGCCAGCAGGCCGTCTTCGGCGTCGTTCACCCAAACGCCGGCGGTGATGTGCATGGCGGAAACCAGGATCATTCCCTCGCGAATCTTGCTTTTTTCGAGCGCCGCCTCTACCTGCGGGGTGATGTTGATGTACTGGCGGTGCTGTTTCGTGTTGAAGGTGAGATGTTCGGTGTGGAAGCGCATAATTGTCGATGATAACGTCCCTGCGGAAAAAGCACCGACATGTGCCTGCTGGCCCACCAAAGGTGATGATGATGCTGAATCGTAGCCCCGCGCGTCGGCAAGGGGACCCAAGCCTTCAAGGGAGCCGGTGATTTGCCTGCCCCGCAAAGCAGCATAGCCGCAACCAAAGCTGGGCCGACGAGGGCGTCCGCTGCGGACCAGGGGGGTCCGCCCCACAAATCGTCGCAGGCTGCGAAAGTTTTCAGGTCTAGTAGTACATCGTAGAATGGAACGTGAGGATTCTTTGCGCTCTCTGCGCGGCGGGTTGTCTCCTGGCGCAAGAGCAGAACCCGAGCGATCAGACTGATCAGGATCCCGATCAGACCTATCAAGGGCCATCCATTCTCAGCCGTGACAAAAGTCTGATCGGGGAGCGGGGCGGTAAACTGCTCGACTTCCGATATTACGCGGAAGTCACCGGCGTCTTCGATTCGGGGCTGGTCCCGCTTATCACGAATGCGCAGGGCAATCTGGTGAACGTAGGCGGGGCGTACGGTGTGGAAACCGGTTTCGGCGTAATCGGGACACGCCGGTGGAAGCGGGACAAGCTCAGTCTCGAATACAAAGGCGCATACCGGCAGTACTCAATCGCCAACGTAACGCAAGGCTTGGACCAGTTCCTGAACCTGGCCTACAGCCGCCGCGTAACTGAGCGGCTGACTCTGGACCTGAAGGAAATAGCGGGGACGTCTTCGCTGGCCAATGGATCATTCTCCTATTTGCCGCTCACAAACACGGACCTGTTCGCTCTTCCCGCGAACGAACTTTTCGATATTCGGACGAATTTCGCACAATCCCGCGTGGATGCGACCTGGCAGCAGACAGCGCGTCTGTCGTTCGGCTTTGGCGGGGAGGGATTCGTAGTGCGCAGGTCGTCGCTGTTACTGGCAGGCTTGAATGGCTATGATGCGCGCGCCAACGCAGCCTACCGGCTGACCAGCCGCGAAACACTTACGGGCGATTACAACTACGCCTACTATGATTTTCAACGGGCGTTCGGCAACTCCAGGTTGCAGAGCGTGTCGCTGGGTTATTCCATCGGTTTGAGCCGCAGGTATGATTTCAGCTTGCGGGCCGGCGGGATCCGGATCGATTCGCTGGGGATAACACAAGTTGCCATCGACCCGGCCATAGCTGCTATTGTCGGCGAAAACTATGCCAACGTGACCTCGGCCCGGACAAACTATGCTCCTCTCGCAGAAGCCCGTGCGCTACGCCGTTTTGACCGGTCGTCCCTTATGGTTGCTTACGCCATGGGCGTATCGCCGGGTAACGGAGTTTATCTGACGTCCCGCCAAACTTCAGCTACAGCGGGATATTCTTATACCGGCTACCGGCGCTGGACGTTCGCGTTGAATTCCGGCTACAGCGAATTATCGTCGATAGGACAGACGCTAGGAAAATATACGAACGTTCAGGGCGGCACCGGAGTCACATACAAGGTGGGGCGCGAAACGCATATCCAGTTTCGCTATGACTATCGGCATTACACCACCCAGAACACTATTTATCAGAAGGACTCCAATCGGGTCAGTCTGGGCTTGGCCTTCAGCCCGGGCGAGACGCCATTGGCGATTTGGTGAATGCGCGCGAAGATTCTGCTGGTTGAAGATGAGCTTCCACTGCTGCAGCTGCTGGAACGATATCTGCGGAGGCTGGGCTTCGAAGTACAGACGTATTCGTCATCGGTGGAGGCGCTCGCTGAGTTTGAGGGCACGCCGGGCCGCTACGACCTGGTGATCGCGGACCTGGGCATGCCCGAAATATCGGGTGACAAGATGCTCACCCGGATGCTCGCCATCCAGCCGGACCTGCTGATCCTGATTTGCAGCGGATCGCCTTTCTATGTGTCCAGCCTGCCCCAGCCGCTGGAGCAGCGGGTGGGATTTCTGCAAAAGCCGTTTTTGCCGAAGATGCTGTCGGAAGAGATCGAAAAGCTGCTGGCCAGAAAAGATATTAGCCGCAGATGAACGCTGATAAACACGGATAAAACATTTGCATCCGCGTTCATCTGCGTTCATCTGCGGCCTAACATTCTTAGCTTGCTGCCTGCAATGCCTGCTGGAGCTTTTCTGAAAAGTTCTCGCCGGACTCCGACCACAGGCGCCGGGTCTCCACCGGCAGCGCGTCATCCAGATCGTGCACCAGCTTGAGCAGGCTTTTGATATTGGATTGAATCGTCACCAGACTTCCGGGAAGGTCCGGCTGCGGCAGGAAGTGGGCATCGATACCGAACTCGATCTCCAGGTGCGAATCGTCTTCATGCTCGAACTCGGGACCGAAACATACCAGCGCGGCTCGGGATGGGGTTAGCTTCCATTCAATGTCGAATTGCCATAGATCCCACCAGGTCTCGAGCCTATAGCAGGAATCCGCGTTCTCGAAATCCTTGGCGGCGGCCAGCACCTGGTCAATGGCCACCGGCGCGGGCATGGGCACTTCCAGAACCGCGGGCTCGGAGTAATCCACGGGGATAACTTTGAACGTGGAAGGATTGCGGGCGAGACGCGAGAAAGGGAACAGGCTCAGCAGCTTCTCGTAGTGTCGCAGCATGTTCACTTGGGAATAATTGCCGAGGGCGTAAGAGAGATAAAGCTGGTCAGCCATCTGTTACCATCGTACTGACTTTCCTTGCCAAAATCTCCGCTGCTGCCTATTTTTCTGATCGTATCCGTGGATGTTCTGGGGCTGACCATCATCCTGCCGCTGCTGCCGTTTTATGCGGAGAAATACGGAGCCTCTCCGGCCGTGGTGGGCTTGTTGGTGTCCAGCTACGCGGTGTGCCAACTGATCTCCGGGCCGATGCTGGGCCGATGGTCGGACCACATGGGCCGCCGGCCGCTGCTGCTGGTGAGCCAGCTGGGCACCTTCATCGGCTTCTTGATTCTGGCCTACGCGAACGCCTTGTGGTTGATTTTTCTGTCGCGAGTGATTGACGGCTTGACGGCCGGGAATTTATCGCTGGCGCAGGCCTACATTTCCGACGTTACCAAGCCGGAGGACCGCGCCAAATCGTTCGCGCTGATCGGCATCGCGTTTGGAATGGGATTTCTGATCGGCCCTGCTATCTCTGGTTTCCTTGTTCAGTACAGCTATCAATATCCGATCTTCGCCGCAGCCGCACTGTCGGCTACCAGCATCCTGGCGACATATTTTCTGCTACCCTCCGGCGCGCCAACAGCGGGCGACCCGCTCACTCCACGCAAGTTCACCGTTCTGGACTGGGGCAATTACCTGCGTTATTTTCGGCAGCCTGGCCTGGCCCCATTGCTATGGCAATTCCTGGCATTCGCTCTCACGTTTTCGATGTTCATGTCTGGCTTCCCGCTATTCGCGGAACGTCGATTCAACTGGCATAATCACCCGTTCGGACCTAAAGAAGTTGGCTACGTATACGCCTATCTTGGTCTGCTCGGCGTGATTTTGCAGGGCGGATTGATTGGTCCATTGGTGAAGATTTTCGGCGAGCCAAATCTGGTCCGCGCGGGCTTCTTCTGTGGGATGGCCGGTTTGGCGGCGCTCGGCTTTACCTACGGAGTTCTCCCGCTGTTGCTGGTGGCCGCGGTAGCATCCAGCGGAATGGGAGCCATCCGCCCGGCGTTGACCAGCCTCATCACGCAGAAAGCAGCGCGAAGCGAGCAAGGCGTGGTGCTGGGACTGACGCAGTCCCTGAATTCGATCGCCGCGATTGTGGCGCCGGCCGTCGGGGGATTGCTGATCGATCATTCACTGCTAGCGCCTTGGGCGTTGCTGGCAGCGGGTATCAGCGGAGCCGCACTGTTTTTTTAGGCCGCGAATGAACGCGAATTAACGCAAATAAAAATTCGGAAAGATTTTGCGTGCATTCGCGTTCATTCGCGGCCAGAATCATTTTTCGCTCAGCGCGGCGACTCCCGGCAGTTCGATCCCCGCCAGGAATTCCAACGACGCGCCGCCGCCGGTGGAGACGTGGGAAATTTTGTCCGATACGCCGGCTGACTTGATGGCTTTTTCGGAATCGCCGCCGCCTACTACCGAAACCGCGTTCGATGTCGCCACGGCTTTGGCGATGGCCACGGTGCCTCTATCGAACGGTGGCTTTTCGAAAACACCCATCGGGCCGTTCCAGATGATGGTCTTGGCCTTGGCGATTACCGCCGCGTAGGCTTCGATCGTGGCAGGCCCAATATCCACGGCCAGCGTGCCGTCGGGAATCTCGGTCACCACGCGTGAGTCCGCGCCTTCTTTCAGTTCCGTCACCACCACATGATCTTTGGGGAGCAGCAGCTTCGAGCCGGCGCGCGCCAGCAGATCTTTGGCCAGGTGGAGCTTGTCGTCTTCCACCAGTGATTTCCCGATGGGTTCTCCTTTGGCCTTCATAAACGTGTAGGCCATCGCACCGCCGATCAGCAGTTGATCCACCACCTTCATCAGGTTCTCGATCACTTCAATTTTGTCGGAAACTTTGGCGCCGCCCAAAATCGCCACAGAGGGCCGCTCCGGATTCTTGGTGACTTTGGTGAGGTACTCGAGTTCTTTATCCATCAGCAGGCCGGCGGCGGCCTGCGGCACAAATTGAATCATGCCTACCGTGGACGCGTGCGCGCGGTGCGCGGACCCGAAGGCATCGTTGACATAGAGGTCGCACAGCGAGGCCAGTTGTTTCGAGAATCCCGGATCGTTTTTCTCTTCTTCCAGGTGGAAGCGCAGGTTTTCGAGCAGCAGAATCTGGCCGGGAGCGGGACGCATTTTTTCAACTTCCCGGCCCACGCAATCGGGGGCCATGACCCCTGGCTTTCCCAGCAATTCGGAGAGGCGCTTGGCCACGGGCTTGAGGCTCATTTCGGGATTGGGTTGGCCCTTGGGCCGTCCCAGGTGGCTGGCGAGAATCACGGCGGCGCCGTGATCCAAGGCGTATTGAATGTTTGGGAGCGAAGCCCGGATGCGTTTGTCGCTGGTGATCTCCTGTCCGCCGGACGCCAGGGGAACGTTGAAGTCCACGCGGATGAAGACCGTTTTGTTTTTCAGATCGAGGTCGCGAATTGATAGTTTGGGCATAGGAAATTTGGGGAGTGGAAATTTGATGCTAGCAGAACGTTGGTCTTGTGGCGCAGGCACTCTTGCCTGCTGGGTCGAGACTCATCTCGATCCGCCGGACGCCGACAAGAGTGTCGGCGCTGCAGACTGAGATGTCCGCGCCACGGGGCGGTTACTTCTCCGTAGGAACGTTCGATAGAGTGCACTGAACGCCCGCCGCCCGATACGCTTCCAGCAGCGCGCCAGCGGCTGGGCCATAAATCGGCGGTCCGACACCATCTCCCACCAGCGCCGTGAATCGTTCAAGGACTGTGCGGCTGCGAAATACTCCTCCGATATATGCTACGCGGACCGGTTCTCCCTTATCGAACAATAGGGAGCGGACCGCGTCGGCGATGGCCGCCAGGTCGCGCGCGGCGTCGTGCAAGATCTCGCGCGCCATCGCGTCGCCGTTCTCCGCCGCCTGGTCCACCAGTCTCGATAACGATGCAATGCGCGGCCTGGGGAATTCAGATGTATAGAAGCGATGCTGCACTTCGTTGACGTCCGCAGCGCCGGCCGCGTCCAGGAAGATGCGCCATAGCGTAGTTGGCTCACCCCAGCCCTCTTCGAATCTGAGCGCTGCGCGCAAGGCCTGCCGCACGATATGGAACGCGCTGCCTTCATCTCCGAAGAGGTAGCCCCAGCCTCCGGCGCGGGCTGTTTTTCCCGCGGCGTTGCGTCCGAATGCGATGGAGCCGGTGCCGGCGTTGGTGATCAAGCCCGGCTCTCCCGCTGTTGCGCCGGATAAGGCAATCAGAGCGTCGTGCGTCACCAGGGTTCGATCGCTCGGCAAAATTTCATACAGTATCGCTTCTTTATCCGCCGGCCCGCCGCTGAAGCCGAGGCAGGCTGAGGTGAAACGTATGCTTGCGCGCTCCAAACCGGCATTGGCGCACGCGGCAGCCAGGCAGCTTTCGATTGCGCCGGTGAATTTGGCTCGCCCTTCCGATGCTTCGACGTGATTGGACGGTCCGCCGCGCCCGGCCCCCAGCACGCGCCCGTTCGCGTCGCTGATGAGCGCGTAAGTGCTGGATTGGCCGCCGTCGACGCCGAGGAAATAGTCAGGCATTTATTCGATGTGATAGAGCCAGGCAGCGGAATTCCATTCGCCGATACATTTCATTCCCCACAAGCCCGAGTAAAGCAGGAAATCCTCAGAGCGGAAGTCGCCCTTCTCTACCAGGAGGTAATGGATGCCGCGCGCTTTTAATTCCTCAGAGGCTGCCCGCCGGAGATTCACGCCTGCCGGGTTCTCAGTTTCCTCCGGCTGACCCAATATGGTTGCCCACTGGCGCCTTGCGTCCATCCCCTCCAGCTTGATTTTCGTCTGATTACCTTCCCCGGCACTGTCCACTACAACGGCGTCCAGCTTTTGAGTTTGCCCGAAATCCACTTCGATGAACATCCCCGGCTCAGCCACTTGCCAGCTTCGCCAACGAGTAACCGGGTTGTTGTCAAAAGCCATTTGCACGTCCCACGGATTGGGATGCGCGCGCAGGCGCCAGGCGGGCGATCGCTCCAGCTCGTTCTTGCCATCCATGATCCGCAACTCAGACACGCCCCATTGCGCGTCCCTGGCCCGTTCCGTCTGAACCACGCGAACTGCCCGCAGCTCCCGGGGTGGAAACCGGAAGGTCAGCGCGCGCGTGGGCTGAAAGCTGGCGAAGAGAGGCGTCCACAAAATATCTCGGGTAGTTTCGTTGAAGGCTCCCTGATAGCCGACCACAATCTCGTGCAAGGTGTAAGCATCGGCCAGCTGTCCGAACGTGAAAACTTTTTCCCCGGGAGGCACCAACCGGTCAATCATGCGCGATTCATTGTATTGTTGACTGCGCGAGCTGATGAACGCGTCCTCCGGTTCAATGCGTAAGGCTCCCTTGAGCGGAATACTGTTCACCCGCCACGTTGTCGCTCCGCAGTAGCGCTTGGCCACGCTGGGCCAGCAGCTTATGGCATGAGCCAGCGTCAGCACCAGCAGAAGATTCTCAAAATTGGCGAAAGTCAAAGCGAGGGCCAGCGAGACGAAAGGGGAAGCTGGAATCAGAAAACGGGTTCCCGCGTTGGCGTAGTACGGCAGCCCGAAAACCAGCGCCGCCAGCCAGAGTTGACGGCCAGCTGGCCGCCGCAGCGTCAGCAACGCCAAAGGCGTCAGCAGGAAGAGAGGTCCAAAAAAGCCTGCCAGGATATCGCCCTTCACGGTCACTTGCCAGGGAATCTGCCAGCGGTTGGTTAGCCCGTAGGTCTGTTCCATCTGCCGATATTCCTGTTCAAACAAGACGTGAGTGTAGGGATTCGGAAATAGCTTATTGGCGAACGGCGAGAATGGATCGTCCACCCAGATCCAGTTCTTCATGAGCCAGGGCGCGATGAAGAGCAATGCCAGTATCGATGTCGCCAGCACGGGGCGGAACACGGCCTGGCGGGCTCTCCATTGTTTCCAGGCAATAAACCCCAATGCGTAAGGTACAGCCACGAAAGCCGTGTACTTGGTGGCGAACGCGAAGCCGGTGAGAATTCCGATGGGAACCAGAAGTTGCTCAGCTCGTTCCTGATCCCAGATTTGCAGAACATAGAACAGAGCGAAAGCGATTGCGGCCACAGCCACATCGTTGTAGGCGATCACGCCGTCAGTGCCAATCACCGGGCTGGAGTAGAGGAACAGCGCACCGGCCACAGCGACACCTGGATACCCCAGCCGCCGGCCGTAGGAAAGCATCAGGAAGGTCAGGCATAGGAAAAAAGCGTAGTGCACCAACGCCGCGGCGGAATGCTTGCCGAACATAAACGCATGGAGAAACAGCAGCTCGATCCCTTGTGAGAGATTGCCGTAAAAATTGGTGGTGATCCGCACGAATCCGTGAGCGCGGGCGTACTTGGCCACTTCGCCCAAGTGATAAGCCATCCCGTCCGGGCTGATCTCAGGCGCGAGTGCATTGAAGAAATACAGTACCGTGAAAACGCTGAAGACGGCCGTAAAAATCCACTTCCATCGCTGCGGCAACGCGGGAAACTCGGGGCCTTTGGGACGGTGCGCTCCCGAGTAGAAAGCGTAGCCGATCACCAAAATGGCCAGCGCCAGCAACACGCCTCTGCGCACCAGCTTCAATGTCGCCAGCGCGAACATGATGGCGCTCAGGCAAGCGGACCCCAACATGAACGCAAATAGCCGCTCTTCCACCCGGTACAACGACAGGGATAACTTGCGAAGAAGAATTGTCCCCAGGCACCAGGCCGTGGCCACGGTCAGCGTGGCGCCGAATAAGACAGCGAGCACTGTCAGCATTAGCGCACGAGTCCAATGCGGGAGAGGATGAAACCGAACTTGAGGCCGTCCGCGGGCGCCACATAGAGCTTATCGATGCTCATCGAAACAGTGGTTTCGACATCCGTGGCCAACCAGTCCTGAGGGACGGGTTTTTCGAAGTGCTTTTGTCCGGGCGAGGTATAACGGATCTTATCCAACGGCCGGCCGTTTACCAGAAATGTAATTTCCACCGGTCCGGTTTGCTTAAAGGCCTGGTCCCACAGGGCAAAGTCCGCGGTCAGCTTCAGGTCTTGCGTGGTTACCGCCAGAATTCTCAGGGATGGATTCTGATTGGTCCATCGCCACTGATCGCTGGAAGATCCCGGATAGATGTCTTTGACGAAGTGGGTGGAAGCCTCAGGGCTGGACATTTCCACCAGCATTGAGCCGGCCTCCGGGTTCATGCCCTGGGTCGGATGCCGTTGTTCGGGCGGCGGATAACTATCGGGATAGCGCTCACAGGAACAGAGCGCAGCGGCGAGCAGGATGCAGAGAATTCGAGGCAATCCTTATTATGCCAATCTGGGATTCACAGTCACACTGGAGCCACTAGCGACAAGCGAGCCCAGGGACGGTGCGTAGAGACTCTTGCTTTAGTCAAGCCCGCCTTTTTCGCGAGCGCCGCCAATTCCTCCCGCTTGAATGCGGCCTGCACCGACACCGGACCGTCGTGCATGGAAATATCGTGCCAGCCGAACAGCCAGCGCGTGGCCGGCATGAAATGATAAGCCAGCGGCCCGCGTTCCAAATCGATGGCCAATACGGCGCGCCGCGCTATGGCGCCGAAGCTGGCCAGCAACCCGACAATCTCCTCATCTGAAAAATGATGCAGAAAGAAAGACGAAAAAACGAAGTCGAAACTGCCTTCAGCGAAAGGCAAACGAAACGCGTCGCCCACCAGCTTAGGCCGCGCGGCATGCCGGAGATGATCCAGCTTGCGGTCGAGCGATGTGACCGTGGCGCGTGGAAAGCTGCGGCGCAGCGCAGCGCCCATGTCTCCTGAAGCGGCGCCGACATCAAGAACCGAAAATTGAT
>Ga0210388_10003059_pt1 | contig 13096 bp, 13 predicted proteins | sample IncBWC19OmetaG_FD_155485 | JGI IMG/M metagenome (GOLD analysis project Ga0210388, IMG submission 155485) | Forest soil microbial communities from Barre Woods Harvard Forest LTER site, Petersham, Massachusetts, United States - Inc-BW-C-19-O ... | reverse complement strand
CGGGTTTGAAGAACGAGGGTAGCCCCCACCCCGTTTGTTTTTCGCAAGAGTGGCAGGCAAAGGACTTATGCTTGACGCGCGTCGCAAGAGAGTCAGGGAAAGGACGCGGGGACTGCGTCGTTTGGATGTCGGAGGGCTCGGAGGTCGAACAGTTGAACGGCGGAGGAAGGAATCTAAACGCAGAGACACAGAGTGCGCGGAGATCAGAAGAAGAAGGGACAGGAACAGATTTAGAGGGAAAGGCGCGGCGTGCCCTTCGCGGATCGCTTCGGGGCTCCCTTCGGAGCTCAGGGTAAACAGGACAAGCAGCGTAAACCGGGTAAAGGGGAATCCCTTCGAGGCTCCCTTCCTCTCTCCCTTCGGGTCTCACGGTAAACAGGGCAAGCGGGGTAAACATAGGGAATGGTAGCAGGGCAATTACCGATTGTCAACAGTTTTCTGGATTACTGAGTTGGAATTCGAACAGGATTGGCGGAAGTTGGAGGATTTTAAGGGTTGGGCTAATGTTAACTAATTTGATATGGTTTTGTAATTGAGCGGAAAAGTTAAAAGCCCCACGTATAAGAGCGATGCGTGGGGTACCCGCCAGCCGCACCCAAGAAAGAGACAGAGTCAAAATCGTGAAACGGCGTAAAGCCTTACCCACCCGCAGGTAGAACTGACGTGTGGGCCACCGCCGGAGGAGGTCGGGATGTCTATTGCGGCCCTGCCAGCGGAAGGCCGAGAGCGTCGAAGGCTTCTTGGGGTTGGACCCAGCCTTCTTTGCCGTCGATGCGGATGCGAAGCCAGAGATTTCGGAAGCTGCATTCGACGCGCTGGCCCTTGGCGTCCCACTGGACGATGGCCATCATGTCCAAGAATTCAGGATGCGCTTCCGGGCTGATCGGAACGTTGAGCGAATTGTCCAAGTTTCCGTCCGGGGATTCGAAAAGGTGCACGTAGATGGTGTCTGCGTCAGGAGGGCGAGGCTGCGGGGCTGCTTCTATGCGCATGATGCAACCTCTTTCACGGAGAGTGCCGTTGTCCGTGGCGTAGCACTGTTCGCCCTCCCCCCACTTTCCATGCGGCCAATCGAAGCGCACGGGCACCAGGGCGTAGAAATAGCCGGTCCACACGCGGAATGCTAATACCTCCGCCGTGCTGGCCATGGGCATCACCTCAATGCCGCCCTTTATCATTACTGCGGCGACCACGCCGCCGACGGTAATGTCTTTCCCGCCGCCGAGCGGGAGCACGGCGCCAAGCGGAGCGATGTGGCCGTTCACCACGCCGAAGACTTGCCATGACTCCTTCGGCAAGGGAGGCTCGGCATTCGGGGAAGGAGCGAGCCGCTCTATAAATCGAATCACCAGGGCCCCGCCCCCCGCACCGGGGAGGAGCGACGAGGATGCAGACAATGTTTGCGCGAAGTGCCGCTGTGCGACGTCGGAGGGGAAGTTCTCCTGGTAGACGGATTTTCCCTGAGCGTCGAGAATTTCTAGCCGCCCCAAAGTGGAGGTGAAGTTGGCGGCGCTCGCTGCACGCGAGGAGTTTTCGAGGAGCGCTCTGTATTGCAGCATGACGGTGTATTGCTGACTGCCGAGGGAAAACCGACCATCACGCGAAACGATATTGGTGATTAATGGTGAAGTTTGGGTACTGGCGGAGGCAGCGCTCGGCTGCTGAATTGATGAAGAAGAGAAAGAAGAATCTTGTGCCGAGACCGCCCCAGCCGCCATCGTCGCGGCTGCCATCGCCGCCGCGATAGCAAAGACAGGAGCACCGAGGAACCTACCGGCTCCCGGGAACGCGATGTTTCTGCTTGTGATGGCCAGCACGGAAAGGGACCGCCTTCCTTACACTTGATGATGGTTAAGCACCGGGAGTTGCTGCGAGAGGTGGGTGGGCGGTCCTCCGAACCGGGAATTAACTTTATGTATGACACGCGTACTGCGACGATAGAATAGCTTTACTTTGCAATGCAGCAAAGACTCTTGGGGTAGCCTTCGTTCTCATCGAAGTCCACCCCCTGAAAAAACAAAATCAAAATCATCTCGGCGCGTTGCGGTCGACCACTCGCCGTCATCTTCGGAGTAAAAGAACCGAGAAAAGACCCGGCTTCAAAACTGGCACCCGGGGCACCTGGCTTGCGGTGAGCGGGAACGCGACGCACATTGTTACGGGCGACTCCGACCTGACTGCGTTGAATCCTTTCCGGGGAATCGAGATTCTGCCTCCGCATCGATTCTTATAATTGCGACTCTCCAGCATGAAGGAGGAAGACCCACCTTTTCAAAAACCAAACCCGAAAAGGCCGGGCACCGTAGAAGAAGTCAAAATCGTTGTGCGAAGCTGATGCTGTCCCACCCGCCTGCAATCACACTTGTCGACCATTCCAAGGCTGTCATGATCGAAAATTAGAGGGAGCTCCCGCGCTGCGCTTCGCAGCTTTCACGAACAAATTGCAATGTAGGGATTGGTTTTCTTCGACGGCGTATCTCTTGTATGAGCAGCCTCATCGCCGTTTCCGGTGAGACATGACTCAGAACCCGAGACATTTGACTCTCCGCCCACAATTCTGTCTCTTTTCTTTCCCTCGCTTCTTTCACAGCCCGGGTCACGACCCTGCTTAGATGATCCTTGGCTCTTAGACCGCCCCAAGGCAGTTTTTCGTGTTTGGGCCGCTTGCTTATTTCGTGCGTGATCTTCTTTCTCATATCAGTTGAGGCGCCTCCTCATGTGCAGCAGGCCTTTCATCTAGCGTTCTAGTTTAGAACATTTTCTCGTCGAGCGAGGCGTAGTCTTTTCCTCGTGAGTAGGAAGCTTTCGCGTAAGGACAAGAACATCGTTGGTGAACGGATTGCGGAAGGGCGTCGCAATTGTAAGCCCGGGCTCACGCAAGACGCACTTTCCGGAAAACTCGCTCGCCTTGGAATTCAGCTTGACCGCGCTGCTATCGCTAAAATCGAAAACAATCATCGTCATGTGCTTGACTACGAGCTTCGGGCGCTAGCGGTAGCGCTGGACGTCGACGTTAATTGGTTGCTGGGAGATGAGACGAGGTGAAAGATCCCACCTCCCAGTTACGCTCCGCGACGCGGCGGGCCAAGTCAGACGTCGCTAATAAGTTAGTGAGCATGTGTCTGCACGAGTTGAGTCGTAGGATTGGCCAAAAATGGGCGGTTCGAGTCGATGGCCAGGAATACGAGGAACTCGTTCGCAGGATCTTCAATAACCAATGCCCGTACTGCTCTCGCGATCCTAGGAGACACTGTGTCCGTGATTGAGCATCTCGACGGCATGAATCGTTATCGAGCAGGGCTCCACGTGCCGGGCAACGTCCTCGTCGCTTGTAGGAAATGCAATGGTGAGAAGCGCCGGGACGATTCACTAAAGGTTCTTTCGTTAGCAAAATCTGGTTGGGAATCGTTCCTTTCTCATGATGGCACTCGCTGCGGGTTGTCTTGTTTGACCTGCCGTTATTGGACGAGCGTCTGGTCGGACGAAACCCTGCGGAGGCAACGACTGGGGGAGAATCTCGAAAGGATCAGGGCTTTTCGTTGTACATTTCAAGAATTTGGAGAGGTCCTCCCATCACTCGCGGATGCGCTTCCAACGTTGTTGACGAAACTATACTCTGACTGTCAGGCTTTTGCTGAGAGCGAAATCAAGTCTCTTCTGGAGAGATTTGAACAAATGTCGACTTCGCAGAAGTAACGTGGACCTGTCTTCGCACCCGATGTACTTATAAGGCGTGACATTCCGCTGCTTTCCCGCGACTACTTGCCCTATCTTGATTTTCTGGATGACAAACCATTTCTTGAGGTCCCTCTTTCGTCTGTCAAGGTGAGTCTGCTCCTCGGGCTTGAGGCCCTCCTTCTCCAACTCCTGCCTTATCTGGCCGCCGGACGCACCTTCGGGAAACTGCTTCAGCACCTCTATGATCCTGAGGTGGATAGCTCCAGGCTTGCTTGTTCGCTTTGGCGCCTGATCCATTTCGGGACAGCTTGCCACAAATCGGGCTATCGCGCTCGATAGGGTGCCGTTTGAGGCGATCGGCTGCGTGCTTTGCGATTGCCATCTTCCCATCCTGGCAAGACGGCACGAAGAATTTCCTCCTGTTCTTGCGCGTGAGAGAGCCTAGGGATTTTTTGGCGGAGCATCGTCGGTGCGCAAGCCCTTTGCGTAGAGCGCGACTTGGGCGTGGCGGGGGGCGGCGCCGACCGTGTCGTAGAAGTAGGCTTGGGTGGTTTCGGTTTCGCGTTCGACTTTCCAGATGCGAGTGTTGGTGAGGTAGTCGGGCTTGTCGGTGAAGGGCGTGATGAAGGCGGGGCAGAACCACTGGATGCGGTTGTTGGGCTGCGCGGCGAAGTTGCCGTTGTTGAGCGCGATGATATGGGCGCACTTGTGGCCGCCATCGCCAGCTTCTTCGGCGTCTTCGCTGGCGAACCAATCGAGCGTGAAAAGATATTGGCCGCCTTCCCAGGAGCGGTCTTTCATCTGAACGCGGACGCGTGAATCCTGAATGCGGTCGAACGTGGTGCAGCTTACTTCGTAGCTGAAGCAATCCCAGAATTGGAGCCAGTCGAGCGGGACGCTGGGGGCGTCGCTCTTGTGGCAGAAGGCGTGAATGGGGAGACGCCAGATGACGGCGCCGCTGTCGGTGAGCGCGTGGAAGCCGAGCGCGTGGCCTTTGATGGAGGCGGCAGCGAAGACGCAAACGTTGAGAAATTCATTGTGGTGCGAGAGACCGTCGTAGAGAAATTCCTTGCGGAGAAGACAGTAGAAGCGCGGGATGTTGACGTTGAGCGCTGATGCGAGAGTAACGCGTGCGTGGTGGAGTGCAAGAAAAATTTTGAGAAATTTTTTGTGGCGGGAGTTGCAAAGAAAATGAAAGAGCAAGAGAGATTCCTCGACTGCGTGGGCCGACATCATCGCAGGAGCGATGATGAATGGAAAAGAGTCGGCCCACTTCGCTCGGAATGACAGTGAGGCGGGTGGTGGAGGGTTGGAATCGCGAAGAGGGCACGATCCTTCGAAGCTCAGGATAAATGTAAGGTGCCCTTCGGGGAAATGGGGTGGCTCGCCTCAGTGATTTTTGGATGGGCGCGATGTTGCCAGGGTCCTTCGCTGCGCTCAGGATGACAACGAGGGGGAAGGGGCGAGGCGGGGGCCGGAGCGGCGGCGCGTCTGCCGCGCTAGCCTTCCAATACGCGCTGGACGCCTCGCGGGCTGCGAGCAATGACCGTCAGATAGGCTTGCGTTGGCTGATCGGGTGTGGCGCGGCCCTGTTCCCAATCGCGTAGTGTGCCGAGGGGAATGTGAAACCGCTTGGCGAATTCCTGCTGAGTCAAACCTAGTGCGCGGCGAATAATTTTTGCTTGGGGAGTGCGCTTCATTCGCTTTACTTCGGCGCTGCTCAAAGGCTGCGCATCGGGGTCAGCAAGCGCGGCGCGTTCGATTGCGATTTGCGTCATGGGACGAAGCCCTTTATGGGTTTTCCTGGAGATAGATTTCCTGCTCATGTTTTGTCGCCAGATGGTACGGGATACCAGTAGTAAGGTTAAGCGCCCAGATTCTATCTTAAAAAGCTGCCAAGGCGTCTGTCCCCGATTTCCCAAGTCAAAATCCTTGCATGGCGCTGAGGATGTCGACTCGCCACCGGCGCGGGTGTAGAATGCGGCTTTGCAGTCTTTAGAGGAGAATTGTCATCTAAGGGTTGAAGGGATTTGGAACCGAGGGTAGCGATATGAAGAAGACTATTTTGTTTCGAGTAGGTGTTGTCCTGGTGGCGATGATTGCGCTCAGCTGGTTGCCGCAGTCGGCGCTTGCCCAGCGTGGAGGTGGTGGGCACGGTGGTGGAGGAGGATTCCACGGCGGCGGTGGCGGCGGATTCCATGGTGGCGGCGGGGCAGCGTTTCACGGGAGTGGAGGTTTCAGCGGCGGAGTCCACTCTGCGTATGTCGGTGGACGCGCTTACGGCGCATATCATGGCGGGTACTACGGTGGCCGGGGCTACTACGGCGGATATCACGGGGGTTACGGCTGGGGCTATGGGTGGGGCGGCCGGTATTGGGGCCGAGGATATGGTTATGGATGGGGCTGGGGAGTAGGCTTTGGCTGGCCGTATTGGGGTTGGGGATGGGGATATGGATATCCCTATGGCTACTACTACAGCCCGGGGTATTACGCGCCTGGAGCTTATTACTCTTACCCGCCTGCTTACGGTCCTTCGGGCGATCCCACGGGTTATCCGGATCAAGGCAACGGGAACGACAATCCTCCGCCGACAGATCCCAACACACGTCCTCAGCCCAAGCAGAACGGGCCCGCGAGATACGGGACGCCGCCTGCACAGGAAGAGGTACTCAGCACGGACTACGGAAGCACCGCCTCGCCGCGTGGAGCGGTTCTGTCTGTTGACAGGATGAGCGTGACGCCGAGCGGTTACGGAGCCGCGGCTTCGAGCCCGGCGCACTACACCACTGTGCGAGGGACCACGGAACGGGCCACTCTGGAGAAGGCAGCCGCGCCGCTTCGACCGGAAGTGCAAAAAGCGCTGCAAAGATTGAGCGAGATGCCGCCGTTTGCTCGCGAGCGCGAAATCGAAACTGGACGCTACAGCCAGTTTTCGTCCGCGGAGAAGCAGATTTTGAGAAATGGCGAGTAAGCGATAACAAAGAGAAGGGATAACGCGGAGAAGCTGAGTTAGTACAACCCATCTCATAAATCAGAGCTTCGCAAATACCACGATTGTTCAGGGGCTGAAGCCCCCTTTGCCGAGGGGCGTTTTCGGCATGGCTGAAGCCGTGCCCTCCTAAAATGCATTTATGAGTTAGCCATGGCGCACCGGGAAGAATGGCAGGTCCCAGGAATTATGGGCCGGCGGGGTAGAAGTAATAGATTAGCGAGGGGTTGGGAGGCTAGAGGAATCGTTGGATTTAGCGGCGGTTCTGGGCCGTATCTTGCTTTTACCTTGCTGGCGGAATATACTCTGATTTCGCTCTGAAGCGGGTCGCACGGATAGGTGGGCGCAAGCCCACTTTTTTGTTGGGCCGGTTGGAGGGCAGTGGACACCGGCATTACTCGGGGAGTCTTCGTTTGGATTTGGAAAAAATTCGGGATGCCGCCGAGCGCGTGGCGCGGTCGGAAGGGCTAGAAATATTTGATGTTGAGTGGAAAGTGGGGAAACAGCGCTTCTTGCGGGTGACGATTGATCGGGCTCCGAAAGCGGGAGCGGCGATGAGTGACTCGGCAGGACAAATTTTGGCACCTTCGGAGGCGCGCGAGGGTGGGCAGGGTGTGAGTCACGCGGATTGCCAGCGGGTGAGCCAGCAGTTGAGCGTGATTCTGGATGTGGAAGAGCTGATTCCGGGAGCTGCTGGGTACACCCTTGAGGTAAGTTCGCCGGGAATGGACCGGGCGCTGCGGAATGCGGCAGAGTACGAAAGATTTCGCGGGCGGATGGCGAAGATTTCGACGACCGAGCCGGTGGAGAATGAAAAGTATTTTGAGGGGCGGCTGGCGGGATTTGTGGATGGGAAAGTGCGGTTGGAGTTGAAGGGGAAAACGGCGCGGACTGTGGAGTTGCCTTTGGAGAAGATACGGAAGGCGAATTTGATGGTGGAGTTTTAGGGAAAGTTAACAGTCGACAGTCGAAAGAAAAGACGAAGAGAAAAGATAACGCAGAGGCGCAGAGGTTGCGCAGAGAAGAGAAATTCAAGGACGGACGAGTTTAAAAGAGAAGAGATTTTGGAACAGAAGAGAATTTAGGGATTTTAGGAACGGGAAGACGATCGGGATCGAACATGGCGAATCTGCTCTATCAACAAATTGAGATGTTGAGCCGCGAGAAGCATATTGAGGCGACCGTGGTCGTGTCTGCGATTGAAGACGCGATGGTGGTGGCGGCGCGGAAGTATTACAAGACGGAAGAGGATTTGCGCGCGAAGTTTAATCCGGAAACCGGGCAAGTGGACGTGTTTTCCGTGCATGTGGTCGTGGAAGAAGTGACCGACCCGAAGAAGGAAGTCAGCCTGGCGGATGCGAAGAAAAAGAATCCGTCGGCGGAGATTGGGACTGAGGTTATCGCTGCGAAGCCTACCGACGTGCTGGGACGAATTGCGGCGCAGACGGCGAAGCAGGTGATTCTGCAGAAGGTGCGCGAAGCAGAGCGCGACACGATTTACAATGAGTACCACACTCGCGTGGGCGAGCTGGTGACAGTGATTGTGAAGCGCGCTGAAGGCCCAGATTTGATTGTGGACATGGGGCGGACGGAAGCGCGGTTGCCGAAGCGCGAACAGTCGAAGCTCGAGACGTACAACATTGGGGAACGGCTACGCGTGGTGATCAAGATGGTGGATCGCGCGGCGAAGGGGCCGCAGGTAATTGTTTCGCGCGCGGATGCGAGTTTGGTGCAGCGGCTGTTTGAGATGGAAGTGCCGGAAATTTACGATGGGACTGTGCAGATTCGTCATGCGGCGCGCGAGGCGGGCGAGCGGACGAAAGTTGCTGTGGCTAGCCGGGATAAGGACGTCGATCCGGTGGGCGCGTGCGTGGGCATGAAGGGAATGCGCGTGCAGTCGATTATTCGCGAATTGCGCGGCGAGAAAATCGACATCATTCCTTACAGCGAAGAGACTGTTGCGTTTGCGCAGAAGGCGCTGAGCCCGGCGAAGGTGACGCGCGTACAGATCACCGACCCGGAAAACCGGAAGCTCGAAGTGATTGTCGAGGATTCGCAGCTTTCGCTGGCGATTGGCAAGAAGGGGCAAAACGTCCGGCTGGCTAGCAAGTTGATTGGCTGGGACATCGACATCAAGAGCGAGGAAGAGAAGCGGCAAGAGATTGAGGAGCAGATGACGGCTTTGACGGCACCGGCGACGCCTTTGACGGCGCTCGCGGGTGTTGGACCGAAGACGATTGAAAAGATTGAGGCTGCCGGGATTACCAATCTCGAGAAGCTCGCTGGGATGACGCCGGAGCAGTTGATGGAGATTCCGGGAATCGGCGAGAAGATGGTCGACAAGATCTATCAGGCGGTGAACCGGTTCTACGAAGGCGGAGCAGATGCCGCGGCGGCAGCACCGGCTGGGGAAAATACGGACGATATGGTAGTGGAAGGCGAAGAGACGCCCGCAGAAGGTGAAGCGGCGGCTGAAAATACGGAAGCGGCCTCTGAAAGCCCAGAGGGTGCGGCGGCGGAGGAAACTTCAGAGGGAAATTCGCAGGAAACTGCGGCGGATGGCGAAACAGCAGCCCCGACAGAAGGTGAAGAATCGCCAGCATCTGAGCATTCCGAGGACAAGGCCAAGGCAGAGGAAGAGCCGAAGCCTTAAATAAGAGACAGTACCGGCCGAGTTAGGGCTGACTGAGTTTTTTGACCGTGGAACGGTCCATAAGCAGCATGAGCGAAGCAAACCAAGTCCGAATCAACGAATTGGCCCGCGAACTCGAGGTCAAGGCCAAGGCGATCATCGATCTTTTGCCCGGGTATGGCGTCACGGAAAAGAAGACGCACTCGAGCTCGATTCCTGAGGATGTTGCGGAGAAAGTTCGCAAGAACCTTTTGGGACAGGCCGAGGCTGAGGCTAAGGCAGAAGCTGATGCAAAGGCAGAAGCCGTAGCAAAGGAAGCTGCAGCCAGGGCTGCGCGGATGCGGCCTGCTGCTCCTCCAACTCCTGTTGCCGCGGCGCCTAGTGTAGTTGCGAAGCCGGCTGCTCCTGCGGCAGCGCCAGTCGCGCCGCCGGTCGCTGTTCCACCGGTTGTAAAACCTGCGGCTCCCGTGGCGGCTCCGGTTGCCCCGGCAGCAAGTACGCCCGTAGCTGCACCTGTGGTTGCTCCCAAGCCGCCCGTAACGGCGGTTCCGGCCGCATCACCGGCGGTGGCTCCTCCGGCTGCAAAACCGGTTGCTCCCGCAGGAGCGCCTGCGACGAGACCTCCAGCGGCCACACCGATTCGTCCTACGTCACCAGCGGGCCATCCGACGTCGTCTGCTCCTGGTGCGCCGCGACCAGTAGCACCTTCTGGACCTCGTCCCGGGACTCCGGGTGGGGCTCAGCCTTCTTCTATTCGTCCAGCGGCTGCGGCACCTGGCGCGCCGGGTACGCGTCCGACGGTGCCTTCTCGTCCGTTGCCCACCGGCAATCGCGGACCAGTGCCTGGAACGACGCCTGGAAGCGGGCAACGCTCGGGCGGAGGACCACGTCCCGGCCAGCCGATGCGCCCAATGCAACCAGGCGGTCAGGGAAGACAGTACACTCCGCGGTCCGGTGGACCGGGTGGAACCGGAAGTTCTCCGGCGAATCGACCTTTTGAGCAGCGGCGCGGAGCGATGCCCACTGGCACTCGTCCGGGTCCACGTGCGCCGGGACGTCCGGGCATGTTGCCGGCGTTGCCGCCAGACAAGGTGCCGCCGAAGGCGGAGCCGGGCAAGCCGCTTTACACGCGTAAACCTCCACAGAGGCAGCGGCCCGTCATGGACAAGCGGGAGCAGGAGGGTGAGCGCAAGCTGCATCCGACTCGCCAGCGTCCAGGAGCAGGGGATCGCCGGTCTGCCGCGGCAGTTATTGCACCGCCGGAACCGCGCGCTCCGCGCGAAGTGACGATTACGGAAGGCATCACCATCCGGGAACTCGCTGAAAAGCTGGACGTGCGCGCGAAGGATCTTTTGAAAACGCTGCTCGATCGTGGTGTGTTCGCCAGCATCAACCAGGCGCTGGATGTGCCGACGGCGACTACGCTTGCGGAAACGTTTAGCGGAGTCGTGAGCGTGGTATCGCTCGAAGAAGAGATGGTGCTGGAAGTTGCGAAGGAAGAGACGAAGGAAAGTCTGAAGCCGCGGCCGCCGGTTGTTACGGTCATGGGCCACGTGGATCACGGCAAGACGAGCTTGCTCGATGCGATTCGCGAGGCGGATGTTGCCGGCGGCGAAGCGGGCGGAATTACGCAGCATATCGGTGCGTACAAAGTGATGGTGAACGATCGCAGCGTGGTTTTTGTGGATACGCCGGGCCACGAAGCGTTCACGCGGATGCGCGCGCGCGGCGCGAAGGTGACGGACATCGTAGTGCTTGTGGTCGCTGCCGATGACGGCGTCATGCCGCAGACCAAGGAAGCGATCGATCACGCCAAGGCCGCGAAGGTTCCCATCATTGTGGCCATCAACAAGATCGACAAGCCGGAAGCGCAGGTGGAGCGCGTGAAGCGCCAGCTTTCCGATGCGAATTTGGTTCCCTCGGAGTGGGGCGGCGACACGGAATTTGTGGAAGTTTCCGCGAAACAGAAGAAGGGCATTGACAGGCTGCTGGAAACAATTTTGCTGGTGGCTGATTTGCGCGAGTTGAAAGCCAACCCGGATGCACCCGCGAGCGGCACGGTGCTGGAGTCTCGTGTGGACAAGGGACGCGGTCCCGTGGCTACGGTCCTGGTGCAAAACGGAACGCTCAACTCCGGCGACTTTTTCATCTGCGGCGCGGTGTTTGGCAAAGTTCGCGCGATGTTTGACGATCGCGGACGGACCATCAAGGATGCGCCGCCATCGACGCCGGTGGAAGTGCTGGGTTTGCAGGGCGTGCCAGATGCCGGGGACCACTTCCAGGTGACTGAGGAAGCCAAGGCGCGGCACATCGTCGAATATCGCCAGGGCAAACAGCGCGACGCACAAATGGCTCGCTCGAGCGGAGCGCGGATCACACTCGACCAGTTGCACGAACAGCTGAAGGCTGGAGACGTGAAGGAACTGGGCATCGTTATCAAGGCGGACGTGCAAGGTTCGGTGGAAGTGCTCAGCGAAATGTTGCCAAAGCTCTCGACCGACCAAGTGAAGCTGAAGATTATCGGGTCGGGCGTGGGCGCTGTGACGGAAAACGACGTGCTGTTAGCTTCGGCTTCCGGAGCGATCGTTATCGCGTTCGGCATACGGCCGGACCGCAAGGCAATGGAGCTCGCGCAGCAGGAACACGTGGACATCCGCTCGCACACAATCATTTACGAAGTGTCCGACGAACTGAAGAAGGCGATGGAAGGGTTGCTGGAGCCGGTCATCCAGGAAACATATCTTGGCCGTGCGGAAGTTCGGAACACGTTCAAGGTCAAAGGCTCCGGCACCGTTGCGGGATGTTATGTGGTGGACGGTGTGCTCAAGCGCGACGCGCAAATCCGCGTTGTTCGCGATGGCGCGGTCATTTACACGTCGAAACTTAGTTCGTTGAAGCGCTTCAAGGACGATGCGAGCGAGGTGCGAACTGGATTTGAATGCGGCGCTGGCATTGCAAACTTCAACGACGTGAAAGTCGGCGACATTTTGGAATGCTTCAGCGTTCAGAAGCTGAGCGCGGCGGAAGCAGCCGGTCAGGGCGGGGGGCCCTCCGGCAGAAAGTAATTCCGGAAGTTTTCGTCCCCCGGAGCGCTCATGCCGGTTGGCCTGCTCACCCTTGAGCTGCACATCCCAGACGCGCAATCGCTAAAGGACAAGCGGCAAGTGCTTCGCAGCTTGAAGGATAAGCTGCGAAGGCAGTTTAATGTTGCGGTGGCGGAGTTGGACCATCACGACACGTGGCAGCGGTCGGTGGTCGGCGTGGTCACACTTTCTAACGAAGAGAAGCATCTCAATGAAGTGCTGCAAAAAGTCCTGGATGAAGCGGACCGTATCCTCGGCTCGTTTTTGATCAACCAGGCAATCGAAATCATTTAGGAATTTTCGCGGGGACGGAAATGAGTCCAGCCAATCACCGTCACGAACGGGTGGGTGAGGAAATCGCTCACGAAATCAACGCCATGCTTGCGGGCGAGCTAAAAGATCCGCGGCTTGAAGGCATGGTAGTGGTCAGCGAAGTGCGCGTGCAGCCGGATATGAAGCACGCGCGTGTGTTCATCAACATTCAGGGATCCGCAAAAGAGCAGAAGGACGCGATCAAAGCGCTGGAGCACGCTTCTGGGTTTATCCGGCGCGAGTTGATTGAGCGTTTGCAGCTTCGCCGATTGCCTGAGCTTCATTTCGCGCTGGACCATTCGCAGGAGTACACCGAGCGAATCGATCAGCTGTTGAAAGAAATGAAGAAGGACAAGCCGGCGGCGTCCTAGCCTTAATTCTGAAGATCGCGAATTAAAGGGG
>Ga0210388_10003058_pt1 | contig 13097 bp, 7 predicted proteins | sample IncBWC19OmetaG_FD_155485 | JGI IMG/M metagenome (GOLD analysis project Ga0210388, IMG submission 155485) | Forest soil microbial communities from Barre Woods Harvard Forest LTER site, Petersham, Massachusetts, United States - Inc-BW-C-19-O ... | reverse complement strand
GTCACCCACCACGTTTACCGCCCCAAATAGCTGAAAATCAGGGACTCCGTCACGTTCGCTTCACGGTGGGGCAACTGTGAGGTGATCCGTTCTTCAACAACGGCATGGAGGTCGTCGTGGGTGGGGGACCGGCCGTCGTTCGGGAGAGACGAAGGTTTGGTGCCCCTCCTCCCATGTAATCCCGGGGTCGACATGCACCGCGGACTGGTCCGTCTCCAGCAACGCTTCGGGGCGCCGTCGCGGGTCGTCGATTACAGATGATCCGGCTCCGCGACGAATCCTGGTTCGATCCGATCTCCGAAAAAGGCATCGAGACGTTGCGTTCGGTTCTCCCCTCGGCGAGCTCGTCCGAGCTGAAGCGAAGACTGTGGGCTGCCCTGCAAGAGACTCCAATCGAATCGCCGCTTCGGCGGCGGTCCGTCGTGTTGAGGGCGGTGGTAGTGGCTGTCGGGCTGTCAGCGCTCGCCGCGGCTGCGACCGCAACCATCGGTGGCTGGAGAAGCGTGGGGCGGATTGATCGGTTCTTGGGGTCAGGGGGAGGGGTGGCACCATTGCCTGCTCCTGGAGGGCTACAGTCCTCGAGCGTCGCTCCGCCCGCGGCGGGGACGTCGCGAGAGCGCACCCAGGTTTGGGAAGCGCTGGTCGCGCTCAGACGCGATTCCGACCCGAATCGAGCCGCGGCCTTGCTCAATCACGACCTCCAGACCAATGCCCAGGACGTCCTCCGCCAGGAGGCACTCGTACTCGCGATCGAGGCGGCCGATGCCCGCGGCGATCGCCGCGGCGCTGAGCGCTTTGCTCGGACCTACCGCCGGGAGTTTCCATCTGGACGATTCAGCAAGGTCGCCCAAGGGTATCTCAATGAGAGGACCGCGCGGTTGCGCTCTCTCCCTTCGAGACAATAGCACTCGCCGGCGATCGAGCTTGCCCCGTCATCGGCCACGTCGCGCACCACGTCTACCGCTCCAAGTAGCTGAAATCAGGGACGCCGTCACGTTCGCTTCACGGTGGGGCAACCGTGAGCTTGCTCGGTTTCGACGCCATAGGCGCCGTAGCCGGGAATCCCCCCTCGTGGCTCGATGACGAACGCGAGGAGGATTGCTGCAATGAAATACCGAAAGCTGATCAATGTCGTGGCCGGTCTCGCTCTCCTGGGCGGCTGTGCGAACGGCTCTGGCAGCGGAGCGTCTGGTGGAAGCGGCGCCTCGGAGACCGGCGGTTCGCCCGGCACCGGCGGCTCGACCAGCAGCGGCGGAACCGGCGGAAGCGCGACTGGCGGTAATGGCCAGGGCACCGGTGGCGCGCCGGGCACCGGCGGGTCGACGGCAACCGGCGGCTCCATTGGCAGCGGCGGGCACGGCGGAACGGGAGGCGCCACTGGTGCTGGTGGCTCCGGAACGGGCGGAACGCTCGGCGGAACCGGCGGGCGGGCGGGCAGCCCGGGAGCGACGGGCGGCTCTTCTTCGGCCGGCACGACCGGCACCGGTGGCGTGGGTACGGGGAGCGGCGGTGCCGGCGGGGAACCCGCGGTGGGCTCCGTCGAGAACTCTGGCGCCAACTGCACGGCGACTGCGGGCGCTCTGCTCGCTGCGGACAACAAGCTCCTGCCCGATCCATTCGCCATGCACGACGGAACCATCATCTCCACCAAGGCGCAGTACGAGTGCCGAAGGAACGAGGTGAAGAAGGATCTCGAGCAGTACGAGATCGGCCCCAAACAGGATCCCAGCACTTCCACCGTCAAGGCGACCCTGTCCGGCAAGACGCTGACCGTGGCCATCACGACCAGCTCGGGCAGCATGAGCCTGACCTCGGCCATCACCGGGAGCGGCAGCTGCATCCTCATCACCATGGACACCGCCCCCAATATGGTGATGGGCTGCACGACGGTTCCTTTCACCTCGAGCCAGGTGGTGAAGTCCGAGCAGGACAGCACCCAGTACCAGACCGACCCCTTCTATAAGGTGTATCCCTCGCTGTGGGGCAAGATCGGCAACTACAGCGCCTGGTCGTGGGGGATCAGCCGCCTCATCGACGGGATCGAGCAGGTGGCGAGCCAGCTCAACGTCGACACCAGCAAGATCGCCGTGCATGGCTGCTCGTACGCGGGAAAGATGGCCCTCTTCGGCGGCGCGCTCGACGAGCGTGTGGCCCTGACCGTCGTCGAGGAGTCGGGCGGCGGCGGGATCGACAGCTGGAGAATGTCGCAGGAGTTCACCGACCGTACCGGCACCCAGGTCGAGAAGATCGACAACACCAACTACGGCTGGTTCTTGAAGAGCATGCAGAGCCTGGACCCCTACAAGCTGCCCCACGATCACCATGAGCTGATCGCCATGATTGCCCCCAGGGCCGTCATCATCCTGGGCAACGACGGGTACGACTGGCTGGGGGACGAATCCGGCTACAAGTCGACGATGGCGGCGCTTCAGGTCTTCACGGCCATGGGTGTCCCGAACAACATCGGGTACGACTTCACCTCCAACCACCCGCACTGCGGGCCGCCCGCGACACAGCTGAACAGCGTCAACGCGTTCGTTCAATATTTCCTCAAGGGCGGAACGACTCCTCCCAATATCGCCATCAAGCCGCCCTCGACCACCTTCGATTTGAATTGGCAGGCGGACGTCCCCTGGACGAACCCAACGCTCAACTAATAAAGACGAAGACCACCTGAAGACAACCTGATGAACAATCCGAGACTCGTCTGTATCCTTGGTGGCATCGCCCTGCTCGGCGCCTGTGCGAGCTCCGGGACCGGTGACGGTACGACGGGCTCGGGCGGCAACGGGAGCGGTGGTTCTGCCTCGGGCGGAACCACCGCCACCGGCGGCAACTCCGGGCCGGGAACGGGCGGATCGTCGACAGGAGGCACTCTGGGAACCGGCGGCACTGTCTTCGGAACCGGCGGCACGACCGGGACGGGCGGCAGCGGCACGGGCGGCAGCGAGAACACGGGAGGGGCCACCGGCACGGGCGGCAGCGGGACCGGCACCGGCGGCACCAGCGTCGGTGGCCACGCAGGCAGCTCCGCCACTGGTGGCGCCACTGGCACCGGGGGCAGCGCGGGAGGCAGCGGCGCGACCCATTGGGTCGGCACCTGGGCCGCTTCGCCCTATTACGATTCGGCCAATCAGCCTCCGGCGTCGCTGTCGAACGGCGTGATCCGTCAGATCACGCACGTCTCGATCGGGGGCGGCCAGCTTCGGGTGCAGTTCTCGAATCTGTTTGGCAATGGCTCGGTCACCATCAAATCGGCGCACATCGCTCTCTGCAAAGCCACGCCGCTCGTCGACAGCACCATCGATACGTCGACCGACACGGCCCTGGCCTTCTCGGGAACGGACACGGTGACCATCGCCCAGGGCAAGGAGATCTGGTCCGACCCCGTCTCCTTCACGGTACCGCCGCTGGGCAACGTCACCATCACCACCGCCTTCGGCACCGTTCCGAGCCAGGTCACCGGACACTCGGGATCGAGGACCGACTCCTTCATCCAGACCGGCAGCAGCACCGTGAACGCGGCCAGCATGACCTCTGCGACGTCCACCGAGCACTGGTACTTCATCTCCGGCGTCGACGTCATGGCGCCTGCTTCCTACGACGCTACGGTCGCGATTGGCGACTCCATCACCGACGGCCGGGGTGTGGACATCAACAAGAACGACCGATGGACCGACGATCTGTCCGCCCGTTTTCAGGGGATGAGCACGACGTCGAACGTGGGGATGCTGAATCAGGGGATCGGCGCGACCAATCTGGTGGGAACCGGCACGGCGGCTCAAGCTCGCTTCGCCCGGGACGTCTTGGGGCAGGACGGTGTTCGCTACGTCATCGTCTTCGACGGCGTCAACGACATCGGGGGAGGCGCGTCGTTCGCTTCCATGATGCCGGTGTACGCCAGCATGATCAGCCAGGCGCACGCCAAGGGGCTGCTCATCTTTGGCGCGACCATCACGCCCTTCGGCGCCAACGCATACTACACGCCCGCGCACGAGGCCGTGCGCCAGCAGGTCAACACGTACATCCGGAGCGGGGTCTTCGACGGCGTCCTCGACTTCGACGCCGCGGTCACGGACGGCGGCAATCCCCCCAAGCTTCAATCGCAGTACGCCACCTGGACTTCCGCCGATGGGTCCGGAGATGGATTGCACCCGAGTCCTGCGGGCTACCAGAAGATGGCTGACTCGGTCGATCTGACGCTCTTCACGAAATGATCCCCCCCCGCGAGGTCCACATGAAACGATCGACGCGTCTCCTAGGTGTCCTTCTAACGTCGGCTCTGATCGCGGCGTGCTCTTCACCGGAATCGGCCGGCAATGACGCCGGCGCAGGGACGGGTGGCACGTCAGCAACGGGAGGCCGCGGATCTGGGGGCGGACCGGAGAGCGGCGGCACGACCGGCTCCGGAGGGGTGGTCGGCTCTGGGGGCGAGCCTGCGTCAGGAGGTGTCTCCGGCGCCGGAGGGGTCGGGACGGGCGGATCCATCGGCACCGGCGGCAGTGGCACCGGCGGTGCGGCCGGCGGCGGCGGTGCGGCTGGTGGCGGCGGTGCGGTCGGCAGCGGTGGTACGGGCGGCGCGGGCGGCCAGCCGGTCGGTCCCGGGGCGGGAGGCGCGGCAGGTGGCGGCACGGGCGGCAATACGGCGGCCTACAACCCCTGTCCGACGAACGGCGATCCCTGCAAGGTCTTGCCGCTCGGCGACTCGATCACCTTCGGTATCAATTACGAGGGCTCCTATCGCGTCGAGCTGTTCAAGAAGGCGGTGACGGCGAGCCAGAACATCACCTTCGTCGGTACGCAGACCAACGGTCCGGCGATGGCGCCCGGGACCACCGTGCCCTTCCCGATGCATCACGAGGGGTGGTCCGGCTACACGATCGTCCAGATCCAGGGAAAGGCAGCCGGAGACGTGACGTACGCGCCACACATGATCCTCGTGCACGCTGGCACCAACGACACCTACATGAGCGATCCCAGCGGTGCGCCGGCGCGTCTCTCGACGTTGGTCGACTACCTCACCACCACGTTCCCGAATGCCTTGGTCGTCGTCGCCAAGATCATTCCGTACCCGGCTCAGCTCGCAAACGTGAAGCTGATCAACGACTCGATCCCCGCCATGGTTCAGTCGAAGGTCGCGGCAGGCAAGCACGTCATCTCGGTCGACCTCAACACCGGCTTCCAGACGTCGACCATGCTCAGCAGCGACGGCATCCATCCGAACGAGACCGGCTACAACTGGATGGGCGACACCTGGTATTCGGTCGTCGGCGGTCTCTTTCAATAGCGGCTCATCGACCGCCCCTGCGGCGCCGGCGGCGGTTACGCCCCCGCGCCCCGGCGCCGGCGCCGCTCCCATCCCCCCGTGGCTTTTGGCGTCTCCGCCGAATTCGCCACTTCCATATCTTCCCGAACCTTGCCCGCTCCACCTCCGCCGCTCCCCGCGACCGACTCACGACGTGGCGTCGCGCTGAATATATATGGGTGCTCAGACGAAAAATCTTTGCCGGTTTGAGCCGAAATCCAATCTATCTGAATCGACCAAGAAGAAATGACGCACGACCCGTCTGAAGAAGCCATCAAGTTGTCGTTGGGCAGCCCTCAAAAGAGGCGGCAACCGCCAGCGGTTGGGAAATCGGCAAAGTGGCTCGAATGACGACCACAATGAAGCCCGCAGGATCCGCTGCGTTGTGCCTTACTTCTGCCCGCGCCAAGTAAGTAAAATCTCTGTTCCCATCACGTTCGCATCACGGTGGGGCAACCGTGCGCGCGATCGGTTTGGAAGGCATGGGGCGCCCTTGTCGGGAATTCTCATCATCCTCGATGAGGTACGCGATACGGCCGAGAAGATCCCCGTGGTCGTAAAGGAGAAGAAGCAATGACACAGCATCCAGTTGCTCCGAGTGTCCTCTCGTCCGTCTTTTCGACCGGTCCGGGAAGGCGACCTGGATTGCCCACCATGTGTCTCCTCACGATCGCGGCGGCCCTGGCCGGTGCCTGCTCCGCGAGCTCTGGAACCCAGGGCAACAACACCGGTACCGGTGGGACGTCAGGCGCGGGCGGAACGGGCACCGGGACTCCGGGCACGGGAGGCTCGTCAACCAGCGGCACCGGCGGCATGCAGGGCACCGGCGGCTCGACGCCGGGCGCCGGGGGCTCGGGCGCGGGCGGCAACGCGACCGGTAGCGGAGGCTTGGGCGCGGGCGGTTCGGGCGCGGGAGGCGCAGGCGCGGGGAGCGGCGGCACGGCGGGGGGCGCCGGCGGTTCGGGCGGGTCGCTCACCGTGGGAGGTGGTGCGGGATCGATGGCTGGCATCCCGAGCAGTGAGACTTGCGAAGCCCCCGTCGCGGTTCCGCCGCTGGCCCAGGACGCCTACGTGTCATCGACGAGCTCGCCAGGCAGCTTTGCGCTGGCCGTCTCGGGCCAGGTGGTGCCTCTCGTCGTCAACTCGACGGACTACCCGGGCGTCGTCCGCGTCGCCCAGCAACTTCAGGGAGACATCAAGAGCGTCACGGGCACGACGCCCACGCTGGCACAAGACACGATTCCAAGCACGGCCCAGCAGGTCGTCATCATCGGGACCGTGGGCAACAGCGCGCTCATCACTCAGCTCGTGAACGCCGGAAAGCTCGACGTGAGCGGCATTCAAGGCAAGTGGGAGAATTATCTCATCCAGGTCGTCGCCTCCCCCGTCGCCGGGGTCAACAGCGCGCTCGTGATCGCCGGGAGCGACAAGCGGGGGACGATCTACGGCATGTACGACCTGTCGTCGAAGATTGGCGTGTCGCCCTGGAACTGGTGGGCTGACGTTCCGGCGCAGACCCAGTCGTCGATCTACATCGCTGCCGGCTCTCACACGAGCGGGCCCGCCGTCAAGTACCGCGGCTTCTTCATCAATGACGAGAACCCCTGCATTGACGGCAACGTGCAAGAGAAGTTCGGCGGATGGAAGTCGGGCTTCTACGTCAAAGTGTTCGATCTCATCCTCCGTTTGAAAGGCAACTATCTCTGGCCGGCGATGTGGGACCCCAAGCAGTTCAACGTCGACGATCCGATGAACGCCGTGCTCGCGGACCAGTACGGCGTCGTCATGGGGACCTCGCATCAGGAGCCGATGATGCGAAACCAGGAGGAGTGGGACGCCGCCACGGCAACCCTCGGCGCCTGGAACTATTCGACCAACAAGGCGAACCTCGATACGTTCTGGAAGGGCGGCATCACGCGCATGGGCTCCAAGGAGAGCCTGGTGACCATCGGGATGCGCGGCGAGAACGACACCTCGCTCAGCTCGACGACGAATATCCCCCTTCTCGAGAGCATCATCACCGATCAGCGCGGCATCATTCAGAGCGCGACCGGGAAAGACCCGTCGACGGTGCCGCAGGTCTGGACCGTCTATAAAGACATCGAAGCCTACTATGACGGGGGCGAGCGCGCGCCGACGGACGTCATCACCAACTTCACCGACGACAACTGGGGAAACCTTCAGCGGATCCCGACGGACGCCACGCCCTCTCCCGCCGGGTATGGCCTCTATTACCACTTCGATTACGTCGGCTCTCCGCGCGACTACAAGTGGATCAACACCAACCCGATCGCACGCGTGTGGGAGCAGCTCCACATGGCATACGAGAACGGCATGAAGAGCGTCTGGATCGTCAACGTCGGCGACATCAAGCCGATGGAATTTCCGATGTCGTTCTTCTTCGACTACGCCTGGAACCCCGATCGCATCACGGCCGGCAACCTCCCCGAGTGGAGCCAGCAGTGGGCGGCGCAACAGTTCGGTTCGTCGCAGGCGCCGGCGATCGCCAGCCTCATCACGGACTACGCGAAGTTCAACGGCCGGCGCAAGCCCGAGCTCCTGGACCAGACGACGTACAGCCCGACCAACTACCGCGAGGCGGAGAACGTCGTCAGCACCTACAACCAGGACGCGGCGACCGCGCAGAGCATTTCGAACATGCTGCCGTCGACGGCCCAGGACGCGTTCTACCAGCTGGTTCTCTACCCGGTGAAGGCGGTGGCGAATCTGAACGAGATGTACGTCGCCGACGCCAATAACCTGCTCTACGCCGGGCAGGGCCGCGCGTCCGCCAGCGCGGAGGCGTCGCTGGTGGCCGCCGACTTCGCCAACGACGGGACGATGTCCACGTACTACAACAAGACAATGGCGGGCGGGAAATGGGACCACATGATGGACCAGACCCACATTGGCTACACGACCTGGTCGGACCCGGCGACGCAGACCCAGCCTTCGACGAAATCGGTCAACCCGGCGACGGCGGCCGGCATGGGCGTGGCCATCGAGGGGTCGTCGAGCTGGTGGCCCAACTCCACGGCGGCCGCTGTGCTGCCCGAGCTCGGCCCGTACCAGTCGCAGGCGGATCGGTACGTCGAGATCTTCAACACCGGCAAGACCGCCTTCACCTATACGGCGACATCAACGGCCTCGTGGCTCACCCTCAACCCGGCGAACGGCAGCGTCACGACCCAGCAGCGCGTCCTCGTCTCCGTGCCCGATTGGACCAAGGCACCCACCGGCAAGATGCAGGTGCCCGTCACGATCACGGGCCCGAACAGCAAGACCGTCACGGTGCAGGTCGCCATCAACAACCCGACCACCGATCCGTCGCAAATTCATGGGTACGTCGAGAGCGACGGGTACGTGTCGATCGAGGCGGAGCACTATGCCTGCGCTGTCGGTGCGGCCCCCATCCAGTGGACACGCATTCCCGACTTCGGCCGCACCCTCTCGGGGATGACGCCGTTCCCCGTCACGAGCGCAACCCAGACGCCGGGCGTGAACACCCCGCACCTCGATTACGCCGTTTATCTCTTCTCGAGCGGAAGCGTGAAGGTCGATGCGTATCTGGCGCCGACCCTGGACGTCTTCCAAAAGGGTCTGCACTACGCCGTCTCGTTCGACGACGGTGCGATTCAGACTGTGACCGCCGCCAGCAACTCGACCTCGAACGTTGGCGGGTCTACCCCCTGGTCCAACTGGGTCTCGAACAACATCAACATCCAGACGACGACACACACGATCTCCACGCCCGGCCAGCACATCTTGAAGTTCTGGATGGTCGATCCGGGCGTCGTCCTCGAGAAGATCGTGATCGAAACATCGGGCGTGCGGCAGTCGTACCTCGGCCCGCCCGAGAGCGTTGCCTCTCCCTAGGTCGCCGGGCGTCGACGGCTGGACGAGTTTCCCTTGCCGGTGCCGGCGCACGAAGAGACGTGAGGCGAAAAATCGCGAAACTAAAATATCGCCTACGCGTCATTCGCCAACGCAGCGTTATTGATAGTTAATTAACGCAATTCGAAATTAGGCTCATGTCAACAGAAGGTTTGTGAGCTCGTGACCCATTCCTCTCAATGCGACTCCCAGTCGGACACGCCCCATTGCGTCAGCGAAGGAGAATGAAATGACACGGCACCGAGACCTCCTGAATGCGTCGTCCGTCCTTTCACTCGGTCTGGGGAGGCGACCTGCTTCGTCGTCCTCCATGTGCCTCCTCGCGATCGCGGCGGCATTCGCCGGCGCTTGCTCGGCGAGCTCCGGCACCGGCGGCACCGGTGGGACGACGGGCACTGGCGGGACGAGCAGCGGGGGAACGACGGGCACGGGCGGCACGACGACGGGAACCGGTGGCTCGGGCACCGGCGGCACGAAGACGGGCACGGGCGGCACGACGACGGGAACTGGTGGCTCGGGAACCGGCGGCTCGGGAACCGGTGGCACAGGAACCGGTGGCTCGGGCACCGGTGGCTCAGCGACCGGTGGCCACGGCGGTGGCGGCGGCTCGTCAGTCGCCGGCAGCAGTGGCACCGGAGGCTCGGGAGCGGGGACCGGTGGCGCGCCGGCCGGCGGTGGCAGCTCGGGAAATGCCAGCGTCTACAATCCGAACTTCGTGGAGTTCTACGGCTCGGACTGCACGACCGCGACGCCCCAGGACGTGAGCATCAGCGGTCAGCTGCCCAATCTCTTTACGAAGCTCGACGGAACGACCATGGCCAAGCGATCGGACTGGCGTTGCCGCCGGGCCGAGATGAAGGCGGTCATCGAGAAATACGTTTTCGGCGCGAAGCCGGGCGCCCCGGACATGGTCACCGGCTCGGTGAGCACCACCGCCATCACGGTGCACGCCGTGCTGGGCACCAAGAGCATCGATTTCACAGTGCCGATCAGCATTCCGAGCGGCGCGAAGATGCCTGCTCCGATCATCATCGGCCTCGGCGGATCGAGCCTGGATGCCTCCATCGTCAGCGGGGCGGGCGTTGCCACCGGCACCTACGATCACCAGGGCATGATGAGCGAGTCGAGCCGGACGGGTCTTTTCACGAACCTCTATGGCACGAGCACCGGCGTCAGCTCTCAGATTGGCTGGGCCTGGGGCTTCAGCCGCATCATCGACGTGTTGATCTCGGAGAAGGCGGCGGGGCGCAACAACATCATCGATCCGACGGCGGTCGGCGTCACCGGCTGCTCCCGGGACGGCAAAGGCGCCTTCACCGTCGGCGCATTTGACGAGCGCATTGCGCTGGGGATTCCGCAGGAGTCCGGCACCGCCGGCGTGTCGGCTTACCGAATCGTGAACACCGCTCCCGTGGGGCCCAATGGGAATCCCGCTCAATCACTCTCCAACGCCGTGAGCACCGCGGTGGGCTGGTTCGGACCCACCTTCGAGAGCACGTACATCAACAAGGTGGACACCATCCCGGGAGACACCCACTCCCTGGCGGCCATGCACGCGCCGCGCGGATTGCTGGTCCTGGACAACTCGCGTATCGGCGAGCTGTGCGCGACTTGCCAGCACGCGGCCACCGCGGCCGCCCAGGTCATGTACCAGGCGCTGGGCATCGGGGCGAACGTCGGCTACAACGGCGGCAACCCGACAGATCCCCAGAACCACTGCCAGTTCTACCCGACGACTCAGGGTCCCCCGCTGATGCGGGCCATTGCGGGCCACCTCACCAAGACGGCCGCTCCGGACGGAAGGATGGAGCCCCAGCCGGCTGGTACTGCCGATCTGACCAAGTGGGTTCCTTGGTCCAGCACCGCACCGACTCTGACGAACGACGTGAGCTGGTCGTCGCCGCCCTTGACGAGTCACTAGTCCGCGGCCGCCACAGGCAACCAGGGAGCCCACATGAATCGATATCGGAAGCGCGCGTTCGCGGTTGCATCGGTCTGTTTCGGACTCGGCCTCTGCGCGGCGCTGCCGGCGCGGGCGGCGTCGCTGACGATGGTGCCGCGCAGCACCTGGGGTGCGAGCGGCGTTCCCAGCTACATGCAGATGTACATCTACGTGCCGGACAAGCTGGCGACCAACCCGCCCATCTATGTTTCGTCCCACTCCTGCGGATCGACCGCCACTGGGCAATTGGGCAACATCCCGCTCAGCAAGGCGGCGGCCGACTCCAATGGCTTCATCATGATCCTCCCCGACAACCCGGGGCAGAACTGCTGGGACGTGGGAACGACGGCATCCCTCTCGCACAACGGAGGAGGCGACACCGAGGGCGTCGCTCAGATGGTGAAATACGCGCTCACCAAGTACAACGGCGATCCGGCGCGCGTCTACGCGATGGGTGGCTCGGGCGGCGGGATGATGACGCAAGCCCTGATGGCCGTCTACCCGGACGTCTTCAGGGCCGGCGCGGCGCGCGCGGGCGTCCCGGCGGGATGCTGGTCGAGTGGCTACGACAGCAGCAATCAATGGAGCAACAACTGCGCGAACGGCGACGTGACCATGACGGCGCAGGCGTGGGGCAACCTCGTTCGCGGCATGTACCCCGGATACACCGGGCACCGTCCGCGCCTGCAGACCTACCAGGGCACGGCCGACACGACGATCAGCTACAACAACACGGGCGAATCCATCAAGGAGTGGACCAACGTCCTCGATTTGAGCACGACCCCGACCTCGACGGACACCGGGTACAAGACGCCGAACGCCACGTACAACCGCCAGTTCTGGAGCAACGCGTGCGGCTACACCGTGTTCCAGGCCTGGAGCTCGCCGGGCGGCACTCACTCCATGCCTTACGAGGAAGCCGAGATCCTCAAGTTCTTCGGCCTCGACAAGGCCGGGGGCACCGATCCGGAGCCGGATTGTCCTGGGGCCACTGACGGAGGCGTCACTGCGACGGGGGGCGCTGCCGGCGGGGCCGCTTCGGGCGGCAATGGGGGCACCGGCGGCGCGGTCGGCACCGGTGGCAGCGCGGGCCATGCCGGCGGCACGGCCGGGACGGGCGGCGGCGGCGCCGGTGGCGCCAGCGGAGGCAGCACAGGAAGCGGCGGCGAGGGCGGAAGCAACGGCACCGGCGGCGTCGTTGGAACGGGCGGCCTCGTTGGCAGTGGCGGCAACTCGGCCGAAGGCGGCAACAACGGCTCGGGCACCGGCGGTGAGAAGGGCTCGGGTGGATTCGTTGGTTCAGGAGGAAGCTCCACCAGCGGGACCGGCGGCTCAGGGCCGATGCAGGGTGATTCGGCGTCGAGCGGCTGCGCCTGTGCGGTGGGCAGCGCCGCTCCGCACTCCGTATCGATAGGCACGGCGCTGCTGCTCGCCGCCCTCGGACTGATTGTCCTCCGCAGGCAAAGAGTCAAGCGCCGTTCCGAAAGGTCTCTCGCGGCCGATCCAACCTGTTGACGACAACCGACGGTTGGGTGAAGTCCAATGGATCGAGACCTGGAAGAAATGGGCGAGCTCGGATCGGACGACGTCATGCTCGTAGATCGGAGCAAGCTCAGTCACATCATCGGCATGGAGATTCCGGCGATTGGTCTTGAGTCGAAAGCGAGCTTCGAAAGACTGATGCGGGCGCTGGACAAGCGGCGCGGTCGTCAACGTCGCTGGCGATTGCTGATCGCTTGTTCCCTCGGTGCGGCGACGGTCATCATCGGGCTGATCATGATGATCCGATTCCTGTCCTCCCCTCCGTCAATCGCCGGACGGCGGCCCCCATCGCGACGGGCTTTTCGCAACCGCCAATAGACGGTGAAGGTTGGAATGCCGAGGACCGAGGCGGTGTCCCCGACGGGGATCTCATTGAGATCATACATGACCAGTACGGCGCGCCTTGGGAGCGGA
>Ga0210388_10003054_pt1 | contig 13112 bp, 7 predicted proteins | sample IncBWC19OmetaG_FD_155485 | JGI IMG/M metagenome (GOLD analysis project Ga0210388, IMG submission 155485) | Forest soil microbial communities from Barre Woods Harvard Forest LTER site, Petersham, Massachusetts, United States - Inc-BW-C-19-O ... | reverse complement strand
GTGGGCGCCGGTTCGGCGGCGTAAACGGCGGCGCAGAACGCGAGCGGCAGGAGGAAAAGATGTTTCATGGCGATGCGAATTTTTGACTGTCGGTCGCGATTGTGAGCAAGTTGTGAGTAATTTTCAAGGAAAGTGCTTGCAAAAAAAACGTGGATATGGGAAAACCTTTTATTGGTTCTCAATCAAAGGAAGACCAAACCATCACATGAGACGTTTCAAACAAGGTGGCAGTGTATTTATATCCGGCGCACCGCGCTTCTCCGTCCATGCCTTTGTTCAGTTGTTTCGTGATTGTAACCCCGCCGTTGGATTGAATCTGGTAGAGTTTATTTGAATTTAAACCAAGCAAAAGAAACAAGGAGAAAACCAAAGTCCAAGTCCCTAGCAAACTTATGAAAAAACTAACCACCCTGATCTTGTTCTCATTTCTAGCCGCCGTCGGTGCGCGGGCGGATGTGATTTTTCAGGATCAATTCAATTATACCGACAACGGCATTAATCCCAGCGGGGCTGGTGCAGTCATTACCAACAGTATCATTCCAGCCGGGCAGCCAGGTGCTGGTAGCGGAAATTCTTATTGGGTTCGATTCAGCGGCACCGCCGCTCCTAGCGATATGCTTATCAGTGGCGACCTCCTTCAAGTGAGTACCACCGGCGCAGGTTTGCTGACACCCAGCCGTCAGGATGATTGTGGCCGGCTGTTTTCCCAGACCAACGGATGTATTTATACAAACGTGCAGCAGGTTATTTATGTGAGTTTTATCATCAACATGACCAATGTGCCTACCGCAAACGGGGCATATATTTCAATGATGAAAAATGGCGCTGCCACCTCCACTTTTTATCAAGCCAAACTTTGGGCCCTGGCCGGCAGCCCGTCACAGACTACGAACAATTTCACTGCGTTGCCAAATACCTACCGTTTGGGTGTTTCTGCCAGTGGAAGTGGCAGTCCGAGCAAGGTTCTAGGAGTGGATTTAGCGTTGAACACGCCATATCAAGTGGTGATTGGTTGGAATCCTACTGCTGGAGCCTCTGCTGACGGATATCTGCCATACAATGACGCAGTGTATCTGTGGGTTAATCCGGTGTCACCAACAAGCGACCCGGTTGCTGCAAGCAGTGACACTTTTGCTCCGTCAGCCTCCAACATAGCTGATGATTATGGTTTTCGTCAGGCGACCGGCTTTGGCGGATATTTCAGTGTTTCCAATTTGCTCGTGACCACTACTTACTGGGAGGCTGTTACCAACGTGCAGCCAACCAACGCAGTCGCGCCCATCTTCGTTTATCAGCCGACGGCGGTGATCAGCAACTTTGTCAATGCATCCTTTAATCTCACCGCCGTGGCGAATGGACAGGGATTGGCGGCTATGACCTACCAATGGCAGGTGGCTGCTTCCACCAATCTGGCGGGCCAGCCGGTTTCCCCGGTCAATGTCACCAGTGGCGATATCTCAGGCGTCAACTCCAATGCCATCGCCTTCACTTCTTCGCAACCCGGCGATAGCGGCTATTATACCTTGATTGCCACCACTCCTTATGGACTGTCTGTCACCAGCTCGGTAGCCAAGGTTTCTGTCACCATAGCGGCGGTGCCGCCGGTATTCACCGTACAGCCGGTCAGTTCCACCAATTATGCGGGAGTGGCCAGTATCGTTCTCACAACCACCGTAACCAGCCCCGGCACCGTCAGCTATACGTGGTACTCCAACAATGTGGTGGTTTCTTCCAGCTCCGCCAACAACGGCCAGCAAAACGATTCCGGCACCAGTTCCACTTATACGATCAACAGTCCATCGGCCGGTGTCATGACCTACAAAGTAGCCGTGACCAATAACACGACCACTACCGGCATTGTCAGCACCAATGCCGTATTGACCTTCCTCAGCCCGCAGTCGGTTTCCATCCTGTACCTGCGCCAACTGGCGGCGAGCCAGGACCCGGTTAATTTTGTGCCGACGGACAATACCACTCCGTATTCGATCACCGGTGTCATCACCACCTACACCAACATTACGAGCGGCAACACCGCCTCCTATTACTTGCAGGATGCCACGGCGGGCGTCAACATCTTTGCCACCTTCGGTTCCACCTTCCGTCCGGCGCAGGGAGATAGCGTGACCTTTGTCGGCGTGTTGTCCTTCTTCACGAGCGGCCTGGAAGTCGATGCCGGTCAGGCCAACCTGCCTTATACGTCTTACGTGGATAACGGCGCGGGTACGTTGCCCACGCCGCTGCCCATCACCTTCGCCGTGACCAATACCACCGCCGCCAATCTGGCCACGAATATTCTTGGCCGGTATGTGACGCTGTCCGGTGTTTACTTCACCAACAATGGTGTCTATATCACCAACGGCATCACGACCGTCACCAACGCCGCCGGCCAGAAATTCCCGTTGGAATTCCCCGGTGTCGCGCTGGATCCGATCGGACAGGTTCCCCCGGCCTACGCTACGACCGTCACCGGCGTGATGTTTGGCACCCAGACGAACGTCGCCCTGTGCGTCACCAAATTCTCGGACATCGTCGCCGGCTCGCCGCCGGTCACGAGTCCGATCCTGTTGACCAACGTATTCTCGGGTGGCAACATCACCTTCACCTGGTCTGACGGCACATTCAGCCTGCAGACGGCGACGAACCTCCTCGGTCCGTGGAACACCATCCCTGGCGTCATCACCTCCCCGTTCATGACGAACGTCACGGCTGCTCCGGCAGTTTTCTACCGGTTGTATCACCCGTGATGCGGTGAGATAAAAATTCAAGGGCGGCCAGCAATGGCCGCCCTTTTTATTTTCGTGAAGTCAGTTTTGAACTGTTCAAGAAAAACTGTAGCCATCTTGGCTGGGCCGGCCTTCTCCCTCACCCGCCATAGCCGCTGTCGCTGCTCCCGCTGGGAGAGGGAGAAACACGCCCCGCCTTTCGGCATGGCCACGGCTGAATTCGGCAGGATGACTGACAGATTTTGCGAACGCATTCAACCGCTGTTCCCTCTCCAGCGGGAGAGGGTCAGGTGAGGAAGAGCGCACGCCGTAGAATAAACGCCTTAGTTTTAGTAAACCGCTCTTAATCAATTCCCACGCCACGGCTTGGCCTGCGCAAATGAGTCCGCCATTTGGCGGCACAACGTTCGCAGTTCCTCGTTGCCTGCCGTCGCGAGCGCCTGATTGACGGTCTTTTTTGCCCCGTCAAAATCTCCAATTTCTGCCCGGGCGGCGGCGAGCGTCTTCAATTTCTCCGCGTCCGTATTCTGCGTCAACTCGCACGCGCGCTTTGCCATCACCACGGCTTGGGCCCCGTTGCGGTTGGCGTCGTCGGCATCCGTGGCCGCGATCCACGCGAGCGCGTCGAGCGCGTCCGCATAATCGGGCTGGAGCAACAAGGCACTGGCGAACTCGCGCATGGCGTCGCGGGTTTTGTTCACGTGTGCGAGCGCGCGGCCGAATTCGTAATGCGCCTTGGCGTCGGGCGAATTCGGGCCGACGGTTTTGGAAAGCAAATCCGCCGCTTCATGCCATTGTGATTGCTGGTTCAGCGCCAGCCCGAGGTTGAACATCGTTTCGCCGTTCGTCGGGTTCAGCCGCAATGCCTCACGCAACTCCGCCGTCCCGCCTGCGGGATCGCTTTTTTGCAACAGCAAAATGCCGAGGTTGTTGTGCGCGATCGCCAGCTTCGGGTCGATCGCCAGCGCGGCGCGATAATGCCCGATGGCTTCATCGAATTTTCCCTCCGTTTGCAGGATGCGTGCGAGGTTGTTGTGGGCCGGCGCGGAATCGGGCGTGATTTGCAGGGCGGCTTCATAATTCGTGATGGCTGCCTCGTATTTCTTTTGTTTGCCCAGGACGATGCCGAGAAAAATGTGCGTCTGTTCCTGCATCGGTTTGAACCAGAGCGCTTTTTCGTATTCCGCCACGGCCTCGTCCGGGCGGTTCAATTCATCGAACGCGTTGCCGAGGAAAAAGTGGGTTTCGGGGAAGGTCGGCTTGTAGCTCAACGCCTGGTTGTAAAGCGCGATGGCCTGGTCGTATTTGTTCTGTTTGGCCAGTTGGCTGGCCAGCACCGTGATAGCCATGTAATTTTCCTTCGTGACCTTGTTCGCATGGTCGAACAACGTCCAGGTGTTTTTCCAGTAAGTCAATTGCAGCGAGCTGGCCGCGAGCATGGCCATGCCGGTGGCGACCGCCAGGCCCGCCAGAAGTTTTTTATTCCGAAAAACTTCCACCGCCAGCCACACGACGGCGACGAACAGGCCGATGAACGGCAGGTAAGTGTAGCGGTCGGCCCATGCCTGATCGCCGACCTGTACGAGGCCGATAACCGGTATCAGCGTGCCCAAAAACCACAGCCAGCCGAATAAAATCCACGGCCGCGATTTCCAGTTCACCAGCGCGGTGCAGGTGACCACGGCGAGCAGAAGGCCGGAAAAAATGACGGACGACGAATCCAGCTCCAGGACGTAAGGATAGTAAACCGCGAGGTGGACGGGAAAAAACAGCGCCCAGAAGTAATGGTCGTAGGCGACCAGCGTGTGGGCCAGACGTTGCGGGATGCTCAACCCGCCCTTGGAGACGATGGCGATGGCCTGCGCCTGCAACGTCAGCCAGCAACCAATCGCCGCCAGCGCGAAGAACGGAACTTTTTCAAGCAGCAGCCGGAAAAAATCCGAAATCCGAAATCCGAAATCCGAAATCCGTTTCACAGGCCAGAAATCCAGCAACAACATCACAAACGGCAACGTCACCGCCATCGGTTTGGCCATCAGCGCGCAGCAAAACGCGAGCACTGTCACGCCATACCAAACTTTGGACCGGGGATTTCCTGGTTCGCAAAATTTTGCATATGCCAGCAACGTGAGCAGCCAGAAAAACGCGCACAAGACATCTTTCCTTTCCGCCACCCACGCGACGGATTCCACATGCAGCGGATGCCACGCGAACAGCGCCGCCACCGCCGCGCTGCGCCACACGAAACCGGCTTGCCGCGCCGGAGCATCATCGCGCAGGCGGGTCAACCTCTTCATCAGCGCGAACAGCAGCAGTGTATTGGCCGTATGCAGCAGGATGTTCGTGAGATGATGCCCCCAGGGACGCGCGCCAAAAATCTGGCAGTCCGCCATGTGCGAAAGCCACGCGAGCGGATGCCAGTTGCCGGCGTGATAGCCGAACGCCCACATCAAGCCGCTCCATGTCAAACCGCCCTGCACGTGCGGATTATCGGTTACATATTGCTGGTCATCGTATTCCACGAAATTGTGGGTGAGTGCCGGCAGGTAGAGCGCCAGCGTCAATACCGCCAAACCGGCGTAAATCCAGCGGATTTCGGGTGGGTTTTTATCGCTCCGTTGCATGACCGTGGGCATGATGCGTGGAACCCGTTTTTTTTCAATTTTAATCATTCCCGGACATTGTTCCTCGACATCGTTTTTGTTAATAACCAGCGCAAAAAAAAGCCTCATTCTCCTTGATTAAAATTTTCTCCCCCGTATGATTGTTTTCAAGGAAGAAATAATCAAAACTGTCCATATGGGACGGTCAAAAACCCGGACAAAAAATGAAAAAAGCACAGCCGAATTGTAGCCAAAAGACATCCGGCGGGTTCACGCTCATTGAACTCCTCGTCGTCATCGCCATCATCGCCATCCTGGCGGCCATGCTGTTGCCGGCTTTGGCGATGGCCAAGAAAAAGGCGCAGCAGGCCTCCTGTCTTTCCAGCATGAAACAGTGGAGCTTGGCCATTCAAATATATGGTGGTGATAATAACGACCGAATGCCACTGGACGGCTCTCCTAATACCGGCAGTTATCCCGGTGGGGCGGGCAATGGGTACCCGGACGATATGCGCGCGTGGTACAATACGCTGCCACCGCTCTTAGGTGAACGGATTCTAAATAGTTATTACCAAGATGAACAAAACGCGCCCGGTGGCGGGCCAAACAAGGCTGAACAATATATGCCGTTTCCTGGCGGAAAGGGAAAAATCTGGGAATGTCCTGGTGCCTCCATGACTGATGCTACAGTTGCAAACATCTTGTCTGGTAACGGTGTCTATGGTTTTTTCAGCTATCAGATGAATATTGACTTGAAGCGCTCCGGCACGGGTACGAGTGTTAATAAAAGCCCGACAGACCCAACCAGCACGCCGATCATGCCAAAAATGACTTCCTTGCAATACCCCACGGCAACCGTATTCATGTTTGATGGTGTTTTTGATCCGGTCACCGAGGTGGTTAATGCCTCACCCCAGTTTAACTCGGTCAATCCGGCCAACCGACAGAACAGCTTCGGTTCGCGGCATAATAAAGGTGGAATCATCAGTTTTTTTGACGGTCACTCGTCTTACTTCAAGACCAAGTATGTTCAAACCGCGCAGCAATCCGGACTGCCCGCCACCGGCGAGAGTGAAGCATTGCTTCCCGACATTATTTGGGACGTGCCGTTCCGGCAGGCTTATTATACGTATCCTTGAAAAGGTGGTTTTCCATTTCTGGCGGCCAACAATGGCCGCCTTTTTCCTTTTTAGGAGATCGGCTCAAATCGTTCAACCCGCCAGCGCCTTGGCCGTGGCTTCCAGGCTCACCGCGTCCGCGACGTTCAGCATGGTCGCGGTTTTGTCGATGCGCTTCATGAAGCCGCTCAGGGCCGTGCCCGGGCCGAGTTCGATGAACCGCGTGTAGCCCTGAGCCAGCAGGTTGCGCATCGAATTTTCCCACAGGACCGCGGCGCAGACCTGTTCCACAAGCCGGGCCGCAATGTCCGAACCGTGCGCCTGGGCCGTCACGTTGGAGATCACCGGCACGAGCGGTGTGGAAACTTTGATTTTCGTCAGCTCGCCTTGCAGTTTCACCTGCGCACTCGCCATCAGCGGCGAGTGATACGCCCCCGCGACCGGCAACGGAATCGCCCGCTTGGCACCTTTGGCTTTCGCCAGTTCGCAGGCCTTGGAAATCTTTTCCGCCTCGCCGGAAATGACGAGCTGGCCGGGGCAGTTCAGATTTGCGAGCACGACGCCGGCTTCCGTGCAGACTTCGCGCGTCGGCGCTTCGTCCAGACCGATGATGGCGGCCATGCCCCCCTTGGTGGTGTCGCAGGCTTCCTGCATGAATTTCCCGCGCTGGCGGACCACGCGCAGGCCGTCCTCAAAACTCATCGCGCCCGCCGCCGTAAGGGCCGTGAATTCGCCGAGCGAAAGCCCGGCGGTGGCGTCAAATTTCAAGCCCGGCACCTTTTCCTTGAGCAGTTCGAAGCAGATCCAGCTCACGAGGAAGATGCCCGGCTGCGCGTTTTCGGTCTTGGTCAACTCGGCTTCCGGCCCGTCGAAACAGATATGGGCCAGGTCGTAGCCGAGCGCGGTGTTCGCGCGGTCGAACCAGCCTTTGGCCGTCGGAAATTGCGCGGCCAGATCCTTGCCCATGCCGACGACCTGTGCGCCCTGACCAGCGAACAACAATGCAGTTTTGCTCATAGAATTTCCGGTATGATAAAAAACCTCCCCATAAACAAAAGCGTGGAATTAGCGTGTTGGAACTATTTGGCTGGTAGGGACATCGCGCTGCGATGTCCCCGGCGGTAAAGCCGCCGGAAACGCGCGAAGAAACACGCGTCTCTCTCGTTCGTTGCGACCTTGACTTCGCTCGGTCGCGGACAGCGCAGCGCGCCGTCCCTACCTAATACCCCGCTCACCGCTCGTAAATCGCTCACGGCACGCTCGGTCGTCCGACGGCGGACTGGGTCGTCACCGTGGAGGTCGCCGGTTGCAGGCCGTCCGCGCTCGCGGTCAGTTTGATTTCGCCCGCAGCGCGCGTGGATTGCACCATGATTTGCGCGAGGCCGTTGAACAGGCTGCGCGACCAGGGCGTTGGCTGCGGATTGCCCATGATTTCCACATTCACGTCCGGGCTTACACCGCCACTGCCCCCGTCATTTTTTACGCCCACGGCCACGACATTGTCGCCGGCGTGCAGCGCGCTTTTGATATCGAACACCGGCTGATCCTCCCAGTTATGCGATTCGCCCACGTGCTGGTCGTTCACGTAAATCCAGCCATGGTCATCGATCTTATTGAAACGGATTTGCGCGCCGAAACTTTTCGCTTCGTCCTCCGTCAGCGCGAAGTGCGCGCGATAAATGGCCGTCTCGCCCTCCTTCAAAGGCAGGTCGTCCGCGCCGCCGTCGGTCGCCTTTTTGATGGTGGTCCAGGCTGAATCATCAAAGTTCGTCGCATGTTCCGGTGCCAATGCGTCGCGCTTGGCCGGCAAGTTCGCGAGTTTGTAACGCCAGTTGTTCACCGCGAGGCTGTGCACCGGCGTTTGCGGGATGAAAACATCCGGCTCGTGGCAACTCGGATCGCCGTTGCCCACGCCCAGAATTTTCCCGGCGCCCGCGATGCTGAAGTTGATCTGGTTTTGCGCCACGGGCACGACCCGTCCTTGTGCGTCCAGCGCGGAAACGGTGAAGACGCTCACGTCCTCGCCATCGGCATTGATGACGGCGCGGTCGGGCGTGAGTTGGATTTGCGCCGCGTCACCGGTGGTTTCAACCTTCGTTTCGGCGATGACGTTGCCGGCGGCGTCAAAACCTTGGGCCGACAAGGTTCCCGGTGCGTATTTGACCTGCCAGGACAGGTGTGAACGCGGTTTCATGTCCTGTTTGCCGAGCGAGTCGCCGTTCAAGAAGAGTTCCACCGATTTGCAGTTGCTGAACGCATCCACACGGATTTCCTGGCCTTCCTTCCCGGCCCAGTTCCAGTGCGGAAGCAGATGCAGAACCGTGTTCGTGGTCCACCATGCCTGATAATACCAGGCGACATCCTTCCAGAAACCACAGGTGTCGATGATGCCGAAATGTGAATTGATGCATGGCCACGCGTACGGTGTCGGCTCGCCGCGATAATCGAAGCCCGTCCACACAAAACCGCCGCTCAACCACGGGCGCACGGCGAAGACGCCATACCATTCCTCGGCGGTGTTCGCCCAGGCCGGCGCATTAGTATCGTAGGCGCTGACGTAGCCGCGCGTCTTGTCGTTCTCATAAATTCCGCGGGTGCTGACGGTGCTGGCTTGTTCCGTGCCGACATTGGGCTGGTCGGGATGCTTCGCGTGATAGTTGTCCGGCTCCTTGCCGTATTCGCCGGGCTTTTTGCCGATGTGATAATTCCAGCCGCGAACCTCGAGCGCGCCCATGAGGCCGGCAAAATCGTCGCCGACATTTTCCGCGGCGGTCACGGGCCGGGTCGGATCCAGTTGCTTGGCCAGCCGTTGCATCGAGAGGCCCACCCGGCCGCCCTGGGCGGAGTGCTGTTGCGGTTCCTCGTTGCAAATGCTCCAGATGGCGACGCTCGGATGATTGCGGTCGCGGCGGACCTGATCGGACCATTTTTTCAGGTTCTCCGAATCGCTGCCGAGCAGGCGGCTCTCGTCCATGACCAACATGCCGAGGCGGTCGCAGGCATCGAGCAATTCCGGCGTGGGCGGATTGTGCGAGGTCCGGATGGCATTGCAGCCGAATCCCTTCAACGCCTTCACGCGGAACTCCTGCAACGCATCCGGCAGCGCCGCACCGACCCCGGCCATGTCCTGGTGGTTGCAGGTGCCTTTCAATTCATACGGCTGTCCGTTCAGCAAAAAGCCCTTGTCCTTGTCGAACGCCACGGTGCGGATGCCGAAGGAGGTTTCCTTTTGGTCAACAATTTTATTCTTAAGCAAAATTGTGGTGACGAGCTTGTAAAGTTTGGGTGATTCAGGGGACCAAAGAATGGGCGTTTTAATAACCATCATATCTGGTGCCCAAGAATCATTTCCCGAGTCTCCTACATCAGGTGGCGTTAATAGAAACGAATTATAAATCTCACGCTGATGGTAAATACCATCCTGCTTATCTTGCCAGTTGGTGACTCGCGTTTGTCCAGGACATAGCCCGAATTGCTGAGGAAGCCCGTCAGCGATAAGTTCTCCGCTGGGATCATAAAGTTGTTGGCGAATCGTTCCATCTGGCGGCATGCCATTATTTGGAGTTTCATCGGTCGTTTGAATTGTGGTTTTAATATGGACCGCAACATGACCTTCTCCTTCTGGCACGTTGCCGATGAATTGGCTGTAAACCCAAACCCCATCCGGCGCGATGGCCACGGGCGCGGTTTTGTCCAGCCAAACATGGCGGTAGATGCCCGCGCCCTCGTAGAACCAGCCTTCGAATTTCGTCGCATCCACGCGCACGGTGATGAGGTTCGTGCCGCCGAAATGCAACACGTCGGTGATGTCCTCGCGGAACGGATAGTATCCGCCGTCGTGCTGGGTCACGAGCCAGCCGTTCACCCAGACGGTCGCGTTGCGGAACACGCCGTCGAACGTCAGCCAGATGCGTTTGCTGGAATCCTCGGCGGGCAGATCAAATTGCCGGCGATACCAGCCGATGCTGTTTTTCGTGAAGCCCGGGCCGACGGGTTTGAAACCGTGGGACGTGTCCGCCGACCGGTCGAACGGCAGTTCAATCGCCCAGTCATGCGGCAGGTCGAGCGAGCGCCACGACTGGTCGCTGAATTTTTCGGAGGCGGGGCCGGAGCTGGCGCCGGCCTTGGCGAGATTGAGCGCGCCGGGCCAGTCATCGCCGAGGTGAAATTTCCAGTTCCGGTCCAGCGACAGGTGCTCGCGCGGCGACGGCGCAGTCGTGGCATCATCGGCAAGGGCATTAAAAACAAAGCCGCCGGCAGCAATAAGGCCGATGAACGCTGAACGAAGTGATTGCATCCGCCAAATTTGCGCGAGGAGGCAGGATGAGGCAATCACGCATTCGGGGGACCCGGTTTGGGTGAATCCCAAAGGGATTCAATCAACCAGCCCAGCGTTGTCCTGCGCAGCAGGGCTACGCTGGGTTAACGTGCAAACGAATCATCAACCCTGAAAGGGTTGAATCAATCCCATACATATCGTTCATCGAATTCGATGGCGTAGCGTTCTAAAAATTTTTGGAATTCGTTCTGAAACGAAATAGAACGGTGATGTTCCTCCTGTCCGGCAATATATTTGCGCACTTCTTCGACCTGCGAATAGCCGATGGAGAAAATGCCATAGCCACTCTGCCACGCGAAGTCGTGCAAATCCGGACTTTTGTTTTTAAGCCAGAGTGTTGAGCTGCGTTTGACTTCCTTGACCATCTCTGCCGCCTCGCAAGTGCGCGAGAGTTTGGAGAGAATATGCACATGATCTTCAACACCACCAATAATGAGCGGCTGGCAGTCAAGATTGGCCAGGATGCCGCCGAAATAACGGTGCAATTCTTCGCGAAGGGCTTTGTCGCGTAAAAACGGACGACGTTCTTTGGTCGAAAAAATCGTGTGGACGATGATTTTTGCAAGCGATTGCGCCATGACAGGATGATGTGTGAGGCAGGCAGATGATTCAACCCTTTCAGGGTTGAAGAAATTTGTGAATTGTATTCCCAGCGTAGCCCCGCTTCGCGGGGCAACGCCGGGCTGGATGATTTGAATCCTTTCAGGATTCATTCAACGGGCTGACCGGTTTTTCGTTCGCTTGCTTTCAGGCAAGAGGCATGGTGTCGTGGCTCGTTTTTTGGGTTTAGTGCTTCAAAAAGTTTTTTGCTAAACTATCCGCATGGCTGAACTTGACCCGCAACTTGATAAATTTCTCCGCCGGCAACCCCGGCTGGGCAAAAGCGTTTTCATCGCCAAAACCGCCACGGTCATCGGTGACGTGACGCTCGGCGCGCATAGCAGTGTCTGGTATGGCGCGGTGTTGCGCGGCGACATCAACCGCATCGTCGTCGGTCACCACTCAAATGTGCAGGACAACGCCGTGCTGCATCTCGCCGATAAATTTGCGTGCGTGCTGGGAAACTGGGTGACGGTCGGTCATTCGGCGGTGGTGCACGCATGCACGGTCGGCGACGAGGTTTTGGTCGGCATGGGCGCGGTGATTTTGGACGGCGCAGTCATCGGCAAACAAAGCATCGTCGGCGCGAAGGCGCTGGTGACGCAGGGAACCAAAATTCCGCCCGGCTCGATGGTGCTCGGTGCGCCGGCAAAGGTGGTGCGGAAACTGACGAAGGAAGAGCGCGCCGGCCTGAAATGGTGGGCGCAAAAATACGTGGATAACGGGGCGTACTGTTTGAAGCATGGCATCGGCGTGGGTGCGCCGACGCCGAGTTAGAGCGTTAAAATGCTGTAGCCGTGGTGATTGCCACGCTCTCTCCCTCACCCTGACCCTCTCCCGCTGGGAGAGGGGACAGCCATGTGCGCGTTTTCTTTCTTTGAGTGCAGTGTTCTCCAACCCAGCCGCTGGTTTACGTTTGAAGCTGTGAGCGTTTCACCCTCTCCCAGCGGGAGCAGCGACAGCGGCTATGGCGGGTGAGGGAGAAAATTGAAGAAAACGAATGGCTACAAGTTTTCTTGAACTGCTATAAAGCCTCAGCGGTTCATCAAATCTTCAATCTCGCCGGCTTCGATGGGGATGTCCGCCATCAGATCGCGCTGGCCGTTTTCCGTGACGAGGATGGTGTTCTCGATGCGCACGCCGAAATTTTCCTCCGGGATGTAGATCGCCGGTTCGACGCTCAACACCCAGCCCGGCGCGATCCGCGCACCCGTGTTCGACACGTCATGCACATCCAGGCCGATGGAATGCGAGACGCCATGCATGAAGTATTTTTTCACCGCAAGGGCGTCCGGCTTTTGATTTTTCAGATCGGACATCTTCAACAGGCCGAGGTCCACGCATTCCTTGGCCGTGTGTTCCTCGCATTCCAGGCGCAGGTCCTTTGTGGTCTTGCCGGGCACGCAGGCGGAGACCTGGGCGCGGAAGATGCGCAGCACGGCGTTATACACCTGCTTTTGGCGGCGCGAAAATTTTCCGCCGACGGGAATGGTGCGCGTCAGATCGCTCATGTAATTGCCCAGACCGGCCGCGACATCGAGCAGCAGCAGGTCGCCCTTTTTGCACGGCTGGTCGTTCTGGTTGTAATGCAGGACGTTGTTGTTCGCGCCGGTGGCGATGATGGGCGGATACGCGAACTGGCCCTTGTGCTTGATAAATTCGTGCGCGAACTCGGCCTCGATCTCGGTCTCGTTCACGCCGGGCTTCACAAATTTTAATACCCGCCGGA
>Ga0210388_10003053_pt1 | contig 13118 bp, 8 predicted proteins | sample IncBWC19OmetaG_FD_155485 | JGI IMG/M metagenome (GOLD analysis project Ga0210388, IMG submission 155485) | Forest soil microbial communities from Barre Woods Harvard Forest LTER site, Petersham, Massachusetts, United States - Inc-BW-C-19-O ... | reverse complement strand
TCTGCTGCGGGAGCTGGCGATGGTGCAGGTCAACGTCGCCGCGCTGGTTCACCTGACCCGGCTGTTGCTGCCGCCGATGGTCGCCCGCCGGAGCGGCCGCATCTTGAACCTCGGCTCGACCGCCGGGTTCATGCCTGGACCGTTCATGTCGGTCTACTACGCGACGAAGGCCTTCGTGAACTCGTTCAGCGAGGCGCTGGCGTTCGAGCTGCGCGGCACGGGCGTGACGGCCACCCTCAGCTGCCCGGGCGCCACCGCGACGGAGTTCGGGAAGGTGGCCGGCGCCGATCGCTCGCGGCTGTTCAAGCTGGGGGCGATGGAGGCGTCCGCGGTCGCCGCCCACGCCTATCGCGCGATGATGGCGGGGAAAACGATCGCCATCCCGGGCGTGCGCAACAAGCTCGTCTTGCAAGCCCAGCGCGTCAGCTCGCACCGCCTGAGCCGCGCCGTCGCCGGGCGGCTCAATCAGCCCGAGCGCGTGCTCAACGTCCGAAAACCATCGGAAAAGTGAGCGTCGACTCCCCGCCGGTCGACGAGGGCGGGAACTTGAGATCGCGCAGCGCTTCGACCATGCAGAGCTCCGGATCGCCGCCTCCCAGCGTCGAGGTGACCACCTCCGCCAGCGGCACCCGCCCGCGGTTGTCGATCGACAGCCGGAAGATCACCCGGCCTCCGAGCAGGGCGTTGGCGGCCTCTTTGGCCCGTTCCTTCTCGTAGCAGACGTTGAGCTTGCCGCGCGCGCCGTGCAGCACGGTTTCGGCGTCGGCCTTGCTGATGCTCCCTTCGACCTTGAAGCCGCCGGGGGCTGGACGCGCGGGCGGCGCGGCCCGGTGCCCGTGCACGCGCGGTGGCCCGGCCATGTCGGGCTGGGCGTCCACCGCCAGGGGCTGGGCGTCGACCGCCGCGTCCTTCCCCAGGGGCGCGGCCGGCGGCGACGGCCGTTCGAGCGCGGCGTCGACCACGACCGGCGCCTCCGCGCGGCGCGCGCAGGCACCGACCCCGAGCGAGACCCCCGCCAGAAACACCAGTGCGCGCGCGCCGGCACCCCACCGTCGAGCAGCCGCGCACGACACAGCCCCGAGGACCAACATCCGTCACCTCCAATCTTGCGGAATCCGACCATACTATTCTGGAGGTCACATCATGAGCTCGCCAAGTCCTTCGGATCCGGTCGCCTTGCTCATCGAAGCCCGCCCGCGCGATCTGGGCGGATTCGGCGTGCGTCGCGCGCTCCCCGCGGGGGAGCGCCGAATGGTCGGCCCGTTCATCTTCTTCGACCACATGGGGCCGAGCGAGATGCCACCCGGGCACGGCATCGACGTGCGCCCCCACCCGCACATCGCGCTGGCGACGGTGACCTATCTGTTCGCCGGCGAGATGGACCATCGCGACAGCCTGGGGTCGCACCAGACGATCAAACCGGGCGACGTGAACTGGATGCTGGCCGGCCGCGGGATCGTCCACTCCGAACGGACCGGCGCCGAGGCCCGCCGGCGGGGGGGGCCGCTGCATGGCATTCAGTCCTGGGTGGCGCTCCCCACGGCCAATGAAGAGGACGCCCCGCGCTTCGAGCACCATCCGGCGGCCACCATCCCGCGCGTCGCGCGGCCGGGCGCCGTGCTGCAGGTGGTGGCCGGCACCGCCTACGGCGCGCGCTCCCCGGCCGGCGTCTGCTCGCCGACGCTCTATGTGGCGGCGACCCTGGAAGCAGGCGCCACGCTGCCGTTGCCAGACGAACACCCCGAACGCGCCATCTACCTCGTGGAGGGAGAGCTCAGCGTGGGCGCGAGGCGGCTCGCTCCGGGCACCATGGCCGTCCTTCATGCCGGCGCCGCCGAGGTGCAGGCGCTCGCCCCCAGCCGCTTCGTTCTCATCGGCGGCGCGCCGGTCGACGGCGAGCGGCAGATCTGGTGGAACTTCGTCGCCAGCACGCCCGAGCGCATCGAGCGCGCGAAAGCCGACTGGAGAGAGAAGCGCTTCGGCGTCGTCCCCGGCGACGAGCACGAGTTCATCCCGTTGCCCGAAGGCTGAGCCCCAAGGCTGAGCCAGAAGGCTGAGCCAGAAGGCTGAGCCCGGCCGCCCGTTCCCGAACGACCGCGCGCGATCCAGATTTGTTTGTATGAGAAGATCCACCATCGCCGTCTGCGGCGTCGGCGCGTTGCTGGTCGCGGCTGGTTCCGCCCGCGCGCAAACGGCGTCCACCGTCTCGCCCGCGCCTTCCAGCCCGCTCGGGACCACGACCGGCCCACCGCCCGGCAGCGGCCCCGGGGGCTACACCGGCGGCGGCCTCGGCTCGAGCAGCTTTTACATGGGAAGCTCTACGCCAACGCCGGGCGGAACCGCGACCGCGGGCAGCTCGACAGCGGGGACGGCCGCCAGCACGCCGGCGTCGAACATTTTTTCGGCCCCCACCACGGCGACGTCAGACATCCTGACGCCGTCAGGGACGGCGCCCGCCACCTCGCTCTCACCCCAGCCGACACCGACGGGAACGGCACCCGCCTCGACCGCGATCGCCCCCTCGCCTGCCACCGCGGCCACCGCCGCGAGTGCGCCTGCGCCGGTGACCGTCATCAGCGTGGGCCCAACCGCCGCGGCGCCCGGTGTCTCTGCGCTGGGTGAATCGCTCTCCTCCGCCGGCACATCCGTCACGCCCTCGACGCTCGCCACCCCCAACCCTGCGACGACGGCGCCGACAGGGAGCGGCGCCGCGGCGGGCAGCGCGGTTGGAACCGCGCCCGCCGCGACACCTGCGTATCCCTATCTGCTCGACTAGCGACTAATGGGTGGTGCTGCCACCGTAGCTCGGCACCGAGGTCGAGCTGGGGGCGTTGGGCGCCGAGCCCGGCGTGCTGGGAAGTGACGTGGGCGAGCTCGGTGAGGTCGGCGAGATGGGGCTCGCGACGCCCGAGCTGCCCAGCCCCGCGCCTGACGTGCCCGGAGCAGACTCCAGCGTTGGGGCCGGCGTGCCGGTCGTCGTCGATGGAGAGCTTCCGCCCGGCGTCGACGCCGCGCCCGCCCCGTTGCTCGGGCCGTAGTCGGGCACGCCCTGGTTGGTGCCGTTGGTCCCGCTCGGTGCGATGGTCCCGTTCGAGCCGTTGCCCGGCGTGCCCACGCCATTGGCCGGCGTGCTCACGCTGCCCGGCGTGCCCACGCTGCCCGGCGTGCCCACGCTGCCCGGCGCGCCCATCGTTCCGCCGTTCGTACCCGTGCCCTGCGCGAGCAGGCGCCAGCCGCCGAAAGGCGCGCCCGTGGCCACGGGCGCCCCGGCGACGCGCGTCTCCACCGCAGGCGGCGGCGCGGCCGCTGCCCCCTGAGCTCCCACATCCCCTGCAAGAATGAACGCCATGTTTATGCCTCCTGCGGAGGAATGTGGGACCCGTTCGCCTCATGGCCAGCCCTGGACCGATATACTGATCGCGCATGCTACAGCTCCACCTCGAGCTTCTCCTGCGCGTCCTCGTCGGCACGGTGCTCGGCGGTGCCATCGGGTACGAGCGCGATCTGCACGGGCGGCCGGCCGGTCTCCGCACACACGCCATCGTGGCGCTCGCCTCCGCGACCTTCATGGTGGTGTCGACGCGGTTCGTTTATTTTCAGCACTACGCGAAAGACGATCTGGTCTCGATCGATCCGTCGCGCATTGCCGCCTCGGTGGTCTCGGGGATCGGCTTCCTCGGCGCCGGCGCGATTCTGCGCGAGGGGATCACGATCCGGGGGCTCACCACCGCAGCGAGTCTCTGGCTGGTCGCCGCCATCGGCATGGCCTCCGGCGGAGGCATGTACGTGGAGAGCCTGTTTGCCACGGTTCTGGGGTTGGTGACGCTGACGCTGCTCCGCCGCTTCGAAGATCGCGGTGTGAAAATCACGCGGCGGCGCCTGTCGCTGACGATTGATCCAGCGGGTGCGTCGATCCCCATGGTCGTCGAGCGCCTCACCAAGCTGGGCGCAATGCTCAGCCAGGAGGACTATGAACGGCAGGTCGCCGGCGGGCAGACGAGCGCGACGTTCGAGCTCCGCCTCCCCGCGACATTCGACCTTCAAACGCTCGTCGACGCCCTCGAGCACGACGGCGCCGTCCGCTCCGTGCGGATCCAGCAGCTCTAGCTACTCGATCTCGACGACGCCCGGGCAGCGCCAGTGGCCTTCGCGCCAGCGGCCGCGGGGACCATAGTGCCCCTCCACCCAGTAGCCGCCCGGGCAGTGCCCCGGACGGGCTGGTCCCACGTAACACCCGGCTCCAACGACCCCCAGACCGATCAGCAATCCGAACACCGCCAGCATGCGTCTCATCGCAGACATGGGCTCCTCGCCGCCTCACGACTGAGGCATTGCCTTCAACGTAATGCTTGACCTGCCAAATGGGAAATGACCCCGCTCACATTCACTGGGTGAGCTGGCACCCTCGCAGATCGCTGTCGCGGAACCAGTCCGCCAGCGCCAGCGCGGTCCGCGCGTAGGCGCCGTCGCCGCGCAGACGACCGCTCCACCTGGCGCTGCGGCTGGTCGCCAGGAGGTGGCACCGAAAATCGACCGACACGTCGGGGAGCACCGGCAGCGCGACACTGAGCCCCTTGTTGGACCCGCGCAGCTCGAGATCGAGCGTCAGGTGCGGTGGCAGCGCCTGGTACCAGGGGCCGGAAGCGCGCGGCTTCGCTGATGAATCCTTGGGCGGGTCCTTGCCCGCGTCCTTCTTCGGTCCGTGGCGCGACGAATCGTAGGACCCTCCGGCCACGGCCACCACGCCGGCGATGGTCAGCTCGCGCCGTCCGTCGCCGGTGAGGCGCAGGTCGGTATCGAGATCTGGAATGTAGAGCGGCGAGGTCGGCTGGCCGATCCTCAGGTCGGTGCCCGTGAAGGGAACGTCGACGGCCCCCAGACGAAACGGCGAAAGCGACGCCAGCTCGGCGGAAGCGGGCCTCCCCGGACGACCGATGGCGACCGCGCCGACACCGGCGATCTCCACCCGCAGCGCCTCGGTGCGCAGCGTGTCGCCGTGCGCCTCGACGAGACCGCTGGCCCGCGCCGCGGGCGTGGTGGGCGACAGCTGCACGGTCAGGCCGTCGAGCCGGGCGTTTCCGTCGATCCGCGGGCCTGGCGCGGCCCCCAGCGTGCCGCCGATCCGCGCGTCGATCGTCGCCCGCCCACTCACCGAGACGCCGTCCGGAAGACGCACCGGGAACTGCGCAGCGTCGAGCTCGGCCTCGAGCGCGAGCGCCAGGCGCGTTCGTCCGAGATCGCTGGGGTCGAGCGTCGCATGGCCGCCGAGGCTGCCGCCGAGGCCGGGTGTGGCGACGGTCAAGCCGTCGAGCGCCAGCGCGTCGCCGTCGAGCTCGATCCGTCCACCGCCGCCGACGCTGATCGCCGCGGGCCAGCGCGGCGTCCGCAGCACGAGCCCGTGCGCGACCCGCACCTGGCCGGAAAGACGTGGCTGGGCGGAAGTCAGCCCCTCCGCCGTGAGGACCGGGACGACCGTCAGATCGAAGTCGAGCGCGCCGCGCGCGCTTTCGAGCAGGCCCGACCACAGTTGCGGCCAGCGCGCGATCTCGAGCTGTCCCGTGACGCGCACGCGTGCGTCACGGCCATGCGCCTGGCCTTCGATCTCCACCCCCGTGAGGCCGGGTCCCGTCAGCTGCACCGTGCCGTTCCCCGACAAGGCCCCCGCGCGGTAGCCGACCTTCGCGCCGCCCGAGGCCGAGAGCGCCGCACCAGAAAACGGCGGCGGAAGCCAGGGACCGAGCGCCCGATCGCGCAGCGTGACGGACGCGTCGATCGCCAGTGTCGGTCGTCGCCGCACGTGCGCGTGCACCGTCACCCCCGGATCGATCGTCGCCTCGGCATCGCCGCCGTCGGCGCCCAGCCGCAGCGCCGTCTCGACGTCGCCGACGGGCCGCTTGTCGACGGCCAGCGCGCGGACGCTCACCTGGCCCTGCAGCGTCGGTCGCTCGAGCTTACCACCGAGGGCCAGGTCTCCCTGGAGCGTGCCGGTCAGCTTGCGTCGCGAGCCCTGGTTGAGGCCAGGAACCTCGCCCACGGGGTAGTCCCGCACGCCCAGGCGGGCGCTGAGCTGGCCGTCGCCTCCAAGGCGGCCACCGACCTCGATCGTGCCGCCGCCGATCCGACGCAATTGGACCGGCGGCACGCTGAGCCCGACTTCGCTGGCCAAGAGCGCGTCGACCCGGCGCGGGAGCAGGAAGCGCTGGCCGAGGACGCCGACCGTCGAGGGCGGGGGGAACGCCAGGCCCAGCTCCACCCGATCGACCGTGCCGCGCGCTGTCGCTGACAGGCTGAGCGGACCGGTCACCGCACCGCCGGGGATCCAGTCCTCCACCGCTGCGACCGCCAGCGTGCCGCGGGCATCGACCTCGGAGCGCAACCGCTTGGGCGCCGCAGGACCTGTCTTGGTCGGTCCGCGGGCGGGCGCGGCGAAGGCCAGCCGCGCATCGACCCGCGCCGTCAGCCCCTTCCAGTCGGCCCGCAGAGCATCGAGCCGCAGGATCGCGTCCGCCAGATGGATCTCGGTGACAGAGGCGTAGAGCGTGTCGTTGGCCCCTTGCCGGCGTCCGGTCTGTCCGATCCGGAGCTGAAAGTGGCGGGGACCCGACACCGCGCGCCGGCGATCGAGGCGCAGATCGACATCCGGGATCTCGGCGTCGATTCCCGCGAACGTCGGCCAGAGCTGCGCCGTGGCGTGAAAGTGCCCGTGCAGGAGCCCGCCCAAGAGAGGCCGCAGCGACGGATCGAGCATCCACCCGGTCTCGACACCGGCGAACGCCAGCGACAGGTCCGCGGTGCCGCCCGCGACCCGGGCGGAGAGCCGGATCCCCCCCCCTTCGGCCTGCAGCGATCCCTCCAGCGCATTGAACGGCCCCTCGATCGTGCCCTGAATATCGCCGTCGAGGTGCTTGGCCCAGGCGCCTTCCGGGCGCCAGGTGGCGTCGAGCCCGGTGAGCGCGGCGCCGAAGTTGCTCCAGTGCGCGGCGACCTCGAGCCCCGGCACGCCAGGCGGGCGCTGGTTCGCCCGCAGCGGAAAAACGTTCCGAAAGGCGGCGTGCCCGGAGAGCCGAGCCCGTCCGGTCTCGGCCCCGGCGACCACCAGCCGCAGATCGCTCGGCGCGGCGGGGGTCACACCGACCTCGGTGATCGCCACCGCGCTGAACGGGACGCGCGCCGTCCAGGCCTCTCCGCGACGCCCGATCCGCAGCGCGCCGGACGCGGCGAACACGTCGCGTGCCTCGAACTGCAGCGGCGGCCCGTCGCCGCCGAGCGACAACGTCCCCACGGCGTTCGCCCGGGCGAGCTCCAGCTCCCAGACGGGGAACGCCAGATCGACGTCGACATCCTCGAACTCGATGTTGCGAATGACCAGCGAGCCGGACGGGCCGCCGCGACGCGGTGCCTTGGCGGCGCGCCGGGCGTGCGGATCCAGGCAACCCGCGCGCCCCTGGTCGGGCACGCCGAGGAATGCATCGAACGAGCCGATCGCGTCGTCGGGCAGCGCGAGTCGCCAGCTGCCGCGCGCCATCAGCAGGTTGGTGAGGATCAGTCGAAACGGCTTGGTGTGGATCTCCAGCGTCGCCTCCAGGCGCTCCGCCGCGAACACCACCCGTCCGTCGGCCCCCACGATTCTCAGGTTCTCGACCGCCAGATCCATCGGTCGCCCCAGCACCAGCTGCCAGATCGCGGCCCACCCGAAGTGCCCGCCCGAGATCTGGAATTTGCCGCAGAGCGAAGCGGTCGCGCGGGCCACGGCCCAGCGCGCCACCGGCCCGCGCACCACCAGCGGCAAGACCGTCGCCAGCAGCAACAGGCCGCCCAACACCGTCGCCGTGATCCGGCCGATGCGACGCCGCCGCTGGCCGGACGCCTCGTTCATTGCCCTCAGCGTATCAGCTCCGAGCGGCCGCGACCCGTAAGGTACCGCCGAACCTGGCCCTTCCTGCGGTCGGGTTGCGTGATCATATTGATGGAAAATGACGCGAGTTCAGGCGGACCGCCGCTGGACCGGGCTCCGGTCCGCGGGCGGGGGTCTGCCCGCGTCGCTGGCCTGCGCAGGGGCGATCATGGTGGGCGCCATCGGGTTGGGGGCTGGCTTTGGGGCTGTGGTGGGGTGCGCGTCGCAACAAAAAAAGCAGGCCCCGGTGGTGCGTGAGCTTCGCATCGAGGGGAATCGGGAGATCTCCTCGGGCCAAATCAAAAATAAAATTCTCACCGCCAAGACGGGCTGGTGGCCTTTCGCCACCAAGCAGTACTTCGATCCGGTCAGCTGGGAGGCCGATCTCCGGCGGATCGTGCGCCTCTACGAGACGCGCGGCTACTACCAGGCGCGCATCGCCCATGAGGCGGCGATCCCGCAACCCAAGGGGGTGGCGCTGGAGGTGAAGGTCGACGAGGGGAGTGTCACCCGGGTGGGGACCCTCGCGGTGCAGGGCCTCGAGGCGCTGCCGGCGGCCGATCGGGAGGCCGCCCTCCTGAAGATGCCGCTCAAGGTCGGCGCGCCCTTCGAGGAGAGCGACTGGGAGGCCGCCAAGAGCGGGCTCATCCCGCGCCTGCACGCGCGCGGCTACGCCAAGGCCACCGCCGAGGGCGAGGCGCTGGTCGACGTGAAGACGCACCTGGCGGCGGTGACCATCGTGGTGCACCCGGGGCTGCGCTACCGCTTCGGGGCCATCGACGTGAAGACCGCGCCTGTGACGCACGTCCCGGCGGTGTTCGTCTGGGAGCAGGCCCGGCTGGCAATCCCCGAGGGGGCGGTCTACAGCGACGACGCGCTGGAAGAGGCCCAGCGCCGGATCTTCGGGATGGGGGTGTTCGGCACCGTCACCGTGACGGTCGGCGCGGCCAACGAGGCCGACGCCGTCCTACCGGTGGTGATCACCGTCCGCGAGGCGCCGTTCCGCACGCTGCGGCTCGGCGCGGGCTTGGTGATCGATCAGATCCACGAAGAGGCCCGGCTGATCGGCGATTGGACCCACCGCAACTTTCTGGGCGGCACCCGAAAGTTGACCATTCACGCCGAGGCCGGCTGGGCGTTTCTCCCCAACGTCTACGCCGTCGCCACCAACGACGTGTCGCTGGCGCCGCGCAACGGGCCGGTCGCCGATCTGGGCGCGACCTTCGAGCAGCCCCGCCTCGGGGGCCACCCTTCGTTCAAGCAGCAGAGCAGCATCGACCTGTCGCGGACGATCCAGGAGACCTACGACAACCTGGGCGGGCGGATGGCCGCCGGCGTCGTCTGGCAGCCGCGCGCCCGGGTGTCGATCTTTCCCGCTTACCACCTGGAGGTCGACTACCTGAACGGGTCGCCCATCAACAGCGCGGCGACGGCGCCGCTCACCCTCGGCTGCCAGACCACCACGGGCAGCTGCGTGGTCGTTCTGTCGTATCTCGAGGAGGTGGTGACCTGGGATCACCGCGACAAGCCCCTCGAGCCACGCAACGGCTTTTACGCCAGCATGTCTTTGCAAGAGGGTGGCGGCCCGTTGCAGGGCGATTTTGGCTACTTCCGCGTGCTCCCGGACCTGCGCGCCTACGTCAGCTTCCTCGACGACAATGCGCTCACGTTCGCCGCCCGGGTGCAGGTGGGCGAGCTCTGGTCGATCAGCGGCGAGAGCGCGGTGGTGATCCGCTTCTACGGCGGCGGCGCCAACTCGATGCGCGGCTTCTCGGAGCGCCGGTTGTCGCCGTTGCTCGCGGCGCCGGTGCCGAACACCAATCCGCCGGTCACTTGCTCGGGGACTTCGAGCTCCGCCGGGTGCGAGACGGTGCCGATCGGCGGCAACGGCATGTTCACGGGGAGCTTCGAGGCCCGCTACTCGGTGCTCGAGAACGTGCGGGTGGCCAGCTTCGTCGACGTCGGTCAGGTGACGAGCGGCCTCTTCGGTTTCGGTGATCTTCCAGGCGTGCAGTGGGCGGTCGGCCTCGGCGTGCGCTACCTGACACCGATCGGACCGATCCGGCTCGACCTGGCGCGCCGGCTGCCTTTCGGGACACTCCCGGCGCTCTACACCATCAACCCGGCCACCGGGGCCATCAACCAGCCCCAACCGTACGCCGTCGATGAGAGCTGCTTCGGCTTCTTCGGTTCCCATCCGAACACCCCGGTGACCGACGGCGCCTGCACCCTGCAGATCTCGATCGGGGAGGCCTTTTGAGAGCCCTGCGCATCGCCGGGGTGACGATCCTGGTGGTCGTGGCGATCGCGCTGCTGGGGATCGGCGGCCTCTGGACCTTCGCCCAGACCGACCGTGGCGGGGAGACGATCCGACGGATCGCGGTGGCGAAGGTGGACGCGCGGATCGCCGGTCAGCTCGCCGTCGAGAGGCTGCGGTTCGGCGGTGACCGGTTGACCCTCGAGGGCATCGTCCTGCGCGATCCCCAGGGGGCCGAGGTGGCGCGGGTGGGCAGCGTCGATCTGACGTTTTCGGTCTGGGCGCTGCTGCGCCGGCACCTCGACGTGCGGCGGCTGGAGATTCGGCATCCCGAGCTGCGCCTCGTCTCGGGCGATCGCGGATCCGAGGCCTCGAACCTGGCCCGGGCCTTGGCTCCCAGGGAACCATCGAAAGAGCAGGCGCCGGCGGTGACGGCATCGACCGCGGGCGGACCGGACGTGGTCGTCGACCTGCGCGCCCTGGCCTTGAGCGGCGGGACGCTCTCCGTCCGCTCGTCGGCACCCGAGGTTCACCTCGGGGCCATTGCTCTCGAGGGCTCGGCGCACTTCGACGGACGCGCACAGGGGCTGCAGACCGATCTGCGGCTGACGACCGAAGCAGGCCGGGTGGATGCCCAGGGCGCCATCGATCTCGCCAAGTTGCGCGCGGGGCCGTCGGGGTTCGCCGTCCGGGTGCGCGAGCTCGATCTCGCCAAGCTGATGCGCGACACGCCGGTGACCGCCATCGACCTCGACCTCAACTCACGCGGCGAACACCTGGACGCCGATCTTCGCGCCAGCGCACCGGGCGCCACGGTGAACGGACACGGCGCGCTGGATGAGGGGCGCCTGGAGGCGCGCGCCCGGATCGAAGCGACCGATCTGGCTGCCACGGCGCGCAGCTTGGCGCGCTGCCACCTGGCCCCGCCCCTCGTTCTGGCCGGCCAGGGGCGGATCGACCTGGCGATCTCGGGGCCGCTCGCTCGACCCTCGCTGCGCGTGGCCGGCCGGGTCCCCCAGCTGACGATCGAGCACAATTCCGTCCGCGGTCTGACGGTGAGCGCGACGCTCCCACGCCTCGATGCCCCGACCGCGATCGATCTGGATCTGGCAGCCACTGAGGCACGTCTCGGCGGCCGCGAGCTGCGCGGGGTCGCCGCGACGGTGCGGGCCACCGGGCCTCTCATCCGGGCCGACGTGGAGATCACCAAGCCCTACCCGGTCGCGCTCGCCGCCGTGGGGCATCGGCTGTCGCCCTGGTCGATGGAGATCGGTCAGCTCATGTTGCGGTACCCGGAGGCGACCTGGAAACTGACCCAGCCGACCCGGATCGCGCTCCGGGGAGATCGCGCTTCGATCTCCGGCCTCGACCTGCGCGCCCGTGGTCAGCGGGTGAGCGCCGACCTGCAGAAGGGTCCCCGCGGCGGGAAGCTTCGTCTGATCGTCTCGCGTCTCGACCTGGCGCGGCTCCCCCGTCCGCTGATGTCACCGGCGCTGCTGGCGGTGGGCGTGGTCGATCTCGATCTCGATCTGCAATTTTCGCCCGTCCGTCTGAAGGGCAGCGTGGCGGCGCGCGCGCTCGGAAACGCCGTCGATGCCAAGTTCGACCTGCCGGCCTCCTGGCCGCCCAAGGGTGGCCCGGGCCCTGGAGCGACAGGTGCGCCCCTGAAGCTGACGCTGACGACCAGCGAGATCGACCTGGCCGCCGTGGCCCGGACGGTGGCCGGGGTGACCGGTCAGCGCTCGTCGCTCGACCCGCGTGGGCGGGTCCAGCTGTCGGCGACCGTCGACGGAAACGCGGCCCGCCCGCAGGTCGACCTGGAGCTCAAGGGCCGTTCTCTCCAGATCTCCGGGCGGAAACTGGGCGAGCTGGAGGTGGCGCTCCGCGGAAATGACGATCGGCCGCTCACCCTCGCGGTCCACGCCACGCCGCCCGGCGTGCCGCCCGCCGAGCTGGAGGCGACCACGCCGCTGTCGCTTCGGACCTTGCTTCGCCGCCGTCCCGACGCCGCCACGCTCGCCCGCACGCCGTTCGAGATCAAGGGGCACGCGGCGCAAATTCCGCTCACGCTGCTCACCCAGCTGGTCGGCACACCGACGGGAGCGCCGCTGTTCAGCGGCGGCACGCTCTCCTTGCAGATCGCCGCCCGCGGCAGCGCTGTCGATCCAACCGGCACGCTGACGCTCGATCTGACCGGCGTGAGCACGGCGCGCATCCCGGCCACCGACGCCCGGGTCGAGCTGAAGATCGACCGGAAATCGACGGAGGCCAATGTCCGCGTCCTTCGGGTCGGGCACCCGCTGCTGGCGCTGGAGGCGCGCTTCGGCGCCGGCCTGGCAGCCCTCGAAGACCGCAGCGGGCTCGTCGATGCTCCGCTCCGTTTGCGGGCGGTCATCGGTCCGCTGCAGGTCCACCGGCTCGGCCTGCCGGGCGATCCGGCCACCAGCGCGCGCGAGGATGCTCTGCGCGGGACCCTCCACGCCGACCTCTCCCTCGACGGCACGCTGCGCGCGCCGCGCCTGGAGGCCCACGTGCAGGCGAGCGACCTCAAGCTCGATCAGACGCCGATCGGTTATGCGCAGCTCGAGGCCCACTACGCCGACAGCAAGGCGCGGGTCACCGGAGAGGTCTTCTCCGCCAACGGCGGCCAGCTGGTGCTGGAGGCCGGGTCGACGGCCGATCTCGGACTGCCGGCGATCCAGGCGCACCGCCTCGATCCCGAGCGGTGGCCGATCGACCTGCATCTGCAAGCGCAGAAGCTCGACCTGCGCGGGCTCTCCGGCTTGACCGCCGCCGTGCGGCGCGCCGGCGGCCTGCTCGACGCCGACCTGAAGGCCCGCGGCACCGTCCACGACCCGAAGTTCTCGGGCCACGCCGCCTGCACCCACTGTGAGCTGGAGATGGCGGGGGTGGGCGACTTCCGCGAGATCCATCTGGCAATCCACGGCGACACCGACAAGATCGTCC
>Ga0210388_10003052_pt1 | contig 13118 bp, 9 predicted proteins | sample IncBWC19OmetaG_FD_155485 | JGI IMG/M metagenome (GOLD analysis project Ga0210388, IMG submission 155485) | Forest soil microbial communities from Barre Woods Harvard Forest LTER site, Petersham, Massachusetts, United States - Inc-BW-C-19-O ... | reverse complement strand
TTGCTCTCCTTAGATGACTGAAGCCCCCACCGCAACCGGACCAACTGGAAGAAGCTTGCTGGTGCCCGCGCCCTCCCGCGCGCGCATCGACGCCGCCATCGCCGCCGCGCGCGACTGGCTGATCGCCCGGCAGACGGGGGACGGATTCTGGCAAGGGGAGCTGGAGGGGGACACCACCCTGGAAAGCTACCTCATCTTGATTGAAGCGTTCTTCAATCGACGCCAGAGCGACAAGGTTCGCGATCTGGCCCGCGTCATCCGCGCCGAGGCGCTGCCCGGCGGCGGCTGGAGCCAATATCAAGGAGGGCCGCCCGAGCTGTCGGTCTCCTGCCTCAGCTACTTCGCGCTCAAGGTGGCGGGCGAGTCGGCCGAGGCGCCGCACATGCGCGCCGCGCGCGCCACCATTGGCACGCTGGGGAGCGTCGCCCGCGCCAACACGTACACGCGCCACCACCTGGCGATGTTCGGGCAGGTCTCCTGGGACAGCGTCCCGGCCATCCCGCCCGAGATGCTCTTCTTCCCCCGGCAGGCGCCGTTTTCCGTCTACGATCTCTCGGCCTGGTCGCGCACGATCTTCGTCCCGCTGTCGATCATCTGGGCCGAAAAGCCGGTGGTCGCGCTCCCTGCCGTCAACGGCGTGGGTGAGCTGTTGGAAGATGCCGCGGCCCTCGGCCCGGTCGATCCTCCGCCCGCCGCCGACTGGAGGACGGTCTTCCACGGTATCGACAAGCTGCTCAAGGTCGGCGAGCGGATTCCCGGCGCGGGGATCTTGCGCCGGCAGGCCGTCAAACGCGCGGGCGCCTGGATGATCGAGCGACTGGCCGAGTCGGAAGGCCTCTCCGCCATCCTGCCGGCGATGGCCAACAGCGCCCTGGCGCTGAGCCTGCTCGGCTACAGCGAGAAGCACCCGCTGCTGGCCGAGGCGCTCGGCCACCTCGACGGTCTCTTGCTGCGCGACGAGGAGGGCCTGCGCATGCAGCCCTGCTTGTCGCCGGTCTGGGACACCGTGCTGGCGACGCACGCGCTCTTGCAAGGGGCGGTCGCGCCCGACGATCCTGCCGTCGCCCGGGCCGTCGGATGGCTGCTCGGCAAGCAGACGCAGCGTCCGGGCGACTGGACCGTTCGCAACCCGGTGCCGCCCGGCGGCTGGTACTTCGAAGGGAAGAACGAATTCTACCCCGACGTCGACGACACCTGCATGGCGCTCATGGTGCTGGCGCAGGCGCGCGCCGGCGGCACGCCCGAAGCGCGCGCCGAGGCGATGCGGCGCGGGCTGGCCTGGATGATGGGGATGCAGAACGACGACGGCGGCTGGGCCAGCTTCGACCGGGGCAACGACAAGCATTGGTTGACCGCCGTCCCCTTCGCCGATCACAACGCCATGATCGATCCGAGCACCGCGGACATCACGGCGCGCGTCCTCGAGTGCCTGAGCCATCTCCCCGATTTCGGCGTCGGCCACCCGGCGGTGGCCCGCGCGCTCGGTTTTCTTCGCCGCGACCAGACCACCGAGGGATGCTGGTACGGCCGCTGGGGGGTCAACTACCTCTACGGCACCTGGCAGGTGCTGCGCGGCCTGGCCGCGATCGGCGAGGACCTGGAGGCGCCGTACGTTCGTCGCGCCGTCCGCTGGCTCTTCGCGCGGCAGAACGACGACGGTGGCTGGGGCGAGAGCATCGCCAGCTACGACCACCCGGCGCAAAAAGGAGTCGGCCCCTCGACGCCCAGCCAGACGGCCTGGGCGCTCATGGGGCTCATCGCCGCGGGTGAGACCGCCAGCCCGGCCGTCAAGCGCGGGGTCCTGCACCTGGTCGACCGGCAGACACCGGAGGGCACCTGGGAGCAGGTCTCCTGGACCGGCACCGGCTTCCCGAAGGTTTTTTATCTCAACTATCATTACTACCGGCACTACTTCCCGCTGATGGCGCTGTCGCAGTACCGCACCCAGGCCAGCGCGGCGGCGACGGCGCGCTAGGCCATTCACGCCTCCACGGGGACCGGGCGGGCATTGGCCAACCCGCTGGCGATCTCGGCGGCGATCTTCACGACCGTCGTGCGGGTCAGCTTGGCGCCGAGGCCCTGGTCGCGGAGGATTTGCAGGTTGGCCGAGGCCAGCTTGCAAATGAACGCATTGAAGGCGACCAGCCCCGACTCGGCGCCGCCGTCGCGCAGCAGGTCGACGTACGCCGCGGCCGACGCCAGATCCTTGCGCGCCAGCGCGAACACCTCCGCCAGCGGCGCCTGGCGCGGCAAGAAGGTGCGTCCCTCGGCCGCGTCGGGGTGCGCGTCTTTCAGGATGTTGACCAGCTGCAGCCCCTCTCCGAACTCGGCCGCCCGGCTTCGGAGATCGACGGCCACCCGGGCCAGGGAGGGACTCCCGACCAGAAACAGCTCGGTCAGCATCTCGCCCACGATGCCGGCCACGGCATAACAGTAGGCTTGGAGATCCTGGATGGTGTCGAGTTGCAGCTTCCCGCCTGGCTCGATCCGGGCGACGAAGGCCGCCATCCCCTCGGCGCTGCGTGCGACGTGCGTGCGCAGGATGGCCTGGACCTCGGGGCGCAGCGACTGGTACTGCTCCAGCACATACGGCGTGCGGGCGAGCAGCTCCTGATAGCCGGCATGCTCGAGCGGCGGCTCTTGCGTCCAGGTCGCCACCAGCGTTTGCGACTCTGCGGCCGGGCGCTCGAGCAGGCCGACGAAATCGTGCAGCGCCTTCTGACGCTGCGCCGGCGGCCAGAGGACCGCATCCTCGAAGGTGTCGATGATGCGGAAAAGCAGATAGGCGATTCCGACCTCGTCGCGGGTCGGCTGCGGCAGGCATGGGATCGTGAGCGCGAACGTCCGGCTCGTCTTCTGTAAGAGATCTTCGATGTCCGTCAAACCCTCATCCTCGCGAATCCCAAAGGAATAAGGCCACGCGGAGATAAAAGCAATGCAGACGCATTGCTGAGCCTCGGCGCCGGCTGCTGAGCCTCAGCGCGGACGGACGTCGAAGACGTTGTTGCCCCAGGCGGGGAGATCCAGATAGAGCCCCTCACGCGCCAGGGTCCGGCCTTCGCGCTCGTAGCGCGCGTCGCCGACGAGGTCGGTGAGGACCAGCACACCCTGCTCGAGGTCGTCGAGGGCGACCTCCACGTAGCACTGTCCGCGGGTCGGACCGAAGTTGATCGCGGCCAGCAACTTGCCGTCGGTCTGCTTGCCCGCGCCCTGCCAGGTGAAGGCGATGAAGTTGTCCCAGGTCGGATTGCCGCTCCAGGCCGCGCGGCAGGCGCAGAGGCGCCAGACGCCGTCGTGCGTTTCCGGGCGGCGCAGACAGGCCAGCAGCCGTTCGTAGAACGCGCCCAGCGCTTCGTCCGGTTGCTCCGCCATCCGGCGGGTGAGGTGGATCGCGGCGTGGGCCTGGCGGCCTTCGAATTCCCCCTCGTGGAAAAATCGCATGCCGGGGACCAGGAATGCCGCCACGGCGGCGGCCCGGTGCATGTCGGGTGGGAAGACGGCGGCCGCCCGCGGCTCGTCGTGGTTCTCGAGGAAGTGCAGCGTTCGATCGCGGAAGGCAGGCGCCGCCTCCAGGTGCTGGCGCACCGGCCGCGCCTGGCCCGCGCGCAGGCGGTCGTAGAGCCGCTTGTCGTAGGTGAAGTCGAATCCCTCCTCTTGCAGCGCCCACTCGAGACCCCAGTAGGCCTCGGCGACGAACAGGAACTGTGGATACCGCTTCCGGACGCGCCCGATGGCTTCGGGCCAAAACGGCTGGTCGACGGGCGGCGTGCCGTCGCGTGGCTGTGCGCGCTCACCCCAGGTGCGGGCGATGACCCCCGGCTCCAGCAGCATCGCCATGTCACAGCGGGCGCCGTCGGCGCGCTCGGCGACCCGCTCCAGCTCGGCGATCATCGCCTCACGGAGGCCGCGGTGCCGGTGGTTGAGCTGGACCGTGTCGTTCCAACCCGGAAAGTTCGGATCGCGGCCGTGCGCGAAGATCCTTCGCCCGCGCTTCGTCTGCAGCGCGACGTAGTTCTTGGGCTGGCGGCGAAGATCCTGCTCGTCCCCTTCGATGAGGAACTCAGGGTGCGCATCGACCCAAGGGTGATCGAGCGCGACGTGGTTGGGGATGAAGTCGACCAGCAAGCGGAGCTCGCGGCGGTGCAGCCGCTCGCGCAGCCGGGCCAGCGCCGGATCGCCGCCGAAGTCGCGGTGCACGTCGTAGCCGACGATCGCGAACGGCGATCCGACGATGTCGGCGTCGCGGAGGTCGGGCAGGCTGCGTTGCAGGTCGGCGCGGCTCGCCGGCGCGCGCGCCCCCTTCTGTCCGGCCAGGCCCGTCTGCCAGACCCCCAGCATCCAGATCCAGCTGAACCCGCGCGCGGCGGCGCGGTCGAGCAGGCTATCCGGCAGACCGTCGAGCGTGGCCGGCCGCGCTCCCGCGGCAGCCGTCTCGCCGAGGAGCATGCGCGGGTTGACCTGATAGAGGAGCGGGAACTTGGATCCCTGCGCGAGCGTCGTCATGAGGCGATCGCCGCCCAACGTAGGCACTACTTGCTGGCGGCGTGCGCGGGCGGATTGGCCAGCCAGGCGCCAAAGGCATCGATCAAAGTCTCCGGCGGCAGCCGATCGAACGAGCCGACCAGCCAGTCCATCGCCTCGGCGTGGCGCTGGGCACGCAGGAGCGCCTTGAACGCCTGAAGACCGAGCGTCGGGTCCTTCATCAAGGGGACGAGCTCCTTGACGTCGGCGTTGGTGTAGACGATGCGCCGCGCGTCGGCCGATGCGTAGGGATCCTTCTTCACCGCGGCGGCCAGCGGCTGATAGGCCGCGCGCCCCGCCGCGTCGGTGCGCTCCGCCAGCGCCGCCAGCACCGGCACGCGCAAGGTGGGATCGTTGCGCTTCTGCATTTTCAGCAGAAGGTCGAGCGTGCCGGCCGACGTCTGCTTGCCGAGCTCGGGGGCCATCGCTGCCAGCGGCTCCGGCTCGCGCGCTTTCATCAGCGGCATGACGTAGTCGATGGCCAGATCGCCGCAGGCGCGGATGAGGCCCGCCGCCACGGCCGTACGCACCTCCAGCGAGGGATCCTTCACCAGCGGCTGCAATCGGTAGAGCGTCGGCCTCCCGCCGCCCGGCCGCGCAAAGACCGTCGCGGCGGCCGCCCGCATATGCGCGTCGCTGTCGCCGAGCGCATTGAGGGCCGGCCGGCGCGCGCTCGCCGGGCTGACGATCGCCAGCGTCTTCAGCACCACGGCGCGCAGGGGGGCCGGCAGGGCGTCCATCTTCAGGAGGTCAGCGAGCGTGGCGACGCAGGGCGATCCCGCGGGGAGCTCGGCGCCCGCCACCTGCAGCACATGCGTGGCGAACAGGATCCCCTCGGGATCGGTCGGCTTGAGACGGAGGCGCACTTGCCCGCAGAGATCGACCTTGAGCGCCGCCAGCGCCGGCGCGGCGATGGCGACGGTCTCGGGGCGATTGAGCGCCGGCCGGAGGCGATCGCCCTGGCGCGCGTCGCCGGCGTGGGCCAGCGCGGCGGCGGCACGCGCGTCGAGCGCCGGGTCGGTCTGTGGCCGCAGCAGCCAGGCGCGCGCGAAGGTCGACATCGCGCCGGCGTCGCCGTTGCGCGTGTAGCGGGCCACACGCAGGAGCGCTTCCTTGATCCGCCCTTGATAGAAGAGCCGCGGCAGCGCCTCGGCCAGCGGCGCCTCGACCCGGCGCACCTCACCGCTCGAGCAAAGACGCGCGTCGCGGGCGAAGAGCCAGCGGAAGTGGGCCACGCCGTCGTCGGCGTAGACGTCGATCGGCGGGACCGGGAACGGACGCTCGCCCTTGACGGCATGGACGGCGGCCTGATCGAACGCCGCGACCCCGGAGCCCTTGATGACGGTCACCTCGGCGGGGCTGCCATCCCAGCGAACGGTGAAGAGAATCTCCGTCTGGAGCGACATGTTGTTGAGCGGATCGGTCGGGGGGCGCTTGGCAGCCACGTCCTCGATGAACATGTTCGCCCAGCGAAAATGGATCGCCCGGTGAACCGCCCGCAGGTAGTCCCCCTCGGCGCCCGTCGCCGTGATGGGGGGTTCCGGCGCCGGCGGGGCGGCCTGGGCGGCTGAGGCCAGGGCGCAGGCCGCCAGGAGACCCAGCGCCAAAGCACGAAAACGGAGCATATTAGCGTCGCTGTGTCGGGACATCGAAAGCGAACGTCCAGAGGTTACTCCCTATCGCGGCGCGCCGTCCACGCGATCTGCCTCGGCGCGACCGTCACCGCGGTGGGGATCGGGGCGGTGGTCGCCCGCGGGCGCGCCGCTGCCGGCCCCCCGGACGCCGCTCTCCCCTTCTTCGACTACCGTCTGGAGCGCCCCGGCGCCTCGCACAGGATCACGGTTCGAGATCTCCCACCACCCCGCGCGACGCGGTCGGCGGACAACGGGCCGAGCATGGTCGCTCGACCGAGCGAGGCCTGGCCGCAGGCCCCCGCGGGCTTCAGGGTCGATCTGTACGCCGCCGGGCTCACCAACCCGCGGCTCATCCGGACCGCGCCGAACGGCGATCTGTTCGTGGCCGAGAGCGCTCCGGGCGAGGTCCGGATGTTCCGCGGCGTCGGACCTGACGGGCGCGCCGCGACGTCCCGACGGTTCGCCGCGGGTTTGAAGCAGCCCTTCGGCCTGGCGTTCTACCCGCCAGGCGACGACCCGCAGTGGCTCTACGTCGGCAACACCGACTCGGTGGTCCGCTTCCCGTACAAGAAGGGCGATCTCGAGGCACGCGGCGCGCCGGAGATCGTCGTCCCCGACCTTCCGGGGGGCGGTCTTCTGCGCGGCGGCGGCCACTGGACGCGGGATCTGGCCTTCTCGCGCGACGGCAAGACCCTCTACGTCTCGGTCGGATCGCACTCGAACGTCGACGACACGGACAACAACCCCGTCGAGTTTCACCGCGCCGACGTGCTGGCCTTCGATCTCACCAGCTCGCCCGACGCGAAGAACCTGCGCGTCTACGCCTGGGGGATCCGGAACGCGGTCGGGATCGCCGTCCATCCCCAAAGCGGCGAGCTCTGGGCCTCGGTCAACGAGCGCGATCTGCTGGGCGACAACCTGGTCCCCGACTACATCACCCACCTCCAGCCGGGCGGATTTTACGGCTGGCCCTGGTTCTACATCGGCGCGCATCAGGACCCGCGGCACGCCGGCAAGCACCCCGAGCTGGCGGCCAAGGTCATCGTCCCCGACGTGCTGCTGCAGCCGCACGACGCTTCGCTGGAGATGACGTTCTACGACGGTGCCCAGTTTCCCGCCGAGTATCGCGGCGACATCTTCGCCGCCGAGCACGGGTCGTGGAACCGCAAGGTGCGGAGCGGCTACGAGGTCATCCGGGTGCCGATGCATGGCCAGGCGCGCGCCAGCGGCGAATACGAAGACTTCCTGACTGGCTTCGTGACCCCGTCGGGTGACGTCTGGGGCCGGCCGGTCGGCGTGGCGGTGGCCAAGGACGGTGCGCTGATGGTGAGCGACGACGGATCCAAGTCGATCTGGCGCGTCAGCTACGTCGGCAAGAAGTAGTCAGGGCGCCGCGGGCGACCGCGCTTGATCGTTCCGGAAGCGCGCGACCGTCGTGGCGGGCGGGTTGATCCGCACCACGCCGGCATCGGCGTCGACGACCAGGAGATCCTCGGGGCGCAGCCAGGCGTAGAGACCGCGGACCGACGCCAAGAGCGGCAGGCCCGCCGCGCGCACCAGCGCCGCGGGGCCGCCGTCAGAAGGGACGTCGCCGTCCACGACGAAGGCCGAGACGCCTGCCGCGATCGCGTAGGCGGTGGAGAAGAGCCCGAGCCGTTCGCTGGCCAGGATGGCGCCTGCGCGGATCAGCGGACGCCCGCTCGCGCCGGTGGTCGCGCCCGCATGGACCAGCACGCAGAGATCTTCGATCTCGGCGGCGCGCGCGCCGAGCCATTCCGCGGTCGCGGTGTCGCCCGACGGGGCGCTGAACGGGACACGGGCATAGGCACGCGCCAGCTCAGAGAGCGCCTTGAGCGGCGTGGCTGTGGCGCAGGCCTCGGCCAGCCGGCCGCGGAAGCGCTCGTCTTCGAGGATCACCGCCAGCGAGGCGATCTCGCGCGCCGCCACGCCGGTCACCACGCCCTGCAGGCCACCGCGGAGGCGGTTCCAGATCGCTTCCAGGTTCGGCGTGGGTGGCTCGGCGGGAGGTTTGGCTGGGCTGCCACTTCTGGCCAGCGCAGCCAGCGTCGGCAGCGCCTCGGCGCGCCCCATCGCCGCTCCGCCGACGATCGTCACCCCTGCCAGGCGCACCGTACGGCGGTCGGCGTCGGCGGCGCGTTGGCGCTCGCGCCCCTCGCCGCGTTCGAGCGCGTGGTTGAGCACGGCGGCCAGGGCCGTCGCCAGCACGACCTCCTCCGCGGTGAACGCGGTCGCCGCGCGCCGCTGGAGCACCAGCACGCCCGCGGCGGCGCCGGCGCGCAGCACCGGGACCGCCAGCAGCGCCGGGAACTGCTCCTCGCCGAGACCCGGGATGTACTTGAAGCGCGCGTCGCGATCGGCGTCCGCCACCGAGACGGGCCGCAGCCGATCGGCGGCGAAGCCGGTGATCCCCTCGCCCCGGCCGAGGTGGACCCGCCCGAGCGCCTCAGGCGGGAAGCCGACGTTGCCGCGCATCGTGAAGCGCTCGCCGTCCGGACCCTCCTCGCGCACGTAGACGCTGGTCACGTCGGCGCGCGCGATGGTCGCGATGTCGCCGCACATCGCGGTCAGCACATCCTCGAGCGGCTCTTCGCGCTCGCCGAGCGAGATCAGACGGAAGATTCCGTCCAGCGTCGTGTGGGCACCGCTGTCGTGAACCTGGTAACCAGAGTTCTTCGCGGGTGCCATTGTCTCCCCCTCGACTTCTAGGATAAGTCCGCGACTGTTTCCGGCAGCTTTCCAAACGGAAAATTCGCTGTAAGGACGGGGTGCCGGGCGACGCTTCAGATGCCGCTCGGAACGATCTTACCGGTCCCGGCGCAGGCGGCGACCAATGTTGGGACACTGCCGGCCGAGTCGGTCTCGTTGGCGTAAAGGTAGGGCGGTGTCCAAGAAACGACTTGCGTCGACGGAATGATGTTCTTTCCGTCGGTCGAATCGGTGAGGTTGGTCGTCCGGTAGTCGACGTAACCCGCGGTGGCGGGAGAATCCAGGATTGTGGTGACCGGACCGAAGTCGGGGTCGGTCTGACCTGGCGGAGTCACATGTTGGAACGCGCTGGCCTCGATTAGCACGGTCGCGCCGTCGGTGGAGGCGACGCCGTAGTTCGTCACCTGCTGGAAGAAGCCGTTGAGGACGTGCACTGTGCCCACGCGGATCCGCGGCCCGGTCGTCAGGTTCTCGAACCAGTCGTGGTCGTACGTCACGTGCTCCGTTCCGGCGTCCTCCGCCGCCGCCGCGCTGGAGTCGGAGCGCCCGACCAGGCCGCTGTCCTTGTGGTCGTGGTAGTGCGTCCACGAGACCGTCACGAAGTCGCTGTGATCCGAAATGTCGACCAGACCGTCGTAGGTCCCGGTGCCGCCGGTGCTCGAAAGATCGCAGTGATCGATCCAGATCTGGTGCGATTTTTCGATGTGAATGGCGTCGATCGCTCCGTCGGTGTTCGGCTTGGCGATCGTCAGATTCCGAACGATCACGTTGGAGACCTTGGTCATCCCCAATCCGCCACCGAAGAGCCCGGAGTTGGCGTCGGCGCCGAGGACGGTCTTGTTCGACGACACCCGGATCTGCTCGCCCCCGGTGTCGCCACCGTCGGGTGTGGGCGGAATCGAAATCATCCCCTTGATCACGATGATCAGTGGCCCCGGCGTCTTGTCGCCGGCGAGGAGGATGAGCTGTGTCAGCGCGTCGCTGTACTGCGCGTCGATGAGCATCGGCATCCCAGCGTCGAGCGCGATCCGCATCCCAGCGTCGGGCACGCCGCCGCCGGTGACGCCGCCGTCGAGCAACAGCGTCGGCGACGCATCGATTCCACCATCCCACTCACCTCCGAGATCGCTCATCGTCGCGAAGCCGACGAGCTGGCTGGGGCATTCGGACGAGATCGGCGCGTCGCTCCCGATCGGCGCGTCGATGCCGATCGCCGCGTCGATGCCGGTCGCCGCGTCGCTCCCCGTGGGACCACGGAGCGGGTAGATCCGGACGTCGCAACTCGTGGCGATCAGCGCGACCACCAACACGGCTCCGAAATCCGGAACGGGAAGGCGTCGCACCTCTCCATACTACTAAGTAAAGGACGCTCGAAGGGTCCTTTAGATTCCCCGCGGCCGAGCATCGCCGGGCAGGTGAACCGTGCCGGGTCCCCCGGGACACTCACGGGACGGACGGGAGCAATGGCGCCGCAAGCTGGAAACGGTCGGTCGGAACGGGTTTCGCGTGATCCCGCGGCCGTGCGTACGCCGCAGCGCGCCTTTCGGCGTCCCGTCGATCCGGCGGGGACAAGAATTGGCGCCCCGGGTAGACTACTGACTGTGCCGTCCCCCACCGGCCTTCGCGCTGATGGCCGCGAGCGCCCGCCTGCTCCGGTCGCCCCCCAGACGCCGAAGCCTCCGCTTCCCGTCGCAGCGCCGCTCTACGCGGACGACGCCGAGTTGGTGGCGGCGCTTCGGCGAGGTGAAGCGCGCGCCCAGAGCATCCTGGTTGAACGCTACGAGCCGCTGGTCGAGCGGCTGGTCGCCGGCGCACTCGGGATCGACGCCGAGATCGCGGACGTGGTTCAGGACGTGTTCGTGGCCGTCCTGGAAGGGGTCCACAATCTGAAGGACGCCTCCGCCCTGCGGAGCTGGATCGCGACCCTCACGGTCTTCACCGCCCGCGGGCGTATCCGCCGGCGGCGGCGCTGGCGCTGGATCCGGTTCGTCGCACCCGAGGAGGTCCCCGAGGTGCCGGTGGCCGCGCCGCAGGGGGAGACGCACGAGGCGGTGCGCGCGACCTACGCCATCCTGGAAAAGTTTCCGGCCGACGAGCGGCTGGCCTTCACGCTCCGCTTCGTGTCGGAGATGCAGCTCACCGAGGTGGCCGCCGCCTGCCGGGTGTCGCTGGCGACGGTCAAGCGGCGCCTCGCACGTGCCGAGAAGCGGTTCGTGGAAGAGGCGCGCTCGCATCCGGCGCTGAACGAACGCATGGGACGGGGGGGACGGTGGGGCGAATCATGAACCGGGAGCTGAAGAAGATGAACGGGGAGCTGGAATCGGTGATGCGCGACGTGGGTCGCGTGGTCGAGGGCGAGGCCCAGCGCCAAAACATGCTTCCCCAGATCCAGGCGCGTCTCGCCGCACGGCAGCTCCGGCGATCTCGCCCCGCGGCCGTCCGCTGGGTCTTCGCCTTCGGAAGCCTGGCCGCCTGCGCGGCGGCCGCCTTCATCTATCTGCATCCGCGCGCGATCTCCTACGCCGTCACGGGGATGGGGCAGGGGGAGGTCGGCGCCCCGCTGGTCGCCCCGGCTTCCGCGCCGCTCGAGCTCCGGTTCTCCGACGGGTCGGCGGTCACCCTGCCGCCCCGGGCCACCGCGCACGTCGACGCGCTCGAGCGCGATGGTGCGACCGTGGCGATCGAAGAAGGGACGCTGGAGGTCTCGGTCATCCACCGCGCGCACACGCACTGGCAGGTGCAAGCGGGAGGCTACCGGATCCAGGTGACCGGCACCCGCTTCGCCGCCGGTTGGGATCGGGGCAGCCGGGCGCTCACCGTGACGATGCACGAGGGCTCGGTCCTGGTCAGCGGTCCCGGGCTCAAAGAGCCTGTTCGTGTGGTGACCGGCCAGCGCCTGCGCGCCAGCGCGAGCGGCGCGGATCTGGGTTTGGAGAACGCATCGGCGCCCAGCGTCGAGGCGGAGCCGGCGCCCACCCCGGCAGTGCCCGCCGCGCCGGCCATGCGTGAACCGGAGCCTGCGCTGGCGCCGCCCCCCACGGAGATCGCGCCCCCGACGGAGCGCGCGTCGGCGCCGCGCCCGAGGCGCGTCGAGGCCGTCGCCGCCCACGCCGGCACACCGACGGGCGGCGACTGGCGGATCCAGGCGGCGCGCGCGGAGTACCGCCAGGCTCTCGCGGCGGCCGTGCTCGAAGGTTGGCGCGCCGAGTGCGCGCGGCTCGGCGCCGACGACCTCGTCCTGCTCGGCGACGTGGCGCGCCTGGCGGGCGATTTCGATCGCGCCGACGAGGCTTATCGTTCGGCGCGCCGGAGATTCCCCGATGCCGATCGGCCGATCTACGCGCTCGGGCTCATCGCCTTCGAGGGGCGGCACAACTACAAGATGGCGGGCGATCTGTTCGCCGGCTACCTGCGCTCGTTCCCGCGCGGCCCGCTGGCGCGCGAGGCAGCGGGCCGGTTGATCGAGTCTCGGCTCAAGGCCGGCGATGACGCGGAGGCGCGGCGCGCCGCGACCGCCTATCTGCATGATTTCCCCGGCGGACCGCACGCCGCACTGGCCAGACGCACGGTCGGTCCGTGATCTGCGGCCGCGGCGGCGCATCAGCCGCCGTCGCCCTCGTTCTGCTCGCTGCGGCCGGTTTGGCCCGTGCGCAGCTGGAGCCTCCCGACGCGTCGAATTCCAAGCCACGGGTCGCGCTCCTCTCCACCGTCCCCGACGATCCGCTGGCCGGGCGCATCGAAGCCGAGCTTCAGGCCGTCGGCGTCGACGTCTCACGGGCGGTCCTCTCGCCGGCGACCGGGATCGAGGAGCAGGTGCGCGCCGCGCTCAGGTCCGGCGCCCGCGGCGTCGTCGTCGCCGATGGGCACCGAACCGACGTCTGGATCCCGCAGGCGGGATCGGATCGGGTCGGCTTGCGGCAGGATCTGGAGGTCGACGACACCTCCGGGCTGCAGGCGGTGCTGGCGCTGCGCACCGTCGAATTCCTGCGGATCAGCTTGGGGCTGGTCAGCGGTCCGCCGGTGGTCCCGCTGCCAGCACCGCCGATCACGCGCGCGACCGTGCCCGTGGCGCCAGCGCCCGAGCGGTGGATGGCGGTCGACGCGTCGACCGGCGTGCTCGCCAGCGTCGGGGGCCTGGGGGCCATGGCGGTCGCCGGAATCGGTTTGCGTTCGCAACTGGCCGGCTTTTTCGGCGCCGAGCTCTGCGCGTACGCGCCGCTGAGCGATTCCGAGCTA
>Ga0210388_10003050_pt1 | contig 13125 bp, 16 predicted proteins | sample IncBWC19OmetaG_FD_155485 | JGI IMG/M metagenome (GOLD analysis project Ga0210388, IMG submission 155485) | Forest soil microbial communities from Barre Woods Harvard Forest LTER site, Petersham, Massachusetts, United States - Inc-BW-C-19-O ... | reverse complement strand
ATACACCCGGCCCCAAGGTCCCGCAACCTTGTCACCATAAGCTTCCAGGGCGACAACAAGGTCGGTGGTTTTTCCCGCTTCGATATTCACTTCTTGTGTGGACATCTTGTAACCGTAGTTCACCACCACCACGGTATGTTTTCCGGCAGCGAGCTTTACCGAGTAGCTGCCTTCACGAATGGCGTTGCCGTCAACGAACACATACGCCTGGGGCGGTGTCACTTTCATCTTCAGCTTTCCATCTTGAGCGTAGCCGGCGCTTGCACAGAGCGCGATTGCCACCGCGAGGGTCAAGATGTGTCCGATTCTTCGCATCTCTATTTCTCCTAACGATTCTTGTAGGCGAGATTATTTGTTGCGCTTCCGCGCCCGTTCGGAAAAGCGCTGGCTGGACCGCACCAAGAAGGTATATTCCTATCCCCAATCTGTCAATAAATTTGAAAGAAAAAGCGAACGCTGTTGTCAGGACTCTTGCATGCCCGTGTATCAACTGTTAAACACATACTATTCGGTTCTCTCCTCGTCCAAGCAACCTGTAATGCGAACTTAAGCGCAAAATATTTCCGAACTGTTTCATCGTGGAACACATGAATCGCGTGCCTTCACTGTGCGACCGCTTCTGGACAGCGCTACCACCGGATGCTAATTTCATTTCGCTGAGCGAAGCGCACAGAGGGAATCATGAAAGCGATTGTTTATTCCGAGCACGGTGGACCCGAGGTGTTGAAATATACCGACGCGCCGCAGCCTGAGATCGACGCGCCCGAAGTACTAGTGCGGGTGCGCGCGTGCGCACTAAATCATCTGGACCTATTTCTGCGGAGCGGACTGCCGGGGATCAAGATCCCGCTTCCACACATTCCCGGCAGCGATATCGCAGGCGAGGTCGCCAAAGTTGGTGCAAAAGTAAAAAACGTGAAGGTCGGCGAGCGTGTGATGCTGCAGCCGGGAATTTCCTGCGGGCAATGCGAGCAATGTCTGGCGGGGGAAGACAACAAGTGCCGCCACTACACCTTATTCGGACAGATGGTGGACGGCGGATGCGCGGAGTACGTTAAGGCGCCGGCCATCAACGTCGTCCCGATCCCGGAAAAAATGTCGTTCGAAGAAGCTGCGGCGTTTCCGCTGGTTTCCATTACCGCATGGCACATGGTTGTTGCGCGAGCGCAACTGAAGCCGGCCGAAACTGTTCTGGTTCTCGCCGCGGGAAGCGGAGTCGGTAGCGCGGCCATCCAAATTGCGAAGGCCGCGGGCGCGCGCGTGATCGGTACAGCCGGCACCAAAGAAAAAGTGCTGAAGGGCAAAGAACTCGGCGCCGACTCGATGATTTTGCACTCCGAAAATAGTATTTCCGAAGAAGTTAAAAAGATGACGAATCGCCGCGGCGTGGACGTGGTCGTCGAGCATGTAGGACAGGCTACCTGGGACGAAAGCATACGCAGCCTCGCTTTCGGTGGCCGCTTGGTGACCTGCGGCGCGACAACTGGTTACGAAGCGAAAATCGACCTTCGCTATCTTTTTACGCGCCAATTCTCGCTGCTCGGATCGTTCATGGGCAGCAAAGCTGATCTCTTCAGCGCGTTGGAACTTTATCGCCGCGGGCTGCTAAAACCTGTAATCGATGCGGTGTTGCCCCTTGAAAAATGCGCGGAAGCACACAGCCGGCTCGAGCATCGCGAGCAATTTGGGAAAATCGTGTTACGGGTAGCCTAATCCCACAATCTAATTATTCAGGACGACGGATAGTAGCGTGAGAGGGAGTTTATGCTGAGCGGTCAAGAACCGGAATCGAAACCGATGTCGGCGAATCGCAAACTGTGGCTTGGGTTTTGCGCCGCACTGCTGCTCGTGCTCGCTTATGTGGGTTGGATTTTCTATTCGCGATGGCACGAGAATAGGGAAATCAATCAAGAAGTGAAAACGGAGCAGGCGCAGAAGGACCAAAAGCAGGCTGCCGACACAGTGGAATCGCTGGGAGGCAGCGAGTTCAAGATCATCAGCTTTTACGCTACTCCGGGCTTAATTCATCCTGGCGACGAAGTGACCATGTGCTACGGCGCATCCAACGCGAAGTCCGTCAGCATCGATCCGCCGATCGGAAATGTGTGGCCGTCGGTGAACCGTTGCTTCCAAATCAACCCCAAGAAAACTACTAAATACGTTTTCACCGCCGACGACGGGAACGGAAATAAAAAGACAGCGGAGTTAACGATTGACGTGAAGTGACCCCTAGGGTCGCGCTCGCATCGCCCCTGAATTCGTGGCAGCATAGCCAGCATGACTACAATAATCCTGCTGACCATCTCGAACATCTTTATGACCTTTGCATGGTATGGGCACTTGAAATACCGTCAGGCGCCCCTGTTTAAAGTTATCGTCATCAGCTGGCTGATTGCATTTCTTGAATATTGCTTTCAGGTGCCGGCCAATCGCATTGGTTCCTACGAGTTTACCGCCGTCCAGTTGAAAACAATTCAAGAGGTAATCACACTCACGGTGTTTTCCGTTTTCTCTGTGTTGTACTTGGGCGAGAAAATAAGATGGAATTATCTGGCGGGTTTCGGATTAATCGTGGCAGCCGTATTCGTAATTTTTAAGAAATGGTGATCGAGTTCATCAACTAGGGGAGGGTGCAATGGCGGAAATTTCAGCGCGATTTCTGGGAGCCGGGCTTTACTTCGACGATTTGGATGCGGCCAAGCTGTTTTACTCGCAAAAACTTGGTCTCAAGCTGGCGGATCACCAGCCCGGCCATTTTGCCAAGTTTGACAGTGGGACGAGCTTCGTAACGCTGGAGCAAAAAGGGTCCGAGTCGTATCCATCCAAGGACAAGGCTGTCTTGTTCTTCGCGGTGCCGGACCTGGAAGCGGCGAAGGACGCAATCGGAGCGGAGCGCATTATCGAGTCGGAGCCGAACTGGGCGGTGCTTCACGATCCTGAAGGGCACAACATCTTGCTGTTGCAGCGCGACTCTAAGAAACCCTAGTGATTTGTGGATTGTCGAGCGAGATTAGAAAATCAAATTGCCAAGCATTACCACGGAGAGGGCCAACACTGTGGCCGCCAAAATCGTCAGAACCACCCACCTCCCATACCGATGATGAGATTTCGGGACCCCCAACATGTATATGGAAGAATCGCCCTGATCGAAGTAATCCGGATGATGATGATGATGGTGACTGATCCTGTTTGCCACGGCCAGAATGGTAGCATCGTGGCGTATTCAGGGTTCCGCATGTAGCCGAAAGGTAAACACCATCCTTTGAATTTCGTGAAGCCGAGTGTACTGGCAATCCGGGCCTCGCGCTTTGATTGCAATGGCTGCCCCTAAAGGTGCAAAATGTTGATGTGTGGGTGGGTGTCGCGCGTTAGGTAGGATTGTTAAGGACCGATCGAGACAATGGCGATTGAACTCGCGAAGGGCGTAACGCTGGAAGCGCCGGGCCAGGATGCAAATTTCCTGAAGGATGAAGGAATTTTGCTCGCTTCCTTGGACAAAGTAGTGAACTGGGCGCGCCGAAGCTCGATCTGGCCCATGTCGTTCGGCTTGGCTTGCTGCGCGATTGAGATGATGTCCATGGCGTCTTCGCGATACGACATTGCGCGATTCGGCGCGGAAGTTTTCCGTGGTTCGCCCCGCCAGTCAGACCTGATGATCATCGCCGGCCGCGTTTCGGTGAAAATGGCGCCGGTGATCAAGCACCTTTACGAACAGATGCCGGAGCCCAAGTGGGTAATTTCGATGGGCGCATGCGCTACGTCCGGCGGCGTGTTCAATAATTATGCGATCGTGCAGGGCGTGAACCAGGTGATCCCAGTGGACATTTACGTGCCGGGCTGCCCGCCGCGTCCTGAGGCACTACTCTACGCCATCATGCAGCTTCAGAAAAAAATCGACACCACGCGCGGCAGTTTCATGAAGTCGATGAATTTCGGAGCAGATGCACAGCTTTCCAAGTAATTTGAGCTTCTCAAAACTTTCTTCGTCACTTTCCGGATATCGCTCAACTTCTATCTTCCACCTGAAAAATCAGTGACACCATGTTGAAATCCCAGTAAGGAGTCAGTCGCATGAAAACAGGCGAGGGAATCATTAGCAAAGCCAGCAAGTATTCCGTGCCGGAGACTCTGGACCGAGTTGACGCGCTGCTTCAATCCAAGGGCATCAAGATTTTTGTTCGCGTGGACCACAGCGGCGAAGCCGAGAAAGTCGGATTGAAGATGCCGCCCACCCAGCTTCTAATCTTTGGAAACCCAAAAGGTGGCACGCCGATAATGCTGGCAGCGCCGACTTCCGCGATCGACCTTCCGTTAAAAGCGCTGGCCTGGCAGGATGCCGACGGCAAAGTGTGGCTGAGTTACAACGACTCCGAATACCTCAAGAAGCGCTTCGGCCTAACCGACGACCAAATCAAAACAATCGTCGGGATCGGCCCTCTGATCGAGCAAGCGTTGAATTAGTTGTAACGATGTCCGCTGACTCGCCTCGACGCCAAGCACAGATTACAAAATCCAGCGTCTGGCGATTTTTTGAGCGATCAATAAATGCGATTCGACTCAACTTCAATTTTTGACAGGCTCAGTAAGTACAAACATGTCTCGCGATACGTTACGCTCCGTGGCGATACTCGTAAAACCACATGATAGTGGCCGCCGCGCGCTCCCTCGAGCAGCCACTCGGCGCCGTCGCGGATCAATTCTTCATGTAGTTTCGGGTCTACAGTTGGCATCGACCAGTACTCGCTTGCCCGTAAGAGATTTTGAAACTGATGCACCTGGTCCTGCGAAATTTCGACGATTTGATTAGTAACAACGACGCCCGGATCGTAGCCACCCTTTCCGCTCAATTCGATACCTATCAGTTCGCCACTTCCATCCGGGCGGATTGTCAGCCGGACTGCGAGCGGCTGATGAAATGTTCGCAGCCAAAGGAAACGGTAACTCTCTGAGGACTTATGTTGGGCGGTGCCGAACAATGATGGTTCACCCATGGCACGCAAATATTTTGCGTTTCCCCTCGACCTGGAATCGGAGAGGTCGGGATATTCCGAGAAAATCCCAGAGGGGAAGTACTGTGGATTTGTGTCGGGCGGATCGTTCGATGTAATGAGACGCCTAGATTGAGGCTGCGCGGAGATCGCCGATGCGAGAATGCAAAACACGCATATCGAGGCAAAGAAGCGCATGGCTAGTGAAATCCAACACTCAAAACGCCGGATAGTTGCTGATTCATCAAACTCCGGACTGTTTCAAGCCGTTATGGCCACCGTTGCTGTTCCGCCGTCGAATTCCAGTACGCTTCCCGCAGCATTGTGTTCGCGGCGAACGTAACCCATACCGATGGCTTTGCCAGACGCGGGAGAGAAGGCTGCGCTGCTGACGTAGCCGACGTCTGCGCCAGCAGCGCGCAGTTTTGTTCCGGACGCGGGAGCAGCCTCACCGGAAAAAGTAAGCAGCACGCGGCGGCGATTTACGTGGCCGCGGGAGCGCACGCGTTCCACAATTTCCTGCCCGGTGTAACAGCCCTTGGTGAAGCTAACGTGCGTTGCTTCGAGCGACGCTTCGTGTGGAATTACCGTGTCGTTGAAATCGTCCGGGAACCACGGAATGCCGGCCTCGAGGCGCAGCGCGTTGAGCGTAGCCATGCCGATGGACGCGCCGCGCGCAGCGTGAACTCTTGCATGCATGCTTTGCCAAAGCAGCCCGAGATGTTCGCGCGGCGCGATAATTTCGGCGCCAATCCCGCCAAAGTGAGAGCGGCGAATCAGGTGGGAGGGGACGCCGTCGATGGGCAGCTCTGCGTTCGCAAACTCCGAAAATCCTTCCAGCGCGAGACCGCACGCTTGCGCCACAATCGTCCCGGCCTGCGGTCCTTCCACTGCAAAACTGCCGAGCTGGTCGGTGAGGTCTTCCAACGTAACGTCGTCCATGATGATGTATTTGTCGAGCGTGGCGAACGTGCGTTCGCGCACCGACGCGTGCGTGCGTACCAGCAGTTTTTCAGCGAGCGCATACACTTCGAGTTCAGCCAGGATGTGACCCTGTGGATTCAGCAGCAGCGCGCGCGTGCCATAGGCTTCGCCCACGGATTTAATGTCATTGCTGACGACTGCGTTCAAATAGCGCACGCGGTCCGGACCGGAAAGTGAAAAAATGGCGTGCCAGTTGGTGTCGAAAATCGCAACCGTTTCTTTCGCCGCGCGATACTCGCTGGCTAAATCTAAGAACTTTTCCGGCAGCAGACACCCGTGATATTCCGCGAGCTGTGCGTGCGCCGCGCGATGTTCGTTGAGAAGTGGAGTTTCCATGATTCGAGTCAGGCAGGCACAACAAGTATACTAGAGGTGCGATGGCGGAAAAACTGATCCACGAAATCATTCCTGTCGGGATGTTGCAATGTAACTGCTCGATCCTCGGAGATCCCTCCACCAAAGAAGCGATCGTAGTGGATCCCGGCGATGAAGTGGACCGCATCCTGGAAATTTTGCGCCGCCATGATTTGAAACTGCGAGCAATCGTCAGCACGCACACGCATATCGACCATGTGGGCGGCCTCGCGCAGCTTCACGCCGCCACCAAAGCGCCGGTCTTGATCCATGAAGGCGACCTGGAACTTTACACGCACCTCGACATGCAAGCGCAGTGGCTCGGCGTCCCAACTCCCTCGATGATGCGCATCCAGGATTTTCTGAAGGAAGGTGACGCAGTGCGCTGGGGCGGTTTCGCCGCGCGCGTTTTACATACACCAGGTCACACGCCGGGAAGCATCAGCCTGGTAGTTGAACGCGGCACCGAAGAAGGTGCCGGACCATCGAGCCATTCGCACTCGCATGGCGCGCATGAACATGTCCGTCCAACCTCGAAGCAGCCAAGCGCTACGTCGAGCCAGCCCACGCGCCTCATTGCTGGCGACACACTCTTTCAAGGCAGCATCGGACGAACGGACCTGTGGGGTGGTTCCACCAAAGACATTCTGAAATCAATCCGCGAAAAACTTCTCACGCTGCCCGACGAAACGCTGGTCACGCCCGGCCACGGCGACAACACAACGATCGGCGCCGAGCGCCAGACGAATCCTTACCTCCGCTAACCGAGCGGCGCCGAGCAATCAGCGGTCACTAGAATTTAACGTCCTTCACGTGCGTGGAAGGGAACCACCAGTTCCCGAAGGTATCCTGCAACACCGCGGCACGATCGCCGTAAGGCTCATCGCGCAGCGGACGCAAAACCTTGATGCCTTCGCGCACAGCTCTTGCGTACACCTCGTCCACGTTGGGCACGTACATGTGCAAAGCTGCTGGAAGAGCCGCACGCTCGTCGGCAGCTTCGCCGAGAGCCAGAATCGAATCGCCGATACGCAGACGCGCGTGGACCACCTTGCCGTCGGGTGCCCTGTGCATGACGGCTTCCTCGGCGCCAAAAGCGCGTTTCGTAAACTCGACGAATTCCGCCGCACCCACTAAGCTCAAGTGCGGCAAGATCGTTCTGGTGTCTTCCGTTCTGTGGTCCGTCTTTCGAATGCCAGTTAGATACCATTGATTTCCAGCAGGGTCCTTCACTCCGGCCTCGTAGTCGCCATACGGCTGTTCGTGCGGAGCGCGAAGAGAAGTGCCGCCCGCTTTCATCGCGCGTTGATAGACCGCGTCCACATCATCCACATGAAGAATGTTGGCCACAACCCTGGCGCCAAATTCTTCGTTGGCATCCGCTAATTCAAGCATGGAATCGCCGATGCGCAATTGGGCGTGCATGATCAACTGGCCGCCTGGCCTGTTCACGCGGAAGTCTTCTACGGCGCCAAAAGCTTCCTTGAAGAAGTTGACCAAACGGGCCGCGCCGTTCACAGACAAATACTGCGTCAAAGTGTGAAACCCTTCAGGGATCGGCCTAACCGCTGGAGCAGCCTTTTCGTCCGGCTTTTGTTGAGGCTGTGTGAACGCGCCTTGTTTCGTCAGGTCGTCGAATCTGCGGTGCAGTTCTTCAGCGGAAAGTTCTTCGGTGCGTGTAGAAATCATCCAGACCTGCCCGAACGGGTCTTCGAATTGTCCGGAACGCTCGCCGTAAAATTGATCCTGCACCGGCCGCACGATTTTTCCTCCTGCCTCTATCGCACGCGCCACTACCGCGTCCACGTCCGGAACCGACAAGCTCATCTTCATCGGCGAACCACCAAGAGTCTGCGGGCCAACCACGCCGTATTCGGGATGCTCGTCCGAAAGATAAATGGACGAATTACCGATGCGAATTTCGGCGTGGCCGATTCTTCCCCCCGCGTCCGCCAACCGCATGATTTCCGTTGCGCCAAAAACTTTCTTGTAGAATTCGATTGCCGCGGCCGCATTCTTTACGCACAAATACGCCGTCGCCGTCTGCCGGGTTTCCGCTGCAACTGCTGGTTTGCTCCCCATGGTTGTTCTCCTTTCAAGATCAGCTCTCAAACGTGCCTTAAAATCTTCGCGAGGCAGGCCGCGCAATTCTCCGGCAATTCGCGCAAGCGCTTGCAGTTGTGCATTCGCTTTCGGCTCGCGCTGTCGCCGCGCCACCGCCGGACGCGCGATGAGCGCTTCCACCATTTGGTCGAGTTGTTCGCTCAGGTTTTGCTTAGCCATTTAATCTGCCCGCTTTACCGGCCGATTTACTTGCCGTACTCTTGCGCGCCGAAACCTCGAATTGCGACCGCAAACTCTCCAGCCCCCGGAATTGCAACTGTTTTATAGCGCCGTCCGTTCGCCCAAGTTCTCTGGCAATTTCGTTGATGCTTTTTTCCTGTGCGAAACGCATCTCGATCACCCGGCGCTGATCGTCGGGCAACGTTTCCACCAAACGGAACAGCCTGGCGCGCTGCTCGATTTCTTCGGGATTAATTTCCTTCGAGGTCGGTTCGCCAGGCGTCGGATTCCCGTGCTCCCGTGCCGCGAGTTTCCAGCGATCTGCAATCGCGTTCGAAGCAATACGCATCAGCCACGCGGAGAAGGGAAGTCCGCGCCATTCGAACCGCCCGAGGTTCGCCAGCGCCTGATGGAACACTTCGGCCGTGAGGTCCTGCGCCTCTTCGCGGTTGCGCACCCGGCGCGCGACGTACGCGTACACCCGTGCAAAGTTGTTTTCGTAGAGCTCCGCAAAGCGCCTCGGGTCTTTTTGAGCCGCTTCGACCAGGCGCCGCTCGCCGGCATCTTGTGCAGGTGCCTTCAACCGCTTCTCCGATTTTCGTCTTGCAATAAGATAAACTGCCGGGCGCAGGAAAGGTTACGCCGAAATATCGGCTTTCTCCATGTGATGTGGCGACAATCTTTGCGGTTTGGGCTGGAACTTTCTATACTTCGCTCCCGTATCACCAATGGCGGCGATTAGCGCCTATGGTCCTTAAGAAGAGGCTCTCGAATGGACGAATCAAACTTACCTCCGGCAACAGATATGGCATCACCATATACACCGCCCCCTCCCGCTGAGCCTGAGCGCAACGCCATTTTCTACGGGCCCAATGGTCTGCGTGCCGGGTGGCGAGCTCTCATTTTCGTCGCAGTTTTGGCTGCCATTATTTTTCTGATCAACGTGATCGGCCACTATTTGACCCGCAAGTACGGACACGGTCCGGTTAATCCCGGCCAAATAACGACAACTCTTACGCCGGGATTGGTCGCAATCGCCGAGCTAACGAGCCTCGCAGTGATTCTCGTCGCTAGCTTGATCATGGGCCGAATCGAGCGCCGTAAGATTGCGCATTACGGGCTGCCTTTACGGACTCCCTTTCCGAAATACTTTTGGGAAGGATTGTTGTGGGGATTTTTGTCGATTAGCGGCGTGCTTCTTGTGATTTTCCTGTTCCACGGATTTCGAATCACCGGGATCGATACCCACGGTTCGGCGCTTGCTCTTTCAGCTGTGGAATGGACGCTCGCTTTCCTTGCGGTGGGATTTTCCGAGGAATTCACGTTCCGCGGTTACATGCAATTCACCCTCACTACCGGTATAGGATTCTGGCCGGCCGCCCTCCTCATGTCCGCGCTCTTCGCCTACGCCCATACCGGCAATTCCGGTGAATCGGTTTTCGGATTGATACAGGTCGCGGCTTTTGGCATCTTCGCGTGTATCGCTTTGCAACGTACTGGGAATTTGTGGTGGCCCATCGGTTTCCACGCCGCATGGGATTGGGGGCAGACGTTTTTCTACGGCGTGCCGGACAGTGGGCTCAACGCCAGTCACAATTTCCTGCACTCGGAATTTCACGGCCCGAAATGGCTGACAGGGGGAAGCACCGGCCCGGAGGCCAGCATCTTTACACTGATTTGCCTCGTAATTGTGTCGCTGCTGATACTTTGGAAATATCGTGCAGTACGTTATCCGGATCCTGAGGCGCTCGGGCTACGTGGCCGGTTTCGCTGAGGGCGGCTTTTTTCGCATGTGACACTCGGTTCCGCCGCAATCGTAGTGTACGTGGTCCATGTAGGATCTCATCATCAGAATTCCGCGTCCGTGTTCGGCGTCGAGATTTTCGGGCGCCAGCGGATCGGGCACCTTATCGGGGTCGAAGCCTGGCCCTTCGTCCCGCACGACGAAAAAAAGTTCGCCGTCAGGTTCACACCGAAATTTCAGATGCACGTGCTTGCTGGGGTCCTCTTTGTTGCCATGAAGGACCGCGTTTGCGATCGCCTCACGCAGAGCAACTTCAATATCGTCCGGGTCGCCTTTAAAGCAGGCGTAGTGCTTCAGGCGTTCCATGAACTCGTCCACAAAAGGTGAGATCGCGGAAATTTCGCTGGGCATGGAAAGTTCAAATTCCGGAAGCGGAGGTCCAACCTTCCATCCTTTGTGTAAATCCATTCCGTAGTCCTTCGTGGCCGATCCTGGATGAAATGCGCAGCCGGCACAATCCGGACTGCTATGCGGTTAGCCGTTCCATGAGGCCGGGGAACGCATTGTATTCCATAGATAAGGATTGTTTGGCGGGAATTTTAGTGTCACGAGCAGTGCTGTTGGTGGCTGATATTAACGGGTCATGAAACCCGCTGGCTTCAAGTTTCTTTCGCGACTGCACCTAGGGCCGAGCCTCGCGTTCTGCACGGAGGCTTTCCATCACGCTTTGAATTAGCTCCTTCGCTTTGCCGATTTCGGCCGTGACGATGCGTATGTCCATCACTGGAACATTTTCGTCGCGATTGCTGTGGCAATAGACGCCGTGCTGCCCTACCAACACCAGCGCGTTGGTCAACAAATCCAGCGTCACGGCCAACCGTCCGCGATGCTGGCCCATCATGGTTTCGTAATGTTCCAATTCCTCGCGATGCTCGTCGAAAGCTGCCATGAATTTTTTGCCTCGAATAATTCGCAAATCTATTTCGTGCGAAATCTAAGCTACGAATCGGTATCCCACTCCGCGCACCGTTAGCAGATGGCGCGGTTTTCCCGGGTCGTCTTCGATATAGCGCCGCAACCGTACGATAAAATTGTCGATGGCGCGTGTGTCGGTGTCTTCCCGCAAATCCCACACATCTTCCAAAATGGACTTGCGCGACACACTCTTGCCGTTCTGCTTTATCAAATGACGCAGAAGTTTCGCCTCCATCAACGTGAGCTGTATGGTGTTGGTTTCGGTGCGAAGCTGCAACGTGTCGAAATCGAGCGTCTTTCCTTCAAACGTAAATAAATCCGCATCGCCGCCGGACTCGACATCCAAATTTTTCCCTGCGTCGGCAGGTTTTAAGGACTCGGACTTTTGCTTTGATTCGCTGTCTGCGCCGCTCATCCATCCGGTGCGCCGCAGCAGCCCCTGAAGACGCGCCAAAAATATCGGCAATTGAAATGGCTTGGGCAGGTAATCGTCCGCGCCGGCGGCAAACCCTTCCAGAACGTCCTCCGGACGCCCGCGGGCGGTCAGCATCAGTACCGGTACGTAATTCTTCGCTTGACGCAAAGCAGTAGCAACACTGAAGCCGTCGATTCCGGGAAGCATTACGTCCAGCACCACCGCATCAAATTTTTCTTTGGATTTTAAAAGCCGGTCGATTGCCGACTCGCCGTCGCCCACCACCTGCACCATGTATCCTTCGGCTTCGAGATTGAATTTCAGGCCGTCAGCCAGGTGCGTTTCATCTTCCACTACCAGCACGCGGCTCAAGTGGCGCTCCGTGGCAATTCCAGCGTGACCGTAGCGCCTTGGTTTTCGCCTTCGCTTTCGGCATAAACTTTGCCGCCATGCGCTCGCGCAATCGAGCGCACGATAAATAGTCCCAGGCCGGTTCCTTTTACTCTCGACGTGCTCCGTCGCCGCACACGATGAAAGCGTTTGAACACGCGCTTGAGCTGGTCGGCCGGAATTCCCAGGCCGCGGTCGCGCACGCGCAGCACCACATGCTTTTCGTCGGGCGCTTCCAGGCTGACCGCAACATCCACATTTCCGCCGGAATATTTAATTGCGTTATCGAGCACGTTTGAGATGGCGGTGCGAAGCTCCTCCGGATCGCCTAACACAGGAAACTCGGCGGCGGGCTTTGCGAGCTGCGCGTCATACGCGTTTCCTTCGGCCGACGGCTGGCCATTTGCGGAAGCAAAATGCAAAGCCCCAGGGCTTAAATGGTGCCGCGTCCGCGCCAGCTCCATGCATTCCGCGGCAAGATTGCCCAAGTCAATCTGCGCGCGATAAGGTTCGCCGCGCTTGTATCCCACTTGCCCGGCCTTCAAAACCTGCTCCACGGTACCCAGCAAGCGGTCCGTGTCGTCCAACATGAGCTGGTAGAATTTTTGCCTTTGCTCTTCTTCCACCTCGCGGCGTTGCAGGGTTTCCAGGTACAGCCGAATCGACGTGATCGGCGTCTTCAGCTCGTGCGTGACCGCGTTGATGAAGCTGCCGTGCTGCTCGTTCAGCCGTATTTCGCGCACTAAGAAGGTGGTGTTCAGGATCATTCCCAGAATAATCGTGGCAAAAACAATCACGCCGAGGAATAACATCACGCTCTGCCGCCAGTTCAGGATGATCCAGCCGACGTCCAGCGCAACTGCCAGGGCCACCAGAGATATCCCCAGCACAAGAAAAAATGCAATCGTTTTGCGGCGGCTAGAGATGCGCATGGGTTTGACGGACTCTCAACTGATTGTACCGCGGAGGGAGCTATGACTTATCAGATACGC
>Ga0210388_10003048_pt1 | contig 13125 bp, 9 predicted proteins | sample IncBWC19OmetaG_FD_155485 | JGI IMG/M metagenome (GOLD analysis project Ga0210388, IMG submission 155485) | Forest soil microbial communities from Barre Woods Harvard Forest LTER site, Petersham, Massachusetts, United States - Inc-BW-C-19-O ... | reverse complement strand
CAAGACCGGCGCGAACACCGCCGGGCTAGGCCTGTGCACCAACACCCTCGTTTCCGTTTTCGACAACGGAATGTCCGACGGTTCTTCGGCCGGCGTCCCGTACCACGTGGCCCTCCACCAGCTGCTGCAGATGGAGCGGGTATCCGACGGCCTGCAGTTCCTGTATAACGTGCCGCGAGCGCTGTCGGCGAACTATCTGCTGGCGCACGCCGACGGGACGGCGCTCGACATCGAGACCGGCTCGGGCGGCCCGGAGAATATCGGCGTCCTCGTTGCCGACGACGGCGTGATCACGCACACTAACCACTTCCGCGTTCCGGCGCTGGCGGTCACCGACCGGCGGGTGCGGGAGAGTGCGCACACGATCGTCCGGCTCGACCGGATCACCCGGCGGCTCGCGGCGGCCGGCCCCAAGCTGGCCCCGGCGGACCTGCTGGAGTGCCTGGCCGACCACGCGAACTACCCTCTGTCGGTGTGCCTGCACCCCGACGAGCGCAAGCCCGCCAGCCAGCAGTTCGCCACCCTGGCCACGGTCGCCTACGACCTGGGCGCCGGCGAGATCTGGCTGTCGGCCGGCTGGCCGTGCGACGATGCCTTCAGCCGCCTCGACCTCGCCGAGCTGGTCTGATGACGGCAGTTCACACCGTTCTCGGCCCGGTCACGCCGGCCGATCTCGGGGTGGTGCTGCCACACGAGCACGTGTTCTTCGACCTGCGGCCGCGATTCACTGCGCCCGCGGGCGTGCCGGGCGCCCTCACCGATGAGCCGGTCCAGCTCGCGAACCTGGCGTGGGTCCGGTACCACCAGCGAAACAACCGCGACAATCTCGTCCTGGACGACGTCGGCCTGCTGGCATCGGAGCTGGCCGAATTCCGGGCTGCGGGCGGCGGCACCGTCGTCGACCTGTCCCCGCAGTGCGCCGGGCGGGACGTCGCCAAGCTGGTCAAGGTCGCCCAGGCAACCGGGCTGAACGTGATCGCCGGCACGGGGTTCTACGTCGAGGAGTTCCAGTCGGCGGCGACCAAGGCCGCCAGCGTCGAGGAGCTCGCGGCCGTGATGGTGGCCGAGCTCAGCGAAGGGATCGCCGACCCGGCCGGCCAGCCAACCGGCGTGCGGGCCGGGATCATCGGCGAGATCGGCTGCTCGTGGCCGCTGGCCGACAGCGAGCGGCGGGTGCTGCGGGCAGCGGCGCTCGCCCAGCAGCAGACGGGCGCCGCCATCTCCGTCCACCCCGGCCGGGACGAGGCCGCGCCGTCTCAGATCGCGGCGATCCTGCGAGAGGCGGGCGCTGACCTGTCCCGCGTGGTGATCGGCCACATCGACCGGACGTTCACGGGACACGAGGCGGTCGCCCGCCTTGGCGACCTGGGCTGCTTCCTGGAGTTCGACCTCTTCGGCCAGGAGTCCAGCCACATCCGCTATGGCCCGGTCGATCTCCCCACCGATCTCGACCGGCTCCGCGCCATCGAGCGTCTGGTCCGGGCCGGGTACGGCGCGCAGGTGCTGGTCTCGCATGACATTGCGCTGAAGCACCACCTGGCCGCCTTCGGCGGCCACGGCTACGCCCATCTGCTGGACCGAGTACGGCCGCGGATGCCAGAAGTCGACCTGTCGGACTCCGAGACCGACCGGATCCTGCGCGCCAACCCCGCCCGCCTGCTCGCGCGTAGCGCGTAGCGCGTAGCGCGTAGCGCGTAAGAACCAGAGCGGTAAGCACTGCGACGCGCCTCAGCGTTCCATCAAACAGTTCCATAGCCTGATGTGCTGTAGCACCGCGGTGATGCGAGCGCGGTTGATGGATCCGCCAGCGAGCAGCATCTCATTGACGGGGAGCGTCGCCGCGGACTTGATCGCGGCCAGCGGCATGATCACGAATGTGCCGTCGGCGGGCAGCGCCGGGGTGCTTGCGATCACGTCTACCACCCGGACCTGGACCGGCTGCAGCGACGCTTGCCTGGTGCTGAGGGTGACCGCGCCGCCGCCAAGCTCGGCGGCGGCTTGCGGAGACGCAAGGACCGGGTGGGGCACTCCCGCCTGGCCGGGCGTCGTGAGCACTCCGCCCGGCAGCCGCGGGAACCCGGGGGTGCTAGCGACAAGCGCGGCGCAACTGGCGGGATCCACCGCCAGGACGTTGACTTGGCTGCCGGTTGCGGTGGACCAGGACTCGTTCAGGACTACGGCCGCGTGGGTCACGCCGGGCACGGCGGCGATCGCCCGGGCGGCGGCCGGCGAGATGGCGAAGTTCTGCGCCGTAAACGAGGAGTTGACGGTCGCGTCGGCGCCGACCGTCTGCCATGAGGCCGCGACCTCGCCGTTGGTCACCGAATCGTGCGCCATGTCCGCGAAGGTGCCGACGGTGAGCGCGAGGACGAGCGCGAGCGCGAGCAGCACGGACGGCACTGCGGCCCACGCCGCCTGGGCGAGGCCGAGGAACGCCGGCGCGCAGGAGCTGGGCCGGCACGGGGTGCCGGAGCAGATCCTCACCGACATCCAAGAGACGGGACGTCAGCGCCGGGGTCAAGTGCCTGACGGTGTCGACGATGGGCTTGTCGCTCGGAAATTTCGGAAGCACACAGTATCTCGATGACCCGCCGAATCGTTTCAGCGAAGCTGCCTGTGATTCCAGTACGGAAATCTGCTATGACGTTTGCCTGCTGGGCAGACGAGACCGCGATGACAGGATATTTCCCCTCTCAGGACACGTGCGGTTAGTGGACATTCCCGTGGTCGAGGATCCGGTCGACTCGAAACGAGCGCGGCAATATCGACAGGTTCATCCTCGCGAAGTATCCTGAACGCCGCTGTCACGACGACTTCAACAGCGGGCCGCTGATGGCCGACGGGAAACAGCGCCCGTCCTGCTCTGCGCGTAATGCGGTGTGAACGGAGGACGCCCCAGCGGCTCGGCGGCCTGGTAGCCGTTGTCCTGAGAGTGGATGTAAAACGTGAGCAGGTCATTGAGCTCGGTCGCTGCGCAAGCGTGCGGGCTACGTGTCCGATGGCGTTGCCTACCCAACGGATGACCCGACTGTCTACCGGGGAGAACCGGTAGCGAGCTGGCCGCGAGAGTGCGCACGAAGAGCCAATAGTCAAGAATAGACGGTTAGAGTGCTGGCAGCCGCGCGTAGCTATCACCCCGGAGGGATATCGCAGTGAAACGTCCAACCATAAGTGACGTCGCGCGCCGTGCGGGGGTGACGAGGGCCGCAGTGTCGTTCGCGCTCAACGGCCAGCCAGGTGTGTCAGCCGCTACCCGCGTGCGGATCATCGCTATCGCGACCGAGATGGGGTTTCAGCCCAGCAGCGCGGCTCGCGCCTTGTCCAATGGCCATGCCGACGCGTTCGGGCTCGTTATCGGGCGACCCGCAGGCACCCTGGGCTTCGAGCCCTTTTACATGCAGTTCATCGCCGGCATCCAGGCGGTGCTAGCCCCCGACCACATCGCCTTGCTGCTGACCCTGGCCGAGGACCAGGCCACCCAGATCGCCGCTTACAAAGCCTGGTGGGCGCAGCGGCGGGTGGACGGCGTGCTGGTGGTCGACCTGGAGCCCAACGATCAGCGGATAGCCGTCCTTGAGCAGCTGCGCCTGCCGGCCGTGGTGGTCGGCGCGCCTCAGGCCAGCGGGTCATTTCCGGCCGTCTGGTCCGATGACGCGGCCACCATGGGGATGGTGGTGCGGCACCTGGCCGAACTGGGGCACCGCAGGATCGCGCGGGTTAGCGGCATCTCGCGGTACCTGCACACCCAGATCCGGACGGAGGCGTTCGACGAGGCCACGCTGCTGGCGGGACTTGAGGCGGTGGTCGCGGAAGCCGACTTCACCAGTGAGCACGGCGCCGAGGCGACTCGCGCGCTGCTGCAATCGGCCCGGCCGCCCACCGCCATCGTCTACGACAACGACCTGATGGCCGTGGCGGGGCTCACCCAGGCGCGTCAGATGGGCCTGGAGGTTCCCGCTGACCTGTCCATCGTCGCCTGGGATGACTCCGCGCTGTGCGAGCTGGTGCACCCGCCGCTGACCGCCATGCACCGGGACATCGCAGGGCTGGGCGCAGAGGCGGCGCGGCGGCTGCGGAACCTAGCCGCGGGTGGGCAGACCGGTGACTTCCAGGCGCCATTGCCGGTGCTCACGCCCCGGGGAAGCACCGCCCCCCCGCATGACCTCGAGCTCCAGCCGCGCGGCGGCGCAACCTCTCCGTTACGCGATTGAAACCTGCGCTCTGCCCGCATAAGGGTTGACATCTCGGCGTAATGGGCGCTGAATGGCAGATACTAAACCGTTCTAGTTCACTCCGGTTAACCGCTCTAGCCTCCTATGGTTAACCGCTTTAGCTCTATTGCTCGAGCTGTCATCGCGATAGCTCCCGCTGTCATCGCTTAGTTAGCGCGAACATCTTCAGGACTAAGGGGATGCTAGGTGACTGCTCGTGCTTCATGGATCGGGGCGAACTTCTGGTCACGTTCCGGGGGCCCGCGGATGTGGGCCCGCTACAATCCGGATCTGGTCCGCGAGGAACTCGCGGTGCTGGCCGAGCACGGCTGTTCCGTGACCCGCTCGTTCTGTTACTGGCCCGACTTCGTCCCTGAGCCGGAGCGTCTCGACGAGACGGTAATCGAGCGGTTCCAGGACTTCCTCGATGCGCACGTCGAGGTTGGCCTCGGCACGATCCCGACTTTCATCGTCGGCCACATGTCGGGCGATAACTGGGATCCGCCCTGGCGCGGCGGCCGGGACTTGTACCGAGATGTATGGCTCGTCTCGCAACAGGCCTGGTTCGCCGAGCAAGTCGCGCGCCGCTTTGCCGGGCATCAAGCGGTCGTTGGCTGGCTGATTTCCAATGAGATGCCGCTCTACGGCGGTGAGGCGACCGCCGATGACATCACATCCTGGGCGCGGATCCTGGTCCAGGCGGTCCGGGCGGGAGGGGGCTCGCAGCCCGTCTCGCTGGGTGACGGCGGCTGGGGTGTGGAGGTGTCGGGCAACGACAACGGCTACTCGCTGCGCGCCCTGGCTCCCCTCGTCGACTTCATCGGGCCGCACGTTTACCCGATGTCGGACGACATGGTGCGCCAGTCCATCGCGGCGGCGTTCGCGTGCGAGCTCAGCTCGTCGTTCGGCCGTCCGGTGATCCTGGAGGAGTTCGGGCTGAGTTCGGACTTCGTCTCCGACGAGAATGGCGCGCATTACTACCGCCAGGTACTGCACACGAGCCTGCTAGCCGGAGCGACGGGCTGGATTGCCTGGAACAACTGCGATTACGACGGCCTGCGCGATCAGGACCCGTACCGGCACCATCCCTTCGAGATGCACTTCGGGCTCACTGACCGGTCGGGTAAACCGAAGCCCCAGCTCGCCGAGATCGCCCGGTTCTCGCGCCTCGTCGGCGAACTGGGCCAAACCGAGTGGCAGCCCGTCGCGGGCGAGGTGGCGATCGTGGTCCCTGAGCATTTCGAGCGGACCCTCCCGTTCAGCTCACCAGCCGCCCGCACGGACATGCGCGACAACATGCTGCAGTCCTATATCGCCGCGCGTGAGGCTGACCTGCCGGTGGCCCTGGTCCGTGAGCGTGATGGGGTGGGCGACGGCGCGAAGCTGCTGCTGCTGCCGTCGACGAAGCTGCTCACCGCGCCGACGGCTGATCGGCTGGTCGAGCTGGCGGAGCGGGGAGCGACTGTCTACCTTTCCTACTTCGCGGGCAGCACCAGCGTCCAGCGCGGCTCCTGGATACCCTCGCTCGGCGAGATCTTCGGCGTGCAACCACAGGTCTGGTACGGCCTGGTCGATCCGATCGAAGACAACGAGCTGACCTTCACCTTCACGGCCGACTTGGGCGACATCGCGGCCGGCGAGCAGGTTAGCTTCAGTGTGGCCGGAAACGACAGCGCACGGTCATTCCTCCCGGTCAAGCCGGCGGGCGCCACCGTCCTCGCGGTCGACGGTCACGGGCGCCCTGCCCTCCTGCAACGCCGGATCGGTTCCGGGTCGATGGTGCTGTGCACCTACCCGGTCGAGCATATGGCCGCGCGCACGCCGAGGGTCAACCCGGAGAGCACCTGGCGCCTTTACGCCGCCCTGGCGGAGGTCGCGGGCGTGCAGCGCCCGCTGACCGCGAGCGACCCCCGGGTGATGACAGGCCTGCTTCGCACCGGCGACGGGGAAGTCGCGGTGCTCGTCAACACCTCCGCGCAGCCAGTCGAGGTGCGTCTGGTGACCACCGGGACGGCATCTTACGGTCGCCCCGATACGGCGCCAGTCGAGGCGCTCAGGCAGCTCACACTGCCGCCATTCGAGGTCGAGATCCTTTCGAGGCTGACTTAGGCGGCGGCACGTCCGGTCAGGAGGGAGTGGTCCGAGCGCCCGATGCCTAACCACGGACCAGCGCCGCGTTTGTGCACTTAGCGTGAACACAGGTAGGAGGAAACTGACAATGCCCCATCGAATCAAGAGAACGCGTGGCGGCCGGATCTGCGCGATAGCGCTGGCCGCCGCCGGCGTCCTGCTCGCCGCCGCCTGCTCTTCCGGCGGCAGCCAACCAGCCGCTAGTTCCAGTTCGGGAACCCTGACTATCGCGTTCGGCAACAACGCGCAGTTCACCGATGACTTCAACCCGTTCTCGCCGACGACGCAACTGCCGGCCACCGGCCTCATCTACGAGCCGCTGTGGTTCTTCGACATGGCTGACTCGTCCCAGACTCATCCGTGGCTCGCGACCAGCTATGCCTGGTCCAATGGCGGCAGGACAGTCACCTTCGACCTGCGTCAGGGCGTGAAGTGGTCCGACGGGACGCCGTTCACCAGTGCTGATGTCGCCTACACGTTCAATCTGATCAAGTCGGACCCGGCGCTCAACGAAAGCGCGCTGCCGATCACCAGCGCGGTCGCGGAGGGACCCTACAAGGTCGCCATCAATTTCTCGGCGCCCTCGTATACCGATATCAACTACATAGCCGGGACTACCTACATCGTTCCCGAGCACATCTGGAAGTCGGTGTCGGACCCGTCGACGTACCAGGACCCCAAGCCGGTCGGCACCGGAGCGTACGAGGTGTCATCGGTCAGCGGCACGGCCATGGTCCTGACGGCCAACCCGCATTACTATCAGCCCGGCCTGCCCAAGATCAAGACGCTCCGGTACCTGTATTACAACGGCAACACCAGCATCGACCTGGCCATCGAGAGCGGGACCGTCGCCTGGGGCGGCGCCTTCATCCCGAACATCAAGCAGGTGTACGAGGCAAAGAACCCGAACTACCATGTCATCGACATTCCGGCCGCGATCATCAACATCGTGCCGAACATGGTGAGCGGGCCGACAGCCAGCCTACCCGTGCGGGAGGCGATCAGCGACGCGATCAACCGGAACTTCGTCGGCCAGGATGTCTACGATGGCTTGGTCGGCCAGATCAACCAGACCGGGCTCGTGCAGCCGCTTTACAGTGACATCACCAACCCGGCGCTCGACAAGCCTTTCCCATTCAGCGACAGCCTGGCTGAGAAGACCCTGGAGTCGGCCGGCTATACGATGGGCTCCAACGGCTACTTCGAGAAGAACGGCACCGAGCTCAGCGTCTCGATCCAGGTCCCATCAGGCTATACGGATTATGTCTCGGTGCTCCAGATCGTCCAGCAGGAGATGAAAACCGCGGGTATCAACATGAGCGTCGACGCGGAGTCGCTGAGCCAGTACTCCTCGAACCGGTCGAACGGGAACTTCCAGCTGCTCATCGAGTACTACGGCTTCACGCCGAGCCCGTACGTGTATTACAAGAACCTCCTGGATAGCCAGGGCATCCCGGCGATAGGCAAGCTGGACACCGCCGGCGATTACGGCCGCTACAGCAACTCGACCGTGAACTCGCTGTTCAACGCCATCGCGGCCACGCCCAATGTGACGCAGCAGCAGCCCGATTTCTACAAGATCGAGTCTGTCGTCGCCTCGCAGCTGCCCATCATCCCGGTCTCGGACCAGCAGGGTGACACGGAGTTCAACGGCAGTCTCGTCAGCGGCTACCCGACGCTGAGCGACCCCTACGCCGAGGACGTCCCGATCGCCCCGGACTACGCGTGGGTGACGCCGCGCCTGTCGCTCGCGGGATAAGCATCGTCGGCTAGCGACCGGCAATGCGGCCGGGGACTAGCGACCGGCAATGCGGCCGGGGAAGGAGAAGAAAAGCATGACTGCCCGCTACTTTGCCCGCAAGTTGGGGTTTTACCTGGTCGCCCTGTGGGGGGCGGTCACGCTCAACTTCTTCCTTCCCCGGCTGATCCCGGGGAACCCGGTGGAGGCCCTCCTGGCCCGGATGTCACAGACCGGGAACCCGCCGCCGGGAGAGTACAAGGCGCTCCAGGCCCTGCTGGGCGTGGGCGGCTCTAATATCGCCTCGCAGTACGTGCACTACCTGGGCCAGCTGGCGCAGCTGAACCTCGGGGTATCGATCACCGACTTCCCGGTCCCGGTCACCACCATCATCTCGTCCGCTCTGCCCTGGACGATCGTCCTGGTGGGCATGGCGACCGTCCTCGCCTTCATCATCGGCACGGCGCTCGGCGCGCTCGCCGGATGGCGGCGGAGCAAATGGCTGGACTCGGTCATCCCGGCGACCACGTTCCTTACCGCGATGCCGTACTTCTGGCTCGCGCTGCTGCTCCTCTACCTGTTCGCGGTCCTGCTGCATGTGCTGCCGCTGAGCGGCGGCTACGACCCGACACTGACGATCGGGTGGAGCGGCCCCTTCGCCGCCAGCGCGCTCGAGCACGCTGTCCTGCCGGCCCTCACGATCGTGCTCGCTCAGCTCGGCGGCTGGCTGCTCAGCATGCGGAACATGACGCTGACCACGCTGTCCGAGGACTACGTGGTGGCCGCCGAGGCGAAGGGCCTGTCGCCGCGCCGAGTCCTGATCCGGTACGCGGCCCGCAACGCGGTATTGCCCAGCTTCACCGGATTCGCGATCTCGCTCGGGTTTGTCGTCAGCGGCTCCATCATCATGGAGATCGTCTTCTCCTATCCCGGCATCGGCTATGAGCTGCTGCAGGCCGTGCAGAACAGCGATTACGCCTTGATGCAGGGCATCTTCCTGGTCATCACGATCGCCGTGCTCGCGGCGAATTTCCTCGTCGACATGCTCTACGTCTTCATCGATCCCCGGACGAGGCAGCAGTTATGAGCATCATCACTCCAAGCGAGGCCCTCGGCGCCGCTCCGGCCACGCACCCTACCGCGGGCCTGGTCAACCGGCTCCGCGCCGCCGGCCGCCGGCTGCGGGATTCGCCCCGCATGTTCACCGGCGTAGTGATCATCGCGTTCTTCGTGCTGCTGGCGATATTCGGCCCACTGTTCGTGCACAACCCGAACTCGTTCGTGGGGCCGCCGCTAGTTGGACCGTCGGCGAAGTTCTGGCTCGGTACCACCCAGAGCGGTCAGAACGTGCTCGCCCAGCTCATCGTGGCCACTCGCAGCACTCTCGAGGTCGGCTTCGCGGCCGCGATCATCGCCACCGTCGTGGCCCTGGCCATCGGGATCGGCGGCGGCTTCGTCGGCGGGGTGGGCGACGAGGCGCTGAACCTGCTGACGAACGTGGTCCTCGTCATCCCGGTGCTGCCACTGGTGATTATCATCGCCGCGTACCTGAAGTCCGGTGGCCTGACCCCGATCATATTGGTCATCGCCGTCACGAGCTGGGCGGGCAGCGCACGGGTGCTCCGCGCCATGACCCTGTCGGTGCGGAACCGCGACTACGTCCTCGCGGCTCGCGTCTCCGGCGAGCGGACCTGGCGGATCGTCATCGTCGAGATCCTGCCGAACCTCTCCGCGTTCATCATCTCCGGGTTCATCTTCACCGTCATCTTCGCCATCCTCACCCAAGCGGGCCTGGCCTTCATCGGGCTGGAGAGCCCGGACACCCTGAGCTGGGGAAACATGCTGTATTTCGCCCAGAACGACGAGGCGCTCTCCAGCGGCGCCTGGTGGTGGTTCGTGCCGCCCGGCCTGTGCATCGCCTTGGTGGGAACGGGCCTGTCGCTGATCAACTTCGGCCTCGACGAGATCCTGAACCCCCGCCTACGGATGTACAAGGCCCCCAGGAGCCGATGACTACCATGAGTCAGGAACCCATGACCACCGCCTCGGCCGCGGCTGGGCAGCTCAGCGCCCGGGCCGACGACGTCGTGCTGCGAGCTGAGCACATCTCGGTCGAGTACGCCGGCGCCGCGCCCACCCGCGCGGTGCGGAACGTCTCCCTTGAGCTCCGCCGCGGCGAGGTTCTCGGCATCGCCGGCGAGAGCGGCTGCGGGAAGTCGACGCTGGCCTACGCGCTCGCCCGGCTGCTCCGCCCGCCGGCCAGCCTGGCCGGCGGCACGATCCGTTTCTACGGCCGCGATCGGAGCGATCCGGTCGACATCATGGCGCTCGACGCCGCGGCGCTGCGCCGGTTCCGTTGGGCCAAGGTGTCGATGGTGTTCCAGAGCGCCATGAACGCACTTAATCCTGTCATCAGCGTGGGCAAGCAGTTCGCGGACATCTTCATCGAGCACGTCCCGGAGATGGACCGCGCCGCGCGCGATGAGCGGTGCCGCGAGCTGCTCGAGATGGTCGGCATCGCCCCCGACCGCATCCGGTCGTTCCCGCACGAGCTGTCCGGCGGGATGCGGCAGCGAGTCGTCATCGCGATGGCCCTGGCCCTGCAGCCCGAGATTGTCATCATGGACGAGCCGACCACCGCACTGGACGTTGTCGTCCAGCAAGAGATCCTCGATGAGATCCTTCGACTCAAAGAAGAGATCGGCTTCAGCGTCATCTTCATCACCCATGACCTGTCTCTCCTGCTCGACATCAGCGACCGGCTGGCGATCATGTACGCCGGGGAAATCGTCGAGTACGGCTACTCCGAGCAGGTTGCCGCTCGGCCCTCGCACCCGTACACGTACGGCCTGCTGCACTCGTTCCCCGACCTGCGCGCCGACCGACATGAGCTCAGGGGTGTGCCTGGCTCCCCCCCAGATCTGCGGACGACCATCGACGGCTGCGCGTTCGCCCCGCGGTGCAAGTTCGCCTTCGACCCCTGCCCCAGCATTCATCCGGAGCTGCGTTCGCCGTCACATGCCCCCCGCCTGGCGGTCGTGCCGGGAGCAGGCCAGGTCATCGGGCCGGACACCTACTCCCAGGGCTGGGGTGTGGCCTGTCACCTGCACGATCCGAGGCTTCGCCCCGCCGGGCCGCCTGCCGAGATTACGCAACCCGCCGGATCCCCGGCGCCTGCCGCAGCCGAAGGGGACGACACGTGAGCATCCTGGAAGTTCGCGACCTGAGCGTCGAATTCACGCAGCGAGGCGGCCATCGGCTGCGCGCCGTCGACAGCGTGTCCTTTGACCTGCGGGCCGGAGAGACGCTCGCGCTCGTAGGAGAGAGCGGAAGCGGGAAGTCGACGGTGGCCAGGGCGCTCTGCCGCCTTGTCGCGCCGTCGAGCGGCGAGGTGCTCCTGCGGGGCGCCCCGGCCGGACGCCGGGGCCAGGCGCTGCGACGCTACCGCCGCGAGGTCCAGCTCGTGCTCCAGGACCCGTTCGCGTCGCTCAATCCCTCGTTCTCGGTCGAGCACCATGTCCGCCGCCCGCTGCGCATCAGCGGTCATCCGCGGGCCAGGATCGACCAGCGGATCGATGAGCTGCTCCAGTCGGTCAATCTTTCTCCGCCGCGCGTCATGGCGAAGAAGTACCCGCACGAGCTGTCCGGCGGTCAGCGTCAGCGGGTCGCGATCGCCCGGGCGCTCGCTCCGGATCCGGCCGTCATGCTGGCCGATGAGCCGGTGTCCATGCTCGACGTCTCCATTCGCCTGGAGATCCTGAACCTGCTCGACGCGCTGAAGCGTGACCGCAACCTCGCGCTGCTCTACATCACCCACGATCTGGCGACGGCGCGCCACTTCTCGGGCCGCATCATGGTCATGTACCGCGGCGAGATCGTGGAGTACGGCCCGGCCGACGAGGTCATCCTGAACCCCGCCCATCCGTACACCCAGCTGCTCGAGTCGGCGGTACCGCGCGCAGCCGTCACCCGTGACCAGCTCACCGTCGCGCGGCGCGCGCGCCTGCAGGAGAGGAAGACCGCACCGCCCGCAGAAAGACGAGAGCTGGCCGCGGACACCGGCTGCCGATTCCGCGGCCGCTGCCCGCGGGCGATGGATATCTGCACCACCCATCCGCCCGACTTCGCGGTGAGCGCGGAGCACACGGCGCGGTGCTGGCTGCACGACCCGGCCGGGGTCGCGGGACGGACCGCATGACCGGCGGCGCATGCGCCCGGCGAGCGGAGGGACCCGGATGCGGAAGATAATCAATGCCCCTGACCGGTTCGTCGACGATTTTCTCGGCGGCCTGCTGAAGGCGTACCCGGATCATCTACGGCCGGTCCCGGGCTTCCCGCGGGCCATCGCCCGGGTGGACCCGGCATCCGCCGGGCCGTCCGTCGGGATCGTGACCGGTGGCGGCTCAGGCCACCTGCCGCTGTTCGTCGGATACGTCGGCCAGGGCCTGTGCAGCGCGGCCGCGGTCGGGAACACGTTCTCCTCACCGTCGGTCGACTCGATCGTCGCGGCCACGCGGGCCGCCGACACGGGCCTGGGGGTGCTGTATTTGTACGGCAACTACGGCGGCGACAACATCAACTTCGACGACGCGGCCGACGCGGCAGCGGAGGCCGGCATCGAGACGGCCACCGTGCGAGCCGCGGATGACGTGGCGTCCGCACCGCCGCAGGCCGCGCGCCAGCGACGCGGTGTGGCGGGCCTGACCCTTGCCTTCAAGTGCGCGGGCGCCGCGGCGGCCGCGGGATACTCACTCTCCGCCACGGCGGAGGTGGCCGCCCGGGCACTCGCGAGCACCGCAACGATCGGTGTCGGGCTTTCGCCGACGATCCTGCCGGAGGCCGGCCAGCCGACGTTCGAGCTTCCGGAGGGCGAGATGGAGATCGGCATCGGTATCCACGGGGAGCCCGGGGTCAGCCGCGGCCCGATGACTAGCGCCGACGATATCGCCGACACTTTGCTTGACGCCGTTCTCGCGGAGCTGGAAACCGGTCCCGGCAGCCGTGTGGCGGTGCTGGTGAACAGCCTCGGCGCGACCCCGGCGGAGG
>Ga0210388_10003047_pt1 | contig 13127 bp, 9 predicted proteins | sample IncBWC19OmetaG_FD_155485 | JGI IMG/M metagenome (GOLD analysis project Ga0210388, IMG submission 155485) | Forest soil microbial communities from Barre Woods Harvard Forest LTER site, Petersham, Massachusetts, United States - Inc-BW-C-19-O ... | reverse complement strand
TGATTCAGGAAGTCGGGCGCGTGATCTTCGAGGCGCATTCTGAAGACCAGCGCGACGGAACGACGGACTTTCAGGAGTTATTGGATGGAAGAACGATGCGCTTCCGGCAGGCTCAGCGGCGCGAAGTGGAAGCGATTGGTGCCATTTCCGATCGCATTGCCGTCGAACTGGAGAAGGAGAGTGCGGTAGACGGCCTCGTTCAGCAGACCGCGCAGAAACGGGAGCTCATCAAGAACTACAACGCTGATCTCGCGAAATTAGTAGTAAAGGGATCGGAGATTCAAGCAAATCGCCATGCCCAGCTCAGCCAAGTGGCGCAAGGGCTCACCACCAAAATCCAGAACTTCCAAAACCAACGCCGCAACTTTGTCACCTTACAGGATGAAGTGACGAACATGCGGGCGGCAAAATCGCCCGAGATGCTGCGTCAGGTGCAGGCTCGCTATCCCAGCAGTGGGCTGAGTGCTGCCCAGTGGGACGACTTCCTTCTCATTTACAAAGGAGATGCTGATAAAGCGCTCACGGGATATGTCGCGTGGGCCGACCAAGAGATTGCGAAGCTGCAAGGCATACCTCCGCCGCCCGGCGATCCAAATACGCCGCTCATCGGCGACACGGAAGACATATCGACGGTGCAGTTAGCCCGGCTCAAAGCGGAGATGACGCGGTTGGAGACCATCATCGGCGCGGACGTTGCGGTGCGGCAGCAGTACACCGCCCTGTCGGGGCGGATTGCTCAGGAGAGCTCTACCCTGAAGGGACTCGAAGAGAAACTGCAGGATGCGCAAGGCGCGGCTGGCCGTCGCAAAACGCTGCAGACGGAACGCGAAGCGTGCTGCGGGTTCGACTGGAGCGGTAGACGGGTCATCTCCACGACACTTGCCGCGCCTAGAGTGCCATCTCCTGAAACACTCTGAGCCCCTTTTTTGAACCTGCCATCTCGCCAATCCGATAGCGACATGCACCTCGGCGATCTCCTGAGCGACGAACGCTTTCAGCAGAGAAATGGCAACGGGCTGTAGCGACAGTTATCATTCGCTAATTGGTATAATCGTTCGCATTCCCCAACGCGCTCAAAATGACTGTGCTGTTTGCAATGTGGCAATGGTCATGGGGCCGCCCTACACTTATGACCGAGTTTGCGCCGATAGTGCGAGATACCCGAAAATTACCCCCGACGGAAAGTTTCCGGCCTGGTGGGAAACCTACCTTCGTGATGAAGGTTTTGAACGTCCCCATAAGGGTCTGCGCACCGGAGAAATCCATCGTGCCTTGAGCATGTGCCGCGCTTGCAAATGTGAGGACAACAAGAGCTGGCCCTAAAGCGCGCACAGCCCCGATTAAGTTTTGTTTGGAGAACGACCTTGCCAGCTTCTCGGCAAGATAGAGATGGTGAGTGGAAGGATCGGTGCCTTTGGTACGCGTGTGGATGACGTTGAGGATGGTAGAGGATTGTGAGATTGCCTTTGAGATCGGCGGGCTGGAGAACCATCTTTTTGGCGAGTTCGTGATCGCGTCGGAGGCATACCACTAACCGATCTCGGCGAATAACTTCTACGCATAAACGTGGGTCGTTTACTGGCAAGACATCGACCGCGACATCGATTTCCCCCTCTGCAATTTCTTCTAAGAGTTGGAGAGAATCGCCGTGGGCGGGGAGGATCGGAGAAGTGGGCAAAATATCTCGATGCATCTGACAGCAAGTATGGAATAGGGCCTGGTCCACCAGTGAAGTACATCCGAATTTCAGCGTTCTAATCTCTCCGCGTTCAATAGCGACCAAGGCGGCGATAGCCTCGTCCCGAGCATCGAGAAGTCCTTGAGCGATTGGCTTGAAAGCGACTCCAGTTTCAGTCAGCCTGATACGCCCATCCTTCCCCTTGCGGAACAGATGGATTGCGGAGAGGTCTTGGAATTGTTTTGCTTGAGCACTGAGGTTCGGCTGCGCGGTATGGAGTTGTTCAGCCGCGGCTCTGAATCCCTTGTGTTCGACGATTGCGAGTAAATATTTAAAGTGACGAAACTCAGCCCAGTCGTTCATACCGAAATCTCCTAATTGAAAGGTATGAGCGTTCACTTACGGAAGTGTGGGATCCGCTTTCTGCCCCACTTCAGCCTATGAAATTGTCCTCAACTAGTACCGCTTTATCGACAGCTCCACACTCCTCAATGGGAGATTTAACCCTCGCTTCATATTCGTTGTTTCGCCCGATGCCGAAAGAATCGTGAGCGATAACTGTCAGCTATCAGGTGATAAACGCAAAGTATTGGACGTTACGCTCTTGTCCCGTCAGCCTAGGAGCAACCGGGTTGTTCAGCCCATTGCGTACCTGATCGCTTGAGCAAGAGGTCCCCAAAAACTCGGAAATTCGGAACAGTGAGGAAAAGATGCCGACAGCCGCTAATAAGATCCGGGAATCCATAGATGCAAACGTCCTCGAACGAAAGCCACCTGTAGCTGAAGGCCTGGCATGGGGTCAACCGAAGATGGCCCCTGCCTCCCCACCTACGGCTCATTTCATCAACATACGTTCCGTCACTCGCCTTGCGAAGAAACAGAAGTACCTGAGTGAAGATCCCGCGGAGGATATCAAGATGCCCCAAACCAAATCGGTTGAAAAGCCGGTGATGCTGCGAGAACAAATCCTCTCGCTGCTCGGGGCCATCACGGATCTCCACGATTGTGTCTTCTCTATATCGGTATCTTCTGCGGGCCTCGATCCAGCGAGATCTTCGGATTCCAGTGGGCGTCATGGAATGGCGATTCCCTGTTGCCGCTCGGGATTGCCTACGAGGGCAACCTCTACGTTGGTCGGACGAAGACGAAACAGAGCAAAGCACCCATCTCAGTCCCCGATCAGGTTCGCCCTGTCATCGAGGCCTGGAAGGCAATCTGCCCGGACACCTCTCCGGAGGCCCTGATGTTCCCCACCTTTGGCCGGGGAAACGGAAGGGCGAAGCAGTTCCTCGGTGGGGGAAGAACTTCCTCAAATGGAGGATTCGTCCTGTCGCTCAGAAACTCGGCATACCAGACCGTCTTGTCACCTTTCAGGTGATGCGACGTACGCTGGGAACCGATATGCAAAAGCATGGCACGTTGAAGGACACACAAGGCATCCTGAGACATGCCAGCATTCGCACAACGGGCGACATCTATGTGCAGTCGATCGATGCGAGCGTGCAACAGGCGGTAAACTCCCGCACGTCCGCAGTACTCAATGGCTGGACAGCGCCGGTCGAAAACATGGGTGTTGAGGGAAGGAACTTGAGGGGTCTTTCAGTGATTCGGCGAAGTCGAGAAAGGAGCTTACTGTAAGTGCTTGATTTTATGGCTCCTGAGGTAGGACTCGAACCTACAACCCTTCGGTTAACAGCCGAATGCTCTGCCATTGAGCTACTCAGGAGTATTTTGGAACGCGAGATACGGACGCGCTGCACTTCTATACTTATAACAAATACACATAGGGGGGTCAAAAGTGAAGTTGCCTCCGACTTATCTGGTACAGGGAGGCAGCGTTTGGCGCGCCGCGCAGCTTTGCGGCGATCTGAGTATCGCTCCGCCCAGCTGCAGGACAATGGAGGAGAACAGTCGACGGCGACGACAGGTCTGCTAACTCTGCAACCAGTTCAACGACCTTCTGGAGAGGGAGCTCACTCAGAGGACTTAGGCATCGGCGGCGTGAAATCTTTGATTGCTTTCTGGATCTTTCTAAGGATAGAGAAGGACGGCGATGTTGTATGCGGTGAAGGGGGTTTTACGGGTAGCGGAACAGGCCCCCACTATGGCCTGATGGTATTTGCCAGAAGTGAGACGGCTCTTGAGTTGGGTTGGGATCTCGTTGAGGCTGGCTGCGGTGTAGCGCATGACGAACCATGGCTGACGCTGGCCCGCGTATCCAGTGCTCATCATGCAGGTTTGGCGGGCATCGTCGGTGGTCGCAGCGACTCGCATTCCGGACTGTGCGATGACGCTGGCAACGGTGTGCTCCTGCTGGTTGAGCGTGAGAGTCTGGACGGTGCTAGCGAAATCTTCTACGGCGAAGAGCTGGTTGTTCCGAGAGACGATGGCGATGCCGATGCTATCTACATTTGGATCCAGCAGGTTGGCGCGGTGGCCGGCAGAATGCATCCAGAGATCGTGGACGATGACGGAGGTAGGAGCTTCGCCTACGTTTTCCGAGATGAAGCTAAAATGTGCGCCAGCATTGGCTCCACGCGTTGCGAGCTCGGGTTCGCCGTCGAATTGATGGGAGATAGCGACGTGGTTGGCCATCTCGCGGGCGTGGAAGGCCGAGGCTTCCGTGAGGACAGGGTCCAGACGAAGTGGGGAAAGTCCTTGATTGGCGCGGGCTTCGTTGGCAGCGGCGAAGAGGTATTGCTCGGCGACTGTGAGGTTGTTTTCGGGCCCGAAGGTGCGCTGGGCGCGGAGATTCGGGGCCATCAACAGAAGGGTGAGGGCGAGGATTACGAGCGATTTCGACAATGAAATCAATGGTTTCTGGCCGAGATTGAGGGAGGGCCGCATGGAAGGATTTTAGGTTTGGGGGTGCATCGGAGGTAATACAACTTTCGAGGCACCGTGTGGTTTTCCTGTCTTTGTTATCGACTGATGCGTGAAATGGGCCATAGGTTTCTTTGGCCTTTTTGGAAGAAAATTCTTTTAGAGGGAAAATGGGTGGTTTTTGTGAGGGTTTTGCGGTTTTTTGGGTGTTTCGTGGTGGTAAAAGTGTGGTGAGTTTGTGGTGGAATGCGTGGTAATTGTGGTGCGTTGTACGGCCTATTCTGGCTGCTAAAAGCATGCCAACTTTTTCAACTTTATTTTTCGGTTTTCCCGTTTTGGGAAGACCATATTTTTGCACGCGCAGAAGAAGGCATACCCCAGGGGCTAAAGCCCCAATCTATGGATCCAATTTGGAGACCCAAGGCTAAAGCCTTGGGGTACCTAGAAGCGAAGGCAACAGAAGCGAAGGCAACAGCAGATCCCCTTCGGGGATGACAACAAAAAGGACGAGGACTTCGGCAACGGCAATTGCAACGGCAACGGCAATTGCAACGGCAACGGCAACGGCAATTGCAACGGCAATTGCAACGGCAATTACAACGGCAACGGCAACGGCGATTGCAAAGTCAACTGCGGCCGGCAACGGCAACAGCGCAACGGGGACAGCTACGACTCGAGGTCGGGGAGACGGTCGCGGTGGCGGAGCATCAGGGCGAGGAGTTTGCGGGCCTCCCAGTAGCGGGGGACGTAGCGCTTCGGTTCGGAGAGGGAGCGAAGGAGCCAGCCGAGGTAATACCTGTCCGCCCAGACGGGGATGTGGACCTGGTCTCCGCTGAGGAACGCAATGGCGGCCCCGATGCAGTGGATCGCGGGGCGGCAGGCGAGGTTGCGTTTGAGGTAGAGACCAAGGCGCTCCTGAGTACCGCCTCCGATCGTCATGATGACGTGCTGCGGGCGAAGGCGGTCAAGGCGGTCGAGTAGCGCGGGGTCGGAGATCGGACCGCAATCGTACATCGGGGCAATGTAGATGTTGTCTTCAGGGACGGCGATTCCCTGCTCTTGCAGCCAGTCAAGATTGCGCTTTGCGCTGATGGGGCTGGCCATGATCCAAAGGGTGTTGCCGGGCCGGCGGACGTCGGGGTCGAGGAGGAGGGCGCGCAGGTATTCGAGGCCAGAGAGGCGCTTGACGGACTTCGATTGCAGACCGTTCCAGATGAGGACCATGAAGGCTGAGTCGGTAATGGCCAGGTCCGCATTGAGGAGGGCTTCGCGGTAGCCATGGTTACGGTTGAGGTCTTTGAGAGCAGGTGCGGCGGGGATGACAAGAAGGCCGCCGCTGCGCATGAGAGCGACGGCGGCCCTGGCGGAGCCATCGAAGAACTCGATACCGAGGATGCGGTGGAAGTTAGTGGCCCTTGCCGGTTCGATGCCGATTTGCGGCCCCTGTTCTGCGATTGCGAGATCGATACTCTCGGGAGCTAAGGCAGTTTCACCGATTATGGATGTTGCGGCACTTTGAATAAAATGCGGTACATTCCCCATTCGACTACCCTCTGAGTCAGAATGACAACATTTCATACTTACACTAGCTATTGAAGAAAATTGAAGAACCTACTTAGATGCTCCGACGAGCACCTTGCCTGCGAGCATCTCTTGTTCGATCCACGCGTACGTCCTGGCAAGGCCTTCGCGGAGCTTGATGGAGGGCCCCCAGCTGAGCTTTTCGAGGATCTTCGTGTTGTCGCTGTTGCGGCCGTTGACGCCTTTGGGTGCGTCGAGCTTGTAGTTTCGCTTGAGTTTGACGCCGGCGATCTGTTCGGCGATGTCTACGAGCTGGTTGATGGTGACGAGTTCGTCAGAGCCGAGGTTGAGGGGCTCGTGGATCTCGCTCTCGGCGATCATCTGGGTGCCCTTGGTGCAGTCGTCGATGTACATGAAGGAACGGGTCTGCTTGCCGTCACCCCAGATCTCGATCTGGTTGGAGCCGGAGTGTTTGGCTTCGATGACCTTGCGGCAGATGGCGGCGGGGGCCTTCTCGCGGCCGCCGGTCCAGGTGCCCAGGGGGCCGTAGACATTGTGGTAGCGGGCAACGCGGCACTGGAGGCCGTAGTCCTCTTCGAAGTGGCGGCACATGCGCTCGGAGAAGAGTTTCTCCCAGCCGTAGCCGTCTTCGGGGAGCGCGGGGTAGGCGTCCTCTTCCTTGAGAGCGACGACATTGGGATTGGTCTGTTTTTCGGCGTTGTAGACACAGGCGGAGGAGGAGTAGAAGAAGCGCTCGACGCCTTTGTCGCGGGCGGCCATGAGCATGTGGGTGTTGGTGAGGACGCTCAACATACAGAGGGCCTTGTTGTTTTCGATGAAGCCCATGCCGCCCATGTCGGCGGCGAGCTGGAAGATGACGTCGGCGCCTGCGGCCGTTATGAGGCAGTTGTCTTTGTCCTTGAGGTCGAGGGAGAGGCCCTCGACGTCTTTCGAGGTCTGATACCACTCGTCGAGGGGTTTGATGTCGACTGCGCGGATGACGTCGACACCGTTGTCGAGCAGGGTCTGAACAAGGTGTCCGCCTATGAAGCCACCGGCTCCACAGACTACTGCCTTCTTTCCTTTGAGCTTCATTCGAGGGGAGGGCTCCTTTTGAGTGCTGATACTTTGAAGCTATTGAGCTAACTTGGGTTATCCGGAACCGGTTGGGTGAGGCTTTCCGGCCCGTTCCTTCCAGTATAGCTGGAGGAGGGGTGGTTTTCCGAGTGACTCTTTTGGGGGACCAAGGCAGATAAGTTAAGGGGTACCGATTGCTGGAGTTTCCGGATGCGCCTGAAGCCAAAGTTCCGTAACGAAGCCTCTATTTTTGATCGGTTGTCGGTTGCCTGTTGTCAGTTTTTTCGTTGACAGCTGGGCTTCGGCGTCTGCTCGCGCGAGGAGTCTGTCGTCTCGTCGGTGCCTATTTAACTTTGGGCCGCGCATATTTTGAGTTGCTCACCTAGCAGTTATTCCAGTTGTGAGCCTTGGTCGCACGGGCGAGGATGATACACCGCGTCCAGGACCTTTTCTACGCGCCAGGAGGGTATGTGAAGACTCGAATCTTAGGTTTTGCTCTTGCTTGCGCGGTGATTGGGACGACTGGGTGTAACAGTACTCCGAAACAGGGGGCTGAAGCGCCGGGCCTTGCAGAGGCTGTGAGCACAGCGACGGACGCTTACATCTACGGCTATCCGCTGGTAACGATGGACATGACACGCAAGCGATTTACCAACGTTGCCAGTCCCGATGCTGCCCATGCACCTATGGGTCAACTGCTCAAGTTGCGTACTTATCCGGCGGTCGATAATCATGCAGTTACCGCCCCTAATGCCGACACGCTCTACACAATGGCTTGGCTCGACCTCTCAAAGGAGCCGTGGATCTTCAGTATCCCCGACATGGGTGACCGGTACTTCCTGATGCCAATGCTCGACGGCTGGACGGATGTCTTTCAGGTCCCTGGCAAGCGCACCACCGGCGACAAGGCCCAGAAGTATGCCCTAACTGGACCGGGATGGTCTGGCACGCTGCCGGCAGGTGTGACCCAATATAAGTCGCCAACGTCGATGGTCTGGATTCTCGGTCGTATCTACTGCACCGGAACTCCGCAGGACTACGCGGCGGTGCATGCGCTGCAGGACAAGTTCACCCTGGTTCCTCTTAGCTCGTATGGTAAGCCCTTCACTCCGCCGCCTGGTGTTGTCGATCCTGCCAGCTCGGATGAAGGCAAATCGGTCCGCGACCTGGTCGATGCGATGGACGTCACAGCATACTTCAATTACCTCGCCCAACTGATGAAGACGAACCCTCCGGCGCCTGAGGACGCCCCGCTGGTGGAAAGGATGGCGAAGATTGGGCTTGTTCCGGGACAGGACTTTGACCCGAGCAAGCTTGGTGCCTTCGACAAAGAAGCCATAAGGGTAGTGCCGAAAACGTCCCAGGTCAAAATAATGGAACACTTCAAAGACGCCGGTAAAAATCCTAATGGATGGGCAGTATTCACTAATACCGGTCTGTATGGAACGGACTATCTCCAGAGAGCCTTCATCACGGCCATCGGGTTGGGAGCGAACCGTCCACAGGATGCGATCTACCCGACCTCACAAAAGGACGCGGCGGGCAAGGAGTATGACGGCGCCAGCAACAAGTACGTGATGCACTTCGACAAGGGACAGTTCCCGCCGGTCAACGGTTTCTGGTCGCTCACCATGTACGACGCGGCCTATTTCTTCGTGCCGAATGCGCTCAACCGCTACACGTTGAGTCAGCGTAACAAGTTCGCAACCAACGCTGACGGCTCGGTTGATCTCTATCTGCAGGCGGACTCTCCGGGCAAGGCGAAGGAAGCCAACTGGCTACCTGCGCCAAAGGCGAAGTTTATTCCCATGCTGCGGTTGTACTGGCCAAAGGAGACTCCGCCTTCCATCATTGATGGATCCTGGGACCCGCCAGCAATCAAACAAGTGCAATAACGCAGGACTATATGCCGAAGGGAGACTCCGCTCTCGATTCCGCGAGCGGGCAAAGGCACCTGGCAGCCTCCACCTGTTTTTGCGGTCTCTTGGTGGTATCGGGCTCCGCAGTTGATCTGACGGCAACAAGGGGAAGGCCGTGACGGGACGAATCTAGGGTGTTGTTTCGAAATTTTCGATGTTCCTGGATGGCGGCAGGGCCCTGCTGATGAATGCGAGCATGGCGATGTTAAATTGCTCGGGCCTCTGCAGCGGTGCGAAGTGGCTTACACCATTGAGGACGAGCAATTCGGCGTTGGGAATGTTTTGGGCGAGATATTCGGCGTGTTCGCGTTTGATGAACTCATCGTGCTCGCTTTGTACGATTACGACCGGCACGCTGATCTTCGCGAGATCGTGCGCGGAGTAGTTTGGTTGGGTCTGCTGCATGAGGGTGACGGCCGCGACGAAGTCTTTGAAGTGCTCGGGCGTAGCCGATAGCTGGGCGTAGTCCTTGGCGTGTCGAGCGAAGCAGCGGTTGAGGGCGGGAGTGGCTTCGAATGGCTTTACCCCGCCTGGGTCCATGTTGCAAGCGAAGAAGAACACGCCTGTAATGCGAGAGGGAGCTTTCGAGGCAAGGACTAAGGCAGTGCATGCGCCGTCGCTCCAGCCCACCAGGACCGCCCTTTCAAGATGCAGAGTATCCATTACTGCCAGGACGTCCGATGCCAACAACTCATACGAGTATGGCCGCGCGTTTCGCGTGCTGCGGCCGTGGCCACGGCTATCGATCAGAACGGCACGATAGCCGCCGCCGACTAACGCCGGAACCTGATGGCCCCAATTGCCACTGTGACCGAGACCGCCATGCAGCAGGACCACCGGCGGACCCGATCCGTAGGTGGAATACCGGATCCGAGCTTCCTCGTGTTCGACGTAACCATGTTCGGTTGGATCCGGCAACGATGGGGCGCCGCTCGATTCGAACGCAATCAGGTCGTCATCATAGACTTCCACTTGATCTCCATCGACTAGCTGTTTGCGCGGGAGTCTGTCGCCTCGTTGCGGCCACGTTAGCCTATGAGAGAGATTTCACAACGGCCAACGTAAATCCGTCGTAGCCTTTGCTTCCGACGGTCTGGAGGGTGGTTGCGTCAAGACGGGGATCGGCGGCGACCATCTCAAAGAAGCGGCGGACGCCCTGGACCCGGGGATCAGGATCTTCAGGATTAATGATGGCGCCCTCGCGAACGACGTTGTCGGTAATGATGACCGTTCCGGGGCGGGAGAGCCGCAGCGACCACTCAAGATATCGCGGGATATTTTGCTTGTCCGCATCGATGAAGATGAAGTCGAATGGCGGCACACCTTCCTGGTGGAGCAGCGCAAGCGAGTCCAGCGCGGGGCCGAGGCGAAGCTCGACGAGGGAAGATAGCCCGGCGCGTTCGATGTTTGCCTTTGCGACGTTGGCGTGTTTTGCTTCAGCTTCCAGCGTGACAAGCCTTCCGTCGGAAGGAAGCGCCCGCGCGAGCCAGATGGTGCTGTAGCCTCCGAGTGTTCCAATTTCGAGGACCCTTTTCGCGCCCTGAATTCGCGCTAAGAGATGGAGCAGCTTTCCCTGATTTGGCGCCACGTCGATTGTGGGGAGACCTGCGGCTACGTTCGCCTTGAGGGCTTCTTCCAATAGTGAATCGCGTGGGATTGAGTTCTCGACGATGTACCGGTCAACCTCTGTCCAAAGTTCCTGGGTCATAACGGAAGGGTAGTAATTACTCGGAGTTTCTGCAACCTGGTTTGAGGTTCCAGCGGTCAGTTTCCTTTGGACGAGTTGGCCGGCTGTGCTTCGGGGGATTGGAGTGCGTCGTCGGGTTTGTGGAGCAGGTCGATAACGGATTGGTAGAGGCGGTTGCGGGTCTCGAAGCGATCGCCGGCGCGGATGACGTAGCGGACGACGATGTCGACACCGGAGGCGGCGGGGCGCATGTCGACTGACGGCGTGGCCTTGAACTGGCTGAGGCCGTATTGATGGGTGCTGCTTTGCCATTCGCGCTCAGCAAGGCTCGCGTCCTTTTCGGTTTCCTTCACCACGGCGTCGTGAATGGCTTCGATCGTCTTGTTGGCGTCGACACCGGGCGGGATGTTGACGGTGATCTCGTCCCACATCCACTGGCCGCTGGTGGAGAAGTTGAAGTACTGGCCGGTGATGGCGAAGTTATTGATGAAGGTGACGCGGCGGCCGGTGGGATGGCCCTTGTCGGTCCAGTTGCCGGTTTCGAGGAGGGCGGTGCGGAAGAGGCCGATCTCGACGACCTCGCCGCCGACGCCGTTGATCTCTACCCAGTCGCCGATGCGGATGCCGTTTTTGCCCATGAGGATAAACCAGCCGAAGAAGGCGAGGATGAAGTCCTGAAAGACGACGGTGAGGCCGGCGGCCCCGAGGCCGAGGATGGTGGGGACCTGGTTGGGTGCGCCGAAGATGACGAGGAGCACGAGGCCCAAGGTGACGAGCTGGATGCCTAGCGTGGTGATGGTGCGGAGGGTGTGGAGGCGGCGATGGTCGGTGGTCAAGCGCTCAAGCAAAGCACGGACCGCGGTGGCGAGCAGGACGCCGCAGAGGACCAGGAAGGCGATCCACGCGAGGGACTGAAGCGCGAGGTGGGTGACGATGCCGTGCTGGAGTTGCACCTGCGCGAGCCATTTGGCGTAGACGGTGGAGAGCTGCTGCTGGGTCTCGAGCTGGTCCTCGACGATGTTGTGCATCTGCGCGAGGGCGTGGGCCTGGGCCATGCGGGCGACTTTGGTTTTGACAGTGTCTGAAGGTGCTGTGCCGGGTTGGTTGGGTGTGGCGACTGATGCGGCAGCCGCAGCGGCTTGCGTTTCGAACGCGGCGTGTTTGGCGGTGAGCGCGGCGACGTCGGCGTCGGTGTCGGCCTTGGCTTGCTTGAGGAGAGCTATGCGGCTGCGCTGATCGAACCATGAGGAGATGCGGCCGGCGAGAGTGCCGTGGCGCGTGCTGGAGAGGATGGCGATCTGGCCGCCGCTGGCCTGGGAGTCGTACTTCTTCATCGCGGCCTGGCGGGCGGTGAGCTCCTGCTGGATCTGGGCGCGCTTGTCGCCGCTGACGCGGGCGAGCTGCTCGTTGGCATCGCCGAGTTCGTCGCTGTCGAGCTGAAGCTGGGCCTTGGCGACGTCGAGGTCGTCAGAGTCGGCGATGGCGCCGTTGGGTTGCTTCAAGGAGGCGGTGAGGGTGTCGACGTGGGCCTGGTCTTCTTTGACCAGGGCCTGGAGCTGCGCGACCTTTTGCTGGATCACGAGGGCGTCGCCGGTGAGGGTGCGGGTCTGGAAGGCGGCCTGGCGGAGAGCGAAGGCGAAGGCCTGGTCAACTTCGTGGTCGGCGAGACGCTCGGCTTCGTGGGCGAGGGACTGCTCTTCGGCGGAGACGGCGAGTGGAGCGAGGGACTCGATGGTTTGCCAGGGGCGCTGGTCGACGAGGGTGTTCTGGCCCGCTCCGCCTTTGCCTCTGAGAAAGGGCAGGTGCGTCATGGACCCTCGGGTCAACCAGGCGCCGACGAGGCATAGGACGAGGAGGACCGATGGGACCGCAATTGTGAGACGGCGAAAGAACTTCATAGTTCAACCCTACATGGTTGGATGCATGACTGAAAGTCGGGGACGACCGGGCGATCGGAGCTGGGGTTGGAGTGTGTGACGCGGCGCTGAGCGAAGGCCTCCTTTGGCGCATCGCCTTTCCGCTGTGGAAATGGCCGCCGTAATGCAGAATTAACGACTAACTCACGTTCAAGGAGTAAATTTCCAATATTCCGTTGGTAAAGGAGATTTCGTGGCAAATACATCAGAGGCCCCTTTTCATTGTGAGGTCGTGAATTCGATTGAGGATGGCGTCAAGGTGACGACGGTGGTATGTCACGGCCGATTGATCAACCAGACGGCGGGCGAAGTTAAAGATATCGTCAAGCCCTTGATCGCAGAGGGAGGCTCGATCGTGATCGACCTGAGCGACGTGACCTTCCTCGATAGCCTTGGGCTGGGAACGCTTGTCGGCCTGAAGGTGTCAGCGCTCAATGAGGGGTATTGCAAGTTGACGCTGGTCAATTTGACGCCGCGCATACAGGAGCTTATAAGGTTCACCTGCC
>Ga0210388_10003043_pt1 | contig 13133 bp, 10 predicted proteins | sample IncBWC19OmetaG_FD_155485 | JGI IMG/M metagenome (GOLD analysis project Ga0210388, IMG submission 155485) | Forest soil microbial communities from Barre Woods Harvard Forest LTER site, Petersham, Massachusetts, United States - Inc-BW-C-19-O ... | reverse complement strand
GTCCAGCGGCGGCAGCCCCGCCAGCAGGCGGCGCCACTCGTCGACGCGCCGCAACGCCTCCATGAGGAGATCCTGCGGACGCATCTCGATCGTGTCCTTGCGCCGGATGCTCTTCCACTCGACCTCGAGCCGGCCCACCGACCAGCAGAACAGCCGGTAGATCGCCTCGCGCCCCGACAGGCGGCCGACCTCGGCGTCGACCACGTTTCCCTGGCGGAAGAAGATTTCGCCGCGTCCGCCGCCGTCGGCGGTGATCACCGCGACGCCGGATTTTTGGTGCGCGGCGATCGCGCGCAGCAGATCGACCAGCGGCACGTCGCTGATGTCGCTGACGAAGCGGTCGGTCCTCGGCGTCGACCCCTCGGGCGCTTCCACGGTTCCGGCCGCCCCGTTGGTGACGTGCGCGGACAGCTCGAGCCGCTCGCGTTCGCGCCGCTGCAGGAGCGCGCGCGCACGCGCCACCACTTCTTGCACGTAGATCGGCTTGACCACGAAGTCGTCCGCGCCGGCCTCGAGGCCACGTGTCTTGCTCTCCAGCCCCGGCTCGGCGATCAGCACCACCGCGGGGGGAAGCCGGTCACCGGTCTGCTTGACCCGCCGGCAGAGTGCGAGCCCCTCGGGATCGGTGGCACCGGCGATCACCAGGTCCGGTCCGTCGGCGAGACGCTTCAGCGCCTCCTCGTGGGTGCTGGCCAGGCCCACCGCGAACCCTGCGTGCCGCAAGCTGAGATCGAGGATGCGGCGAATGGACTCGTCCGCTTCGACGATCAGAATCGCCTGCATACCCCTCCCCTCTGTCCGTTGAGGATCCATCACAAGCTACGCCCCGCAGTATATGCGTTACGAGGGGCTCCGTTTTCCACCTATACAAAACGGCAATCGCTAAGTATCGAGCTGAGGCGCGCGGCGCGGAGGGCTCTCATGCATGGCCCGAAGCCCGGGCGAGAACCGGTGCCCCCGATGGCGCCGCGCAAGGGACCGACGCCGCCATCAGGTTGCCCGGCGTGTCGGCCCAAGCAGGCAGGCCGGATCGTCCCTGCTCGGCAGGTCGCTCTGGGCGCTCGGGGGCTGCGCGTGACACGTCCGCCGCCACGGTCTTGACGGGCAGGTGAACCACCCAAGTCGGCCGGCTCGTGCGCGAACGGAACCGAGACTCGCCGAGCCGCGCTTCTCCCGCGTGCGTGATAAGACTGGGCAGCCGATGCCTGGGAGAGGGGATGCCGAGGTCGATCCGCTCGCCGTCCTACGGTCCCTGTCGGCCGAGTGGGGCGTTCGTTCCGAGCCCGCGCAGGCGGAGTTGCTTCTCCAGTACGCGGACCTTCTGATCCGCTGGAACCAGAGAATCAATCTGACTGGAGCCAGGTCGGTCGGGGCCCTGGTCGCCGAGCACTATCCCGATGCGTATGCCCTCGCGAGGCGGCTCGACCAACCGGCGCGGGTGGTCGACGTCGGTAGCGGCGGCGGTCTGCCGGCACTGCCGCTCGCGCTGTTGCGGCCGGGGCTGGTGATTCGCCTGTGTGAACCGATCGCCAAGAAGGCCGCATTCCTCCGCACCGCCATTCGAGAGCTGAAGCTCGCGGATCGGGTCTCGCTGGAGGCGCGGCGGGGCGAGCAGTTGGCGGAGGAGCTGGAAGCGACTCCGGCGGGGCCCATCGCCGAAGCACCGTCGGAGCGGCTGTTCGACGCGGCGACCTCCCGCGCCACGTTCGCGCCCGAGGCATGGTTGGCGCTCGGACGTCGGTTGGTCCGCCCAGGGGGACGGGTCTTTATTTTGACGGTCCCGGGCACAGCCATCGTCGGGGATGAGGGGGGTACCGACGTTTACGCTGACCACCGCCGCGTGCTGATCGAGGTCTCCCGAGGCCCCGCCCCGGAGGGATCGCTCGCAAGGTCCCGCCCGATTTGACGGCTCGCCCCGATGTTCCACGTGGAACACTCGGCAGGACCGGCCCCTTCAGGGCAGCCATGTTTCACGTGGAACACCCGCCCCAGCGAACTTGATATAAGAGCGCGTGCGCTCGTTCGATGCGGTTCTAGAGGCCGAGCTGGCCGAGCTGGCTGCTCTCGGTCGGCACCGTGCCTGTCCCGAGCTTGCCGGCCTCTCTAGGACCGACGTCGAGGTCTCGGGAAATCCACGCCTGTCCTTCTGTTCGAACGACTACCTCGGGTTGGCGGAGCACCCCGCCTTGCCCATCGCCGCCACCGAGGCCGCCCTGCGCGAGGGGTTCGGCGCCTCGGCCTCCCGCCTGGTCTCGGGTGACTTCCCGACCCACCGCCGGCTCGAAGAGGCGCTGGCCAGGTTCTTCGGGCGCCCGGCCGCCCTCGTCTTTCCGTCAGGCTATCAAACCAACATCGGCGTCCTGACCGCCCTGGCGGGTCCCGACGACGTGATCGTCTCGGACGCCCTCAACCACGCCAGCATCATCGACGGCTGCCGCCTGTCCCGCGCCCGCGTCGCCGTCTACCCGCACGGAGACGCCGACCTCGCGGCCCGACACCTCGCCGAGTCTCGGGGCGCCCGCCGCCGGTTGCTGGTCACCGAGTCGCTCTTCAGCATGAACGGCGATTCCGCCCCGCTCGAGTCGCTTGCCGCGGCCGCCAAGGCCCATGACGCACTCCTGATCGTGGATGAAGCGCACGCCGTCGGCGTCCTCGGACCGCAAGGGCGCGGTCTCTGTGCCGCCGCCGGCGTCGAGCCCGAGGTTCTCATCGGAACGCTTGGAAAGGCCCTCGCGGCGGCTGGGGGATTCGTGACGAGCAGCCGCGTTCTCCGGGACCTGTTGGTCAATCGTGCCCGGAGCTTCATCTTCACCACCGCCCTGCCGCCGCCGGTGGCCGCCGCGGCTCTCGCGGCCCTGGAGATCGTCGCCGGCCCAGAGGGAGAGCGGCGCAGGGCGATACTACGTGCCCACGCAAGCAGCTTGGCGCCCCGGCTGGCCGCCTTGCAGCGGAGCCGGCCCGGCGTGGGCGACGTGGAGACCGTGGCCGGCAGCCCCATCCATCCGTTCATCGTCGGCACCGACGCCGCCGCGCTCGATCTCTCCGCGGCACTCGCCAACCGTCGCCTCTTCGTCCCAGCGATCCGACCGCCGACGGTCCCGGTTGGGACGGCCCGGCTCCGGATCACGCTCTCCGCCTCTCACACCTCGGCCGACCTCGACCGCCTCATCGACGCGCTGAGGCCGCCCGCGTGAGCCCGCGGCTGCCCGGACGCGGACTCTTCGTGACGGGGACAGACACTGGCGTCGGCAAGACCACCGTCTCGGTCGCGCTTCTGCGCCTTGCCCGCCGAAGGGGACTGACCGCCATCCCGTTCAAGCCCGCCGAGACCGGGTGCAACCCCCATCCGGGCGACGCCCGGTCGCTCTGGCTGGCAGCTTGTCCCCCCGTCGCCGAGGGGGAGGTCTGTCTCTACGCCTTCAGGTTGCCGGCCGCGCCGGCCCTGGCGGCTGCTGCCGAGGGAGCGCGCATCGATCTCGAGCGAATCGCCGACCGGGCGGGCGTCCTCGCCGCGAGGGGAGATCTCTTGATCGTCGAAGGTGCTGGTGGCCTGCTCGTCCCCTATGCCGACGGCCTCACCACCGCCGATGTCGCTGAGCGGCTGAGCCTGCCGGTGCTGGTCGTCGCACGAACCGGGCTCGGCACGATCAACCACAGCGCGCTCACGTTGCGGGAGGTCGACCGCAGCTCGCTCGACCTCGCTGGCCTGATTCTCAACCGAACGACCGCGGTCGAGGAGCCACACGAGATCGGCAACGCCGATCTCATCGCCAAACTGACTGGCCACCGCCCGCTCGGGACCATGCCCTGGCTACCGCCCGAAAAAGCTCGCGATCCCGACGCGGCCGCCGACGCCTTGGAGGCGAGCATCGGCGCGCCCGCGGTCGAAAAACTGCTAGGCGCAGTCTCCCGCAGCCACCCAGGCCCCTGATCGGCCAGCGGGACCGCGCCCGTCACCTGGCGCCTTCGTCGGGCGCCTTCGTCAGGCGCCCGTAACCGGGCGCTCTTTCGGATAAATGACCACCCGGCGAAACAGCCCTTCGCCGTCCGATTCGGTGGTGACGCCCGGATGCTCGGCGAGCGTCACGTGGACAATCCGTCGATCGTGCGGGCTCATCGGCTCGACCGGGACCGGCCGCCCGGTCTTGATCGCCTTGTCCGCCAGCCGGTTCGCGAGATCGACGAGCGAATCCTCACGCCGCCCTCGGTACCCTTCGGCGTCGACCACGACGCCGGGACCTTCATTCGGCTTCTTGCTGATGATTCGGTTGACCACGTACTGCAACGCGTCTAACGTGGCACCCTTTTTCCCAATAATAAGGCCGGACTCCGCGCCATGCGCGTCCAAGAAAATCCGCTCCCCATCATCGAAGGCGCTCACCTCCGCCTCGATCCCCATCTTATCCAGGATCTCTCGCAGCGCCTTAGCCGCCGCCTCTCGCTTCTCTGAAAGAACGGCTGTGGTCGTCGTCTCGGACATCGGGTGCCCTTCTCGGATGGTCAGAACGTGAAGCTGGCGATCGGCGCCGGCAAGGGAGGCGGAATTTCCGGAACTACCACCTGCCGCTCAGGCACGCTGGCTGTCTTCCGGGTTGGCCGCGCCGGAGCCGGCTTGCGACTCGCGATGCGGTCGGCGGGCTTGGGCGGGAGCTTGGCGGCGGCCCGCTTCACCTCGCCGCTGCTCCGCGGACTTTCCTTGACGGACTTACCGCCTGATTTGCGGCCAGTCTTCCGCAGCGGTCGGGCCTTTGCCATCGAACGGCCCACGCTACTGGCTACCCCCGGCGCTGTCAACTGCGCGCCGGAGACTTGATATCACCGCGTTCGCCCCCTATCTTTTGGCCCGGCCCGAACCGATGCTCGAGCTTGCCTTCGCAGATGGGGATCCGCTCGACCAAGCGGTCGATCTGCTCGTCATCGGCTGCGGCGAGAGCGATCTCGAGGGACAGGGCGTGGTGGGCCGCGCAGATGCCCGACTCGACGGCCTCTTGCGGCGGGCGGCAGCTGAGGAGCGCTTCGGAGCGAAGTCCGGCCAGTCGCTGCTCGCGCACACCCATGGTGCCTTCCCTGCCCGTCGTGTCGCGCTGGTCGGCCTGGGCGCCGTCGCCGGTGACGACCCGCGCGCGCTCCGCGCCGCCGCGGCGAGCGCCGTTCGGATCGCCAACGCCGTCGGCGCCGTGCGCGCCGCGCTGACCTGGCCGTCGGGCGTGGGCGCGGCGGCCTTGGCCGCCGCCGCCGAGGGCGCCTGGCTCGGCGCCTACCGCTTCGACCGCTATCTCACCGACGATCGCAACCGCGCCCCGTCACTCACCTCGCTGACGCTCTGTCCCCCTTCGGCCGTCCCACCCGAGGTGGCCGCCGCGGAGTTGGCGCGCGCACGCATCACCACACGCGCCGTCGCCCGCGCGCGCGATCTGGTCAACGAACCGGCAGGGGTGCTCACACCAACCCGCCTCGCGGCGCTGGCCAAGGAGTGGGCCGAACAGGCCGGCCTCACCGTCGAGGTCCTCGATCGGGCCGCTTGCGCCACCCTCGGCATGGGGCTCTACCTGGCTGTCGCGCAGGGGAGCCATGAAGAGCCACGCTTCATTCACCTCGCCTGGAAGCCGGCGGGGGCGCGCCGGCGCCTCGTGCTCGTCGGCAAAGGCGTCACCTTCGATTCAGGCGGCCTCTCGCTCAAGACCAACGAAGGCATGCTGGACATGAAGACGGACATGGCCGGCGCGGCGGCGGTGTTGGCGGCGACGGTCGCCGCAGGTGAGGAGAAGCTCCCGATCGAAGTTCACGCGCTGGCGGCCTGCACCGAGAACATGCCCTCGGGCAATTCGTACAAGCTCGGCGACGTCCTTCGTTCGCTCAACGGAAAGACCGTCGAGATCAACAACACCGACGCTGAGGGTCGGCTCACGTTGGCTGACGCGATGACCTTTGGTTTGCGCCTGCGCCCCGACGCGCTGCTCGACTTCGCCACGCTCACGGGTGCCTGCATGATTGCGCTCGGACCTCACATCGCCGGTCTGATGAGCAACGACGACGCGCTCGCCGCTGCTTTTCTTTCTGCGGCCGAGCAGGCGGGCGAGGAGATGTGGCGGCTGCCTCTGCCGCCGCGGCTCGGCGAGCAGCTCAAGTCGGAGATCGCTGATCTCAAGAACACCGGTGAACGCTGGGGCGGCGCGCTCACGGCCGGGTTGTTCCTGAAAGAGTTCGCGGGCGACGTCCCCTGGGCGCACGTGGACATCGCGGGTCCCTCAAGCGCGAACAAAGAACATGGACACGTCGCCAAAGGCGGCACCGGATTCGCCGTCGCTTCGATCCTCAATTACCTGCGCCGCAGCACGACCTGACAACAATTTGGCACGCGCGGCGCGGCATGAGCTCCGACGCAGAACGAGACCCCGCGATCACGCAGAAGCGTTGAATTAAGCGGTTTCGTGTGATAGAGTTCGCGGGCCTTGAAAACTGTCCTCAACAAGGAGCGAGCGTAGTCATGGAGCCGACTTTCCGAGTGGGTGATCTGGCCGTTTATCCGGCCCACGGCGTTGCGCAGATCGTCGGCATCGAGACGCGTGAGATCTCGGGCAACAAGCAGACCTTCTACATTCTCAAGATTCTCGAGAACGGAATGAAGATCATGATTCCGACGCGCAATGCGGGCGCCGTCGGTTTGCGCGAGCTCATTCGCGCCGACGAGGTCGACGAGGTTTTCGAGATTCTCAAGAGCCGCGAAGTGGCCGTCGAGGGGCAGCCCTGGAACCGCCGCTACCGCGAGTACATGGAGAAGATCAAGACCGGTTCGGTCTTCGAGATCGCGGAGGTCCTGCGCGATCTCCAGCGCCTCAAGGGCGACAAGGAGCTCTCGTTCGGCGAGCGGAAGATGCTCGACACAGCCCGCACGCTGCTGATCAAGGAGATCGCCGTCGCGACGAAATCCAAGGAAGTGAAGATCGAGGAGAAGCTGGACCGCATCTTCTCCGCCTGATCATTGAACGCCTAGGCGCGCGCCGCGCGACCCCGAACTGACCCCGGCCGGTTGACTCCGCGCCGGGGTTTTCTTTTTGGGCGCGCGCAACTCGCCGGGCGGCCGCGCCGACACCTCCTTCGTCCCACAAACCGGACTCACAAAAGGAGGCGCCCATGGACGCCCAGCAGACGAACGTATCGATCGATTCAGAGCTCCCGCCCGCAGCCCGCAAGTTTCTCGAAGAGACGACCATGAAGTCGATCTTCGGAATCAGCGACGCCGCGCTCGACGCTGTCATGGCGCTCGCCTACCAGCTCTATCAGGTCGGGCGTTATGCGGAGGCGGAGGTGCTCTGCCGCGGCCTCGTCGCCGCCGACCACAAGTACTGGTGGTCGTACTCCCTCTACGCGGCGACGCTGCGGCGCCTCGGCCGCCTCCGCGAAGCTCTCGACGAGCTGGAGAAGGGGCTCGCCTACGAGCCCAACGAGCCGAAGCTGCTCTTCATGCGCGGCGAGATCCGCGAGGCGCTCGCCAAGCTGGAGAGCGCGCCCGTGGCGAAATCGTCCACCACTGCCAACCCGCGCGTCGCGGCTTAACCAATCGCGAGAGGAGAACGCCATGGGCATTCTTTCCAGCATCAGCTCCATCGTCAGCGATCCGGGCAAGCTCGTCGGCGAGGTCGCCAATTCGATCCTGCCGTCCAACATGAAAGGGATCGGCGACATGCTGAGCGGCATCACCGATCTGACCACCGGCCACCCGTTGCAGGCTCTTGGCCATCTGAATGACGCGCTCAAGGACCTGCCGCAGCTTCTGCAGAGCCTCGCCGGCGCCGCGGGCGGCGCTGCCGGCGCCTCGAAACCGGCGGGCTCGGCCGCCGCCGAGCCGACGCCCCCGCCCCCCCGCGCAACCTCGTCCAGCGCGGCGGCGGCGACCACCGCTCCGGCGACGAGCACCCCTGCGGCACCGGCCACGCCGGCGACCACCACCGTCGCCGCACCGGCCACGTCAGCGACGACCACCGCGCCAACGACGACAGCTGCGGCACCCGCCACGCCGGCTCCGGCGGTCACGTCCTCGTCGACGCCCGCACCCGCCGCAACACCTTCGGCATCCTCCGCGAGCGCTCAGACGCCCATGGTCACGGTGACGAAGAGCGGCGGTCAGACCGTCACCAAGGTCGATGACGGAACGAACACCACCCGGATCACCGAGATGAACGGTCAGACCATCATACGCGTCACGAACGACGCCACCCACAAGGTGGTGAGCGGGTACGTCGGCTCCGATTCGAACATTTCGGTCGGCGGTGGGCAGGGGCCGCACGTCACGGTCAGCAAGCACGGATCGGAAACCACCACCACGGTCGACAACGGAACCAACACGGCGATCGTCGACGACCAGAATGGCAAGTCGACCGTCTCCGTGACCGGCGAAGGCGCGGGCATTGGCGGCATGCTCGCGAACCTCGAAAAGCTGATGCAGGCGCAGAGGGCGGCGAGGGCGTCCTCAACCGCGGCCGCGGCAGCGCCCGCGACCACCACACCGGTGGCGGGAGCTGCTCCCGCCGCCTCCGGTGGAACGACGGCCGCAGCTGGTGCAGCGGGAACCGCGCCGACGGCCCCGGTTGCCGCGGGCACCGCCTCGACGACACCGACGGCGGGCCAGACCACCACGAGCGCGGCTGGAACGAGCTCGACCTCGGGCAGCTCCGCCAGCGCGAGCAGCTCCGCGACGCCGGCGGATCTGGCGAGCCTGATGGCCCTCTCGCCCGATCAGTTCATGCAGGCGGTCACCAGCGGGAAGATCCCCGACGACGTCGCCAACAGCCAGAGCGCGATGATGCAGGTGCAAGCACGCATGAATCAGATCACCCAGATGAACCAGCTGGTGACGGGAATGATGGCGGCGATGCACCAGATGCAGATGTCGATCATCCAGAACATCCGCTGCTGATCGTGCCGCCAATCGCGTGGGCGAAGGCGAGCTCTGCTCGCCGGAGCCCTTCGCGGGAGGGTTGGGGAACCCTCTCAGGGTTCCCATCAATCGCGTGGGCGAAGGCGAGCTCTGCTCGCCGGAGCCCTTCGCGGGAGGGTTGGGGAACCCTCTCAGGGTTCCCATCAATCGCGTGGGCGAAGGCGAGCTCTGCTCGCCGGAGCCCTTCGCGGGAGGGGTTGGGAACCCTCTCAGGGGTTCCCGGCGAGACACGGGCTACACGTCGAGGTTGCGGACGTTCAGCGCGTTCAACTCGATGAAGGCGCGGCGCGGTTCCACCAGATCGCCCATCAGCGTCGAGAAGAGACCGTCGGCCTCGTAGGCGTCCTCGATGCGGACCTGAAGGAGGGTCCGCCTGGCAGGATCCATGGTGGTCTCCCAGAGCTGCTCCGGATTCATCTCCCCGAGGCCCTTGTAGCGGTTGATCGCCAGGCCCTTCTTGCCGATCTCGTGGACCCGCTCGCCGAGCTCCTGGATGCGCGTGAACTCGATCGTCTCGTTGCCATGCTCGAGCGCGTAGGGGCCGCTGCCGATCGCCGTCACCAGCTCGGCGTAGAGCGCCTGCAGATCGGTGAACTCGGGCGAGTTCATGAGCTCGAAGTCGATGATGGTCTCGCGCCGCACGCCGGTCCCCGTCGCGGGGGCCACGATCTTGAAGCCGCCGTGCTCGCTGTCCGGAGCGATCTTGAGCACGACGTCCGACAGGTCTGGCATCAGGCGTTCGAACTCTTTCGCCGCCGCCGCGGTCGCCTTCACCAGCTTCGTCTGATCACGAAGATCCGCCTTGGTCAGTCGAGCAAACTTGACCATCCCGTCGACGATGCGCGCGTCGCACTTGCGGTCGATGACACTGAGCAGGCGCTTGTACTTGGCGGCCTGGCGGGTCCGCAAACGAAGCTCTTCGGCGGAGATCCCGTCGGGGTGGCTGGCCGAGCGGAGCTTCAGGTTCTCCGCGGCGCTCTCGAGCAGGTAGTCCTCGAGCGCCTGTTCGTTCTTCAGGTACAGCTCCTTCTTCCCCTTCTTGACCCGATAGAGGGGCGGCTGCGCGATGTAGAGGTAGCCGAGCTCGACGATCTCCCGGAAGTGCCGATAAAAGAAGGTCAGGAGCAACGTGCGGATGTGGCTGCCGTCGACGTCGGCGTCCGTCATGATGATGATGCGGTGGTAGCGGACCTTGCCGACGTCCTTCTCTTGCTCGACCCCGCAGCCGAGCGCGGTGATGAGGGTGACGATCTCCTGCGACGACAGCATCTTCTCGAGCCGCGCCTTCTCGACGTTCAGGATCTTTCCGCGCAGCGGCAGAATCGCCTGGTCCTTGCGGTTGCGCCCCTGCTTGGCTGAGCCGCCGGCGCTGTCCCCCTCGACGATGTAGAGCTCGGCCAGCGCTGGATCGCGCTCCTGGCAGTCGGCCAGCTTGCCGGGCAGCGACGACGAATCGAGCGCACCTTTGCGCTGCACCATCTCGCGCGCCTTGCGGGCGGCGTCGCGCGCGCGGGCGGCCAGTACGGCCTTTTCGATGATCTGCTTGGCGACGCGCGGGTTCTCCTCGAGGAACCGGGCCAGCTTCTCGTTGACCACCCGCTCGACGATCCCCTTCACCTCCGAAGAGACCAGCTTGTCCTTCGGTTGGTTGCTGAACTTCGGATCGGGGTGCTTGATGGAGACGATGGCCGCCAGACCCTCGCTGATGTCGTCGCCGCCGAGGCCGTTCTTGAGGTCCTTCAGCAGCCCTGCCGCTTGCGCGTAGGCGTTGACGGTGCGGGTGAGGGCGGCCCGGAAACCGGTCAGGTGCGTGCCGCCGTCCTTGTTTTTGATGTTGTTGGTGAAGCAGTAGATCGCCTCCTGATAGGAGTCGTTCCACTGCAGCGCGATGTCGACCTGCGTCCCGTCGACCTCGCCCAGGACCGGGATCGGCTTGTCGTGCACCGGGGTCTTCGAGGCGTTCAGGTCGGCGACGAACTGGGAGATACCCCCCTCGAACTTGAACTCGTGCGCCTTGTCGGATCGCTCGTCGCGGATGGTGATGGTGAGGCCGCGATTGAGGTAGGAGAGCTCGCGCAAGCGTTGGGTCAGGATCTCGAAGCTGAACTCGGTCCCCTTGAAGATCTCCGAGTCGGGCTTGAACGTCACCTTCGTCCCGCTTCGCTCCGACACGCCAATCGCCGCCAGCTCGGTCGCAGGTGCGCCGCGCCGGTACTCCTGGTAGTAGGTCTTGCCGTCGCGCTTGATCTCCAGCTTCAGCCACTCCGACAGCGCGTTGACGACCGAAACGCCAACGCCGTGCAGACCGCCCGAGACCTTGTAGCTCGAGTGGTTGAACTTCCCGCCCGCGTGCAGCTGGGTCATGACCAGCTCGGCTGTCGGTCGCTTCTCGATCGGGTGCTCGCCGACCGGAATGCCACGGCCGTTGTCCTCGACGGAGACCGAGCCGTCGAAGTGAATCACCGTATCGACGCGATCGCAGAAGCCGGCCAGCGCCTCGTCGACCGAGTTGTCGACCACCTCGTAGACCATGTGATGCAGGCCGGTCCCGTCATCGGTATCGCCGATGTACATCCCGGGACGCTTGCGAACCGCATCGAGACCCTTGAGGACCTGGATGCTCTCCTCGTTGTACTCGCCTCCGCCGTTGGGCGGCGAGCTCCCGCCGGAAGGCGGTTCAGGTGGTTTCGAGCCTCCGCTGGTGGGCGGTTCGGACGTCGTCATGAACAGATCGATTGCACTCTGAGGCGCACTGTGAAGAGAGCTGCGTTCAAGGGAGCAAACTAGCTACAAACCTGAACGTTTACAGGTATCTAGCAGTTGGTGGCCGGTAAGTAAAGTGAAACCTGTGTCAGGAAATGCCCGTGACTCGACCGGCCCGAACCTGGAAATCGAGGCGATCGATGCGGGCTGGAACGATCTCGCGCTCCGTGACGGAGATGAGCGTCTGGCAATCGAGCCTGGTGATCGTTTCGAAGAGCAGCGCGCGGCGCCCGGGATCGAGCTCGCTCGGGACATCGTCGAGCAAGAGGATCGGCGGGTCGTCCAGGCGCGCGCTCACCTCGGTCAGCTCGGCCAGCTTGAGCGCCAACATGAGCGACCGGAGCTGGCCCTGCGAGGCGTGGGTGCGCGCGAGCGAGCCCGAGAGGCCGATCTCGAGGTCATCGGCCTGCGGGCCAAACCCGGTGAAGCGGCGCCGCTCGTCGAGCGCTCGCCGCTCGGCCAGTCCCCGCCCGAGCGCGGCGCGCACGCCGTCCTCATCGACCGCGGCCTCCACGGTGGCCTCGCTCCGATAGACCAGCGAGACCGGCAGATCGCCGTGCAAGGCGCGAAAGTGGTCGCCGAGGCGCGGCGCCAACGCGGCCGCCAGGGCCCGGCGGCGCATCACCACGCGCGCCCCCGTGCGCGCCAGCTCGTCGTCGAAGGCGTCGAGAAGGGTCCGGTCCCAGTCACGCCGCTTGAGCAACGCGTTTCGGTTGCGGAGGACCTTCTGGAAGGCGCTCGCCTCCGTGTAGTAGCCGCGCTCGACGTTGAAGATCGCCAGGTCGAGAAAACGGCGGCGGGCAGCCGGCGCCGCCCGTGGCAGCAACAGGTCCTCCGGTACGAACAGCACGACGCTGACCGCGCCCAGCGCGGCCGCCGTGCTGCGAACCAGCTTTCCGTCGAGCCGCACCAGACGCCCCGCCGGACCGAGCTCCACCTCGAAGCGCCGCTCGAGCCCTCGGTGGAGCACCTCGGCCCGCAGGTGAGCGCGCCCGTGCGGTGCGCCCCGCTGGATCAGATCGTCGGCGTGCGTGGTCCGGAACGAGCGAAGCGCCGCCAGATAATAGGCCGCTTCGAGAACATTCGTCTTTCCCTGCCCGTTGTCGCCGAACAGCACCGAGAGCCGCTCGGCCGGCACCAACTTCAGCGGTTCGAGGTTGCGCCACCCCTCCGCCGCCAGCTGCAGGATGCGCAGGGCCCTAGAGCCTCATCGGCATGACGACGCAGACGTAGTCACTGCCATCGGAGGGGCGAACCACCGCCGGATCGAGCTCGCCCGCCAGCTCCACCCGCACCTCGGCGGTGCCGATCTCGGCCAGCAGATCGATGAAGTAGCGCGCGTTGAACCCGATCTGCACCGGCGTTCCTTTGTACGCGAGCTCGATCTCCTCTTTCGCCGCGCCGAGATCGGGGTTGTCGCTCTCGATGCGCA
>Ga0210388_10003042_pt1 | contig 13135 bp, 13 predicted proteins | sample IncBWC19OmetaG_FD_155485 | JGI IMG/M metagenome (GOLD analysis project Ga0210388, IMG submission 155485) | Forest soil microbial communities from Barre Woods Harvard Forest LTER site, Petersham, Massachusetts, United States - Inc-BW-C-19-O ... | reverse complement strand
GCAAGGTTTCAAGGTGACAAGGTTTCAAAGTCAGAGGGTTTAGGGTGGCAAAAGTTTCAAGGTTTCGAAAGCAGCTTCGCGGAAATCGCTTCCTGCCCAGACTGTCGAACCCTAAACTTTGAAACCTTGAAACTCTGGCACCTTGAAACCTTGACCTTACTGGATATGTACGTCGCCGGAACCTGTGCGCACCGAGAGCAGCGGGCCGCCGCCGCGCACTTTGCCGCGGATATTTTTTCGTGTTTCCTGTACCCGGCCCTGCACTGTCATCTCGATCGGCGAATCGACGTCGACCGTGCCAGAACTGGTGGAAATGTCGGCATCGAATGCAGCGTTGCCGGGCAAGCGTACGCGCACGTTGCCCGAGCCGGTGTGGATCTCCCACGAACTGGTCTGCGCGCCTTCGGCGGTAATGTCGCCGCTGCCGGTTTCGGCGTGGAATCCGCCCTGAACGCCGCGGACCGTGATGTTGCCGGAGCCGGTGTGCAGGTCGATATCGCCCGCGCTGGTCTCCTCGATCTCGACGTCGCCACTGCCCGTGCCGCCTTTCACCGCGCCCGCCACCTCATGGGCTCGGATGTTGCCCGACCCCGTCTGCAGGCGGAGTTCTCCGGTCAGGCGCGCCAGCTTCACATCGCCTGAGCCGGTCTGGATGTCAGCGTTGCCGCGAGTGCCTTCGATGATTTGATCGCCGGAGCCGGTGCGCGACCGTACCGTCGTGTCCGGCGGCACGGTGATTTCGTAGTCCACCGAAATGTCACGCACGTTCAGATAGTCGACGTGGACGGCGTTCCCGTCCTGGCGGATGGGAGGATGCTGTTCGATTTCGTGGACATCGGATTCCCGGCCGCCCCGCAGCCAGCGGTCGCTGACGAAGATCTTGCCGTGAATAATCACGGCGCTGGAAGCGCCAGTCCGCACGGTGACGTCGCCGGAACGAGTGAGCACTTCAAGATCGACGGGACCGCTCACGGTGAGCGTCCTGTCAAACGTGCCTTGCGGCGTGGAGGCGAATACCGCGGTGGTGGCGAAAAGCACGACCAGTCCGATCGCCAGGCGAATTCCCCAGGACCTACTGGACACGGAAGTTGAGCGGAGAGCGAAGCTGTTATTCATATCGGAGTGACTCCACGGGTGTCATATCCGCGGCGCGCTGGGCAGGATACATGCCCGCGGTCACGGTGATCAACGAAAGGGTCAGAATCGAAGCGACAATCGAAATCCACGAAACAATGGGATGAGGAACAAAATCCGGCAGGGGCAACGCCTCCAGCGCCGAGCATGAGCCCATGCCAAAGGTGAGGCCAAGAATTCCGCTGACCACGGTCAGCATGGCCGACTCGGCAAAGAATTGCCGCAGGATGTCACGCTTGGTCGCGCCCATCGCCTTGCGAGTGCCGATCTCGCGGGTGCGTTCGGTCACCGAAACCAGCATGATGTTCATCACGCCGATCCCGCCCAGGCACAGGGTCACGATTGCCACGCAGCCGAAAAAGATCGTCACGACGCCGAAAATCTTGTCCAGCATTTTGGCGCCTTCCATCGTATCCCAGATAAACAGCGCGTCTTTATCGAGCGGGTCAAAATGATGTACGCGCCCCAGCGCCCGCCGCACTTGCAAAACTGCGGCCTCATGCTCTTCAGGATCTCCCACTTCGAACACGATGTCGTCCAGATAGCCGCGAAGAATGCCGGCTCCGGGTTTGGTTGGAGGCGGGAAGTCGCGCGAGACGGCGGAGTAGGGCGCGAACAGGTAGTCGTTATCAGGCCCGTTGTAGTTCGCGTTCTGAGTCTTCTCTTGCAGAACTCCAACCACGAGATAGGGAACACTCTGCACCAGCACGCTGGCTCCAATGGCGGGCTGACCGGGAAATAATTGCCGGTACGCCTTTGAGCCCAACACCAGCACGCGCCGGCCCTCGCGCTCGTCGTCGTCAGTAATCAGCCGGCCTTCGGAGATAAGCAGCGAGCGAAATTCCTGATAGGACGGCCACATGCCAACGATTCCGCGATTGGCCAGGTTGTACTGGCTCACTTCCGGAATGGTCCGCCGCAGTTCCGGGCTGACGTTTTTGACCTGGTAACACTCGTCGCGAATCAACTCGGCATCATCGACGCTGAGATGAATTTCGCGTCCGGCGGCGCGTCCGCCGACCTGCGCGCTGGTGCGTCCGCCCCACAGGATGACGAGATCCTTGCCCAGAGTCTGCATGTGCTTTTTCTGGTCGACGCTGAATCCGCGCCCCAGGCCGACCAGGATGATCACCGAAGCGATTCCCCACACGATGCCGAACATGGTGAGAAATGTCCGCATCTTGTGGGCCCGGAAGGTGGCGAAGGCCTGGCGGAGGATTTCGGAGAGAGTCATGATTCATCCCAAAACGGCTTCCGGCTTCCGGCTCTCGGCTTCCGGTACACGGATAAGCATCTCGAACCGGAAGCCGGTCTCACTGCAAGTTTCAAGGTTTCAAGGCGTCAAACCTTGAAACCCTGAAACCTCTACACCTTGAAACCTTGCGTTTACTGCAGCACGACCTGATCGCCTTCCTTCAGCCCGCTCAGCACTTCGGTCTTGGCGCCGTTCGAGATGCCGATATTGACGGCAACTTTGTCTTTGCCTTCTTTGCCTTTCGGGTTAGGCACTTCGACCGAAGCCTTCTTGTCCTTGTCGTACAGGATTGCGCCTTCAGGAATCTGCAGTACGTTCTTGTGTTCGTCGAGGATGATTTCCGCGTTGGCGGTCATTTCTGCCTTGAGTTCGCCGCCGGGGTTCTGAATCGAGACGCGCACTTCGAAGGTGGTCACGTTGTCTTTCTCCACGCCCATGGGAGAAATCTTCGTCACCTTGCCGTCAAACGTCTTGTCCTTGAACGATTCCACCTTGATCCGCGCTCGTTGTCCGAGATACACCCTGCCGATATCGCTCTCGTCCACTTTGCCCTTCACATACACTTCGCTGGTATCGCCCAGCGTCATGACCAGGGTGGCCGACGAACCCAACACCAGAATGGAACTGACCGCGTCGCCCATCTCCACATCGCGCGAGAGCACGATGCCGTCGATCGGCGAAATAATGTCGGTGTAGCTGAGCTGTTCCTCAAGCTGGGTCAGGTTGGCTTGATCCTGCACGACCTGCGCTTGCGACTGCGCAATTTTCGCCTTCAGTACCGTGACCTGCGCCTTCGAAACGTTCTGCTTGTTCAGCGCCATCTCGTAATTTTTTTCCGCGTCATCCAGCGCCGAAGCCGAAACCACTCCATCTTTTGCCATGCCGGTGGCGCGATCATAGGCGCGCTTCAGCAGCGGCACATCCGGACCCTCGGCATCCACCTTGGCGCGCTCGAAGTCCGCCTGCGAACCTTTCAGGCTGGCTTCCGCCGCTTCCAACGCGGCACGCGACTGTGCGACCTGCGCCTCGATCTCGATCTTGTCGAGCTGGGCCAGGAGTTGTCCCTTCTTGACCCGGTCGCCGTAGTCCACCAGGAGCTTCTTCACGATGCCGCTGGCCTTCGATTTCACTTCGACCTTGGTGATGGGCGTGACCTTGCCGGTCGCCACTACGCTCTTGGCCAGGTCGCCTCTTTCCACCTTGGCGAGTTTCGAGGGATCGATTTTGGTGCCGCCACGCGTCGCCGCGAAGACTCCACCCGCGATCAGGAGCACGATTACGCCGACCACTCCGCCCCAGATAATCAGTTTGCGACGCTTCTTCTTGTTATTCCCGTTACCGTTCACAACGCCTCCTGTGGATATTGCCAAGTGGAGATTGGGAGCCATGGCGCCCTCACCCTGTAGTACGGGGCAAGAGTTGCATTAGTTCCTATGATTTTGCGTGGACTCGAAGAACCCTGGCGGCAGACCCAAAGCGTGTACCGCCATTTAGTTAGACCGCATACTTCCAGAAACGGTAGCCTGCGGGGGCAAAAATTTCTAGAGAGTACCTGCCGCTTCGGGACGAAGCCCCTTTCACCTGGCAGAAAGCCTCTCCCACGGCAGAGGAACCTTAACCCATGCCATTCCCGCCGTCTTGGCTGCCTGTATGCCCATCTCGGTGTCTTCAAATACCAGGCAGGCTTCGGCCGCGACCCCAAGTCTCTCGGCGGCCAAAAGAAACGCTTCCGGGTCCGGTTTGCTCTTCTCGTAGTCTCCCGCGCAAACCATGGTGTCGAAGCGATCGAGCAAATTTAACGATATCAAAGACGCCGTCACCGATTCCCGCGTGCTTCCTGACACAACTGCAAACGGAATCCGACCGTGCTCGCCCTCAATATGCTCCAGCACTTCAGGAACGGCCTTAAGCTGCGGAAGTAGCTCGAAATAAAGGCTCTCCTTGCGATTTGACACGGCCTCGACCGGCATTTTAAGACCATGTTTCTGGTTCAGCGTCGAGATGATCTCAGCCACCGGCATGCCGCCCCAGGCATAGAAGAGTTGTTCGTCAAAGTCGCAATTCCACTCGCCCAGAGCCTGCTTCCAGGCGATGTAGTGCAGCGGCATGGAATCGGCGATAGTGCCGTCGCAGTCGAATAAGTACGCGCCAAAGGCGCCCTCGGGTAATTTGAGTTTCATCTGGGTAGGAGAAGTCCCTTCCATCTATTATTTCATGCCCTTTGGAATGTTAGAATTACCCCTCCATGATCGCCTTTGTGCTGCTCCGGGTCTTTCTGATCCTTCTCCTGGTGGCAGCCAACGCCTTCTTCGCCGCGGCCGAGTTCGCCCTGGTGAGCGTGCGCGATACTCGCATCCAGCAGCTCATTGAGGCCGGACGCATCGGCGCACGCATCGTGCAACGCCTTCACCAGCATCTGGACGAAGTGGTGAACGGAGTGCAGCTCGGCATCACCATGGTCAGCCTGACCCTGGGCTGGATCGGCGAACCCATGGTCGCCCGCCTGGTCGAAGGCATGGAGTTCGTGCATCGCGTTCCCCACGCCGCGGTTTACGCCCACACCATCGCCATCGCCATCGCCTTCAGCCTGATTACTTACATGCACGTGATCCTGGGCGAACTGGTGCCGAAAACGCTGGCTTTGCAGCGCGCCGAGCACATTGCTCTCGCCGTGGCCGCGCCCATGGAGGCGTTCCTCACGCTTACGCGGCCCGTCCTTTTCTTCATGCGCCGCTCTGGGGGCCTTGTGCTGCGGTTGTTTGGAGCGCAGCCCACCCGCCGCGGCGGTGCAGTTCACTCGCCTGATGAATTGAAGCTCATTGTGACCGCCAGCCGGCAGCTTGGGCAAATTCCTGAGTTTCAGGAAGAAATGATCCATAGCGCGATCGAGCTCGACAGTATTACGGTGCGAGAAGTGATGGTCGCGCGTCCTGATATTTTTTCTTTGCCTTCGGACTTGATGCTCGACGAGGCTCTGGCGCGCGTGGTCGAGGGCCAGCATTCGCGTGTACCGGTTTACGATCCGCAGCGCGGTCCCGAACACATTGTCGGCGTGCTCTATTACAAAGATCTGATGCGCTGGATGCGCCTTCGCCTGAGCAACCTGGGCCAGTCGACTTCAACGCGAATTTCTCGCATCCAGATTGCCCAGATCATGCACGACGTGCTGGTTGTTCCCGAGACGAAAGTGCTGGCCGAGTTGCTGGCGGAATTCAAAGAGCGCCGCCGACATCTCGCGGTTGTCGTTGATGAATTCGGATCGACCGCCGGCGTGATCACCGTCGAAGATATTCTCGAGCAACTCGTCGGCAACATCGAAGACGAGTTCGACGTTTCGCCGAGCGAGCCCGCGCTCGAAGATGAGTCTGTGCTGTTGCTCGAAGGCTCGGTAAATATCCGGGACCTGGAGGCCGAATACGGCCTGACCCTGCCCCGCGATGCCGGTTTCGAAACCCTTGCGGGATTTATTCTGGCGCGCCTGCAGCGCATCCCTACCCTGCGCGACACTTTCGAGTATGAAGGCCACCGCTTCACCGTGGAAGAATTGGAAGGCCACCGCATCGCGAGAGTAAGAATAGAGAAAACGGCCAGAGTGGAAGGCGAAGCCGAAGCGGCCAAGCAGGGCGGAGACTGATGCAATTGCTCTGTCATCCTGAGCGCAGCCGAAGGACCCCCTAACTGCGGCTAGCGCTACGACGGCTTCAAGGCGTTCTATCGGTACGTTCGAAGATCATGCGTGGTAGAGAATTCCTTGACATATCCGATGCGGTGCAAGCTGACATGGGGTCCTTCGACTCCGTGGGTGATCGCTTCGCGAATCAGCCACTCCGCTCAGGATGACAATGAATTTAACCGAGAACTGAGAACCGAGAACTGAAAACCGTCCTCCAACGCGTGCTTTACACCCTGCCAGTCATCTGGCTAGTGGTCAGCCTCGTCTTCCTGCTCATCCATCTCGTTCCCGGAGACCCCATCGCGCAGATGCTCGGCGAAGGCGCGCCGCAGGCCGATATCGCCGCGACACGCCATGCCTACGGCCTGGACGCGCCGCTCGGCGAGCAGTACATCCATTATTGGAAAGGCGTGCTGCACGGCGATCTCGGCCCTTCGTTTCGCTATAACCAGAGTGTGACGCATCTCGTCTTGCAGCGCTATCCCTACACGCTGCAACTTACCCTGGCATCGCTTTTGGTGGCCATCGTTCTTTCTATTCCCGCGGGAGTCCGCTCTGCTCGCCGCCGCAACCAGTGGGACGACCGCGTACTTTCCATCGTCAGCCTGTTCGGCTTGTCGTTCCCCAACTTCGCGCTGGGACCAATTCTGATCCTGCTCTTTGCCATCAAACTGGGATGGCTGCCGGTCTCCGGCGCCGGATCATTCGCCAATCTCGTGCTGCCCGCGTTGACCATGGGCAGCGCCCTTGCCGCCATCCTCACCCGCATGGTACGCACGTCGATGCTCGAGGAGTTAAGCCAGGACTACATACGCACCGCGCGCGCCAAAGGCCTTCCCGAGCGCACGGTGGTCTACCGCCACGCCCTGCGCAACGCCATGATCCCGATCATTACCGTGCTGGGATTGCAATTCGGCGCGCTGCTGGCTGGCGCCATTGTGACCGAAAAGATCTTTTCCTGGCCCGGCATCGGCCGCCTGACGGTCGACGCCATCTCCGCCCGCGACTACTACTTAGTGCAAGGCTGCATCCTTGCCATTGGATTGACTTACGTCGCGGTGAACTTTTTGACGGACGTGTTGTACTCGGTAGCGAACCCGAGGATACGGCAATGATCATCCGCCGATGGACGATCCCGATGAGCAGGGACGCATTCCAATCCTGTCGGCGCTGGTCAAGGCTACTCGCCTTCACGGCCGCAGCCATCTGCACCGCGCAGACGAATTATCTCGAACACTACAAAGGAACTCCCTATGAGGACAGCCGCCACCAGGGTGGGGCGCAGAAAATCCCGGGGAAAGTGGAATGCGCGTACTACGATCGCGGCGGAGAGGGTATCGCCTATCACGATTCCGATTCGAGGAACAGCGGCAGCGGCGGCTTAAATCCTGCCGATGGAAGCTACCTGAATCAGTTTCGCATGCAGGAAAGCGTCGACATCTCGTATACCAAGTTTCATGACCAGATCGACGACAGTCCTTATGACGTGGTGCAGCCTCCGGAAAACCAGCTTTATGTCGGCTGGACGGAGCCGGGAGAATGGTTCAACCTCACCGTCGAAGTGGCTCACGCCGGTATGTACAGTGCCGACCTGCTGTACACCTCAAATCGCGGCGGAACGATTTCGCTGGATGTAAATGGAAAGTCTGCAACTCCGCCGCTGCCGATCGTCTCGACCTTCAATGCTTCCGATCCCATCGCCTGGCGGCAGTGGCATCACTGGAATGTTCTACCAAGCCTGGTGCGGCTTCGTCTGCCTGCGGGCAGGAGCGTTCTCACGGTTCACATTCTTACCGAAGGGAATATGAATCTGGCGTATTTCGACTTCAAGCCATCGCGATGAGATCGATGCGAACGAGGCTTGGTTCGAGGCGGGGCGGAACGGCCCCGCCTCAAGTTGATTTTGCTTACGCAGCTTGTTTCATCTTCTTCATTCGCTCTTCCATCTCTTTGGGCGACACATCTTCCACGTGCGTAGCGACGCCCCACAGATGTCCAAACGGGTCTTGAATGAAGCCGGAGCGGTCGCCGTAGAACTGCGTTTCGACCGGCTTCAGGATTTTCGCTCCCTCGGCGGCTGCGCGTTGCACCACCTGATCGACGTCGGGAATGTATATATAGAGGCTCACCGGGCTTGCCCCGATGGTGGCCGCGCTGGCGTGGCCCTGCCCCAGGCTGGGATTCTCGTCGGCCAGCATGATGTGCGAATTGCCGATCTTCAACTCGGCGTGGCCCACCTTTCCGTCCGGGCCGTTCATGCGAACGGTTTCGGTCGCGCCAAAAACCTTCTTGTAATAGTCAATGGCCTGGGCCGCGCCTCGGATGATCAGATAAGGGGTGACAGAGTTGTAATCTTTGGGAATATATGGGACTTTGCTCATGATTTTTCTCCTTAGAATTTCGGGCTAAGAGTGGAGGGTTACGGCGTGCATGCGGAGCGGGCATGTCGTCCTGATGTTTCCAAATTATAAAAACAATTTACCCGCAATCTCAAGTCCCGCCGAGTGAGCAAGAACGGCGCTGAGAACGAAAGATATCCGTGGAAGGTTTCCGGCAGAAAAACGGGTTCGGTGGCGATAAGTTCGGCGGCCGGGGATTGCCTGGGGCGCGCATTGCAGTGGCTCGACGGGATTGAGCCGTGTAAGATGCAGCCATCGCCACCGCTGCCATCCCGTTCCGCCGCCGGATCGCCGGCCGCATTGCCGGAAATGCCCGCCACAACCCGCTGGCGGCAGCTGGTGTCGCATTGGTGCTGGTGTTGGTAGTCCTCGCTTTGTTTGCGCCCTGGATCGCTCCCCAGGATCCGGCCGCCATCAATCTGCCTTCGCGTCTCGACACTCCTTCGCGGGCGCATTGGTTCGGCACCGACGAACTGGGACGCGATATTCTTTCGCGCACCATCTACGGCGCGCGTATCTCGATGGTGGTCGGCAGTTGCGTGGTGCTGGCCTCGCTTGCCCTCGGACTTGTCATCGGCTCTATTGCCGGATACTACGGCGGAGCGATTGACCGCTTCGTCAACGTCGTATTGATGAATGCATTCCTATCTTTTCCGGGAATTCTGCTGGCGATCGCGTTTGTGGCGTTCCGGGGTCCAGGCATTTTCAATCTTGTGCTTGCGCTTTCGCTAGGCGGCTGGGTCGGTTACGCGCGCCTGGTCCGCGGACAAGTGCTCGCCGCCCGCGAACGTGAATTCGTCGAAGCCGCCCGCGCTCTCGGCGCCAGTGACCTGCGCATCATCATCCGCCACATTCTTCCAAACATTATTCAGCCCGTGGTCGTGCAGGCCGCGATCGGCATGGCCGGCGCAATTCTCGCCGAAGCGACCATGAGCTTTCTCGGGCTCGGCGTGCCTCCGCCGACGGCGAGTTGGGGAGCCATGTTGAACGATGGCCGCGCTCATCTTTTTGATGCGCCACATCTGGTTCTGTTTCCCGCGTTGGCCGTGATGCTCGCTGTGCTTTCCTTCAACTTCATCGGCGATGCATTGCGCGATTATCTCGATCCCCGCTCGCGCATCGAAGCCGGACTCTAATCTCCACCCGCAAGCCACTGGAATCAGGGCAGATCCGGTTCTTGACAAATATCGCATATTGCAATACAGTTATCTCGGATTGAAATACGAATTGGGGCGTGGCCGGTGAAGCTGGGCGAAAAAATTCGGTACCTGCGCGAAGTGGAAGGCTCGTTGCGCGGGCTCGGGCGTCCGATGACGCAGCTCGAACTGGTGCGCGCGCTGCGCGAGGAGTTGGGCAAGAGCCGCGGCAGTGCGAAGGGCGCATCCATCAGCCAGTCCTATCTTTCGCAGATCGAAAACGGGGCGCGTCCGCACATGACGCAATCGTCGCGCGCGCTGCTGGCCAGGTTTTTCAAGGTGCATCCCGGCTTTCTGGTGGATGACCCCGACGGCTATCACGCGGAGCTGACTTCTGATTTGCGCACGACCGAAGGCCAGCTCGACGTCTGGCTGCTGCAAGGATCGGAAAAATTCGCCAGCGATCCGGAGGTCAGCAACGTTCTGATCAAGGCCGCACGCGAAAAAGATACGCGACGCGCGTTTTTGCTGTTGGGGGCGATTCTCGACACGCCGGGGCTGGCCGACCGCCTGCTGGAGGCGCTGCGGCCGGAAGTCGCAGCCGGGAACGGAAACCATACGCCGGCCGCGAATGGGGAAGGGAGGCGAATCCGATGACGGCGACAGTACTAACGACGGGGTTTGACTGGTCCGATTTTTACCTGGTCTGTTTCGCGGTCGGTTTCTGCTTCAGTTTTTTTTCGTTCGTGTTCGGAGGTGCGCGATTCGGCCGGTTGCATCTGCCGCACTTTCACGCGCATGGAGTGGCGCACGCGCCGGTGACGCATGGTCCGGTTGCGAGCACATCGACGGTGAACGCTGGGGCGGCACATGCACCTGCAGTAGCGCATAGCGCGACAGCCGCGCAGCCGGCCAACGGCGGACACGCCGCTCATCACAACAGCGTCTCGCCATTCAACCCGCCGACTCTTGCCGCATTCCTGGCGTGGTTTGGCGGCACTGGCTACCTGCTTACCCGCTTTTCGACGGTTTGGGTCGGCCTGGGACTAATGTTTTCGGTGCTGAGCGGACTCGTGGGCGGAGGCGTCATCTTCTTCTTCCTGAGCCGGGTGTTGATGTCGGACGAGGAAAACATGGATCCCGCTGATTACGAAATGGTGGGCGTGCTCGGCAAGCTATGCGTGCCGATTCGCGAAGGTGGGACGGGCGAATTGATTTATTCCCAGGCAGGAACGCGCCGCGTGTGCGGCGCGCGCAGCGAAGATGGCAGCGCGATCGCCCGTGGAACAGAAGTAGTGGTGACGCGTTATGACAAGGGGATCGCCTACGTTCGGTTGTGGAGCGAGATGTCGGGTGGCGAGTAGCAATTGCGCGCTGGAGTCTAGATGAACCGCGACTGGTACAAAACGATGATCTGGCTGATGTGGCTGGCGCTGCTGTCGACCGCGCTGAACTACTGGCGCGCTTGGGACAAGTTTCCGGCGCGGATGGCGGTCCACTTCAATGCCGAGTGGCAGCCCAATGGCTACACATCGCGCGAAGGCGCGCTCATGCTTGGGCTCGGGATCATGATCGCGATGCTGTTGATCTTCACGGTAGCGGCGTACGCGGTGCGCGCCCTGAATCCCGGCGCGTCCTGGCCGCTGCTGGCGGTTTTTGCTGTAGTGCTCGGCTTCGTTTGGTACGGCAACTATTCGATCATCGAGTTCAACCTGAAAGCACAGCCGGCCCATTCTGAGTTGGTGGGCCCACACTCCCCGGCGATATGGGACTCACGCGACCGGGACGCGGCAAGCTGCGTCCGTGGCGCAAAGTTTCTGGCACTGCATTCGTAACAGGAGGCGTTATGTTCAATGGAATTTCGAATGTGGTAGTGATCTGGATTTTTGTTGGCCTCGGAGTGATGGTCCTGCTGTTCCTGATTAACGGAATGGCCAGGCTCTATCGCAAAGCCGGGCCGCACGAAGCACTCATCGTGTACGGCCTGGGCGGAACCCGGGTGGTGAAGGGCCGTGGCACGCTGGTGTTTCCCATGGTGCAGGTCTGCCGCGAGCTATCGCTCGAACTGATGTCGTTTGACGTTGCCCCGCAGCAGGATCTCTACACCAAGCAGGGCGTCGCCGTAACGGTAGAAGCCGTGGCACAGATCAAGGTGAAATCCGATACGGAGTCGATTCTCACCGCGTCGGAGCAATTTCTTACCAAGAGCGATCAGGAACGGGAAGGCCTGATCCGCCTGGTGATGGAAGGCCACCTGCGCGGCATCATTGGCCAGCTGACGGTGGAAGAAATCGTCAAGCAGCCGGAAATGGTGTCCGACCGTATGCGCGGCACGTGTGCTGATGACATGAACAAGATGGGGCTGGAAGTTATCTCGTTCACCATCAAGGAAGTTCGCGACAAGAATGAATATATCACCAACATGGGGCGGCCCGACGTGGCCCGTATCAAACGCGATGCCGACGTAGCCGCAGCCGAAGCCGATCGCGACACGGCGATCAAGCGCGCGCTGGCGACTCGAGAATCGGCGGTGGCGAAAGCCCAAGCCGACCAGGAACGCGTGCTGGCCGAGACGCTCTCACTGGCCAAACAAGCGGAAGCGCAACGCGACCTGGAAGTGAAAAAAGCGCAGTACCAGGAGGTCACCAAGCGCCAGCAGGCGCAGGCCGATAAGGCCTATGACATCCAGACCAACATCATGCAGCAGCAGGTCATCGCTGAGCAGGTGAAGGTGCAGCAGATTGAGAAAGAACAGCAGGTCAAGGTGCAGGAAGCGGAAATCAACCGCCGCGAAAAGGAACTGATCGCGACCGTGCTGAAGGGTGCGGAGATCGAGCGTCAGCGGATTGAGACTCTCGCCGCCGCTGAGAAGCAGCGCCTGATCGCGGAGGCTGAAGGCCAGGCATCCTCCATTCGCGCCCAAGGCGAAGCTGAGGCCGAGATCATTTTCAAGAAAGGTGAAGCCGAAGCCAAGGCGATGAACGTGAAAGCCGAAGCTTTCCAGGAATACAACCAGGCGGCAGTGATCGACCGGCTGTTCGCCAGCATGCCCGAGATCGTGAAGGCGTTGGCGGCTCCGCTGGCCAATGTCGACAAGATCACGATCGTCTCCACCGGAAACGGCGCAGAGTCGGGGATGAACAAGATCACCGGCGACATCACCAAGATGGCGGCGCAGGTGCCGGCGTTGTTCGAGACGCTTTCCGGCATGCCGCTGTCTGACTTGATGAGCAAGATCCGGCTGATCGGCGACAAAGCTCCGAAACCGGGCGATGCGCCGAAGAATTAGCGAGGGCATCCGGGGATTCTTGCGCAGGGACGGGCATCTTCGCCCGTCCCGCGAGGCTCAACCAGGCGAGGTGCGGGAGCAGCGTGATGAAAAACAAGTCAAGCCAAATCGGAGTGGGGCTCGCGCTGGGAGCGGCCGTGGGCACGGCGTTTGGCGTCGCCGCGGGACACATGAGCGTCTGGCTCGCTCTCGGCATCGCGATCGGCATGGTGATTGGCGTCTCATTCCGGCGCACGGGAACGGGATGTG
>Ga0210388_10003040_pt1 | contig 13137 bp, 10 predicted proteins | sample IncBWC19OmetaG_FD_155485 | JGI IMG/M metagenome (GOLD analysis project Ga0210388, IMG submission 155485) | Forest soil microbial communities from Barre Woods Harvard Forest LTER site, Petersham, Massachusetts, United States - Inc-BW-C-19-O ... | reverse complement strand
TCCCAGCAGGGCGACTCGTCGCCGAAGCGATCGAGGTAGGCGGCCTGCGCGTCGGCCTGCGCGGCCGGCTCGAGCGCTCGCGCGAAGGCGCGCGCCAGCTCGGCCCGCGTGCGCGCCGCCGAGGGAACCGCGGCCAAGAGCCGCGGCAGACGCGGCGTCGGATCGGTCCCCTGACGGCGCAAGAAATCGATCAGCGCCTTGCGCGCGGCGCGGGCCGCCGGCTGGACCACGCCGAACAGCTGTTGGTAGATCGCCACGAAGCTCTCCAGCGCCTCGTCGAGCGAGACGGTCGCCCGAGGGTCGAGGCGCGCGTCGCAGAGCGCGCGCAGCGCCGCCAGCGCTTCGGAGACCGAGGTGGAGACGCGCTTCGTCGCTCCGGCCGGGCGCGGTGCGTGCGCGTAGAAGAGATACCCGCCCACCGTCTGTTGGCGCAGCCCCGTGTCGCAGACGCGGTCCACCAGCGCCACCAGCCCGGCCTGCGCGGGCGACAGCGGCAGCGGGTTGTGGGCGGCGTCCCAGTGCCAGCCGAGGTGCGAGCCCATCTGCGAGCCGATTTGATTGACCTCGGCGAGCCGGGCCCGTGTCGGGCGCCGGTACGGTCGCATCTGCAAGAAGGTCACCTCGTAGCCGGTCGCGGCCCATTCAACCTCGACCGGGCCGTGCATGACGGTCAATCGGGCGAGCGCGTCCTGGATTCGCGGGCGGGCGAGCGTCGCGTCGCCCTGGTGGGCTTCGATGATCGGCACCCCGTGAGACGAGTCGAGCGCGGCAGTCCCGGCGGCGTCGCCGGTGACGAACGGGTGAATCAGCGCCGCGAAGCCCAGCCCTCCGGCGGCGAAGCCGGGTCCGTCCGCCGACGAGCTACGGCGCGCGCAGTAAGCGACCACGCCCGGCGACAGCGCCGACGCCAGCACCTCGCGCAGCGCCCGTTCGACGTCGGCCATCGGAAGGTCGAGCCGTGAAAGAAATAGCCCCGCGCCGAGCGCGTCGGGCCGATCTTCGATCGCCGCCGATGAGCGAACGACGAACCGAGCCCCGGCCCGGCCGTCGAGGGCGGCGAGCGCGCGGCGCAGAGCCTCCGCAAAACCGGGTGGCCAGGGCGCCTCGCGCAGCGCCTGCGCGGCCGATTCGATCGCCCCCAGCGCGCCCGTCGCCGCCAGCGTGCCCGGCAGCGCCGGACCGCCGGCGCGCAAACTCGAGAATAGCTCGGTGGTCAGCGCGACCGCCGGCGGGACCGGCAGCCCCGCTGCCGCGAGCTTGACCAGCGAGCGTGCCTTGCCGCCGATCTTCTCGGCGGGCACGTTGCGGTCGAGCTGCACGAGGAAGCTCATGATCGGTCACAGGGCCGTGGTAGCTTCCGCCGGCAGATGCGTGGTCCGTTGCTCTCGGGTCCCCTCGGCAGCCAGCCGACGCTGGAGGCATTGCTGCGGTGGACCCAAATTTCGGCGCCCGCCTCGGCGCCCGCCTCGACGGGGGCCAACGCCGCGCTCCCGCGCGCGCCGGTGGTCGTTCTCGGACCCCCCTGGCTGGGCGCGGCGATCGCCCGAGGGGGGCAGACGCTGCTGCTGGTCGAGAGCGAGTTGCGGCCGCAGGCGCTGCGCACGCACCGCCGCGCGAAGAAGGAATCACGGCCGCTCGACGTCGCGCTGGCGGCGGCCGAGCTCCCCTTCGGGCCGGGCACGCTCTCGGCGTTGGTGGTGGAAAATGTGGCCGGGCTGCCGCCGGCGGAGGGCGAGCGCTGGATCGCCGCGCTGATGCCGCTCCTGCGGCCGGGCGGGCGTCTCATCGCCGCCGACGCGACCTCGAGCGATGACGCCGCCGCCCGGGTGGCCGGCGCGTTTCTCGCGGCCGCGCTGCTCGACATCGTCCAGGAGTGGCCACGCGAGGGCGCCGTTCTCACCGTCGGCATCGCCCCGGCGGCCGCGATCACCGCCGCGCGCTTCGATCTTCGCCTCTGATTCGCACTCACCCGATCAGCGTAGCGCAAACGCGCCGCGCGCAAGTCGGCACGTGCGCAAGCCCTGTCGCGCGCAAGTCCTGTCGCGTGCAAGCCCTGTCGATCGAAGCGCGCCTATAATGGCCCCGGATGTCGCGGCGGTGGAGCTTGGCCCTCGGGCTGTCGGTGCTGGTTCACCTGGCGCTGATCGCGCTGGGGCTCGGCCTCGGGGCACGCCGCTGGACCGGTCCGGTCGACATCGAGATCACCGGCATGCGCCTGGACGAGCTGAAAGATCTGCCGCTCGGCGGGCCCGCGGCAGGCCACGGCCCGGGCCGCGCTCCGCGGCGCGTGCATCACCGCGCGCCGGCGGCTCCCGCCGAAGGGACGCTGGCCGCCAAGGCCGATGAGCGCGAGCGGGCGGGACAGCCATCGAAGGCCGACGACCCGGACGCTCCCGCCCCGACCGGCGATCTCGCGGCCTACGGACCGAAGGGGTCGCGCCTGACGGTGCTCCTGCGTCTCGACCGGTTGCGGGGGACCGACTACGTCCCCGCCGTCGATGCGCTGCTGGCGCGGCTGCCCGACAGGCGCGATCTGCTGGAGGGGACGGATCTCGATCTGTTCCAGTCGTTCGACGCGCTGCTGATCGCCACCCCGCACCCGCTCGATCCGAGCGTGACGTTCCTGGCCGCCCGCCATCACCTCGACGACGGCGGGCTGCGCGCCGCCCTCAACCGCGGCGCCAAGGCCACCGATCGGGTGATCGCCTGGCGCAACGAAGGCGGGCGACCAGTCGGCGAGCGCCACCCGCGCCGCGGCCTGCCGCCGGGGACGCCCCCCTCGCGCGACGATCGGATCATCGTCCTGGCGGCGCCCGGCTTGGCGATCGTCACGCCGCCCGCCTACCGCGCGCTGCTGCTGGCGCCGCGCCTTCCGGGGGGCGCGGTCGACGGCGGCGCCGGGCCCGATGGTGGCGCCAGCGCCGACGGTGGCGCGCCCGGCGCGATCGACTGGGCCTCGATGCTCGGGCGGATCGGTGCCGAGGAGGGGCTGATGCCGCCCGACGGTGCTCTCATGGTGAGCGCGGCCGATATCTTCAAGACCACCGGCGGGGCCGGGGGCGTCCCGCCCGTCCTTTACGGGATGGAGGTCCCGGGCGCGCTGAGCGCGGTGATCGGCCTCGACGACGACGGCGCGTTTCTCGATCTCCAGGGTGAATTTTCCACCGAGGGGCCGGCGGGCCACTGGGATGACGCCTGGCCGGCGCTTCGCCAGAAGCTCGCCGTCAACCCCTTCGTGGTGCTGGGCGGTTTCTCGTCGCTGGTGACGCGCGCGACGTTGGCGCGCGACGGGAACACGGTCCGGGTCCACCTCACCGGGACGCACGACGAGACGCTGCGCCTCCTGGCGCTGGCGCTCCACATGCTCGGCGGTTGAGCGGCGCCGTCGTCGCCGCGGTCACGCCGCGCGACGGCTGGCGGTGACGCTCAAGGCGGGCTTGGCGTTCAACGTCTGGAACACCACGCAGTAGCGCTCGGTCAGCTTGAGGAGCGCGTCGATCTTGTCCTGGGGCGCGTCGGTGTCGAGATCGATCATCAAGCGAATCGCGCGGAAGCCGACCGGCGCCGTCCGATCGACGCCCAGGGTTCCCCGAAAGTCGAGATCGCCCTCGGCGCGCACGACCGCGTCGCGCAGCGGAATCTCCAGCGCGGTGGCCACCGCCTTCAGCGTCACGCCCGCGCAGGCCACCAGCGCCTCGAGCAGCATGTCGCCGGAGCAGAGCTCGGCGCCCGTTCCGCCGGTCGCCGGGTGCAGGCCCGCGACCGCCAGCGCTCGCCCCGTCTCCACCTTGCAGGCGATCTTCGCATCGTCGACGCGACCTTGCGCCTTCAGCGTCACCAGCGCGGCCGCCGGCTCCTGTTTGTAGCTCTCCTTGAGGGGCCCCTGGAGGGCGCGCAGGGCGTTGGCATCCATGGCGACGGAGTTTATGTCACTGCCAGGGTCTCTGTCAGGGTCACTGACAAGTCATGGGGAACTGCGTGCCGACGCTGCCGCCGCTCGACGAGGGGATGGTCCCGGTCACCACGTGCCCGACGCTGTCGGTGAGCGTCACCGACATCCCGCCCACGGCGGTGCCGAAGTCCCAGTAGCCGAAGGCCTGGGTGGCGGTGTGCCCGCCGGCGACCGCCTTGGCCACCGGGAAGGTGACGTTCTGGAAGTAGATCTGCTGCGACGATCCGTTGAACACGCCGACGATGTTGCCGGTCACCGGGCAGTCGACCGCCTTCCAGGTGACGCCGCTCGTGGCGTCGCCGGTGGTCGCCCCCTGGCCGAGGCCGAGCGCGGCGGCGGCCGACAGGCTGAGATCGATGTGCGAGGAGGTCGGGCAGGTCGCGCACTCGTCGACGACGGTGGCGGTGATCGTCTTGCCCATCCAGGTGACGTCGACGCACATGCCGCAGTAGGTTCCTTGCCCGAAGCTGCCCACGGGGAAGGCGGCGAAGTACGAGGTGCCGGTGTTGGGGACGCCGTCGGTGATGCCGGTGGGACAGGTGCCGCCGTTGTTGCTCCCCGACTCCGTCCCGCAGTAGCCGCAGTAGGTCTTGAAGCTCCCGCAGCCGCCCCCCTTGGCCGTTCCCTGGCCGAACCAGTAGCAGGTGATCTCGCCGTTCGTCGACGACGGGCCGCCGGTCCAGGTGCAGGGCCCGGTGCTGGTTGCGCCGCAGGTGCCGTTGGCGGTGCTGCAGGTCTGGCCGCTGGCGCAGGGGGCGCAGGTGGCGCCGCCGCCGCCGCAGAGGGTGTTCGACTCGCTGGCGTAGGCGAGGCAGCTGGCGCCGTTGCAGCAGCCGGCGCCGCAGGAGCTGGCGTTGCAGGCGCACTTCCCGGACGAACAGGTGGTGCCGCTGCCGCAGACCGCGCAGGCGACGCCACCGGTGCCGCAGGTCGGGTTGCTCGACGTCTGGCACTTGCCGTTCGTATCGCAGCAACCGTTCGGGCAGGAGCTAGCGTTGCAGACGCACTTGCCGCCGCTGCAGGCCTGGCCGGTGGCGCAGGGGGCGCAGGTGGCGCCGCCGCCGCCGCAGGTCCCCATGCTCTGCCCGCTCTGCATGACGCAGCTGGTGCCGTTGCAGCAGCCGCCGCTGCAGGAGCTGGCGTTGCAGGCGCAGGACCCCGTCGCTCCGCAGGCCTGGCCGGTCGCGCAGGCGACGCAGGCGGCGCCGCCCGTGCCGCAGGTGGTGGTGCCGGACGTCTGGCACTGGCCGTTCTTGTCGCAGCAGCCGCTCGGGCAGGAGGCGGCGTCGCAGACACACTGCCCCTGCGCGCTGCACTCCTGCTGGTTGCCGCAGGGCACGCAGGCGCCGCCGTTGGCGCCGCAGGCTGTCTTCGAGGCGGTCACGCAGGCGCCGTTCGAGCAGCAGCCGCCGCAGCTCGCGCCCCCGCAGCTGCAGGCGCCGCCGCTGCACGCTTGCCCCGAGGCGCAGCTGCCGCAGGCGGCGCCGTTCGAGCCGCAGGCGCCGGTGTTCTGGGCCGAGGTGAGGACGCACTTTCCGGTCGCATCGCAGCAGCCGCCCGAGCAGGAGGTGGGTGTGCAGCCACAGACGCCGGCGGCGCTGCAGCTCTGGCCGGTCGCGCAGGGGGCGCAGCTGGCGCCACCGGTGCCACAGACGGTCACCGACTGGCTGGCGGCGCGGACGCACTTTCCGGTCGCATCACAGCAGCCGGTCGTGCAGGAGGCGGCGTTGCAGACGCAGGTGCCGGTCGCGTCGCAGGTCTGTCCGTCGCCGCAGGGGGTGCAGCTGCCGCCGCTCTTGCCGCAGGCGGTGCTGGTCGGCGTGGCGCACTGGCCGTTGGAATCGCAGCAGCCGGACGCGCACGAGCTGGCGTTGCAGACGCAGGCGCCGCCGCTGCAGGCCTGGCCGTCGGCGCAGGTGACGCACGCGGCGCCGTTGTGCCCGCACGCCGAGCTCGACTCCTCCGTGACGCAGCCGCCACTCGTGTCGCAGCAGCCGCTCGGACATGACGTCGCGTCGCAGGCGCCGGTCATCGAGCCGCCGCTGCCGGTCGAGCCACCGCTGGCGTTGCCGCCCGTTCCCGCGTTCCCGGTGGCCACCGCGCCGCCGGTGCCCGTCACCCCGCCCGTGCCGTTCGCGCCGCCGGCGCTCGTCGTCCCGCCGGTGCCGGTCCCGTTGACGCCGCCCGAGCCGTTGGCGCCGCCGGTCTGGCCGACGCCGCCGGTGCTTCCGACGTTGGGATCCTGGACCGGCTTCACGCAGGAGGCGCTGAAGACCGCGCCCAGACAAAAAGAGAACAGCAAGGAAGGGGAACGCATGGGGGCCATCCTCCATGAGAGCACCTGATCGCTCCAATTCGTCGCCCTTTCGTTGCGCCAACATTTCGCACAGGTAAATAGTTCACCAACTCCCCACGTCCCCGATCTGGTTGATAAAACCGGGCGTACAGTTTTGGTCCAGAGGCGATCACGCATGGACGACGAGGCGGGCATTCGGGACGGCGCGAAGCGGGCCATCGACGGGGAGTGGCGGGTTTTTTACGGGGGCTACTGGATCAAGGCCTATGACGCGCCGGCCGACACCCTGCTCGCCAAGAAGACGCTCATCGAGGCGCTCACGCGGCGGCTGTTCAATCACGTCGAGCATGGGCTCAATGTCCCCGGACGGCGTCTCGCGGAGGCCCGACAGGCCTTCGACACGGAGACCGATCTGGCCAAGCAGCGGGTCAAGGGGGCGATGCTGGCCGGCGCGCTCTTCAACCGCGCGGGCGATCTGCTGACCAAGGCCGTCGAGCTGCAGGCGCTGGGGATCGTGATCGATCCGGACAACGTGCTGATGCGCCAGTGCGGCGACCACCTGCAAGAGGCGCTGGCGCTGGGGCGCCTGGTGCTTCATCGCAGCGGCGACGAGGGGATCGACGAGCTGTGGGGCGAGCCACTCAAGGCGTTCGCCTTCCCGATCGAGGACTTTTACAAGAGCCGCTACATCAAGATCTCCGCCACCATGCGGGACATCGACCGGATCGCCGACGCGCTGGCGGAGACGTTCGGCGCCACCCGCGCCTTCGCCGGGATCGTGCCGGCCATCGGAGAGTTCGCGCGGGCGGCGAAGGTGAAGTGCGAGACGCTCCACACCGATCCGACGATCTTCGAGGCCTGGTCGATGTTCGTGACGGCGGGTGAGCGGCTGCTGGCGTTTCAACCGACAGGGTCGCAGCGTTCGCCGGTCGACGAGCGGCTCCGGATCTCGCAGGGGCTGCAGCTGCTGGCGGCGGCCAAGGCGCTGGTCACCCACGTGACGCGCGCCCGGGTGCCGATGCCCAAGAGCACGCGCGAGTTCCTGGAGCGGCTGGCGCTCTATGCGGCGGCCTGGGCGCCACGGCCCGGCCGCAGCGGTGACGAACCGCTGGCGAACCTGGTGGTGGGCGGCGAGGCGGCTACTGCGGACGCGCCCGCGGGGCTGGCGGTGACGGCGCGCGGGGCGTGACCCGCAGCGGTTTGTGCGCGGCGGTGGCCGCGTCGGTCTGACCGTCGGCCAAGACCTCGTCCATCGTCGTGCGCAGCTTGCCGCCGGTGTCGTCGGCTTTGACGCCGGCGGGGCGCTCCCAGGGGACGTCGACCAGCGGCTGCCCGGCGGTCACCTCGGTGAGGTAGCGCGCGAACATCGGGACCGTCAGCATGAACGCCGCGTCCTTCTGGCCGAGCGGGCGCTCCCGCAGATCGTCGCCGATCCAGGTCGAGGTCATCCAGCGCGAGGTGTAGCCGATGAACCAGGTGTCCATCGTCGCGCTCGACGTCCCGGTCTTGCCGGCGGCCGGCAGGTTGGCGGTCCGGATCGCCGGCGCGTGGCCGCGGGTGACCACGTGGCGGAGCAGCGTCGAGGTGAGCCAGGCGGTGCGGGGCGGGATGACCGGCTTCGCGGGCGGCGTGGCGGCCAGGACCATCAGGCGATCGAGCCGCTCCGACGGGGTGCCGAAGGGGTCTCCGATCGAGGTGTGGTCCTCGACGACCGCGCCGATCCGGTTGCGGACGCGGCGGACGTAGACCGGATCGACGATCTGCCCCTGCCTCGCGAACGCCGAGAAGGCGCGGGTCAGCTCGTCGATGCGCGTGCACGACGCGCCCAGCGCCAGCGCCTGGTCGGGGATGATCGGCGTGGTGATGCCGAGGCGGCGCGCCCAGGCCTCGACGTCCTTGCCCCCCATCAGCTTGAACAGCTGCACCGAGGGGACGTTCTTCGACCAGATGAGCGCGTACTCCAGCGTCACCTGGTAGTCGACGGTGTTGTTGAGGTTGGTCGGCGTCCAGACCTCGCCGGTCACCGGATCGACCTCGGCGCGCGGGACGTCGTTCAGCAGCGACGAAAATCCGTAGCCGCGATCGAGCGCCAGCGAGTAGTACATCGGCTTGTAGACCGAGCCGGGCTGGCGGCAGGCCTGCGAGACGCGGTTGAACTCCGAGCGGTCGTAGTCGTCGCCGCCCACCATCGCCAGCACGTAGCCGGAGCTGTGGTCGTAGCTGAAGACGGTCCCCTGCACGCGCGGCGTCTGCTCCAGCGTCAGCTCGACCGCGTGCGGGCGCTTGGGGGCCTTGCCGGGGGCGGTCTCGTCGTAGGCGGGCAGCCACTGGACCTCGCTCTTGCTGTCGTAGGTCCAGTCGGAGAACCGCGCACGCTTCGACTGGTGCGCGTTTTTCACCCAGATGACGTCGCCGGTGCGCAGGACGCCGACCGTCGAATCGAGCTTCCTGTCGTTGACCGTGTTGTTGGCGCTCCAGGGGACGGCCCAGAGCATGTTGTCGGACGGCAGGAGGTAGACGCCGCCGCCGACCCGCACGCGGTAGCTGCCGTCGGCGGTCGCCCCCTCGACGAGGCCGAGATAGAGGTGCCCCTCTGCCGGCGGCTCGCTGCCGTAGTGAGCGGCGACCCGGCGGCGAAATTCGTCGGCGGCCGCGCCGGTGAGGCGCACCACCGGCCCGCGCCATCCTTGCCGCTTGTCCAGCTTGCGCAGCGCGAAGTCGACGTTCTGCTGCCCGGCGATGTCGATCCAGGGCAGCACGGAGGTCTCGATGTCGAGGCCCCCTTCGTAGAGCTTCTTCTCGCCGTAGCGGCGGATGATGTCGCGGCGGACCTGCTCGGCGAAGTAGGGGGTGACGGTGTGGAAGAAGTCGGGGCGCTGGCGGATGATCACCGGGCGCGCGCGCCAGCGGTTGGCCTCGTCGTCGGTGAGGTAGCCGGAGGCGACCATCGCGGCCAGCACCTGATCGCGTCGGGTGCGCGCGGCGTCGAGGCTGGCGAGCGGCGAGAAGCGCGACGGCGCGCGGACCAGGCCGGCCAGAAGCGCCATCTCTCCGAGGTCGAGATCTTCGATCGGCTTGTCGAAGTAGATGCGCGCCGCCGCCGCCACGCCATAAGCGCCGTGGCCCAGGAAGACCTGGTTGAGGTAGAGGGTCAGGATCTCGCGCTTCGAATACCGGCGCTCGAGGCGGCGGGCCAGGATCGCCTCGCGAATCTTCCGCTGGATCGTCCGCTCTGATGACAGGAACGACTTCGCCACCTGCTGCGTGATGGTGGAGCCGCCTTGCGCGACCTCACCGGCCCGCAGGTTGGCGCCCAGCGCCCGGGCGATCCCGCGGTAATCGATCCCCTGGTGCTCGTAGAAGCGGCGGTCCTCGGCGGCCAGGAAGGCATGGACCAGCTGCGGGGGGAATTTCTCGAAGGGGAGGATCTCGCGGCGCTCGTTGGCCAGCTCGGCCAGCGGTGTGCCGTCCCAGCCGCGCATCACGGTCGTGGTGGCGGCGACCTCGTGGTAGGTGGCCAGGTCGGGGAGCGGCGGCAGCGAGCCCGCGAAGTGGAAGTAGACCCCGATGCCCCCCAGGAGGGCGATCCCCACCAGGCAGCAGAGGCCGAAGGCGTAGAACCGGAGCAGCCAGTAGAAGAATCCACCGTCGGAGGGGTTGGTGATCTCGATGGTGAGCGCCGCGGGCTCGCCCGGCGGTGGCGGCGGGGGCGGATCGGGCGGTGGCGCGGGCGGCAGTGTTGGCGGCGCCGGTGGTGGCGCGGATGGGGGAAGCCTTGGCGGCCGTCGGGCGTCGGGCGGCAGAGGCGGCGGCAACGCCATGGCCGGTAAAATTAGCATGGCTGGCGGAGAAGCCGTGTGGTCCCATGAAGCCGTGGACCTGTTCGATCGGCGTGGCGCCACCTCGCGCGGCGGAGCTGCCCGGGCCGGCGAGGACCAGACGCTGCTCGGCACGGTCGAGCGGGTCGTCTTTTCGGGCGGCGACGGGGCGTTCACGGTCGCCCGGCTCAAGCTGGAGCGGGACGGCGAGGTGATCACCGTCGTCGGCAGCCTGGTCGGCGTCCCGGCCGGCGCCTCGCTGCGGCTGGTCGGCCGCTTCGAGACCACCGCGCGCTTCGGCGCGCAGTTCCGCATCGAGCACTACACGGAGGTCGCGCCGGCCACGCTGGAAGGCCTCCGCCGCTACCTCGGGTCGGGGCTCATCAAGGGGATCGGCCCCGAGCTGGCCTCGCGGATCGTCGACCGCTTCGGGATCGAGACGCTGGAGATCCTCGATCGCGACCCGACCCGCATCGGCGAGGTCGCCGGCATCGGCCAGTCACGGGCGCGCGCGGTGCGCGACGCCTGGGCGGCGCAGCGGCAGGTGCGCGAGGTGATGGTCTTCCTGCAGGGGTACGGCGTCTCGCCCGCCTTCGCGGCGCGCATCTACAAACGCTACGGCGCGGCGTCGATCGCGCGGGTGCGCGAGAACCCCTACCGGCTGGCCTTCGACGTGTGGGGGATCGGGTTTCTCTCGGCCGACAAGCTGGCGGCGGCGCTCGGCGTGGCGCCCGACGCCCCGGCCCGCCTGGAGGCCGGCGTTCGTCACGTGCTCGACGACGAGTCGGGCAACGGGCACGTCTTCGTGCCCCGCGCGCGCCTCTGCCAGAAAGCCGCCGCGCTGCTCGATCAGCCCGAAGACGACGTGACGGCGGCCATCGATCGGCTGGCCCGCGTCGGTGAGGTCGCCATCGACGCCACCGTGGTGGAGGACCCGAAGGATCCGGCCATCTACGAGACGCTGCTCTACCGCGCGGAGACGGCGCTCGCGGCGGGGCTCGCCCGGCTGCTCGATGCGCCGGCGCCCGCGCTGGCCGTCGAGGCCGACAAGGCGATCGCCTGGTACGAGCGCGAGGCGGGGATTGCGCTGGCGCGGCAGCAGGCCGAGGCGGTCAAGCTGGCGCTCGCGGCCAAGGTCGCCGTGGTCACCGGCGGACCGGGCGTCGGCAAGACCACCATCGTGCGCGGGATCGTTTCGATCCTGAAGCGCAAGGGGCTGACGGTCGCGCTGGCGGCGCCGACCGGGCGCGCGGCCAAGCGGCTCGCCGACGCCACCGGGGCGCCGGCCTCGACGCTGCACCGGCTGCTCGAGTGGCGGCCGGCCAGCGCCACCTTCGGCCGCTGCCCCTCGAATCCGCTCGAAGCCGACGTCTTGATCGTCGACGAGGCGTCGATGCTCGATGTCCGTCTGGGCGCCGATCTGGTGGCGGCGCTGGCGTCGTCGGCGCGCCTGGTGCTCGTCGGCGACGTCGATCAGCTCCCCTCGGTCGGCCCGGGCTCGGTGCTGGGGGACGTGATCGCCAGCGGCGTGGTGCCGACGGTGCGCCTCACCGAGATCTTTCGCCAGGCGGCCGAGAGCCTCATCGTGGTCAACGCCCACCGGATTCAAGAAGGCGCCGAGCCCGAGCTCGGCGCGGCGGCCGCCGACCGCGAGTCCGATCGGCGCGACTTCTTTTTCCTGGAAGAAGAAGATCCCGCCGCGGCGGCGACGCTGATCCGCGATCTGGTGGCGGTGCGGCTGCCGCGCCGCTACGGATTTTCGCCGCAGGAGATCCAGGTGCTGTCGCCGATGCACCGCGGGGAGCTGGGGGCGGGCAACCTCAATCGCCTCCTGCAGGAGACGCTGACCGCGGGCGCGCCTGGCATCGAACGCGGCCAGCGGACGTTGCGCGTCGGCGACAAGGTGATGCAGGTGAAGAACGACTACGACAAGGAGGTCTGGAACGGCGACAGCGGCTGTGTCGAGGGGGTGGGGGCCGAGACGCTGGCGGTCCGCTTCGATGACCGCCTGGTCGAATACAGCCTCGACGAGCTGGACACGCTGGTGCTGGCCTACGCCGCCACCGTCCACAAGTCACAAGGGTCCGAGTATCCGGCGGTGGTGATCCCCGTGCACACGCAGCACTACGTGATGTTGCAGCGGAACCTGCTCTACACGGCCGTCACGCGCGGCAAGCGCCTGGTGGTGCTGGTCGGCACGCGCAAGGCGCTGGCGCTGGCCGTGCGCAACGCCGACGTCGCCGCGCGCGCGTCGGGGCTGGCGGCGCGCCTCAGAGCCAGCCGCCGATGACGAAGTCGAGGCCGTACTGCGTGTCCGGGCCCCCCTTGACGAGGTAGCTGAGGAACGGGCCGACGCCCAGGAAGAAGTGGGGCGCGACGTGATAGAGAAACGGCGCGAAGACCTCCAGCGCCGCCGTGCTGTTCGACCCGGTGTTGTGGCTGTACGAACCGTCAATCCCGAGGGTCGGCCAAAAGCTGACGTGCTGGTTGAGGCCCTGATTGAACCCCGCGCGCGCGCCGAGGTTGACGGTCGTCGTGGCCGGGCTCCCCGACGTATACCCGAATCCGACGACGCCGCCGACGGAGATTCCGTTGCCGATGAAGTAGTCGAGCCCCGGTTGGATGAGGACCGTCTCGCCCCCGCTCGCCTGCTTGGCGAAGAAGAGAGAGGGGGTCGCGCTGCCGGCGTTGTAGCTCTGCACCGAGATGACCCAGGCGCCCGCCATGCCGAAGCTGGCGGCGGGCGACGCCCACCCGGAGCCGCCGCTCGGCGCGCTCGTGGCGGCGGTCGGCGGCGCGAGCTCTTGCGCCCAGGCGGAACGGGGGACGACCGCGACGGTCAGGGCCAGGGCGACGCAGACGGCGGCGCGGGTCAGAAAGCGGACGGACGAGGTCGAGGGCATGTCTCCTCCAGGGTTCCAGGATGGGGGGCGAGCCCTACCTTCTCACAAGACGCGTAAGTTCGCCCCGGCTCGGGCGGCACGCTGTTTCACCAGATCGGGACCCTAGAGGTCAGAGGCAGACCATGACGCCGATCGCGGTGCACGCCGTTCCCGTGCAAAAGCCGCCCT
>Ga0210388_10003039_pt1 | contig 13138 bp, 9 predicted proteins | sample IncBWC19OmetaG_FD_155485 | JGI IMG/M metagenome (GOLD analysis project Ga0210388, IMG submission 155485) | Forest soil microbial communities from Barre Woods Harvard Forest LTER site, Petersham, Massachusetts, United States - Inc-BW-C-19-O ... | reverse complement strand
TGTTTTGATCGATGAACTTCGCGATATGTACAGCGCGGAGAACCAACTGGTAAAGGCCCTGCCGAAGCTCGCGAAGGGTGCCATCAACCCCAAACTGAAGCAGCTATTTTCCGCGCATCTCGAAGAGACGAAGGGTCAGGTAGAACGGCTCAAGAAGGTCTTTCTCGAACTCGGCGAGAAGCCCACGGGACAGCATTGCAACGGAATGGAAGGCGTCATTGAAGAAGGCAAAGACGCCCTGGAGAAGGACGAAGAAGGCGCGTCGTTCGATTGCGGTCTGATCGGAGCGGCATTGCGAACCGAACACTATGAGATCGCCGGATATGAGGCGTGCATCTCGATGGCTACGACGCTGGCATTGCCCAAGGTCGTCCGGCTCCTGAATTCGAACCTGAAAGAGGAGCTGAACGCCGCGAAAAAGATCACGGCTGCCGGCGCTCCGATCATGAAGCAGAGCGCTCTTGAGCCGGAGGAGCCGAAGAAGCCAAAGACAGGCAAAGAGAAGTATTCGGCGAAGAAGAGCAAAGAGGACGAGGCGAAGGCTGCTCCTGACCTCAATCAATCCGGCAGCGCAGCCTGATGCGATTTATCCTGAACCCCGCTTCGGCGGGGTCTCTGCTTTGGAGGTAGAAATGAAGGACATTCCGGTTGAGGTGACCGCTCGCACAACGAACGATTGGTTTGGCAGGTTCGCCGCTTCGTCATCTGGATGGCTCGGCTCGAAGTGGGCCTTCGCGGGCGCAGGGTTAGTCATCGTCACCTGGGCAATCACTGGCCCTTTGTTTCGCTTCTCCGATACCTGGCAGCTTGTGATCAATACGGGAACAACGATTGTCACATTCCTGATGGTGTTCCTCATTCAAAACACACAGAATCGGGATGCTCGCGCCATCAATCTCAAGCTGAATGAACTGATTCGAGCTGTGGACAAAGCACGCGATCAAATGATCGACATCGAGAATCTCAGCGATCTTGAGCTTGATGAACTTCAGGTACGCTACGAAAAGATACGAGTCGCCTGCAACGATCGAATGAAGAAGAGTGCCGTGAGAAGCGAGAATTAGCGAAACCTGACCAGGGGCTGGCACAATGCAATCACTTGCCCCTGCCGGAAACGCCAGGTTTCTGGAACGCCAGGATTGGATCATAATGATCGGTAGAAGTTGAACTGAGCCCGACCATGAAAAGCAATATCGGTCTTATCCCAATTCTTCTAGCTGGGCTGATGGCTGCCCTACCCGCTCAGAGCCAATTGAATTCTGATCAGAACACGACGCCGGGTCGGAAGTCTGCACCCGCCAGGGAAAAGGGACGCAGCGCGGGTGGCGATATTGGAAGTGGGAGCGGCGACATTGGCCAAGGCGCCGCCAGGGGAGCAGGCAACTTAGCTGCAGGCGCTGGCAAGGGCGCTGCGGATCTGGTGACCCTGCATCCGATTAACGCGGCGATGGCGGTTGGGAAAGGCGGTGCCGCCGCCGGCAAGAACATCGGCGTCGGCACCGTAAAAGGGACCGGGAAGATTGCTAAGGGCATCGGCAAGGGAATTAAGCACATCTTCTAAGCTGCTCCGATCCCCCTCATGCACTCAGGCCCTGGAGGACTCGCCTCAGCATAGTCTCGCTAGTTCCCGGCGTAGGTGACGTGCCAGACAGAGCGGGAGCCATCGTCGGTAACGAACAAGCTGCCGTCTTTGGCGATGGTGACACCTACGGGGCGCCCCCAGACCTCGCCGTCTTTGGTGACGAAGCCGGTGAGGAAGTCTTCGTAGCTGCCTTCGGCGTGACCATTGTGCATGGGGATGCGGATGACTTCGTAGCCGGCCCGGTTGGCTCGGTTCCAGGATCCGTGTTCTGCAGCAAAGGCGTCGCCGTCATATTGCTCCGGGAACTGTTCTTTCTGGTCGGGATAAAAGATCATCTCGAGCGAGGCCATGTGGGGTTGGACGAGGACATCGGGAGTAAGAACCTTGGAGGCGAGATCGACGCGATTGCAGGTCTTGGCCTCATCCGCGGTGAGCGCGGCCGCTTGCGGATTGGGCCCGGTGCCATTGGCGCAGGGCTCCGGGAGGCGCGGGTCCTGATGGTCGCCCATGTAGTACCATGGCCAGCCGTAAAAGCCGCCTTCCTTGATCGAGGTGACGTAGTCGGGAACCAGGTGATTGCCGAGATTGTCGCGTTCGTTGGTAGAGCACCAAAGCTGACCTGTAGTGGGATTGATGGCCTCCCCGACGCAGTTGCGAATACCGGACGCATAGACTTTGATGAACTTTCCTTTGGGGGTGTATTCAAGTACATCAGCCCGATGGAATTCTTTTGGATGCGTGTCAGGATCATCGATATTTGACCCTGAGCCCACGGAAACCAACATAGATTTGCCATCTTTGGTGAAGACAACATCGCGGGTCCAATGACCTCCACCCATGAGCTGGGCATATCCGGGAATATCGGGAACGATCGTTTCAGGCGCGCCTGTCGCGTGCAGATCCCCTGTGTGATAAGGGATTCGCTGGATGGTAGTGGCATTGCCCACGTAGACATACCTGGGGTTCTTGGCGGGATAGAACGCAATGCCGAAAGGGTGATCGAGGCCGGCAGCGAACTTTTCAATCTGCGCGGCTTTGCCGTCGGGGCCTATGCCGCGAAGGATGAAGATGGTGCCGGCGCCGGAGTCAGCGAGGAAGAGATCGCCGTTGGGAGCCGTCCTGAGCAGGCGGGGCATCGTAAATGTGCCCCCGCTCAACTGCATGTGCTCCTTGTTGTCAGCACGTTGCATGGGAGCGGCATCGCCTCCGGCGTAAAGCGTCACCTTGAAGCCTGCAGGAGCAATCGGCCAGGCATCCGTTGGGCGGGGAATCAAATGCGGCGTATTGTTGACCGCCTCCTGGGGCTTGGGCTCCGGCAGATCGGCGACTGTAATCTTGCGACGGACGCCAGGCTGCTGCTGATCCCAGTCGGCGAAGGCGGCCTGACCGGTGATCGTCTGCTGCGCATGGAGCGCATGAGGAATAAAGGCGGTAAAGGCGAGAGCGGCGAATGCGTGGAACTTTGCGAGGTTTGAACGCCTCATAATTCTCATCTCCGGATTCGTAATTTGGCGAGAGTCGATCATGGCGCGGCTTAGCAACCGCGAGCCCAGGCTTTAGGAGTAGCCTCAACCACGCAGACTAGCGGGCGGATGGCTTACAGCAGATAACTGGTCATAAGCGGCCTGAGGTAGTTCAAGACCCGCAGCAGCGATATTCTCCTCAAGGTGCTTGATCGAAGACGTTCCCGGAATAGGCAGGATCACTTCGGAACGTTTGAGCAGCCACGCCAACGCGACCTGCAAAGGAGTTGCATCAAGATCGCTTGCGACTCGCTTGATCGCGTCATGTGCGTCCTTCGCTTGACCGAGGGGAGCCCACGGAAGAAATGCGATCTTGTTCTGCTCGCAATAATCGACGATGAAGTCCGATTCCCGATCAGCAAAGCTGTAGCGGTTCTGCACAGAGACAATCGGCACGATCTTACGTGCTCTCTCCACGTGTTCGCGAGTCACATTCGAGAGCGCGACATGGCGAATCTTACCCTGCTCGCGCAGACTCGCCAGTGCTTCTACCGATGCCTCAAAGGACACAGCATTATCGGGAGCGTGCAGTTGATAGACATCGATACGGTCCAGACGCAAACGCTTCAGACTTCCCTCGAGTGCTTCGTTAAGATGTTTCGGACTGGCGTTATGCGTCCATTGGCCCGGACCCGGGCGCTCCCACCCGCCCTTCGTTGCGATCACCAGCCCGGATGGATATGGATAGAGCGCTTCTGCGATCAACTCTTCTGAGGTCCCAGGGCCATAGGAGTCGGCCGTATCGATGAGATTAACGCCGAGTTCAATCGCCTGTCGCAGGGTCGCAAGCGCAGCGTCTTTGTCTGCAGGAGGTCCCCAAACGCCTGCCCCTGTGATGCGCATCGCACCATAGCCCATCCTATTGACCGTAAGATCGCCGCCTATGGTGAGCTTGCCGGCTGCTGCGGCTGAAAGTGTCTGTTCCTCATTCATAAATCTGCTCCTTTTCGTGTTGCGAATTTGGTGTGTGGGTACCGGCGCATTTTGCTCAATCAAAACGTTTCGATGCTCAGATCAGCGGGGTGCACAACGCTGATCGTCGAATTTGATGACGGTTGAGATCCCGTTCGAAGAGCCACGGGTCAGCTACGGGATGGATGAGCGAATCATTGGGTTTGTTTCCCGTGTGAGCTCCAGATCGTTCGCGATTGTTTCGTGTATAAACTGTACTGTACGTTACAGTACATTATGATGCACTTGGAGACAACTTCGACGCATTACCGATTCGAGGCATCTGACCCAAAAGGTCGCATAAAATGCTGTTAATACAGGAAGATTCAAGCGATGAATCGTACTGAATTATTTTTTGGTTGTTGAGGATGGGAAGTGGAATGCCTGACAAGCGGTCGCGAGGAGAGGTCCGAAACGGCAAGCTTCAAAAAGTTGCAGCTGATCTGTTTCTGAAGCGCGGCTATGAAGGGGTCACTATCGACAAGATCGTCGAGGTGGCTGGCGGCTCGAAGAGCACGGTGTACAGCGAATTCGGCGGGAAGTGTGGGCTGTTCATCAGCAGCATCGAGAACCTGTGCCGTGAATCGAATGAACCCCTCACGAAGATCGATTACACCGGATTGAACCTTGAGCGGAGTCTCAAGAAGCTCTCTTTTCACATCCTGAAGCTCATCACCGCAAAACGGTCCGTGGAGCTTCATCGTCTCGCCATCGGCGAGGCCGTGAACTGCCCCGAGGTAGGAGAGGCATGGTACACGCACGGCCCCGCAAGGACAGCCTCGATCATACGATCCGTATTGGAAACTCATCGAGACGAGCTGCGAAAGACGACGATTCCGATTGACCGGATCGCGGTAATCCTTCACGACTCGTTGACGGGAGACGTCCTCTACCGTCTGTTGGCAGGAGTCGGCAAGCATGAAAATGATGCCGAGCTCGAGCGATTGGCTTGCACAGCCGTCGATGTCATTCTCGGAAACGTTCTTTAGGCTCCGAGGCGATGTACGAAAAATTTAGAAGGTGATCTACTTCAACGCGCGTCAGCTTTGCGTGGTAGCTTCAGCGCTCGCCGATCGCAACGCCGCAAGCGCGGAGTTCGGTTCGGCCGCAAAGTTGTTGCGATGGTCGGCAAGATAGCGATGTACGTCCGAGATGACTACGGAACCTTCGCCGACCGCAGAGGCCACGCGCTTCACGGATTTGGAGCGCACATCGCCGACGGCAAACATGCCCGGTACGCTGGTGGCGTAAGGAGTGCTCTCAAAGCCGTCCGTGCCGCCGGTAACGATGAATCCCTTCTTGTCCAGCCGCACCGTGCCGAAGAGCCACCCTGAGTTTGGCTCGGCGCCGATCATCACGAAGACGCTCCCAATCGGCTTTACGATCGACTCACCGGTTTTGCGATTGATCCAGGTGACGCTTTCGAGAGAAGACCCGCCCTCGAGATTCACAATTTCGGAATGGGTATAAAGAGTGATGTGGGACGAGCTTTCGATACGTGAGATAAGATACTGCGACATCGTGCTCGCCAGCGATTTACCGCGTACGATGTGATGCACATGCTTCGCGACGCCCGATAGAAATATAGCGGCCTGTCCCGCCGAATTACCGCCTCCCACTACGATGACGTCCTTTTCGCGGCAAAACGCCAACTCCATCGCGGTCGCTGCGTAATAGATTCCGCGGTTTTCAAACTGACCGTAGTTCTCCACCGAAAGCTTGCGATACTGCGCGCCGGAAGCCACAACAACGGACCTTGAACGGACGGGGATGCCGCCCGCAAGTGTGAGTTTGTGGATGCCATCGACCTGTTCGGCCGTGATGGTCTCTCTGGAGATCGCGAAGCGCACACCGAACTTTAATGCCTGCAACTGGGCGCGGCTCGCGAGGCGCTGGCCGGAGATCCCTGTTGGGAAGCCAAGATAGTTTTCAATCTTGGAGCTGGTGCCTGCCTGTCCGCCAGGAGCGGTGCTCTCGATCACAATCGTGCAGAGTCCCTCCGAGGCCGCATAGACAGCGGCTGCGAGACCCGAAGGGCCAGCGCCAACGACGGTCACGTCGTAGATCATCTCAGGATCGGGAAGTTCGGTAATGCCTAGCTCGTCGGCAAGTTGCGTGATGGTGGGCCGATGCAAGGTGCGGCCATCGGAGAGGGTCACCGCTGGTAGCGTGGATTCATGATCGAACATGTCATCGTCGGGCAGGGAGACTTGCTCAGCGGGCACGTCGACGATCCTGTGTGGATAGTTGTTGCGGATAAGGAAGCGCTGAAGTTCTGTGGTCTCAGCATCATTGGCGTGCCCCATCAGCACAATGCCACCGGTCTCTTCGCTGAGGATGCCAATACGGCGCCAGATAGTCGCTGAAGTGATGAGATTTGCGATATCGCCCTCCGCGCGCATGAGTTTCTGCAACTCATTACGCGGTATGCGGAGAAGGCGGCTCTCTTTGACCGTTCGCGCTTCTACAAGCGATCCCTGTGAGGTGAGAAGGTTTAACTCTCCGGAGAAGTCAAACCTCTGGTGATGGGCGATGATCTTGGACTCGCCATGCGCCGTGGACAGAAAGACATCGATCTCTCCGTCCAGCACTATGAACATATCGACCTGCCGCTCACCGCGGGTAAACAGCGGGACGTTTGCCGGAAGGGTCTCCTCTCGACCGTAGGAACGCAGGCGCTCGACCATCTCCTCCGTAAGCTTGGGGAATGCGAGGTCCGGACGAGGGTCCGGAGTGTTCCATGCATTGGTCTTGCTCTCTCCGCTGTCGGTCATGGCCGTTGGGACCTCCTCGTTGAATGCGTAACCCTATTCTAGAGTCGGACCGTGATCGCAAAACGCACAAATGAGTCCTCGGTTCACTGTCACAATTTGGAAGCTCACGCTATGAACTACACCACGACTAGCTGACTTCTTTCACCGTGATTTCATATTTAAAATTGTCCGGATCGAATGGATCGACCCGTCCTTCTGAGGTTTCGGCCTGTGGATACATAAAGTACACCAACGGTTTGCTCGCCGATCCTGGCAGGTCCACGTCATGAGCGTAGTTGTAAGCCATCCAATTCATCTCCCATGAACCGAACAAATGATCGCGGGCCCGCGACACGATTTCATCGCTCAGTGGACGATTCCCGGGAGGTTCTTCCAGAGCTACTTTGCGGACATCGGCTGGGTCCACAGGCACCCATCCATGCTCGCGCAGGTAGACTTCCGCGCGACAGTGCTGTCCCTTCGTTGCGATATCGGTGGCCAGTCCAAGGCTCTTGTAGCCCAGTTCAGATTTCGCGAGCCGCAATCCATAGACATGCCGCGCCGGCAAGCCCACGGAGCGGGCCAGGCCGACATACAGAGCGTTCAAGTCGGCACACTTGCCGCCCATATCACCTGACTCCAGCATGAATCGAATGTCGCCACGACCACAGCCACGGATCTTCGGATCACGGAACGTATTTTCCACCACCCACTCGTAGATCGCCCTCGCCTTCTCGGTGTCGGTGGTCGAGCCAGCGGTCGCCTTCAGTGCAGTCTGTTTCACAATGCCGTCTGTCGGCACATATCGGCTGGGCTGAAGGAAGTAGTCGAGTTCAGTCTGTGAAGCGGGTGGCGCTGTTCCGTGAGAGGACAGATCGACGGTGTAGTTTTTCAACGCGACACGACTGGTCTGGACCAGCGCCGGCTTCGCATTTGCAGGATACGTCGCCGTTACGATCCCGAGAGCGCTTTGCTTATCCTTGCTCAGCGTGGCCGTTCCGCCCTCTGCCGCGAACTGCGTCGAAATTGTGTTTTGATAAGGCGTGTTGCGAATCAGCGGCGCCGGTAGCCAGATGTGACTGATCCCATCAGGCTTCAACAACTCAACCTTGGTGACGACCTCGAACGTTCGCCATCCGCTCGCCGATGGAGTATCCGCCAGAACAGGTACCGCCCTGGAGAGAGCCCAACCAGCACAGATTGAACCATTCGCTCGTAAGAAATCTCGCCGATTCATATAGCTTTACGTGCCGAATAACAATAGCGCATGATTTGATCCTTATCGGATTGACAACAGCTTATGGCATTGACCGGTGATTGACGAGATTGTCGTCGAGCCAGGAGGCGGTGGGGCCGGGTCCGCCTCCTTGCTCGCTGATCGGCTTAGAAACGGAATTTCGCGGCAACCTGGAAAGCGCGTGGTCCGCCGGAGCCGAAGACTCCTCCAGCCGTGGAGACGGGCTTGCCAAAGCTGGATGAGATTGTGGGATTGTTGTTGTCCGGCGAGAGCGTGTTGGCGAACCCCGAGTAGTTCAGGTTGCTTACGCCGAGGATATTCGTGACGTTAAAGATGTTGAAGGCCTCGCCGATCAGGTTCACGCTGAAATGTTCAGCAAAGGTGAAGGTGCGGTCGAGACGGAAGTCGAGTGAATTGAAGCTGTCGTTAAAGCGCGCGTGGCTGTCGACCTGCGGCAGGATGACATAGCTGCTGGTCGAGGCTTCATAGACGCCGCCCGCCGCATTTGTGCGTGCGATGAACGCATTCAATTGTGTGGCCGTACGGAACTCGCGGCCACCGGCGTTGCGCTGGATCGTCGGCACGCGCTCACTCCCGTCAGGCAGAAGGATATCCATCGGAACGCCAGACGCGATGGTCCAGATCGGCGCAAAGCGAAGTCCGAGAGGGAGGTTGCCGATGCCGGAGAGAATCAGCCGATGGCGTTGATCATTCGGTGGAGGTCCATATTCCAACTGCAGGTTATTGGGATCGATCGGGGAGTATTCGAATGGAATCTGGTCGTCATTGGCGTAGTTGAATGCTTTCGCCAGCGTGTAGGCAGCGTCGAGCTCGCCATATTTGCTGAAGCGCTGGCGCACCGTCACCCAGAGCGCGTCGTATTTCGTGTTCACTGCAGATTCGAGATCGGTGACCTCATCCGGACCGCCGGTGACCGGATTAAAAGGGATCGCTCCCACAGGACGTCCGATGATGAAGCGTGTTCCGAGATTGTGGACTCCATCCACCTTTACGACGAGCCCCTTGCCAATCTGCTTTTCAACGCCCACGTCGAACTGCTGCACCATGGGGTTTCTCATCCGATTGTTGATGATGTCGATGCCCGTCGATCCCGCGCCGGCAAAGAGAAACCCGCTGAAAGGGCTGGACAGAAGCTCTGGTGCGCCCGGCACGAAGGTTCCATTTGGATTGAGATAAACGGGGACGCCATTCTGGTTCGTCACCGCATTTCCGGCAGTTACGTTCAACGCGAGCGCGCGTCCGTCAAAGCCTTTCTCCAGCGACATGATCTCAAGCGTAATGCGGTCGTAGTAGATGCCGTATCCGCCGTGAATGCTCAGGTCGGAATTCAACGAATAGTTGAAGCCGACGCGGGGGCTCCAGTTGTCGTAATCCCGGTGCCGCGTTCCTTGATAGAAGGACTGCACGAGCGGATTGCGATTGTTATACCAGCTGAGATTATTGAGGTTGGTGTCCATCTCCCAACGGAGACCGAGATTGAAGGTGAGATTCGGTCGAGCCTTCCAGTCATCCTGGGCAAAGCCGGCAAGATGATAATTATCGTTATTCGGAAGCAGGAGGGGCTTCGTAGGGGTCGAGCTGCGCAGGGCCACGGCAAACAGAATGTCGTTGTCATCGACTTTGCCGTCGCCGTTACGATCGAAGTCCGGAAAGTCTTCGACGGTCTGGATATTTCCCTGCTGGAAGACGCCCAGATTGAAGTCGGCATCGATGGCCTGCACCTCGCCGCCGAAGCTGAGCGTGTGGTTCTTGCGCGACCACGTCACAACGTCGTCCCCCTGGAGACGGAACTGCCGGGTTTGCTGCGGCACACGATAGGTCGCTCCATCGTCCAGGTCGGGATACGTGATCTGCGGTGTATTCGAGATGGGCGACGTAACGTTGACGAAATTATTGTCCGCGAAGCTGAGCCGGTTCACGACGGATGGAGTGAAGATGTGAGTCCAGTCAGCCATGAGGCCCTGCAGATGGTTTGTCGCCGTCTGGCGGTAGGCAGCGGTGCCGAGCGCGCGGTCCAGCTCGCTCTGGCTGAGATCGTCCTCTAGCTCGAGAGACTCACGAAAGCCGATGCGGTCGTTTTCCGTTACCTGGAAGTCCAGCCGCCCCGTGGTGAGAAAGTCATGCAGCGGTGCTGTGGCGAAGTCGCGATGAATCACCTGATGCGTCGTGTCGCGCACGCCCACCAGGTCTGCACCGAGCTGCTGGCGATCTTCCATGCCGACGAACCACCATGCCTTGTCCTGCTTGATCGGACCACCGGCGTCTCCGGCATACTGCTGACGATGAAAGGGCGGAGTCGATCCGATGCTGGGATCATAGGTTGCCGGCAGGCCCTGCAAAACCTTATCGCGCTCGTACATGGCGACGCCACCGTGAAGGCTGTTGGTGCCTTGCTTGGTCACAACGTTTGTCACTGCGGAGCCGGAACGGCCGAGCTCAGCGGAGAAGCGGTTGGTGGCGATCTGAAACTCCTGGACCGCATCTTCCGGGATATTGACCAGCGAGCCGCCGACCACATCGTCGTTGTTGTCTGCGCCATCGATTGTGACGTTTCCGCCGCGGCCGACCTGGCCGGCAGAGGAGATGACAACCGTGTTCTCTTTGGTTGGATCGAAGTTCGGAGCCGGAGCGTTGCCGGGAACGAGCAGCGCCAGCTCAAGGTAGTTTCGGCCATTCAGCGGCAGGGTTTCGATCTGGCGTGCATTGATCACGCCGCCGACAACAGAGGTTGTTGTATTGATCTGCTCCGTCGAGTCTGCGGAAACCCGGACGCGCGTCTGGCTGCCGGCGACTTGTAGCTGAATGGGCAGCGCGAATTGCTCGCCCACGTTGAGGACGACCGTTTGCTGCCAGGGTGCGAATCCAGACGAAGAAGATGCGGTCACGCTATAAGTCGCTGCCTCAAGCGTCGAGAACGAGAAATCGCCATCGCTCTGCGTGGTAAACGTCCGGGTTGTTCCTTGCGTGGTGTTGGTAATGGCGACAACTACATTAGGGATCGTATGACCTGTACGATCGACCACTGTTCCTTCGATGCGTGCGGTACCGAACTGCTGTGCTGAAAGGGAAACAGAAAGGACAAACAGGCACACGAGTGCGCCGGCAATGCTGCGAACCAATATTCTGTACAAGACTTCCTCCGTCGTGCTGACCTCAAAAGAACGAAACTTCAGCGTGTCTGTGCTCTGCGTCGGGGGATGGCCGGCAGAGTTTCTCGCCGCACGATACGCAATTCGGAGGAGGAATGTCCTCGCCATGAAGGAGGGGTTATTTCTCAACCGTAAGGCCTAGATGGCCCCGCGGCGTGAGCCTCGCGTTTTGATTCGGAGGTTAGCTGACAGCTGCGGTGCCCGGTGTCCGCTTTGCACGCGGCAGCGGACTCGCCGATAACGATAGACGTGTTTGGCAGGCTTGAGCGGGTGACAACCGCACGCCTGTCCTTATCGACTTTCACCGCAAAAAAGAACCCTGATCTTTTCGAGATCAGGGCAGGAGGTGGTGCTATGTGTTTGTGACAGAGAAAGATTACGTCGGGACAGATTCCGAGTCTTGATTCCGATGATCGGTTTTACAGTCCATCCTTCGATTGAACCGGCCTGTTCCACTCCAGCCCAAGGTTCACTCACAGCACCCCAGGGTTCAACAGTTTTCCTTGCGATACATGTTCTGAGCAGGAGGCAATGGAGCACCAGTTGCAGCTCTTACGCATCAAAGCCAATACACAACTCGCCCTGAAAGCTCGAAAGGAGAGGACCAGGCCTCACATCAAACTCTCTGAAGGACTTCCTATGCCTCCATCCTCTTTCAGCAAAGGGATGGAGCGGCGTCGATTGACCCCATAGATAGGATTTGAAGCAGGCAGGAAATCCGCGTAAACCGCTGATTCTATGAAATGGTCGGGGAGAGAGGATTCGAACCTCCGACCCCCTGGTCCCGAACCAGGTGCTCTACCAGGCTGAGCCACTCCCCGAACTTTGTTTGGAAGGACGCTCGCGAACCGGGTTCCTGGTAGTTCCCAGCATCACCACGAGCTATGCTTGAGTGTAACAGAAATTACACCCTCGCCGAAGCGAAGCGGATAGGCGATATCTGGAAGAAAACCCATCAAGCCCGCCTCCCAACTCGACCTAAGCTCGCTGCGCATTCTCGACGGTGGCATGGCCACAGAACTGGAGCGGCGCGGCTGCGATATCTCCGGGCCGTTGTGGTCAGCGCATGTCCTCGACACCTCTCCGGAGATCGTGAAAGAGGTGCACCTGGACTACCTCCGTGCCGGGACAGACTGCATCTCCACCGTCAGCTATCAGATTTCGCGGCTCGGATACGCCGAGCTTGGCCGCAGCGCCGCCGAAGCCGCGCATGCGCTGCAAGAGTCGGTCGCGATCGCTCTCTCTGCGCGGGATCAATATCGCCGTGAATCCGGACGCACGACCCTCATCGCCGTCTCGCTCGGACCCTACGGAGCAGCGCTCCACAATGGCGCGGAGTTTCACGGCCGCTATGACATCCCCTTCGAAGACCTGGTGGCCTTCCACGCCGAGCGCCTCGCGATCGTCGCCGATACAGACGCCGATCTGCTAGCGCTCGAAACCGTTCCCTCCCTTGAGGAAGGACGGGCCATCGCTCAGGCCTTGGCACAATTTCCCGGAATTCCCGCGTGGATCTCCTTCACCTGCAAGGATGAAATACGGGTGGCCCACGGCGAAACCCTCGTCGAGTGCGCAGCCCTCCTCGAAGATCTGCCTCAGGTCGTGGCCATCGGCATCAATTGCACTCAGCCGGGATTCATCACCTCTCTGATCGGAGAAGCAAAGTCGCAAGGCAGGAAGCCTGTACTGGTCTATCCGAACTCGGGAGAGCTCTGGGATGCGGAGGGCCGCTGCTGGTATGGGCCGGCCAGTGTTGAGGAGTTCGCGGATCAGGCGAGGGACTGGTTTGCGGCAGGGGCCCAAGCCGTCGGCGGCTGCTGCAGGACCACCCCCGAGCATATCCGCGCCGTTCGCGACGGGCTCGCATTGGATGGCGTTCTCCGCTAGCCTGGAAGCCGAGAAACGTGGCGACCCGCCCTGGG
>Ga0210388_10003038_pt1 | contig 13144 bp, 9 predicted proteins | sample IncBWC19OmetaG_FD_155485 | JGI IMG/M metagenome (GOLD analysis project Ga0210388, IMG submission 155485) | Forest soil microbial communities from Barre Woods Harvard Forest LTER site, Petersham, Massachusetts, United States - Inc-BW-C-19-O ... | reverse complement strand
GATGTCTATCGCGCGCATGACCTATGAAGGTACGCTGAGCGCTGACGGCAACTCCCTTGTCGGCAAGCTGACCATGGGAGTCAACTCCATGCCTATGCCACTGAAGCGCGTCACACTGGAGACGGCCTGGGAACCGCCGAAGCCGCCCGCGCTCCTCGCGAAAGATGTGCCGCTGGAATTCGTAGTCTCCACGCCGCGCAAGGCCCTTCTTCCCTGAAGGAAACTACCAGTACCTGAATTTACGCCGTCGGTTGTTTCCGAAAGTTCTCCCGTGGTAAGCTTCGGCGAAGCGAAAGCTGGATTCTTGAAAATTCCACGTCGGGGCAGAGGCAGATTCGCTTATCGGTGCTAATTGGAAGACCTCGAGAAATGTTTTTGGGGACCTTCCCAATTAAGAAAGCGGGTATCAAAATGCGACGAACCACGCTGATCGTCCTTCTCTTGTGGCTCACGGGCGTTCTCCCGGCTTACAGCGCTACGCGATTCACGATCCAGTTCACGAACACGAACGGCTCTCTCACTCCGACTGGATCGTTCTACTACGATCCCACCGTCACCGATTCCTTTTCGCAGTTCCTCGTGTTGTGGAATGGAGTCACGTTCGACCTGACGGCCCAAGCGAACAACGGCTACATCCTCGACTTTGGCTTGGGAATAACCACGCCTCCATGCCTGGGTAACAAGTTAGGGGCGGCTGCCGCGTTCCAGTTGCTTACGGCGTGCGCCGCCGCGGGTGGGATGTGGGGCGCAGGCGAGGCAACCGCTATCGGTCCCTCGAACTTTATGATCTATCTCGTCGACCCCGCAGTAGGAGGGACCGCGCCCTTCTGGTCAAGCATCACCGGATTATCGACGCAGCCAACCATTACCGAAACCGGCGCTGGTGGGGTATATCGAGTGCAGGCCACAGCACCGGAACCGGTTTACATCTCGGACAGCCAAAACAATCGAGTCCGCCGGGTCGACACCTCGGGCATCATCACCACAGTTGCAGGCAACGGTACGGGAGGCTTTAGCGGCGACGGCGGACCGGCGGCAATGGCCGAACTGCACAATCCATACGGCATCGCGGTGGACAACTCGGGCGTCCTCTACATCGCGGACACCCTGAATAACCGGATACGCAAGGTTGTGAATGGCACCATTACCACCGTGGCGGGAAATGGGGCACCCTCATATAGCGGAGACGGCGGGTTGGCCACCGGCGCCGGCCTCAACAACCCGACTGGTGTTGCGGTGGATAATCTCGGCAACCTCTACATCGCGGATCAAAGAAACAACCGGATACGCATGGTTCAGAGCTCGGGTATCATCACCACATTTGCGGGCAATGGGACCGTGGGTAATTTCGGCGACGGCGGCCCTGCCACCGGGGCCGAGCTTTATTACCCCACGGGCATTGCAGTAAGCGGCTCGAATCTCTATATCGCGGATACCGACAACCAGCGCGTCCGTACGGTCAGTTCCGGTACCATCAGTACGCTGATCGGCAGTGGTTCGGTGGGTTATAACTGCAATACCGGGAGGGCGACGAGCGTTGGACTGCATAGCCCGACTGGCGTAGCCGTCGAGGCGACCGGCATCTTTGTGGCGGACTATGCCAACCAGTGCATTCGCGAGGATACCGCCGGCATCGTCAGCACGGTCGCAGGCAATGGGATCGGCAGCTACGGCGGCGATGGCGGACCAGGCACCAGCGCCGAACTGAATAACCCAACCGGCGTAGCTCTGGACAGCTCGGGCAACCTCTACATCGCGGATTCGGTCAACAACCGCATACGTCAGATTGACAGCGCAGGCATCATCACCACCATCGCCGGCGATGGCGCCGCGGGTTACAACGGCGACAGCGGGCTCGCGGGCAGCGCCCAGCTGTACCTGCCGACTGGCGTCGCTGTTGCACCACCAACCGCTTGCATCGAAAGTGCCGCCGAAGGCGCAATCAGAAACCGAAGTGGTTTCTCTGCTGGCGTCAAACCCCGCGCCCTCTGCGTAAATTGACGGCTTCGGATTTGAGTGAGCCTCGGGTTCATGCGCTTCGATTCTATTCAGGATGATTTGAAGCGCAAGCAAAGCGTGAAGGCATGTCGGTTGCGAGAGGCTGGCAGTTAAACCATACTCGGCCCATAGCTGCAGACATTTCGCGCAGCCGCGCGCCGATGGCACGGCTCGGCGAAGGAAGCCGACGCCGTCCTTAATACTGAACGATTCAGCAACGAAGCCGCGCTGGCGAAGCTGGCCGCCAACTGGCCCGCCGCCCGGCTGATAGAGCGTTCCATCACGCGAGTTGCCTCTGTTCCAAGAACGACGGGAACGACCTGATTAGGCCGGTCAAGCCGGATCGTGAAAAGGACTTTTCCCGCATCGACCTTATGGCGGCGACGATTGACGCGAGAGCCCGTGGTGGTCGAAGACAAGTCTGTGAGCTACACAGAGCTGCGGAGCGTCGATTGGTAAGTTGCCCCGTGATTGTCTCGCAGCTTAGGCAGCCGTGCCGCCGGCCAGTCGCCGGCCAGCTTCGCCAGCGCGGCTTCGTTGCCGAACCGTTCTGAGTTGGGGAGAGAATCGGGCTGGTAGCCTGGCGATGAATCATGATGTGGTTCGTTTCGTTCTCAATCGTGAAGGCTTCATTTTCAAACTCATAGCTCGGTGATTACCGTCCACGACATTGGTCGCGGACAGATTGTTCAGAAACCGAAGGACCAGCCGCCTGGTCGGTAGCGGCTGGCAACCCCAGGATCGAAATTCATCCGCAAGAAGGAGGAAGCCATCAGTGCGCTTCCGACTCAGCCGAAGTCAATCGGGATTGGCACGCAGAGATGATCCGCTCGCTGAAGACTCCGCGGAGTTCGATACTGCCTATCGCAATGCCTGGCGCGCCGCATTCTCGCAATCGACAGCCGGCTCTCGCTTGTGAGCCGCCTGTGCGCCGGAATTATGCGGGGATGCTGCGTGTCAAATCCTGGTTGATGGGATACGGAGCAGCGGCCGAATGTGTGAAGCAACCCCAAGAGCCCGAGACGACGCAGTGTCGACATTTCGGCGCGTCGGAGGTATCTCGGGCGATAAGTCCCGCGAATTGAGAGGGCACGCCGCGGACGCTCTCCTGCATCATTCCGGAACATGGCAGACAGTTCAGATCTGAAGATACTCGGGAACACTCCGAAGGAAGTGTCCCGGCGCAGGTTCGTCAAAGGAGTCATCGGCGGAGGCGCTGCCGTCTCCTCAGCCGGTTATTTGTTTGAAAGCGCCACTGTTCATGGCGGTGCCGGCGCCAGCGAGCAACTCACCAGCCTCAACGTCAACGGGCCGGGACATCGGGTCGACGTGATGAAGCAGGAGACGCTGGCGTGGACGCTGCGGTACAAGCTGGGGCTCACAGGAACGAAGCTGGGGTGCGATCGCGCCGAATGCGGGGCCTGCACCGTCCTGCTCGACGATGTGCCCCATTATTCCTGTTCGGTTCTCACGCATACCGTGCGCGACCGGAAGGTGCTGACAATCGAAGGCCTGGCGAGTGCGGACGGAACGCTGCATCCGGTGCAGCAGGGTATCGTCGAGGAGCAGGGATTCCAGTGCGCCTTCTGCATGTCCGGCTTCGTGATGGCCACGGTGGGATTTTTGAAAACAAATCCCAACCCGACAAGAACGGAACTGGCGCACGGCATTTCAGGAAATCTGTGCCGATGCCAGGACTATGACAAGATCCTCACCGCTCTGATGCGCGGCGCGGAAAGGATGAGGAACGCCCATGTCTAACGGACCTGGCGACCATCAATACGGGCCTCAATACAAGCTGATCGGCAAAGACTATGTAACGTCCGACCTCTATGCAAAGGTCACGGGGAAGTCGAGATATGCCGAAGATTTTCGGGCCGAAGACATGTTGTTCTGCAAACTGCTGCTCAGTCCGCTGCCTCATGCGAGGGTCATGCGCATAGACGCCCGTGATGCATTGGCGATGCCCGGTGTGAAAGCGATTCTCACAGCCGACGATCTGCCTGCGCCCGCCGACACGCTCACCGACAACGGGACGGTCATCAAGGCCAGTAAATGGGGCGAACGTGGGCTCACCATGGAGCCTGTCTACCAAGGCGAACCGATACTCGCGGTGGCTGCGGTCGATGAACTGACAGCCGCCGAAGCTATCGAAACAATTCGCATTGATTACGAGCGGCTTCCGTTCGTCGTCGATCCGCTCGACACGCTGCGGCCTGGCGGTCCGAATCCGCGGACGGATGGAAACATCTGGGTAACGCGGCCCGGCGCCACCGCTCCTGCAGTCGCAGAACTAAAGTGGACCAATGCGGACTTCGGCGAAGCCGGAAATGGCCGTCTGCCGACGGGCAAGACGCCCGATGAATGGTCGTATGGCGATCTCGACGCGGGCTTCAGGAATGCAGCGCTGGTGCTGGACGAAACGTTTGTTACGCCGGACGTCAGCCATCAGACGCTAGAAACCCGCAGCGCAATGGCTTTCTGGCGAAACGGCAAGGTCTACCTTCACACCGGCACCCAGAGCACGGCTCAGACGCGACCCGCCATCGCGCGCTGGCTGAACATGGACGCAGAAAACGTCGTTTTCATCAGCGAATACACCGGCGGCGGGTTCGGCAGCAAAATCACTGGCGGTGTCTCGATGATCATCCCGGCTTTGTTATCGAAGAAGGCCAATGCGCCTGTGATGATGCGGATCAGCCGCGAGGAGGAGACGTTCATCGGACGCGCCCGGCCGGGCTTTCAGGGCCGCATGAAAATCGGTTTCTCAAAAGAAGGCCGCATCCTCGCGCTGGATATGTTCGTAATCTCCGACAACGGCCCTTACGACGCACAGGGCGATGCACCGACTTCGGGGCATATGGTCTCGCTCTTGTACCAGCCGCAGGCCATGCGGTGGCGCGGGGTGACGGTGCTGACAAACACGCCCCCACGCAGTGCACAGAGCTCGCCGGGCGGACTACAGGGAATTTCCATTACCGAACCGATCGTCGCCAAAGCCGCGCGCAAGCTCGGATTGGACCAGGTCGCGATCCGCTATATCAACTGTCCCGAGGGCAAGGCGCAATACGGGCCGCCGGTGAATGGCAAGCTCCAGCACGCCACAAGCGCATTCATCAAGGAAGCGCTCCAGCGTGGCGCAGAGCAATTCAACTGGCGCGAAAGGGTGGCGAGAAATCCGAAGCGAATCGGCACGAAAGTGCGTGGGGTTGGGGTGTCGCTAAGTTGCTACGTCGGCGGCACTACCGGCTTCGACGGACTTCTGGTAATCAGGCCGGATGGCCGGGTGCGCTTTCAATCCGGCATCGGAAATCTGGGAACGGAATCGGTGATCGATGTCCATCGCGCGGCCGCGGAGGTTCTCGGCGTGCCGTGGGAGAAGTGCGATGTGGTGTGGGGTAACACGGCCTGGCATCTTCCGTTCACGTGTGTATCCGGCGGCAGCCAGACGACGCACGCGATGACGCGCGCCGCACATGCGGTGGCGATGGATGCGCAACTGAAACTTCAGGAGATCGCCGCGACGAGTCTGGGCGGTAAACCCGAGGACTACATGGTGGCGAATGAACGCGTCTTCCGGAAAGGATCGGGCTCGGGGATGACTCTCGCCCAAGCCGCCCGGCGAGCCATTGAACTAGGCGGCAAGTATGACGGTCACGAAGCGCCGGCCGACGTCAATAAAGTAACCAAGACGTCCGTGGCGGCGCTGGCGGGCCAGGGCCTGGTGGCGGCTGCGCGCGACAATTACGGCCGCGACGGCATCACTCATTCGTACGTGGCGGCCTTTGCCGAAATTGAAGTGGACATCGAAACCGGAAAGTACTACATCGTGGATTTTCTCGCTTACGCCGATGTGGGCACGGTGATTCATCCGCGCGCGCTCGGCGGGCAGATTCTCGGCCGGTCGACACTGGGTATCGGTCACGCAATCGGCCAGAAGTGGGTGTTCGACCCGCACTACGGCGAAATGGTTTCGAAACGCTTCCATCACAACAAACCGCCCACGATTCTGGACGTGCCGGTGAACATGCAGTGGGCGGCGCTGGATATTCCGGATCCCGAGTCTCCGGTCGGCGCCCGCGGTATTGGCGAGCCGCCCGTTGGGGGTGGCTGCGCATCCATCCTCAATGCCCTTTCGGATGCTCTTGGCGACGAGATCTTCCAGCGGGCGCCTGTCAACCTCGACACGATCCTGACTTCACTGGAAGCGGGGCGACCGATGCAGCATCCGCTAACAGCACATATTTGACGCGAGGGAAACTTATGGCAGTCATACGAGACGTGATGCCGGCTTTCGATCTGATTCAGCCGACCTCGGTAGCCGACGCACAGAAGGTTCTTCAGGAGCACCAGGCGGACGCATGGATCATGGCTGGCGGGCTCGACAGCTTCGATTGGCTCAAGGATCGAATCAAACGACCCAAGGTACTGGTGGACCTGAGCGGGATCGCGGAGCTCAAGGGCGTTCACACCACCGCCGACGGCATCGAGATCGGCGCCCTGACCACGCTCACCGAAGTGGTGAAGCACCCCATTATCAGAGAGAAATATAGTCTCCTGGCGGAGGGCGCCGAAGCCGCGGCTTCGCCACAAATTCGGAACCAGGGCACGATCGGCGGTAACGTAACGCAGGACGCGCGGTGCTGGTACTATCGCGCCGGTTGGCCGTGCTACAGGGCGGGCGGAAATATGTGCTATGCGGATACGCCCACCGCGCGGAATCGGGAACACGCTATTCTTCACGCCGATCGATGCGTGGCGGTGAATCCTTCCGACTCGGCTCCGGCTTTAATCGCCCTCGATGCCAAATTCGTGATACGCACGCACAAAGGGGAACGAATCGTCAACGCGGAGGACTATTTCATCGGGCCCGACATCGATATCACCCGCCTCCATATTCTGAAACCCGGCGACTTGCTGACGTCAATTCGCATTCCATCCACCTGGGCGGGCGCGCGGTTCTATTTCGAGAAAGTACGGGACCGGAACGTGTGGGACTTTCCATTGCTAAACGTTGCTTCGGCCATGCGGCTCTCGGGAAACACAATCGAGCGCATCCGTATTGCGGTGAACGGCGCCGCCGCCCGTCCCTTGCGATTGAAAGCGGTCGAGGACTGGGTTCGCGACAAGCCAGCGATTCCGTCGACGGGTGAAATGGCGGGACAATTGGCGGTGAGGGGAGCGATCCCGCTGCAGTTCAACGCCTACAAGATTCCGCTGATGAGAAACCTGGTGAAACGCGCCATCGGGGGCGTGGAGGAAGCAAGATGGGTGTCTTAAGACCGATTACACAATGGGCCACGAATCCATGGGGACAGAATGTTCCCATCCACATAGGGTGGTTCTTAATATGGGTTGCGGCGCTGGCTGGTCTGTCGTTCCTGATGGTGCACGCAGTCTACATTCGTTATCTCGCCAAAGCCGAAAAATTTGAGGGCGATATCCCGCGCACGCTGGTGGCCGCGCTGCCAGGGCGGATACCCAGACACTCGCTCGCGGCGCGGCTGTTCCACTGGATCATGGCGGCGGCGATGTTCACGCTGCTCTTCACGGCATTTCTTCCGAGGTTTGGCATTCAGTTCGACTGGGTGACCTACCACTGGATCGCCGGAACCGTTCTCACCGTCTCCGTTATTTTTCACGTCGTTCATGCCTCGTTCTGGCTGGACTTTTGGGCGATCTGGCCGGATAAGGCCGATCTCGTGGACGCACTAAGAAGAGTGCGCAGGTTTATGGGGCAGCCGGCGCCGCCACCGCGCAGATTCGCGAAGTACCCGCTGGAAAACAAGCTCTACCATGGGGCGATCATTGCCACGGGCCTCTCCGCCATCGGGACCGGCGTGTTCATGATGTCACGCGTGCATACCATCTTTTTCCCGCGCAATCCATATCTGTTCAGCGATATGACCTGGGGTCTGATGTACGTGCTGCACGGTTTGGCCGGGGTTGGGCTCATAGCGCTCGTAATGATACACGTGTACTTCGCCCTGCGCCCGGAGAAACTGGACATCACAAAATCGATGATCTTCGGCTCGATGAGGCGTGAGTTCTATCTGGAACACTACGACCCGGAGCGGTGGTCTTTGGATTTGCCGCGGCCGGAATCGTCCCGAACGGACAGGCAGGCCAGTTTAAAACCCGGGGTCTAGTGGTGCTTCGAAAGCGTGAACTGAAGAGTTGCCCCCGGACCCTCGTTCGTGGTCGCCCACAGCCGCCCGCCGTGATCCTGCACAATGGAGCGGCTGATCGAGAGCCCCATGCCCATACCCTCGCCCTTGGTCGTGTAGAAAGAGTCGAACATATGCTCGGTGATTACCGGGTCAAGTCCGGTGCCTGAGTCCTGCACAGTGACTACTACCTGATCCGCCTCACCTTCATGCGTTCTGACGACCAACTCCCGAGGCCGATCCTGAATAGAACTCATGGCTTCAATCCCGTTCATGACCAGGTTAAGCACTACCTGCTGGAGTTGAATTCGGTCACCCAACACAGGTGGGAGGCGAGTTGCCAAATCTGTGCGCAGGGCGACCCGTCTTGCCCGCACTTCTCCCTGGGCGAGGGCGAGGACCTCTTCAATAGCCTCGTTTATGTCGAGTCGCTGCTTCCTGATGCCGCTTTTCCTGCTTAGAGCGCGAATTTGTGTAATCACCTCTCCTGCCCGTTTGCCATCCCGAACGATGCGCCCGACAGCTTCGCAAGCTTTCTCGATGTTGGGCGCACCGCCCGCGAGCCACTGCAGACAGGCTTGAGCGTTGGTGACCACTGCCGAGAGCGGCTGGCTGACCTCGTGGGCGATTGAGGCTGCGAATTCGCCCATAGTTGTCACCCGCGTGATGTGCGCCAGATCTGCGTTTGCCTTACGCAGTGCTTCTTCGGCTCGCTTGCGGTCCTCGATGTCCGTCATGGTTCCGTACCACTTGACGATGTTGCCTCTCTCATCCCGCAACGGCAGACCGCGGATCAGGAACCAGCGATATTCCCCATCGGCTGCGCGCCGCACGCGCGCTTCATTTTCAAATGCCTCGCCAGTATCCAGGGCATAGCGCCACTTGCCCACATGGTCGTCCATGTCCTCCGGGTGAAACGGCGTCGTCGTCCACGCGCCCTGCATCTGTTCCAGCGAGACGCCCGTGTATTCCAACCAACGTCGATTGACGAAGTCATTGGACCCATCCGCCAGACTGGTCCAGGCCAGCGCCGGAATGGTTTCAATCAAAACCCGCAGCCGGTCTTCCGACTTTCTGAGTTCGTCGACTACCTTCTTCAACTCCCGGCGGAGCAGTTCGCTTTCCGCCAGCGCAGTGGTCTGCACGGAGAAACGTCGATCTACGAACGAGCCGATGGAAACAAGACCGAGCACCAACAGGGTTACGGAACTGATGCCTGCGATGCCGAGTGGCGAGACATGGATAGCATGAGCCAGATCCGGCGCCACCACCGAGGGAGTGAACACGGCGGCAGCCATGCCGGTGTAATGCATGGCAGCGACGGCGGTCCCCATCACCACGGCGCTTGCGCATTTCTTCGGCCAGGTCGTTTTGGCTTGCTCCCGAAGATGAAACGAGAGCCAAAGTGCTGCAAGCGACATCACAATCGCGAGAACAACGGACAAAACCACGAGCAGCGAGTCATAGTGGCACATTGCGGGCAAGCGCATTGCCGCCATTCCGATGTAGTGCATGGTCGCGATGCCGCTTCCCATGATGGCGCTGCCGGCCAGCGCGTGGCCCCAGTCCATTCTGCTGCGGCTCACAACGAAAAGCGCTACGCCCGATGCGAAAATGGCGGCAAAAAGCGACACAAGCACGGTGGGCCAGTCATAAAACACCGGTACGGGCAACAGGAAAGCCAGCATCCCGATGTAGTGCATGGACCAAATGCCGAGTCCCATCGCGGCCGCCCCACCCGCCAGCCAGGCGAGACGTATTCGCCCTCGTGAGGCCGTCGTGCGCCCCGCAAGGTCGAGGGCGGCGTAAGCGGCACACACTGCCATCACGACAGAAAGGGCAACCAGGCGATAGTCGTAGGAACTAGTCATTGGGTAGTGCCCGAAAGGTGCGGGGGTTCGCTCAGTGTCAGTCTTAGAGGCTCCTCAGTCACGCGCGATCCTGCGACATTATCAGGCCTCGCAAATCGTACGCCGCGCGGAATCCACGATGCCCTGTTCCGCTCGTGGCCACTTGCCATCATCTCAAACAAATAACTCGGGGGACAGGCGGAATACCACCCTCGTTCCGGGCGTGCACCTGACCGGCATCTCATCGACACCTGAGTCGTCGCCTCGTCAGCAGGGGATGCTCGCATCTGCTGCAATCAACAGAATCGAAAGGCTCCAGCTCCTGGCACGTCGACTGCGCATACAGACGCCGAAAGAAGAAAACTCATGAACCTGCAACGTAAGATGTTCGCTTCGACCGGGATTGTGATTCTCTTTGCAACTGCGTCATTCGCGCAGCAGGTGAAGACCGACTACGATCGCGATGCAGACTTTAACCGGTATAAAACCTATTCCTGGGAAAAGGTCCAAACCCAGGACTCGCTGTGGGTCGACCGCATCAAAGAAGCCGTCAACACGGCTCTCGCCGCGAAGGGCTGGATACCCGTCCAATCCGGCGGCGATGTAGCGATTGTGGCCATTGAGACGACCCGGAATCAGCCCACTCTCAACACTTTCTACGACGGTTTTGGGGGCGGCTGGGGATGGCGGCGGGGAGGCTCATTCGGAGATTCAACGACAACGGTTGAAAACTATAAAGTCGGTACGCTCGTTGTCGACCTGTTCGATTCCCACTCCAGGAAGCTGATTTGGAGAGGCTCTTCGAGCGATACGCTTTCAGACAAGTCCGACAAGAACATCAAGACCCTGGACAAGGGCGTACAGAAGATGTTCGATCATTTTCCTCCGGGCGAGCGATGACTGCGCACTCATGACCGGAGAAACAGGAAGGAGAACTTCACGATGAGAGTCTTTCAACCAAATTTTCAAAGAAGTATGGCGCTGTTACTTTCGTGGGCCCTGGTGCTTATGAGCGCTCGAGAAGGGTTCGCTTTTCAGGCCGGCGAATTACCGTCACCGCCTCAGGCGGCGAAACAGAGCCCCGAACAGTTGCAGCAGCTGGTGGCGCCCATCGCACTGTATCCTGACGCCCTGGTCGCGCAGGTCCTCGCGGGCGCAACTTATCCGGAGCAGGTCGTTGAAGCCGGGAAGTGGATGGAAAAACATAAGAATCTTCAAGGCGAGAAACTGGCGAAAGAAGTGAACAAAGAATCCTGGGACCCGGGGGTGAAAGCTCTGACGCAGTTCCCCGCGGTGCTCGCCAACATGAACCATAATCTCGCCTGGACTTCCGAGCTGGGCGATGCCTGGGTAAACCAGCCGCAGGACCTGAATCAGGCGATTCAAACCATGCGGCAGCGGGCCCGGCAGGCCGGAAATTTGAAGACCACGCCCCAGCAAACCGTGAACACCAGTGGGAATACGATCGTCATCCAACCGGCGACGCCCGAGGTAGTGTACGTGCCCCAATACGATCCCTGGCTCGTGTATGGGGATCCCCTCGCTGTCTTCCCCGGTTGGTATCCGTATCCGGGACTCTATTGGGATGACCCCGGGATCGGCTTCGGCCTCGGCTTCGGAGTTGGATTCTTCGGCGGCTTTGGCTGGGGATGGAACCATTGGGGTTACGACTGGCACGGCGCCGGGAGAGTCGTCTACAACCACGATGCCTACGTCTCTCGCAGCAGAACGATCGTCGATCGCAATAATTTTCGCGCCAACCGCGAGGACTTCAACAGAGCCAGCGCTGCGCGCGCATCGGCGGGGATGAGTTCCGGCGCTTTTAGTGGGTTCGATCATGGCGGATTTGCGAGAGCCAGTTCTTTCCGGGGGGCTTCCAGCTTTGGCGGTTTCCATGGCGGCGGCTTTCATGGCGGCGGAGGCCGGCGATAGTCAGCACGAGGTGATGAAATCATGAAACGAGAAAAGATCAACGTGATTAATCGAAGTCTTCAAAGGCTTTGGGGACGCGCCCAATCAACAACGGTTCCGTTCGCGGTCCTGGCGATGTGGTCAACGTATGCGGCTTGCCCGAGTCTAGCGCAGGAACCTGGTTTGCCGGGGTTCCAGTCGCCTGCGGAAGCGAGTCAAATGCTCTTCCAGGCTGTGCGGCAAAACGATGGGGCCACCGTCGAAAGGATTCTGGGCGGACCTTCGGAGCTCGCCTCCTCGGGTGATCCAGCCCAGGATAAGCTCGACCGCGAAATGTTCGTCCGGAAATACCAGGAGATGCATCGCCTCGGTCGCGACGCCGATGGATCGGAGACCTTGTACATCGGCGCCGAGAACTGGCCGTTCCCTATTCCGGTCGTGAAGATCAACGGCGCCTGGCACTTCGATCCGGTTGCCGGTCTGAAGGAAGTCCTGTTCAGACGAATAGGCGAGAACGAACTAACGGCGATTGCAGTCTGCCACGAACTGGTGGCCGCCGAAAAACAGTTCCGGGCGAATCCGAATGCCAGCCAGGCCGACAATCCCCTTGCGGGTTTGGTGTCGGCAGCTGCGCGCGGATCGGCCGGCGCCGAGCCCGTCCGGATCCACGGTTATTACTTTGGTGTCGCGGCAAATGGGCGAGGCGAAGGCAAGACCAGCAGCGGGTTCGGCTTCGTCGCTTACCCGGCGGAATATCGTTCGTCTGGTGTAATGACCTTCTTCATTGCGGCGAACGATGTCGTCCGGGAAAAGGATCTGGGCGCGAACGGCTCTGCGCTCGCGAGCGGGTTGGCATTGTCTCACGAGGAGACTGGCTGGGTGCCTTCCGACGATAAATAGAGTTCGGGATCCGGGCCGACTTCCGCGCGAAAGCCAGGTAGCCCTAAATCTGAAGCGCCCCGATCATCTGTCCATTATCAGGTTTCTATTTCAAAGGAGTTTTTAAATGCCAATTACTGAAGACAAACTCGCATTACGCCGGCAGGCAGCCTTTGCGACACCCAGTGACCTCGGCTCTGAAGCCGTTAAAATCTTTTGCTCGATGAGCATGGCGGCCAGATTTTTGCGATGACCGACGACATCGCCGAACGCGTGCGCAAATTGGGTGGGGGCACCGTTCGCTCCATCGGACACATTAGCCGGCTCCAGCGGCTCAGC
>Ga0210388_10003037_pt1 | contig 13144 bp, 10 predicted proteins | sample IncBWC19OmetaG_FD_155485 | JGI IMG/M metagenome (GOLD analysis project Ga0210388, IMG submission 155485) | Forest soil microbial communities from Barre Woods Harvard Forest LTER site, Petersham, Massachusetts, United States - Inc-BW-C-19-O ... | reverse complement strand
GTTGGTGATATAGCGCAGCACACCCGCCTCGGCACCCGCGCCGAACAAAGTACCCTGGGGGCCCTCTAGAACCTCGACGCGTTCCAGGTCAGCGGTATAGATATCGAGGTTGCGGCCCGGAAGTTGCGCGGATTGCTCGTCGAGGTAGATCGCGACGTTCGGGAAACTGCCGTTGGACCCTGCCGCCTGGTTGCCGTAATCACCGGTTCCGAGTCCGCGGATATAGATGTTGTTCTGACTCGGGCCTAACCCGTGTGCGGTAACGCCTGGCAGGTACCCCAGGAAGTCGTCGAAGGTCGTGGCATTGAGCTTGGCGAGCGTCGCCTGTGTCAGGACCTGAATCGTCATCGGGACGTTCTGCACGGCCTCCTCGCGACGATTGGCAGTTACGATGACCTCCTCCTCGTCCGTCGTCGTACTGCCAGTAGTCGTCTTGGGCGCCGCCCCGGCGAGGATGCGGATGCTGTGCGGTGTGAGGTATTCGAACCGCAGTCCCGTGCCTCGAAGCAACCGGGACAGCGCGTCCTGCGAGCTCAGCCCCGCCGGCACCGTGTGGGATTTCTGATTGTGCACGACTCCGGAGACATAGACGAGTTGCAGACCTGTCTGGCTCGCAAATTCCGCGAGCGCCTGCGCGAGTGGCTGGGCGGGGATGTCGGTGCCGAGTGTCGAGTTGACGACGGTTTGCGCCAACGCCACAGGCGCATTGACAAGAGCCACGGGCACGCAGATCGGCAGCGTACGCAGTAACCGGGAAACTGCCGCTCTCACTCCCCGCATACACGTCTCGATGCGCTTGCGTGTTCTGGCGCCGAGTGTAGCGCCTGAATTACGCTTTTAGTTCTGCGATACGCGAATCTGCGTCGCCGTCACCTCGACCCGTACCCCCTCCAGGCTGCGCAGAAAGGCAAGAAAAGCCTCCGTGTCATCCGTGGCAAAGACCCCGCTGATTTCCAGGTTCCGCAATCCGGGAGTCGTGATCTCGATGGGCTTCGCCGTGTAGCGGTTGAATTCACCCGCCACGCGCTCCAGCGGCTCGCGCTCAAACACGATCTGCCGATGTAACCAGGCTGTCGCCTTACGGGGATCGACAGCCAGCGGCGGGTCCGGCAGGTCTCCCGCCACCCGGATCTGCTGGCCAGCCGCCAACTGTACGAACGCTGAAGGGTTGGCGCTCGAGCTCGCGCCAACGGCGACCCGTCCCTCGACCACCGTTACGATGGTCGAGTCAGATGCGCGGCGCACGTCGAATTCTGTGCCGATCACGCGGGCCTCGACCGATCCGGCAACCACCCGAAAGGGACGTCCGGGCTCGTGGGCTACCGCGAATTCCGCCTCCCCGGAGGTCAGCTCGACGAGTCGCTCTTTCCTGTCGTAGCGGACGGTGAGTGCACTATCCGTATTCAGATGGACTAAAGAGTGATCCGCCAACCGGTAAGTCCGCTGCTCACCGTGGGCCGTTTCAAAGTGCAGTGCAGCAATCTGGTCAGGCCCCCCGGGATGCTCGCTCGACGTCCGGTGCCACCACATCAAGCCGACACTCAACAGAGCAAACACGGCCAGCGCGAATGCCGGTGCCGGCCACAGGTTCGAGCCCGCGCCGCGGACTCGCTCGCCGAGCCGCTGCCAGAGGGGTTGGATTGGACTGACCTCGTCCTGTCTTGCCCGGGCGACGAGGCCCTCCAGGTCGCCTTGGCTATCCTCGCAAGCCGCGCGGAGATCGCACGCGATGGCTGACAGAGCGAGGTACTCCTCAACGTGCAGCGGTGAAGCGTTGATCCAGGTGGCAAAGGTGTGGCGCTCCTTGAAAGTAAGACCCGCGCGGTTCGCGACAAACCAGTCGGCTGCCTCCTGGGCAATGAGGTTGCGCACTCGCTCGTCACTCACACTCATAAACTCACCCCAGCCGCGACATGCGACGGCGACAATGCACCAACGCCTGGCTCAGGTATTTCTTCACCATGTTCGTGGAGACCCCCAGCCGCAGCCCGATTTCCTCGTAGGAAAGTCCGTGCCAGTACTGCAGGACCACCGCGGCCTGGCACTTGGGGGACAACTGGTGCAGTACCTCCCGTAGCCTCTTGATGCGCTCTTGCGCATCGAGTTGCCCGGCATACGACGGCAGCTCGGCGAGCTGCTCCTGCACGAGCGGATCATCGACATTGACGACATCGCCATCCCTGCGTTCATGACGGGCATGCTCCTTCGCGAGGTTGCTCGCGACCGTATAAAGGTACGCCTCGGGATTGCGCACCGACTCGATGTCCGGCACCCGAAGCATGCGGACGTAGACCTCCTGGGCGAGCTCCGCTGCATCCGGGTGCTTGCGGACACGGCGAAACAAGAACGCCTGCAGCGATCCCCCGTGTTCCGCGAACAGCCGCTCCACCAGTGTCTTTTTGGTCTCGGGCATTGTGAGGTGCGTGAACCGGGGACTTTTGACCCGTGCAATAACCTAAGAGTCGCCTCCCACCGATTCGGGTACCTGAATATCGCTTCTCAGCTCGGGGCAAGGACTCGCGAGTCCTCGCTAATAGCCGCCAAGTGATTGGATAGTCTAGAGACTTGCTGTTTTGAGGGCGGCGAAGCGACCGCTGGCGGAGAGAATCTCATCGGCGGCCGCGGCGGTCCAATGCTCGTTTCGGCGGGCTACGCTGGCGCTGTTCGACAAGTCCGCGAGCGACCCGGCCTTCGCGAACAGGAACCCCTGCCCGGCAACACACCGCAGCTCCAATAGGGATGCCACCTGCTGCTCGAGCTCGATCCCCTCGGCCACGATGTCCAGCCCGAGTGTCTCACCCAGGGTAATCACAGCGCGGGCCAGCTCAGGTCCGTTCTGCGAATTGGTGAGGCGGCTGACGAACGAGCGGTCGATTTTCAGAATATCGATCGGGAACCGATGCAGGTAAGACAGCGAGGAATAGCCAGTCCCGAAGTCATCGAGCGCCAGGCGCACGCCCAGGGCCTTCAACTGCTGGAGGCGCTCCAGGTTGGCATCCGTGTTGTACATGATCGTGCTTTCGGTCAGCTCGATCACCAGGTTGGCAGGCTCGAGCCCGGAGCTCTCCAACGCGTCGGCCACATCCCGCAACAGGTCTCCGTGTTGCAAGTGCCGTCCCGAGATGTTGACCGCAACGCGCAGGCCGTTACCGCCGGCGACACAGTCCCTCCAGGAGACCAACGCACGGCAGGCCTCCGCCAACACCCAGCGGCCCAGCTTGACGATCTGACCGCACTCCTCCGCCACCGGAATAAACTGCGCCGGCATCAATACGCCGGCGCGGGGATGGCGCCAACGGACCAGGGCTTCCACCCCCAGCAGGCTCCTCGTCCCGAGATCGATGATGGGCTGGTATTCGAGAAAGAATTCCTTCTCGATGAGCGCGCGGCCCATGTCCGCTTCCAGGCGCAGCCGCTCGTGCAACACATCCTGCATCTCGGGTTCGAAGACGGCGTAGCGGTTCTTACCGGCCGCTTTCGCGTGGTACATCGCGATGTCGGCGTTGGCGAGCAGCGACTCGGTCCCGGCAGCCGCCGCCGCGAACGCCAGGCCGATGCTGGCCGAAACGCGTGCCTCCATGCCGCCCAGGGTGAAGGGCACTCCCAGTGTCTCGATCAATGACTGCGCGACCTGCTCTGCTTGCGCGGGTTGTGCCACCCTCTCGAGCAGCACGGCAAACTCATCGCCTCCAAGGCGGGCGACGGTGTCCGAGGCGCGGGTGGTCTTCACGATGCGCTGGGCGACTGCCTGGAGCAGCCGGTCGCCGGCATCGTGTCCCAACGAATCGTTGATGGTTTTGAAGTTGTCGAGATCGAGGAACAGGACCGCAGTCGGCGCGTGGCCACGCTGCGCCAGGGTGAGCGCATGTTGCACACGGTCCTTGAACAAGGTCCGATTCGCCAGCAGCGTCAGTGGATCGTGGAAGGCCATCTGCCGCAGTTGCTGCTCGAGTCCCTTGCGCTCGCTGATATCCCGGAAATTCAGCGCGAGGCCGCGCACGGCCGGATCCGCAGTCAGATTGCTACCGACGCTCTCGAGCACGTACCGATCCGTGCCACGCTCGATAGCCAGCTCCACCGGGCCCACGGTCCCGGAATCCGTCGCGGCGATCTCTGTCAGGAAAGCGCGCAACTTCTCCGCGTCAGAACCGACCCAGACGTCAAGGAGGTTCTTGCCGACGAGATCATCGGGCTTTAAACCCAACGTACGCTCACAGGCCGGCGAGGCGAAACGCAACGTGCCATCCGACTCGACGATCATGATGACATCGGACGCGTTGGCAATCAGCGATGCGAAGCGATCCTCCACCAGACGCGCCGCGCGCCTCTCGCGCACGACGGCATCACCGCGCAACACAACACCTTGCCGTACCATCAAGAGCAACGTCAGTGCGAAAACGACCGTGGTCATCAACGCAGCCGGCCTGCCGATGTCAGCTCGCGTCGAATAGACAAGAACGAGAAGCGCGGTAAGGAGGGCTGCGTACGGCAGCGCGCGCGTAAGCGTGTCCGAGGAGTTTGATTCAACGGGAGCGGATTTCTTCGGGGCGCGCATTTGTTCGCGTCCCGCCGCCGCCCACGGCACGAAGCACATCAGATAGAAAACGTCCTCGACCTCGCCCGAGGCGTAGTAGCCTCCGAGCTTCGCCAGCGACCAGAACATGTCCGCCATAAACATGGTGGCGAAACCCGCCATCAGGAGCAACGGAATCCGCCGCTCACCGGTCAGCAGGAGTACCCCGAGCATCAACAGCACCACACAGTCGAGCCCGGCATACGCCTCGCTCAACACCTGCTTGAGTACATCTATGGAGGTATGCCCGGTAGCCGGATGGATCACCAGGAACCAGAAGAAGGTCCCGAACCCTAAGATGAAAATCGTGGCATCGAGGCATAGCTGCACCCAGGGCACACGGATCGCCGCCGCGCGCACCAACAGAAACGCCGCCACCAACATTGCCGGATAGAACGCGGAGAAGAAGATATCCGATGGACCGGGAAAGGGATCGGCGTCGTGGAACCAGCTATGCACCGTGATCAGGGTACCGATCAGGTACAGTCCGAGGGCTACGGCGAGCCAGCTCCAGGCTTTGCGCAGCGTACCGGGAGGGGTACGACGTGCCGCGGCAAACGCCATGATGGTGGCGACGAGGTCGGAGGGTCCGTCGGATAAGAGTCCGATGTAGTGAGTCACCTCCTTGCCGCCGATGCCGGACAACATGAGGACGGTGCACACGGTGGCATATACCACCAGGGCGCCGTAAAGCACGTCAACCCAGCGCGGCGCAGTGCCTGTCAGGCTCAAAGGGCCAGGGATGACGGTCGTATTCAAGATATGTTGCGATGCAACAACACTATGGGTACCCGCATCGTATCGGGCCGCTCCGTTCTAATCTGAGGCGCGCATCACTGCAGTAAAACAGCGGTATTCTTAGGGGGATCAAGACAACCTTCAGCGGGAGGGCCGCAGATGCGCACGCCTGAGCAGTTAGAGGCACTGGTACCGGCTGCGGATAGAAGCGCCCAACGGTTCCCGCGCTTGCGCGAGGCGCAGCTCGCCATCGTCAAGCGATTTGCCCATGACCCGGCACGCACCTTTGCCCCTGGAGAGACCCTCTTCCGGGACGGCGAGCACTGCGTCCCCACCTGGTTTCTACTCTCGGGCACGGCCGAGCTTTTCAGCCGTGACGGGCTCGACGAGGAGACTTCCCTGCGCGAGCTGGAAAGCGGCCAATTTACCGGCGAGCTGAATGAGCTGTCGGACAGGCCGTCGCTTACGGGCGCGAACGCCGGTTCTGCGGGGTGTGTCGCACTACCGCTCAACGCGACCCGGCTGCGGGCACTCATTGTCGGATCAGCGGAGCTCGGTGAGCTCATCATGCGTGCCTTCATCCTCAGGCGCGTGGGCCTGCTCGAGCGCGGCGTCGGTCCCGTCCTGCTCGGCCGCGCCGGCTCCGCAGACCTGCTGCGGCTGCAAGCATTCCTGACCCGGAATGCCTATCCACACATGGTCATGAGCTGCGCCAGCGAGCGCGGGCGACAGTTGATCAACGATCTCGATCTGCCGCCGGAAGACCTGCCACTGCTGATCTGCGCCTGTGGCCGGGTGCTGAAACGGCCGTCCAATGAAGAAGCGGGTGCGTGGCTCGGTATCACGCCAAAGCTCAGGCAGGACGCACTCTATGACGTGGCGGTGATCGGTTCCGGACCTGCTGGACTTGCAACCGCCGTGTACGCTGCTTCGGAAGGGCTGTCTGTCCTCGTACTCGATGGCGCGGCCGTCGGAGGACAAGCCGGTGCGTCGGCGCGCATCGAGAACTACCTCGGTTTTCCCACGGGAATCTCGGGGCAGGCGTTGACCGGGCGCGCCCTCAATCAAGCCCAGAAATTTGGCGCCGAGGTGGCGGTTCCCCTCCTGGCAACCCGGCTGACCTGCACACGTGAGGCTTCCAATTGCGACAACACAGTTGAGCTGACACTGTCAGATCAGGGCTCCGTCAGGGCGCGTACGGTCGTCGTCGCCTCCGGGGCGCGCTACAAACGCCCCCCTGTGACGAATTTGCGCCTGTTCGAAGGCGACAGCGTCCATTACTGGGCCTCCCCGGTAGAGGCCAAGCTCTGCACGGATGAGGAGATCATCCTGGTCGGTGCCGGTAACTCAGCGGGCCAGGCGATCGTATTCCTCGCGCCACTCGTCAGGCGCCTCACCGTGCTCGTCAGAGGTAAAGGCCTGGAGGCCTCCATGTCCCGTTACCTGATCGACCGGATCAAGTCGCTGGATAACGTCGACATCCAGGTGCGGTCGGAGCTCATCGAGTTGCATGGAGACCAGGCAAGCGCACTCGAGAGTGCCACGGTTCGCAACAATGCCACGGGAACAGTCGCGAGAGTCCCGGTGCGCCAGGTTTTCCTGTTTGTGGGGGCTGAGCCCAATACAGCCTGGCTCGATGGAACGATTGCCCTCGATGACAAGGGCTACATTCTGACGGGCCTCAGTCCGGCCGATGCACAGGCTCCTGCCCCACTGCCTCTGCAGACGAGCTTGTCACGCGTCTTTGCGATCGGCGATGTCCGATCCGGCTCGACGAAACGAGTCGCGTCCGCGGTCGGCGAAGGCGCCGCCGTGGTCGCACAGATTCATTCGATGCTGGGCGCTTCGGCAACTACCGCTTGACGCCGGAAGGCCTCACGAAGTTTCTCGTGTATGTAGGCCTCCATCCGGGCGCGGTACTGCTGGCGAGCTTCCTCCGATTGACTCGGATCGTTCGCCAACTGCACCCAGAGGCCGTAGTCGGAGTCCTCGTCGTTGCTCATGCGACATCCTCCTCATAGCGGCGGCCATGCCCACCAGCATGGCCGCCGGGTTCATCACACTGCGCCTCACCCCTTGAGGGTGACGAGGCCTCCGAGAGCCGGGTCCGAGAAGCTATCCCGTCCGGTTTCGACGTGACCCGCCAAGCGCGTCTCGTATGTCGCGTCCTGGGAAACCGTGATGACCAGGTCGTACCAACCGAAGGTCTCGTGCAGCGGCCAGCCCGCCTCGAACATCTCCTGGTGGGGTAGCAGCAGCTTCGACACCTTGTTGCCCGAATAGGCGTCGAGCACGTTGACAGTTGCGTTGTGAGCCGAGGTGTTCGTGATGGTCCACCCGATCAAACCAAAATCCTCGAGGATACAAATCGACTGGATGGCCAGAACCGCGGCGTTCGCGCCGACACTACCCTTGAAGTACCGCACGAAGCCGTTCGGTCCGTACACCGACAGGTTATAGGACGAGGCAACGGTCCATGTGCCGGTAAGCTTCTTGCCGCCCTCCACCGTGTAATTGCGCACCGGGTCAGCAGCGTTGGTCGAACGCACCTGGAAGACGGCGGTCGCCTTGCCCGTGTTGATGAATGTCAGCGCCACCGAACTATTAGCAGCATTGACGCTCCCTTGAACGTCGAGCTGGTAGGGCAGCGCGCGCGCCGGGCGAATGCCCTTCTCCTGTTTGGGCACGCCCAGGATCACACCACCGAGCGTGGGCTCGAAGGTGTTGACATTCCCCCCGGCGAGCTCGTCCTGCGGCGGCAGGTAGCCCGTCGTGGCCGGAAGGCTGACGGGCGCGGCATTCGGGTTGACGAAGTTGAAGACCGAGGTCAGGTCGCCCGCCACGGCACGGCGCCACGGCGAGATGTTGGCTTCCTGAACCCCGAAGCGCTTCTCGATGAATTGGATCACCGAGGTGTGGTCGAACACCTGCGAATTGACGTAGCCGCCCTTGCTCCACGGTGAGATCGCCAGGAACGGCACGCGCACCCCGAGGCCGATCGGGCCGGTTGGCGTCGCGTTGGTCACGAGCTCGTTTTCGATACTGACAGTCGAGGCTCCGTTCGCGCTCGTCTGCGGCGGCGTGGGAGGCACGAGGTGGTCGAACCCGCCGTCATTCTCATCATAGTTGATGATGAAGACGGTCTTGCTGAAGACCTCCGGGTTGGCGACCAGGATGTCGAAGATCTGGGAGATGTACCAGGCGCCGTAGTTGGACGGCCAGTCCGGGTGCTCCGTATAGCCCGCGGGGGCGACGATCCATGACACCTGCGGCAACTTGCCGCTGTTCACATCACTGCGGAAGTTGTCGAACAGGTGTTCAGCCCAAGCCTGCCAGTCTTGCGCGGAAGCCCCGGCGGCCGGAGTAATGTTGGTGATCTGGGTACCCGTGCAGCCGTTCTGGAACAGCGGCGATCCCGTCGCGGCCGTCGCGTATTGGTTCATGTACAGAACCGGGTTGTCGGTGAAATTGCCGGCGAAGGAGTTGGAGGTGCCATCGCCGAGGTCGGGAGCAAAAGTCGTCCCGGCGAGGTCCTGGTAGATCTTCCAACTCACCCCGGCAGCCTGCAGGACTTCCGGGAACGAATGCCACAGCCAGTAGGAGTTGTCGACACCGAGGCCATTGCCGGTGACCGGGCCGCTACCGTGGCCGTCGGTGCCTCCGGCGCCCAGGTAGTTCACGTTACCGATACATCCGGTCCAGTGGTAGAGGCGGTTCGGATTCGTCGGACCCATGATCGAACAGTGGTAGCCATCGCCGACCGTAAAGGCATCGGCGAGCGCGTAGTGGTAGGGAATATCGGCGCGCGTCAGGTACGCCATGGTGACCGGACCCTTGGCGGCGGGCCACGAGTCGTACTGGCCCTGGTTCCAGGCTTCATGGCCCGTGGTCCACCCATGATCCGTTCCCGGTAGATAAGTGAGACCCAGGCTATTCAACCCGGCGCTGATGGCGGCGGGATTGACTCGGAATGGCGGTAACACATAAGCACCGTCCGCGGGTCCGCCCAACGTGCCGGAATTCGGCGGTACGGCGTACCCGGCCGTGACATTGGCCGCTCCGGCCGGCTGTAAAAAGACCGGCACCGGGGTGGTGCCCGTGCCGCTCTGGAGGGGCAGATTGATATTCACCGCGCGCGGATCGGAAAAGCCGCGTACGCCGCGCAGGGTACCGAAGTACTTGTCGAAGGAGTTGTTCTCCTGCATCAGGACGACGATGTGCTCCACATCGCGAATGGTGCCGGTACGGTTGTTGGCTGGAATGGCCAACGCCTTGGCTATATTCGCTTGCAGCGTGCCCGCCAGGGCACCCATGCCCATCAACTGCAGGAATTGACGACGATCGGTATTCTTCACGGTAGGACTCCTCTTCCCCAAGACAAGAGGTGCACGCTAGGGCCACACTGTTGCGATCCGATGAAAGTTGGATGATTTCGCCAGCGGAACGGGAGGTCCGCAGCGAGCCCACGCGGGAACGCGTGGGGGATGTACTGCTACGCTATCGCGACGTAGAGAGCGAGTTCTGCTTTCAGCCAGTCATACCACTGCGACATGCCGTCGCCGGAGTACGCCGACACTTCGAGCACTTTGAGCAGGGGATTCACAGTGAGTGCGTTATCGATCGCACGCCGGGTGTCGAAGCGCAGATGGGGCAGAAGATCGGTCTTGCTCAGCAGAACGAGGGTCGCGGCACTGAACATGTGGGGATATTTGAGCGGCTTGTCCTCGCCCTCGGTGACGGAGAAAATTACGACCTTCGCACGCTCCCCCAGGTCGAACAACGCCGGGCAGACGAGGTTACCCACGTTTTCGATCAACAGCAGGGAATTGCGCTCGGGCTCCAGTAACGCCAGCGCCCGCTCGAGCATATCGGCCTCGAGATGACAGCCGGTACCCGTGTTGATCTGTACGGCGCGCACACCCGTGGCACGGATACGCTCGGCGTCATTTGAAGTCTCCTGGTCGCCTTCGATGACAGCGACGCGCACTTGGCTCTTGAGATCGCACAACGTGCGCTCGAGCAACGTCGTCTTGCCGGCACCGGGGCTGCTGAGGAGGTTGAGCGCCAGCACACCGCGGTCGGAGAGCCAACTTCGATTGCGCTCGGCGATCAGTTGGTTCTTGCCGAGAATCTGCGCTTCGAGCTCCACGGTCCGGCGATCCCTGCCGGGGACAGATAAGTCGTGCGCGTGGTGAGAATGCTCAGCGCCCTGCGCATGAACATGATCGTGCGCATGCGTGTGACCCGGCGCAAAGATAAGCCCACGCACATGCGAATGCCGCGTCCCATCCGTATGTACATGCTCGCCCGACTCGGCCGAGAATGTGGTCTCCGCGTTCTCCCCACAACCGCATGTCACGCACATGCCGCTACCTCCATCTCTTTTATCAACAACTCCTGGCCGGCGCTTTCCACGATCTCCAGCTCGGCACCTTCCAGCGGCGTACCCTGGGCACAGATATCGAAGCAAAACCGGATGGAATCCGGCATGACGGCGGTCAGTCGACCGATTTCCAGCCGTACTCGCGTCACCCGCTGCCCCTCGGCCCGTTCGGACACGATGGCGACGACATTGCGGGTAATCGAAAGCTCGTGCACCGACCTCTCCTCGTCAACCCGTCAACAGATCCGCGGCAACTGCTCGCCGGCCAGCATATCGACGATCCGATCGCCGCCGAAAGAGGTCGTCAGGATCACGCTACCCGCCGGCGCAGCCGTCACTTCACCAACAATCGCCGACTCCCGACCCGCCGGATGCGCACGCATCACCGCCAAAACAACCTCAGCGGCGGCGCCCGGCACGATAGCCGCGAGCTTTCCCTCGTTCGCCAGGTACAACGGATCGAGCCCGAGAATCTCGCAAGCGCCGCGCACGACCTCGTTGATGGGCAACGCCGCTTCGCGTACCCGGATACAAACATCAGAAGCCGTTGCAAACTCGCTGAGCACCGTCGCGAGGCCGCCGCGGGTGGCGTCACGCAAACAACGGATATCCGGGCACGCTGCGAGCATGGCGGCGACGAGTCCGTGCAGCGGCTGACTGTCACTGGCGACCTCCGCCTGCAACGCGAGTTGGTTCCGGGCGATCAGAATGGCGACGCCATGATCACCCAGACTTCCATTCACTATGAGGACGTCGCCGGGCCGCGCCCGGGAGGCTGCTATGTGCGCTTCACGCGGTACCACGCCAACACCCGCCGTATTGATAAAGACTCTGTCCGCAGCGCCGCGCTCGACCACTTTCGTGTCGCCGGTGACGATTTTGACCCCCGCTTCGCGCGCAGCGCGTCCCATGCTGTCGGCCACGCGCGCCAGCACAGCCAGCTCCAATCCCTCTTCCAATACGAGTCCGCAGGACAGATAGAGCGGCCTCGCACCAGCCATAGCGAGATCGTTGACAGTGCCGAAGACCGCCAGTCTGCCTATGTCGCCCCCAGGGAATTCGATCGGCGAAACGACATAGGTATCGGTCGTGAACGCCAACCGATCCCCCAACCCGGCGAGCTCCACCATCGGGATCCGCGCCTGGTCCTCCAACGGCGCTAGCAACGAATTCCCGAACGCCGGTAACAGGACCCCCTCGATGAGTTGCCTCATCGCACGTCCGCCGCCTCCGTGTGCCAGCGTCACACAACCACCAGGACCCGCGAAGATGTCACTCGCAGCGCTCACGTGGTCGCCTCCGCCGCCTCGTTCCGGGCCTTCAGAAGATCGATTCGCCCGTACTGGTAATGCGCGGCGCACGCGCCTTCGGTAGAGACCATGAGAGCCCCTAGCGGCCGCTCCGGGGTGCAGGCTGTTCCAAACACCTTGCACTGATAAGGTTTGATGACTCCCTTCAACACCTCGCCGCACTGGCAGGACTTCGGGTCCGCGATCTGCAGGTTCGCAACGGCGAACTTGCGCTCGGCGTCGTGCGCAGCGAAAGCCCGCCGCATGCGTACGCCGGAGTGATCGATCGAGCCGAGTCCGCGCCACTCGAAGAACTCGCGTAGCTCGAAAACTTCCGCGACCGCGGCCAGGGCTTGCGCATTACCCGCTTCCGGCACGATGCGCTTGTACTGGTTCTCCACTTCGCAGCGGCCGTCGGCGAGTTGCCTGAGCACCATCCAAAGCGATTGCAGCACGTCCAGCGGCTCGAAACCTGCGATCGCGATCGGCTTGTGATAGCGCTCCGTGATGAACCGATACGGGCGGGTGCCGATCACCATGCTGACGTGACCCGGGCCGAGAAACCCATCGAGGGTGAGCTCCGGCGAATCGAGGATCGCCTTGATGGTCGGAATGATGGTGATGTGATTGCAGAACAGGGAGAAGTTGCCCAGCCCCTCGCGCCGAGCCTGCAACACCGTGAGTGCCGTGCTCGGCATGGTGGTCTCGAAGCCCAGCGCAAAGAACACAACTTCGCGATCCGGGTTCTCGCGCGCCAACTGCAATGCATCGAGTGGCGAATACACCATCCGCACGTCCGCCCCTTCCGCCTTCGCCTGTAGCAGGCTTCCTTTCGAGCCCGGCACGCGCATGGCGTCGCCAAACGTCGTGAAGATCACATTGGGCTCGCGCGCCAGGGCCACACAATCGTCCACACGCCCCATGGGCAGAACGCAAACCGGGCAACCCGGCCCGTGCACAAACTCGAGTACGTCACACGGCAACATGTTCTTCAAGCCATACCGGAAAATCGTGTGCGTGTGTCCACCACACACCTCCATCACCTGTAGGGCGCGACCCCGTTTGGCCGCGAGCGGAGCGGCCAGACGCTCGATCTCCGCCACCAGGACGCGGGCCTTCTCCGGGTCTCGAAATTCGTCGGCAAAACGCATCGTCATCCTG
>Ga0210388_10003036_pt1 | contig 13145 bp, 10 predicted proteins | sample IncBWC19OmetaG_FD_155485 | JGI IMG/M metagenome (GOLD analysis project Ga0210388, IMG submission 155485) | Forest soil microbial communities from Barre Woods Harvard Forest LTER site, Petersham, Massachusetts, United States - Inc-BW-C-19-O ... | reverse complement strand
AACGTCTCCCAGGGAAATTTCGGTGGTGGTAGGCATGGGAAAATTATCCGGATTGTCCCGGTTTCGGTTTGTTCTCGGTCCAGCTTTGGTCGGCGGCGCGCGGCTCGGCGTCGGACATGTGGAACTTGTCTGCCGTCGGCGCGTTGAACGGCCCACCCATCATCGGCGCCGCGATGACTTTCGCCTTCGTCGCCGCCGCCACATCCGCCGCCGGCAGCTCCGTCTCAATTCCCGCCAACGGAAATTCCTTGCGCAACGGGTGATAGGGGTAACCCTCCCACATCAAAATACGGGTCATGTTTGGGTGGCCCGCAAAGCGCACCCCCACCATATCAAAGGCTTCGCGTTCATGCCAATCCGCCGCAGGATACAACGCCGCCAGCGACGGCACTTCGGGATTCGCATCATCCGGCGCCAGCGTCGCCACGCGGAGGTAGACTTTGCGGTCGCTGTGGTAAAAATGGTAAATCACGCCGAAACGCGGGCTTTCCTTGTCCCAATCCACGCCGCACAAATCGAGCAGCATGCTGTAACCCAGCTCGTCGCGCAGGCTTTGGGCAAATTCCCGCAAGTTCGCCGCGGGGACGTTCACCGCCGGATGGTCGACCGACGGGCGTGGTGCGACGTAGGGGAAGCGGGCCTTGAGGGTATCAAGAATAGTATCCACGGTGCTATTTCGCCCCCACGACAACAGGTTCATTGGGCCGCGGCCTGAATAGGCTACTGGCGCCGGGTTCCTTCCGGATCTTCTCCTGGAGCAGCATCATGCCGTCCAAAAGCGCTTCCGGGCGCGGCGGGCAGCCGCTGATATAGATGTCCACCGGCACAATCCGGTCCACCCCCTGCAACACCGCGTAGGAACGGTACATCCCGCCGGTCGAGGCGCACGCCCCCATCGCCACCACCCACTTCGGCGCGGCCATCTGCTCGTAAATACGGCGCACCACCTCGGCCATCTTATAAGTGACGGTTCCGGCCACAATCATGCAGTCGCTCTGGCGCGGGGAAAAGCGCATGACCTCCATGCCAAACCGGGAAATATCGAACCGCGCGCCCCCCGCCGCCATCAACTCAATCGCGCAGCAGGCCAGCCCCATCGGCATGGGCCAGACCGAGTGCCGCCGCACCCAATTGATGACGGCATCGGCTTGGGAGACGACCACTTCGCCTTCCACCTTGCTATTATAGGCAAATTCGGTGTTGGAAACCATGGGTTTGTTAGCCGCAGCAACCGGATGCGGGCATTTGCCTAACCACGCTAGGGAAAACTTCGCCAGCGACAAGAACCTTTTTGCTAAATTAGCATTTTCAGTTTCAAGCAAGGCCTTCATACTCCCGCCCAATTACAGAACCACTTTGTAAAGCGTGGCTTAGGTCGTTGATTTTCACTTTTTCTGTGCAGAAATATGGAGCCACTTACCATATGTCGTCCAACTAACGGGACCGTGCAGCACTCTGGTAATACGAAATAACCCATGTCTGACAAAAGCTTCCATTGTTTACATAAATTGAAAAATTTCTTTGCGCCAATCCAAGATACTCCCCGGAATCGATGTCATAAAATTTAGCCGTGATATCAATAGTATAGGAATGATTACCACCAAAGCCAAAATAAACTGGCACTCTTAACGTTTCTCCAGTCGCATATTGCCCGTTATCTGATGTAAGCACCATCTTTGTTCCTGCAACATTATTTGTCACATCAATTCCAAGTTGTGGGTCAAAATTTTGCGTTGCACATCCGAACAGCAAAAAAGCGTTCAACAGCATTAATTGAACAATATTTTTCATGTTTTGGATGAATTTAACGTTGAATTTTGCCCGGCGCTTCAAAATTTGAAATTACCCAACTTTGGTTAAAACCGCCGTTATTATTTGAACAAGAAAAGGTTCGTTCTGCGATACCAAGATAATTCCCGGATTTGTCATAAAATTTTGCCGTGATAATAAATTGTTCTTGATCGCCAGGTTGGCCTACAGTGATAAAGCCTCCATTATCCATGCCGGCCGGAAGAGCCCAGGCTGACCTTCCGGCCTCAATACCCCCCGGTATTAGCTCACCTGGATTTGTCCTAATTACCATAACGGTTCCACTCACATTGTTTGTTACTTCAATGCCCCCTTCTGAGCGCGCATATGCCTCTGGAGCCATGTTAGGATATGTTCCCGTCGCCATTTGAAGTAAGCCACATCCCGAGAGCAAGCCTGACAATAGAATCACTGTGACCTTACAAGTTTTCATAGATGCAGTTTTGTTTTATTAAATATAAGTTTTAATGTCATTATTTTCCAACATCTACCAAGGCCAAGCGAAAACCAACGACCCCATTACGGGTGCTGGCAGGGGCTATGAGCCTGGAAGCTGGCCGGCAAAGAAAGGCGGCACTATCGGAACTCCCGGCTTGGCAGGCGTATTCCCATTGCGCCTCTGTTGGTAACGTGAAAATGAGCCCCTTCGAGATCCGATTGGCATTCTGTTCCTCGGTTGTGAGTTTTTTACAAAATTCGACTGCATCGTCCCACGATACCTGTTCTACGGGACAACGACTATTATAGGTGGAAAAGCTTGGATTATTATTGTCCATGACTGCTTTCCATTCCTCTTGCGTTACCTCGTATCTGCCCAGCCAAAAACCCTTTGTCAGGGTAACACTTACTGGCAAATAGCCGTCGTTGTCATTACCGGGAGAAAAGCTACCGGGCTGAATCCAGACCATATCGATATAATATCCGGGAACTGTCCATGGCTTACCGAGTTCTGGACCAATATATTGGCCTCCTCCTGTTGCAATTGATATATTGGGTCTATCCTGTTGTGAAGCTACTGGACGTCCCTTAGTAAAAAGCGCAATGCCAGTACCGGCCTCACCTCCTGTGGGAATCAAAACAAGAACAAGCTTAACTTGATAGGCCGAACCTGCTTCCAAGATTTCGCCTTTAATAACTGCCTGCGTTCCGAGCAGCCGCCCCACCTTTATTATCGCTTCCGGAGCCATCTCGCCGCGTCGGTCATCCTGTATCCCCATTTCCGTCAATGCAGTTTCCGTGTCACTTTCATCAACCATGTCAAATTTTTCAAATAAATCGTAAGCAACTCTCGACCTTATCGTAGCTGTGAGATCTTTTCCAAGAAAGTAGTTCCCTTGGGCATCGGCTCCCTTAAATGGCAATACCGCTACGCGCATTTTTTTTCCCTTAACCACATCAGTCCAACCTGGGTAAGACGGATCGTCTTTAGATAAATGCTCAAGCAGATCGGCCACTAACGTCGAAGATCGATCGTGCTTATTCAGATCATCGACCAACGCCAAAGACAAGCCGTCGATTGATGTTTTGATGTCACTATCTTGGCTTTGTTGAACGCCGATGGCACTAACCGCAGGAATCACCGTCTGTGAATCTGTTTGTCCATCTGGTGCATGACATCCACCCAAAAGAAAAAGCAGCGCGATGCTTGCAAGCCTTGCATAGTAAGTCTTATGAAAATGAAAAGCGGGAAACATATGGTTTTGCTATTGGGAAATTGAATTATTGTTTTTCAGGATGGCCACCAAGCTATTAAGTCCAGTAAGATTTGCAGGTGACGACGCGCGATCTAATGCGGCTTGCGCCGCATCCTCGGGTTGCCGCGCTGCCCCAGACGATTTCCAGGACGCGGAACCCAATCTGCCACCTGAGATAGCTTTGTAAGCAACTAAATCAATTCGGATGTCTGCGGTAACGTATCCAAAGGAGTCGGGCGGGGAGATTGTAACCGTTTTCTCCCCGAGCACAAATATTGCGGAAGCATCCAAGCCCAACTTCTCTCCCATCGCGGCTGGGTCGGTACGCAACACACTGACCTGATGATCATCAAAAAACGATTGTTGAAAGGTTTTCCCACTGCTGTATAATCCGCTTGCGGTAAACTGATTGACTACTCGATCGGTAGCGTCCCAAGACGAATTTCCATCTTTGTCAGCAATTACAACAAAAACTTGGTTAAGCCCACTCTTAAACGGGAAAGTCGCCTTATCAAGGTAACCCCCAATTCGCCGGGCTAGTTGCATAGCTATTTCATTAGCTGCGTTTTGTTTTTCGATTGCCCTATTTGCATCTGCGATTGCTGCGGCTTTTGCCGCAGCATTATTAATCGCCTGCTGTTGAATTGCCGCTTGGTTGGCGAATTCTTGCTGCTCCTCCTCAACCAATTTCGTTTGCTTCTCTTTCAATTCTAGATTTATTTGATCCTGCAACGCTTGATGTTTTTGCTCTATTGAACTAACAATAAATAAGCACAATCCCATAATGCCGATAAGTAGACATACAATTATAGATAGGCCGAGTAATGGTTTATGGCGGAAGCAATAACCTGAAAAATTAATCAAATCAGAGGAATTTTTCCACTCGGAACCAACATAGCAGTTTTCAGTACTGTTGGCATCGCTCGCCCCTTGTGAGGGCGGGTTCTCATGAGTGTCAATCTGTTCACTTTCAGGATTCATTTTTGCGTGACAATTATAGGCGAACTGGCCTGATTCTTTGAATGTGTGTTAAGCATTGTCTCGAAGGATTTCACAAGAAATTCTTGAAGCCGAACTTCTGCCGCATTTGAGCTAAGCACCTCTTCATGACGATAATTTTCTCGCAGCCAATCTGGAGCTATCAGCGCTATCGCGTCTTTATTTTTGGCAATCACCTTCATTTTCTCCTTTACCACCTCGAGTTGCACATTTTCAATTCGCGCAGCATTTTCCGCGCGTTTGGTCGCGGTTTCCAACTCATGCCGTATTCGTATTATATCAATCTGAATTTGTTGCTCAATCTCTAGGGACCTTAATTGGCTAGCTACTTTATTTACCGCCATTGTTGCTATGATTTTTGCCGTTCCAACCTCCTGTTCGTTGGCAATCCCTTCCAGTTTGCCTATGGTGTCAATCTGTGTTTTAGTTCTGGATTCTATCGTTTGCCGAATTAGCGGGACGTCGAGTGATAAATTGTCGCTTTTATGAGAAAACGCCAAATGCTTAATGTCGGTCATCGCTTTTTCAAATTCGATTCGAAATGCTTTATTATTGGCTGAAATCTGTTTAGCAGTATTATCTTCGCAGAAGCTGCGAATAATGGACTCCACGCTGTCTTGGAATATTTTCAGTTCATTCTTAAAATTCAGAACGACGGATTCAATCGCTTTTTTCTCGTCCTTGATTCTTATTTCGACGGAACCAACGACTTTGACGGGTATTCCATCCGCGGAAAAAATGGGATTTGAAAAACTCATGCCACTTAAGGGAAGTGGCACGGATTTAATAAGGTTCACAAAGGATATTTTATCCCATTCCTTAAAGAATTTGAATTTATAACTGCCTGTTGCAAATATTCGTGTGCGGTATTTGGTATGAAACACCAGTCGTGCTTCTGGACTCGATGGGTATTTTGTGTACACACTTTTAAATGAAGGAAGGTATGTGGTAATAAATTCAGACTTGATGGCTTCCATTTCAATATCTGGGTTGGCATTCATTTTCATCTCCTTTGTGGATATGCTTGAGGGGGAGTGTTGAGACTGCAAAGATTCTTGTTCGGGTGCCGCAAGGGAAGCATCTCCTCTATTACCGGGAGTGACGATTGCTTGCAATTTGATAATTGCATCATCGCAGGTGTGTAAAAAGACGGTCTCATCGCCGTAAAATTTGTAGTCATGCTCATGAACCAACTGATTGCGGACTTTGGCCAGGTATCTCAGTGATTCGGTAGGCACGCCTTTTAGGCGGTCGCCTACTTGATCCAAAGCCATGTTAAGGCCGCTTTCGGTTGCGCCAAAATCCTCCAGCAACTTTTCAACATATCTTGTTCTAGAAACAACTTCATCTAAAAAGGACATGGTGAAAAAGCATATTGGGAGGTTTATATTTTGACGATACCTGCGCAAAAATCTGAGATGCGTAAGCTCGCAAGGTGAGGCAACAAGAATTGAGGCAAAAGCCATGTTCGTCAAGCCTACCGCATGTCGGCCCCTTCTGCTGGCCGTTTATAGGATGCCACTGTTTTGCACCGGAACATATTTGTAGTGAGTTCTCACCGGAAAATTTTTGTTGCCCAATGCATGACTGGTGACGAACTGCATATGGAAATGACACTGTTGCGGTTTTCAAACCGATGGACAACGAACGGATTATTGTGTTTCATATCTAGGTTGCCACGTCAACCGGCAACCTAGCTTCGTATCTCCATTAACTCACTTGCTATCAGCGAGTTAATGGCGGAGAGGGAGGGATTCGAACCCCCGGTACCCTTGCGAGTACACAACATTTCCAATGTTGCACATTCGGCCACTCTGTCACCTCTCCCTGGCAGTTCTTGGGAATGCCAAAGGAAAGAGCCTACGCGCCCCGCAGCCCTCGGTCAATATCCAAACCTCACCCAGCCGGTCACCCAGGCGACAAATAACCCAGCCGCACAGCGGCAGGAGTTACCCCCCGGATGGGGGGTCGCCGGGAGGTTCCTTTGCTCTTCTGATCCTCATAAACCGCAGGAGTTACCCCCCGGATGGGGGGTCGCCGGGAGTACGGGATAATTCAAACTCGCCAGAGCCATGCAGGAGTTACCCCCCGGATGGGGGGTCGCCGGGAGTGATCCGACGGGAGTGACCCCCGGATGGGGGCGACGCGCCCACTCAAAAATTCTCCGTCCACAGCAACGCGGGGATCGGATCCGTCTTTACATGCGGCGGCCCGTTGACTTGGTGATAAAATATGATTTGCAGGGACGCCAGTTGCTCCCCGCCGGTGTGCGTGGCGTTCCATTGGCCGCCTTCGTAGAGGGCAAACCCCTCGAGGTAAACCTGGTAATCCGGAAACATAAAATCGTAAAAGTAACTCCCCCAGCGTTGGTCAATATAAGTCGCGGGGACATCCGCGGGCTTGGCCGTGCTGGCGGGCGAAGCTCCGGTCAGCACATTCACATCCTGCCCGTTGTTCATGACCCCGCGCAGCACGAACCAGCCATCATCCGATTGCGGATTGGGCGTGAACATGCTGTAGCCGCCGTCGAGCCCGAGGTCTCCCGCCACACGCGCCCACCACGCCGGGGCCATCGGCGCGCGCCCCGGTATCGCGTCAATATTTGCCAAAATCATGCACACCATCATGACCACCAACCCGCCATCACGCACGACGCACCACCCCCGCCCCACCCAGCGCCTCCACCCGGAAATCGCGCGCGTCGGCGTCTCCGGCCTGGCCTCATCCGCTGCAAGTAAGGATTTTTTATTAAATAATTTCTTCGCGATATTTGCCGCCGGATACACCACCCACGTCCAAAACTCCGCCGGAAGAAACATTAGCAGAAAAACATCCATCACCACCCAGAACAGCCCCATTTGCATCGTGGTGCCAAAGCCGAGTTGCAGCGTGCCGAGCAACGCGACGCCGATAAAGCGCGTCCACTTCGTTAATACGGGAAAAATCAACAGCAACGGGGCGTAGAACTCGACATAGAGGGTGTAAACCGTGAGCATCGCCGTGAGGCTGTCGTATTGGTTCAGCCACTGGCCCAGCGGGCGCGCATACATATCAAGGGACAAGGCGTACCCCACCGCCGAGTGTTCCACCTGCCAGGCCTCGCCCGTCTTCAGCACGGAGCTCATCATGTAAATCACCAAAAACTGCGCGATGGCGCCCAGCCCCGCGATGCCGAGGTAGCTCGGTTCCGTGGGCTTGGGCACGCGCCCCCGCGCGGCATCCACGGAAAAGCTCCGGTCGAGCGGCAGAAACATCGCCCAGAACATCGCGTTGCGCTCAATCATGTCCGGGCCAAACAGCACCAGCGGGTTGCGCGCCTGCCGCGACATCAGCAAAAACCAGCAACCCGCCGTCGCCCAGCGCGTGCGGTAGCCGACGAGCATCATGATCGCCAGCACCGCTTCGAGCGCGAACAACGCCGCCTCAAACGCCGCGCTGCCGCCCAGCAAATGCAGGCTGAAATCCGGCGGCATATATTTGAACACCATGTCCCGCGGCAGCACACCCGCATCCGTGTAAAACGCCCGCAAGCTCGCGGCGCTCACCCACAAGTCGCACAATATCACCAACGCCAGGCCGATGCGCATCAACGCCAGCGATCGCCAGTCCAACCCGAACATCCTCCGCAAAAATTTCATTCCCGGCATGGCCATGGTGGTATAATGCCGCGCCGGGCGGTTCGTTGCAGAAAAACCACTCCCATTGGGGCAGGGAGCCATTGTGGAGACATTTTCCGTCCGCGCAATCCCGCTTCACAGGGTGGATTTTGGCGATGCGTCATTGACTAACGCTCCTTTCTGCACTGTACTGTTTGGTTCGTTTCATCATGCTTACCATCTCGGATGTCTCCAAGGGCTACGCCACGCGCACACTGTTCAGCGAGGTGTCGCTTTTCATTGCCCGCTCGGACCGCTTCGGCCTCGTCGGCCCCAATGGCGCGGGCAAGACCACCCTCTTCAACCTCATCCTCGGCAAGGACGCTCCGGACACGGGCATCATCGAGTGGGAACGCGGCGCGGATTTCGGCTATCTGCCGCAAGAAAGCGCCCCGGTCGGCGAGGAAACCATCCTCGAAATCGCCACCAGCGGCAAAAAACTCCTCCCGGACTCCGACGAGGATTTCGACATCGACTACACTTTGGAGCCCCGCGCCAAAAAAATCCTCGCCGGGCTGGGCTTCCGCGAAGAGGACCACTTGCGCCAGGCCAAAACATTTTCCGGCGGCTGGGTTATGCGCGCGCACATGGCGCGCCTTCTCGTCAGCGAGCCCGCCCTGCTCCTGCTCGACGAGCCGACCAATCACCTCGACCTCGAAGCCTTGCTCTGGTTTCAAGAATACCTCACCCGCTACCCCGGCGGCCTCGTCGTCATCTCGCACGACCGCGCCTTTCTCAACCTCCTTTGCACCGGCATCCTCGAGCTCCGCGCCGGCACGCTGAACGAATACACCGGCAACTACGACGACTACCTCGTCGAAAAGGAAGCCCGCAAAAATCAACAGGCGTCGGCGTTCAAGAACCAGCAGCGGCAAATCGCCCACTTACAAAAATTCGTGGACCGCTTCGGCGCGAAGGCCTCAATGGCCTCGCGCGCGAAATCCAAGGAAAAGCAAATCGCCCGCCTCGAGGAAGTCGCCGTGGACGAGCCGGAGGACGACCTGAAAAAAATCCATTTCAAATTCCCGCCCACCGCCCGCTCCGGCCTCAAAGTCATCACGCTCGAAAACGTGCTGCAGGCCTATGGCGACCACGTCGTTTACCACAACCTCAACTTCCAGGCCGAGCGCGGCCAGCGCATCGTCCTCGTCGGGCCCAACGGCGCGGGCAAATCCACCTTCCTGAAAATTCTGGCCGATGTCCTGCCCATCCAGGGCGGCACACGCGAGTTGGGCAGCAACGTCGTTCCCGGTTACTTCGCGCAAAACCGCGCCGATAATCTCAACCTCAACGCCACCGTCATCGAAAACGTGATGGAACTGCACAGCTCGGAAAACCCGCTCTCCGAGCAGCGTGTGCGCACCATCCTCGGCGCGTTTCTCTTCCGCAAGGACGACGTGTATAAAAAAGTCTCCGTCCTCTCTGGCGGAGAAAAATCCCGCCTCTCCCTCGCGCGCCTGCTCGTCAAGCCGCCGAATCTCCTCCTCATGGACGAGCCGACGACCCACCTCGACATGGCGTCCATCGACGCCCTCGTCCACGCGCTCAAGCAATACGAAGGCACGTTCATCTTCATCAGCCACGATGTTTATTTCATCCGTGCGCTCGCGCTCAACGTCCTGCACGTCAACGCCGGCCGCTTGACGCCCTACGCGGGCGATTACGATTATTATTTGGAAAAGTCCCGCGCCACCAACGCGCGCGCCGCCCTCACCGCCGGCTTTACCGACGCCCGGCCCGCGCAAAACGGCTCCGCCGCCAAGGCCGCCGCCAAATCCGCGCCCAACATGGAGGAAGTCCGCGCGCGCAAAGCCAAGATCAAGCAACTCCGTATTGAAGTCGGCCATTTGGAAGAAGCGGTGTCGAAACTCGAAGCGCAACAAAACGAACTCACCACCGCGCTCGAAGCCCCCGAAACCTACACCCAGCCGGGCAAACCCCAGCACCTCAACCGCGAACTCAGCGCCGTCGTGGACCAGCTCCAAACCGCCACCCACGCCTGGGAAAAAGCCGTCGGCGTCCTCGCGGAGATGGAGAAGGAGGGGTAGCGGGAAATCTCATCTGTCGATTTTTTCCGCAGTGCGGCCCTTGTAACGGTCAGACTTGACTCAATTCTGCTATCATAGCAAATGAGATATATCCGTGTCAAAAGAAGCATTTGACATCCATTTTTCGATTATAACGATTTGATCAATTTCTTTCAATCGATCGTACACATTTGAAAATGATGCCCGCGCGTGTAGAAATAGGCTTTTAGGATCCTCATGCAAAACGATCATTTTCCTGTTGGATTTTTCACACAGCCAATCCCAAAGATGGGTGTTAATGGCTTTGTCGCCAAATCCATACCCACTAATAATTAGCCTATCGTGTTCTTTGAGAAATTGATGGAAGCGAAAAAATTGTTCGCCGAAAATTCCACTACCATAATCAAGTATTTTGTTAAACGTTCCAGCAAGAAAATTGGGGCCGTCTAAGTTTATCAGTTTGCCATTTTTGTCCTTCGCATGATAAATGTCTCCGTGACTTACTTTTGCCATCTGGCTTTTCTTATCCAAATAAAACCGATACCAATCAATTGATCCGTGAAGTTTTAAAAGTCGAATCCGTTTTGGGTAGTCAAACTCAGCAGGATCAAAAATTTGTAGATCGCCATCGATCTTGCTAAAACCATCTTGTATTTCACAGCCACTTCTACCGAGATGGGTTTCAACTAGAGTATCGTGATTTAGCGTAGTTACATCCAGTTGGACGATTTCATTGTTGAGGGCTAAGGTAGTTAGCAAATCCAGCCCTTTAATCTCCTTTGGCAGTTGTAGGCGGTGAGCTAAAACTGATTCAATTAGCGCACAAGAACGATCAGCCATTTGCTGGTATCTGGCGCGTTCTAATGCGTAAATTCCTCGAAATAGCGGTTCAGCTTGCTCTCGAACATCTCTGATGAAACCGTCGATAGCCGGATTTTGAATATTATCAGTCTGATCGTCTGCAAGCTGTTTTGCCAAATAGTAAATATCTTCGTAATGTGACTCTTGCCCAGTTCGAATAGCATAGTAACGATCCGAATATGTTTTAAGTAATTGGAGAAATCGCTGCGTATTTTTAGCAACACGTTCTTCCCCAAGAGACGGAAGGATACCGAATGATTCGGGGTAAAATTTTTGATCTGAGGAAAAAATGAATGAACCGTTTAAGATATCATTTGTTAATTCCCTAACATTCGGCAACCCGGATCCCAGCGAAATGCCAGAACCAAGGAGGATCAGAACCTTTCGTTCAGTCAAATTCATAAACACCTAATTATTCAAAACTTAAACACCCCGTTCTGCGCCTGCTGCCGCATCCAGTGATCCACCAGCACCAACGCCGCCATCGCTTCAACAATGGGCACCGCGCGGGGGAGCACACACGGATCGTGGCGACCGCGGCCCATCAACTCGGTCGCTTTCCCTTTTGTATCCACAGTTTTCTGTTTCTGCAAAATCGTCGCCGTCGGCTTGAACGCGACGCGGAAAAACAATTCCTCGCCGTTGCTGATGCCGCCTTGCACCCCGCCGGAGCGGTTCGTCAGCGTGCGCACCTTGCCGCCGCGCTTGATGAACACGTCGTTGTGCTCCGAGCCTTTCAGCGCAATGCCGGAAAAACCGCTGCCGATTTCAAAACCCTTGGTCGCGGGGAGCGAAAGCATGGCCTTCGCCAAGTCCGCCTCCAGCCGGTCGAACACCGGCTCCCCCAGCCCGGCGGGCAGCCCGCGCACGCGGCAGGTGATGATCCCGCCGACGGAATCGCCCGCCGCGCGGATGGCCTTGATGTGCGCGGCCATTTTCTCCGCCGTCTTCGCGTCCGGGCAGCGCACCGGGTTGGCTTCAATTTGCGTGAGCGTGGGAAAAGGAACATTCTCGCCCGCGGTCAACTTCGCCGCGCCGGGCATGGCGATATTTTGCACCTGCTCGACGTAGGCGCGGATTTCCACGCCACCGCCGAGAGCGAGAATTTTTTTCGCAACCGCCCCGGCGGCGACGCGCCCAATCGTCTCTCGCGCAGAGGAGCGCCCGCCGCCTTCATGATTGCGCAAACCATACTTGGCCAAATACGTGTAATCCGCGTGCGATGGGCGAAATTTGTCACGCATCTCCGCATACGCCTCCGGGCGCGCGTCGGTGTTGGCGACGAGCAACGCAATCGGCGTGCCGAGCGTGCGGCCTTCATAAACACCGGAGATGATGCTCACGGCATCGGCCTCCTTGCGCTGCGTGGTCAGCTCGCTCTGGCCGGGGCGGCGGCGGTCGAGGTCGGGTTGGATGTCGGCGGGCGCGAGCGGCAGGTTCGGCGGGCAGCCGTCCACGACGACGCCGACCCCGCCCCCGTGGCTCTCGCCCCAGGTGGCAATCGTGAACAGCTTGCCGAAAGTGTTGCCCATAACGGGCCGATTATCGCCAAACTCGGACGGAGGACAAGGATGGAACTCACCCTCGGCCTTAGGCAAATTTGAACAAAGTTTTTGACAGAATTAACAAAATTTACGAAAATTTTTGCGACCGAAATTCTAATTCAGTAAATTCTGTTAATTCTGTCAAAAAATCCTGTCCCCAAAACCACTATGAGCAAATCCAAGAAAAAAGCCCCCGCGAATATCATCTGGTTCGAAATCCCCGCCGACAAGCCGGCGCGCGCGCAGAAATTTTACAGCAAACTCTTTGGCTGGAAAATCAACGCCATGCCCGGCATGGACGATTACTGGCACATCGACACCGGCGGCGACGACGGCATGCCCGACGGCGGCATGATGACCCGCAAGTGCCCCGGCCAACCCATCACCAATTACGTCCGCGTGCCGTCCGTGACCAAGGCCACGGCCCAGGTCAAAAAACTCGGCGGCAAAATCTGCGTGCCCAAGACTACCGTGCCCAACATGGGCCACTTCGCCGTCTGCCTCGACACCGAGAAAAACATGTTCGCCCTCTGGGAAATCGACATGAAGGGGAAG
>Ga0210388_10003035_pt1 | contig 13148 bp, 6 predicted proteins | sample IncBWC19OmetaG_FD_155485 | JGI IMG/M metagenome (GOLD analysis project Ga0210388, IMG submission 155485) | Forest soil microbial communities from Barre Woods Harvard Forest LTER site, Petersham, Massachusetts, United States - Inc-BW-C-19-O ... | reverse complement strand
TGGCTTCCGGCGTGGGCCGGTATTAGATTTGAGCTTGCTGGCTAGATCCCTCCTCCTTCGTGGTCCGCGTATTCGTAAGGCAGCTATCATTGTGTCCGCGCTCTTGCAGAATCTTTGCGCCCAGACGGCGTTCACCTGGCAGCAGATCAAAGAGAAATTCGAAGCGCAAAACCCGACATTGAAGGCCGGGCAGCTGAACATCGATGAATCGCGCGCGGCCGAGATCACGGCTTATCTACGTCCGAATCCGGATTTCAGTCTGAGTGCCGATGGCGTTCAGATTGCGCGGAATATGGGAGTCTGGCGCCCGTTCAGCGGCGTCGTGGAAACACCTTCCATCAGTTACCTGCACGAACGGGAGCACAAGCGCGAACTGCGGCGCGATCAAGCCAAGGAATCGACGGCGATCGCGGAGTCCACTTATTTAGACCAGGAGCGCAGCCTGGTGTTCAACCTGCAGAGTGCGTTCGTACAAACGTTGCAAGCCAAAGCGGTGCTGCAGAACGCGAAAGAGAACCTCGAATACTGGGACCGGGAATTAGATGTTAACCGCACGCGTTTCAATGCCGGCGATCTAGCTCAAGTGGATCTGGATCGGCTGGAGCTGCAGCGGGTGCAGTTTGAATCCGACTACGAAACGGCGCTGGTGAATCTGCGGACCGCCAAGATCACGCTGCTGATGCTGATCAACGATCGGACACCGATCGAGAGGTTAGACGTGGCCGGAGCGTTTGATTTTTCTCCGGAACTGAGACCGCTGGAGGAATATCGGAAGATCGCCATGGATGCCCGGCCGGATCTGAAAGCTGCCGTGCAAAACGTGGATCTGGCTAAGATCACCTACCAACTGGCGGTTTCGAACGGCTCCACCGATCCGACGTACAGCATCTGGTATTCGAACAATCCTTCTTTCAGCAATGCGTTCGCCAACCAAACGATTGGTGGGAGTGTCAGCATCCCGTTACGAATCTTCGACCGGAATCAGGGGCAGAAAGAGCAGACCAAGATCGACATCGGCCGGAACGAGCGATTGCGGGATGCTAATGAGGCGCAAGTTTTCAACGACGTCGATTCCGCCTACTGGACGCTGGTGCAAAACGTGAACCTGCTGAAGCCGTATAAGACCAGGTACCTGAAGCTGGCGACGGATACGCGGGACCGGGTGTTGTTTTCCTACCGGAATGGGGGCGCATCGTTGCTGGATTACCTGGACGCAGAGAAAGCTTATCGCGACACTCGATTGGCGTATTTGAATTTGATCGGCTCGTACTTGACCGCCGCGGCTCAGATGAATATGGCGGCGGGGCGGGAGGTTTTGCAATGAGACGTCGGGAAGGAAAACCAAAGCGCCGACTCCCTTACGGTCGCGGTTCGCGCACTCTTCGGTGCTGCGCCGAGACTCGTCTCGGCGTTGGGCGGACATCGACACGAATGTCGATGCAGCACGCAAGAGTGCGTGCGCCACGGGGAGCCGGTGCTGTGGCCTTTCTGTGCGTGGGCTTGAGCTTCATCACGACTGGTTGTGAAAAGAAGGCCACGGCGCAAGACGGCACGAGCATCGGTCCTACGCCCACGGTGGTGGAGCCGGATCTGGATGCCAACAATTTTAAGGTGGAACATCCGGAGCGTTTCACATTAGCGACGGCGGTGGAGTACGTCGCTGCGCCGGAGCTGAACGTAACGGGAGTTGTGAATCCAGATGTATCGCGGCAGGTGCCGGTGCCGTCACTGGCCACGGGCAGGATTGTGGAGATTGACGCGCAGCTAGGAGATGAAGTTAAGAGAGGCCAGCTCCTTTTCAAAGTGAGAAGCGCGGACATCGCGAACGCGTTTTCCAATTACCGCCAGGCGGTGAAGAACGAGGAGCTGACCAAGATCCAGCTAGGCCGCGCCAATACACTGTTCGAGCATGGGGCCATTCCGAAAAGCGCGCAGGAAGTGGCGCAGAATGCCGAGGACGACAACATTGTGGTTCTCGAGACAGCGAAAGAACAACTCGGGCTGCTGGGAGCGGACCCCGAGCATCCTACCGGGATGGTCAGCGTATTCGCTCCAGTGTCCGGCACGATTACGGACCAACAGATCACCGATCAATCCACCGTACAGGCTTATACGCCGCCGAATCCGTTCACGATTTCCGACCTGTCGCAAGTCTGGGTTATCTGCGATGTGTGGGAGAACAACATAGCGCAGGTGCATATCGGAGAATTTGCCGACATCCATTTGGTGGCTTATCCGAACCGGGTTTTGAAAGCGCGGATCAGCAATATTCTGCCGATTATCGACCCCGCCATTCGCACCGCGAAGGTCAGATTGCAGGTGGAGAATCCAGGCCTGATGCGGGTGGGGATGTTTGTGACCGCAACATTCCATGGCCAGACAGTGGAGCGTCACGCGAAGGTGTCCTCCGCGGCTATTCTGCATCTGCACGACCGGCAATGGGTCTACATACCCTTGGGTAACGGCCACTTCCGGCGTATGGAAGTGGCAGCGGGCGAGATGCTGCCGGACAACATGCAGGAAGTGGTCTCCGGCGTGAAGGCGGGCGATAAAGTGGTGGCCAACGCGCTTGTTTTCCAGAGCACGGTGGAACAGTAGATGATTCGCAAGCTGGTTGATTTCGCGCTGGAGAACCGTTTTCTAGTGCTGGCGGCGGCGCTTCTGCTGTTCGCGTGGGGCGCGATTTCCTTTCACCAGCTACCTGTCGAAGCTTATCCGGATGTTGCCGACAATTACGTGGAGATCGTCACGCAGTGGCCGGGAATCTCGGCGGAGCAGATAGAGCAACAGATAACGATTCCGCTCGAAATCGTGATGAACGGAATGCCGCACGTTACCCATTTGCGGTCGTTCTCGTTGTTTGGCCTCTCCGACATCAAGCTGATTTTTGACGACGAAGAAGAGAATTTTCGGGACCGGGAGCGGGCACTGGAACGGCTTACGCAAGTGAGCCTTCCACCGGCCGCGGTTGCCGCCGGCGTGTCGCCGCAAATGCAGACGGACTGGAGTCCCGCTGGCCAAATCTATTTCTTCACGCTGCACAGCACTAATCCGGCCTACGACGTGATGGAGCTGAAATCGCTGGAAGACTGGGTGGTGGAGAAAAACTTCAAGGCTGTTCCGAATGTTGTGGACGTAGCCAGCTTTGGCGGCCCGACGCGTGAATATCAGGTTCGCGTGGATCCGGATAAGCTCATTTCCTATGGGCTGAGTCTCAGCGAGGTGGAACAACAACTCACCAATAACAATGCCAACGCCGGCGGCAGCTTTATCGAAGCCGGCCTGCAGCAGATCAACATTCAGGAAGTGGGCCTGGTGCGGGATGTACAGGACATAGAGAGCACCGTGATCACGGCCAAGAACGGTACTCCGATCCGGGTGAGGGACATCGCCGTAGTTTCGCAGGGTCCGAAGATCCGGCTGGGCCAGTTCGCCAAGGCCATCCGGCGCGAGGATGGGAAGGTCATTGATAACGACGATGTAGTTTCAGGGATTGCGCTGCTGCGCAAAGGGGCCGACGCCGACCTGGCGCTGCAGGGGATCCACAAAAAAGTGGATGAGCTGAACAATACAATCTTACCCAAGGGCGTGAAAGTGGTGCCGCTCATCGATCGTAGCGACCTGGTGCGCTACACCACGCATACCGTGCTCGACAACCTGAGGGATGGAATGATCCTGGTGGTGATTATTCTCTTCCTGTTTCTCGGCAATGTTCGCGGAGCAATCATCGTAGCTCTGACCATCCCATTTTCGCTGTTGTTCGCCGCGACGTGTCTCAACCTGAAGGGAATTCCGGCGAACCTGCTGTCGCTGGGCGCCCTGGATTTCGGAATGGTGGTAGACGGAGCGGTGGTGATGGTGGAGAACATTGTCCGCCACCTAAGTAAACGCGAGGACCGTCGAATGCCGAAGCAGAAGATCTCCGACGCAGCGCATGAAGTGCAGCGGCCGGTTTTCTACGCCGTCGCGATTATCATCACGGCGTACCTGCCCATTTTCACGCTGCAGCGTGTGGAAGGGCGGTTGTTCAAACCCATGGCCTGGACAGTGGCGTTCGCCCTGCTTGGCGCCATTATCTTTTCGCTGCTGATCGCGCCCGCGCTGGCCAGCCTTTTCTTCCCCAAAGGTACGCGCGAGTGGCACAATCCGGTGATGACTTGGCTGACGGCCATTTATCGCCGAGTCCTGCGGGTGGCCATCCGGCTGAGGTTCCTCACTGTCACGGGAGGAGCGTTGGGTTTGGCGGTTGCGCTGTATCTGTGGTTGGGTGGGGTGATTGGTTCCGAGTTCCTGCCGCATTTGGATGAAGGCGCCTTGTGGGTACGCGGAACTCTGGCGCCTAGCACGGGCCCTACGGAAGGCATTCGGCTATCGAATCAGGCGCGGCTCATACTTTGCTCCTGGCCCGAAGTTACGCAGTGCACCAGTCAGACCGGGCGTCCCGATGACGGCACCGACACCACCGGCTTCTTCAATACGGAATATTTCGTAGACCTGAAGCCGAAGGAACAATGGCGCTCGGGCTTTCATCAGAACAAGGAAGAGGTGATCGCGGCCATGAACCGTGAGCTCTCGAAGATTCCCGGAGTGGTGTGGGGTTTCTCCCAGCCGATCGCCGACAACATGGAGGAGGCGGTGAGTGGCGTGAAGGGACAGCTGGCGACGAAGGTCTACGGTGACGAGTTGCACGTTCTGGAAGAGAAGGCCGAAGAAGTGGCCAAAATCATGGGAAAGATACAAGGCATTCAGGACCTGGGAGTGTTTCAGGTTCTGGGTCAGCCCAACGACAACTTCGAAGTGGATCGCCAGAAAGCCGCGCGCTATCAACTGAATGTCGCGGACGTGCAGGATGCCATCAATACAGCCGCGGGAGGGAATGCTCTCACGCAGGTTTTGAAAGGCGAGGCTCGCTATGACTTAGTGATGCGCTATCTCCCGGAATTCCGCGGCACTAAGGAAGCCATCGAGAACATTCGCTTATTGGCTCCTACCGGCGAACGAGTTTCGCTGGCCCAGCTTTGCAAGGTGGAAGAGCGGGATGGCGGTTCTGAAATCTATCGCGAGGGAAATCAGCGCTACGTGGCCATCAAGTACAGTGTGCGCGGACGCGATCTGGGTGGCGCGGTGGAGGAAGCCATCAAGAAAGTGAGCGCCGGCGTGCAGTTGCCGCGCGGTTATCACATCGACTGGGAGGGTGAATACGAGAGTGAAAAGCGCGCCGAAGCGCGGCTGCTAGTGATCGTCCCGCTCACCATTTTGCTGATCTTCATTATTCTGTACACCATGTTCCGCTCTTTCAAATGGGCCCTTCTGATTCTGGTGAACGTGATGCTGGCGCGGATTGGCGGTTTGCTGGCGCTGCTGATTACGCACACCAACTTCAGCGTGTCGTCCGGCGTTGGATTCCTGGCGCTTTTTGGGGTGTCGGTGCAAACCGGCGTGATCATGCTGGAATACATCAATCAGCTGCGCGCGCGCGGGCATACCATTGTGGACTCCGCCGTGGAGGGCGCGGTTTTGAGGCTGCGCCCAATCATGATGACCATGTTGGTGGCCACGCTGGGATTGCTGCCGGCTGCTCTGTCGCATGGCATCGGGTCGGATTCGCAGCGGCCCTTCGCCATCGTGATTGTGGGAGGGCTCATTTCGGATCTGGTGATGAGCATTTTCTTGCTTCCAACGCTTTATGTGTGGATGGCTGGGGCGAACGATGTGCTGCCGGAGACGGAGGCGGAGTTCGATGAGAGTGTGTAGTGAGGTTGGCAGGCGAAAGCGCCTGCCCCACTTTGTGCCGAGACCTTTGGAATCAAACTTTTGCCTGCACCACTAGTTTTCTTCGAATTCGGCTTCGGGCAAAGGCAGTACATCGCGATTGCCGGCCATCCAAACATAAAGCGTGGGCAAAAGGAAGATGCTCAGCAGCATGGCAGCTACTAGTCCGCCTACGATGACGATGGCGAAGGGCCGCTGCGAATCGGACCCGATGCCGTGCGACAGAGCGGCCGGCAACAATCCGAGCGTGGCCACCAGCATGGTCATCATGATGGGGCGCAGCCTCAGGACGGCGCCTTCCACAGCGGAGTCGATAATGGTGTGGCCGCGCACGCGGAGTTGGTTGATGTACTCCACCATGATGACGCCAGTTTGCACCGACACTCCGAACAACGCCAGAAAGCCGACGCCACTGGACACACTCAAATGAGTCCCGGTGAGCAGCAGGGCCAGTAATCCTCCCACTGGAGCCATGGCCACGTTGGCCAGCAGCAGGGCTGACCACTTGAAGGAGTTGAACATGGTGTAGAGAATCATGAAGATTACCAACAATGTGACGGGCAGAACGATCATCAAGCGCTTTTGCGACCGCTTCTGGCTTTCGTACTCGCCCGCCCAATCGATGTGATAGCCGTTGGGCAGCTGCACTTGCTGGCCTACTTTCCGGATGGCCTCTTCGACCGTACTTCCCAGATCACGCCCGCGCACGCTGTACTTGATGGCGACATAACGGGTATTGGCCTCTCGATAGATTTCCGAAGCTCCGTCCTTCACCTGGATATTGCAAAGCTGGGCCAAAGCCACGCGCTCGCCGGATGGTGAGAGCAGGCGAATATTCTCAATAGCCTCGCGGGTGTTGCGGTACGGCGCGAGATAACGCACTACCAGGTCGTAGCGTTGTTCCCCCTGCAAAACCTGGCTGACGGCGTTGCCGCCGACGGCGGTTTGAATGGCATCCTGGATGTCGGCCACATTGATTTGAAAACGAGCGGCTTGGTCGCGGTCCACAGTCAAATTTAAATTGGGCTGGCCGAGAACTCGAAAGAGTCCCAGGTCTTCGATGCCCTTTATTCCGCGCATGATGTTGACCATCTGGTCCGCCTTGTTTTCCAGCAGCGGCAGGTCGTCGCCGTAAAGTTTCGCGGCCAGCTCGCCCTTCACGCCACTTACGGCTTCCTCCATGTTGTCGGCAATTGGTTGCGAGAAATTCCAGATCACGCCGGGAAGCTCGGAGAGTTCGCGATTCATGGCGCCGATCAACTCCTCTTTGTCCTCATGAAAAACCGGACGCCATTGCTCCTTCTGTTTCAGATGAACGAAATATTCGGTATTGAAAAAGCCGGTGGTGTCGGTGCCATCGTCTGGCCGGCCTACTTGGCTGGTGGTGTCCAGCACTTCGGGAAATGACGCCAGCATCACGCGAGCCTGATCGGCCAGCCGGATGCCTTCGGTTGGGCCGGTGCTGGGCGCCAGAGTGCCACGCACCCAGATATCGCCTTCGTCCAAATGCGGCAGGAATTCGGAGCCGATCACGCCGCTGAACGCGAGATATCCAGCCCCGGCGAGTGCGGCGATGGCTACGCCGGCAGTCACCCATCGGAATTGAATGGCCCGCCGCAGGGCGTGCCGGTAGCCGGTGGTGAGCGCCATCATCAGGGGGTTGTGCCATTCCTTAATGCCCGTGCGGAAGAAAAAGCTGGATAGCACGGGCGCGATGAGCATTGAAAACGTGAGCGCGCCCAGCAGCGCGAACGCCACGGTCCAAGCCATGGGCTTGAACAGGCGCCCTTCCACGCGCTGCAGCGTGAAGATAGGCACATAGGCCGTGATGATGATGCTGATGGCGTAAAATACCGGCCGCTGCACTTCGTGAGCAGCGTCGCGGATGGTTTCCAGCGTGGTCCTGTTGCGGGCATCGCGGTGACTCATGTGGCGGACGATATTTTCCACCATCACCACGGCTCCATCCACCACCATTCCGAAGTCCAGCGCGCCGAGGGACAAAAGATTGGCAGGAATGTCTCTGAGGTCCAGGCAAATGGAGGCGAACAGCAACGAAAAAGGAATGGTGAGCGCGACAATCAGCGCGCCGCGGGCGTTGCCCAGAAAAAGGAAGAGGATAACGGTTACCAGGGTAATGCCCACCGTCAGGTTGTGGAGCACGGTGCGCGTGGTGTGGTGCACCAGTTCGCTGCGATCGAGAAACGGCACTACTGTGACGCCGGGGGGAAGAATGCCGTGGTTCAGCTCATACACCTTGGCCTCGATGCCTTTGAGCGTAGCTTCCGCTTCGGCGCCTTTCCGCAACAGCACAATCCCTTCCACTACATCGTCGTTATCGATGATGCGGCCATCGGCGCGATGAATGGATTTTCCGTTGCGGCCCAGCCGGATTTTCGATCCCTGCTCCACCGTGGCTATATCCTGGATGCGGATGGGCGTGCCGCTTTGAGTCTTGATAACGGTTTTTTCAATGTCGGCGTCGGAATTCACCAAACCAATGGCGCGCACGTTCTCCTGCTGCAAGCCCGCTTCGATGAAGCTGCCGCCGGCATTGACGTTATTGTTGGCCAGCTGCTGCTCCACCTGGCCGATGCTTAATCCGTAGGAAATCAGCTTATTTGGATCGACGCGCACCTGGTATTCGCGCGTCATTCCGCCCAGGCTGGAAACATCCACGACGTTGGGCACGGACTTGAACTGCTTTTCGAGCGTCCAGTCTTCGATGGACTTCAGGTCCATGACGTCGTACTTGGGGTTGGTGCTGTGCAAAGTGTAGAAGTAAATCTGGCCTACCGGGCTCCAGTCCGTACCCATTTGGGGCTGCAGGTTCGCGGGCAAGGTAACCTGAGACAGTCTCTCGAGCGTTTTTTGGCGGTTGGTATCGTTCAACGATTCGTCATCGAAAATCAGTGTGATGCTGGAGAGCCCGAACAGCGACGTGGAACGCAGATGCTCCAGGTGCGGGATTCCGTTCATCACGATTTCCAAGGGTATGGTTACCTGCTGTTCCACTTCTTCCGCGGCGCGGCCGGGCCATTGCGTAATGATCTGAACGTAGTTATTGGCGACATCGGGATAAGCTTCGACGGGCAAATTGTGAAAGGAGATGGCGCCCCAGATGAGCAGCAGCAGGGCCGCGAACAAAATCAGGAAACGATTGTTAAGAGCGAAATCTACGAGGCCACGAATCATTACTGCTCTACCGTGTTCTCCAGCACCAGCGCGTTGGCTACTACCTGTTGGCCGGCGTGGAGTCCCGAAATTATTTCCTGCTGTTTGCCCGGCAGCGTTTTTCCGCTCACCACTTCCAGGCGCCGGAACTGGCCTCCCTCGGCCGGCACATACACCCAATCGCGGTCATGCAGATGCAGAATCGCGTCGGCTGGCACCGTGGCATGCAGTTCCTTCTTCAGGCCGTGGAATGTTGCGGTGACAAACATACCCAGCCGGAGCATGCCGGGATTTGAGACTTCCAGCCGGACCTTGGCCGTTCGGATATTCGGATCGAGGATGGGGCCGATATTGTCGATCCGGCCCTTCAGCACCTGGTTCGGATAAGCGTTCAAGTGAATGTCGGCGTATTCGTTGAGGTGAATGAAGGGGAGGTCGTTTTCGTACACATCGCAGACCACCCAGACCTCGGAAAGATCGGCGATGGTGAACAGGTTGGGAGAATTGTCCAGAGTTTTTACGCCGGCCGCAGCGGTGACATTCTGCTCGACAATCACGCCCGATACGGGAGCCTGGATGTCGACAATGGCGGACGGATGATTGATGTCGGCTCCGAGGACGCGTATCCGCTCTGAGGCGTTCTCGACCGTGATTTTCGCCTTCGCCTCGGTGTCGTCGGCAACTTCCAGGTCTTTTTGCGCGATGGCCCCTTTTTCATAAAGGAGCTTGGAACGATCCAACTGGGCGCGCGCCAGCACTTCATCGGCGACGGCGCTGCGATAGTCGGAGAAAGCCTGCGAGATATCGGAACTCTGCACGCGCATCAATAACTGGCCCTTGGTGACGGTATCGCCGATGCGTGCGTGAATTTCCACCACGCGCCCGGATGCCAGGGAGATCACGGGGATGTTGCGCGAGACATCCGGATTGACGGAGCCGGTGACATCCAGCTGCGGCGCGCTGTCCTGTTGGCCCGCGGTGGCCAAATGAAACTGTTCGGGATGATCCACCTTGACGAGATTGGCGTCGCCCTCACGCTCCACTCTCGCGGGAGGCGGCGCTTCGGCTTTGGCGTCGGCTTCCACTTTTGAGCCACAGCCGGTGAGGAGAAGAGCCGCCAACATACACATGGGTGCTGCTATTAGAAGCACCGACTCCCTTACGGTCGCGGTTCGGTAACGCTCGTTTTGTTTCATGGATTCAGGACACTTCATTGCAGGACATCTCATTGCAGAACCTCGCGGCCTACCGCCAGGTTTAATTGGCTGGCAGCGGTGAGATAAGACCCAACCAGGTTCAGGTAATTCAGTTCGATGCTGCGGTAGTCCTGCTGCGCTTGGAGGAAATCCAGCAAGGACGCGCCACCGTGCTGATAAGCGAAGGAAACCGTATCCCTCACTTCGACTGCTTGTTGCAGGTAGGCGGCTTTATAAGGACGCAGCAAGGTCAAATTGCTTTCCAATGTCGCGTAGGCGGAGTCGACATCGTTGAAGACCTGGGCGACATTGGCGTCGCGCAGGCGCTCATTGTGCGTAATGTCCAACTGCGTCTTCAGTTTTTCGCCCTGGTTGCGATCAAAAATTCGGAGCGGAATGCTGACGTTGACGCCGACGTAAACGGGGATGGGCGGATTGCGCGCGAAGTCCACGCCGAAGGTGGGATCGGTGGAACCATTGGCTTCCGCCAGCCGGTGGTCGGTTTTGGCCTTCTCGATAGACTCCACGGCGGCTTTGAGGTCCGGCCGCGTATCCATGGCCATGGTTCGGAACTCTTCCAGCGGCGAAATCTGTTCGCTGAAGTCGAACGGACCACTAACATCGAAGCCTTCTATCGGGGTTCGGTCATTCAGCAGCATCAGCAGCGAAATTTTGGCGGTGCGCAGATTGACCAACGCTGTTTGTACGTCGCTCTCAAACTGAACGCGCTGCAGTTCCAGGCGAACCAGGTCCACTTTGGCGATATCGCCGGCTTTGAAGCGGTCGCGGCTTACGTTTAACAGGCGATCGTAATAGGCGAGGTTGTCCTTAGTCACTCGCAGAACTTCTTTTTGCTGAAGGATGGTTACAAAAGCGCTGCGCAGATTGAACAGAAGATTCCTTTCCTGGTCCCTGAGCTGCGATTCCGCGATGGTGGTGGCTTGCTGCGCGCTGTCGCGGCGCAATTCGCGCTTGTGCCGGCGCTCGTAGAGATAGCTCAGCGAGGCGGATGGAAACGCGAAGGCAAAAGGCCGGTAGGCGTCCGCACCTCCGCTGGGGGTGGGCTGAAGCGAGAATGGATTGATCTGATCGATGGATGCGGTGAAGTCCGGATTAGGGCGCAGGTAGGCGGTGATTTCATCGGCCTTGGATTCGTCGATGCCGATTCTCGCCGCAAGGAGGGTTGGGTTGGTGGCTTCGAACTTGTCTCGAATTTCCTGCCAGGTATAGGCGTGGGGCGGGGGTGTGTTTTGCGCGCCGCAGACGGCGGATATCAACAGAGGAAGCAATGCCTGTGCCACGCAAGATACTGGACGAGAGCTCATAAGGAAAGCATAAGAGAAGAGTGAGGGTTTCGTTATGGCTCGAAACAAAAACGACACTACGCACAACCGTGTTCCAAATCGAACTGTAGCGGGGCCGCGGCCCGCCCGTCCAGTATCTTTCGGTCAATCAAATGGCTATCTTCCGGCTATCCCGTAAATGCGTCCAGCTCCTTGAAACGCAAGGACAACACGGGTCCAGAGCACCGGTCAGGGGCTAAGGAACGACTTCGAGCGGCAACCTGCTTCAGCAACTCCAGTTTACTACTCCAGCCGGGGAAGATTTGAGGGTGTTGTCCCCTCGCTCACGCGCGGGGCTACTGCGGCCTCGCATCCAGAGTCGGGGGGATCGAAATAAGACCGGCGACTAACGGCTCAACCTCGCAATCGTTCGCGTCCCTCTTTCACAAAGCCCGCAAACCGGTGCGATAGCTCCCGAATTCGGTCCGGCTTGCGCAGCCGGATGGCGTCGGGTGGAATCAGATCCTTGCCGACGCCGATGGCATCAGCTCCAGCGACGATAAGTTCGACTGCCGTATGCTGATTCACGCCACCGGCCGCGATCAATGAGATTTGAGGTAAAGCGGTTTTTAGCGACTTGATGTACTTATCCGGACCAACCTGCGGGCAAGGAAACACCTTCACAAAGTCAGCGCCGGCCTTCCAGGCATTGACAACTTCAGTGGGCGTCAGTGCGCCAGGCAACACGGCGAGGTTTTCCTTGGCGGCGAACTCCACAATTTCAGGATCGAATCCGGGCGCTGTTATGAAGCTGGCGCCGGCGTCCCTGCATTGACGCGCGATATCGATAAACAGAACGGTGCCGGCGCCCACCACGATGTTCCGGTGGGCGGCAACGAGATGTGAGATCAGTTCAACCGCTCGGGGAACAGTCATGGTAATTTCGACGATCGGTATTCCGCCCTTCTCGACAGCCTCGGTGGCGAAGTGAGCATCGTCATATGATGCCACGCGTATCGCCGGGATGATACCGATTTCACGGATGCGCGCGCAGACTTCGTCTTTGGTCATATTTCCGAAATTTCCTCAGCAGCTATCATAAGGGCTCTCCCATTTCAGCCTCCGGTAACCGATCGCCGACACTGGCGAACCACGCGTAAAGGGTGGGTAAAAGGAAGATGCTCATGACCAGATCGGAAATGAGGCCGCCGACAATCACGATCGCGAAAGGCCGCTGTGAATCTGATCCAATGCCGTGGGACAAAGCGGCCGGCAGCAGGCCCAGCGTTGCAACAAGCATGGTCATCATGATCGGCCGGAGCCTTAGTACCGCACCTTCTACAGCAGCTTCATCAATCGTAAAGCCTCTGGCCCGAAGCTGATTGATGTACTCGACCATGATAACGCCGGTCTGCACCGATACTCCGAAAAGCGCAAGAAAACCGACCCCCGAGGAAACGCTGAAGTTCGTCCCTGTAATCAGCAGCGCCAGCAAGCCCCCGATGCGCGCCATAGCGACGTTGGTGAGGATGAGAAGCGACCACTTGAGCGAGTTGAACATCGCGTAAAGGATGATGAAGATCATCAGAATCGTGATCGGCAGAATGACCAGCAGGCGCCGGTCGGCCCGCTTCTGGCTCTCATATTCGCCAGCCCAATCGAGGGAGTATCCGGAAGGCAATTTCACAGACTTGTTGACTCTTTGGATGGCCTCTTCGACGGC
>Ga0210388_10003029_pt1 | contig 13157 bp, 9 predicted proteins | sample IncBWC19OmetaG_FD_155485 | JGI IMG/M metagenome (GOLD analysis project Ga0210388, IMG submission 155485) | Forest soil microbial communities from Barre Woods Harvard Forest LTER site, Petersham, Massachusetts, United States - Inc-BW-C-19-O ... | reverse complement strand
CAATACGGCGCACACGGATGAGCACTATGGAAACATGGTGACCTATTTGCGACTCAAGGGGATCGTGCCGCCGACAAGTGAAAACCAGCCCGCACCGGCACCGAAGTAAGAGGCTGGAACACCTGACTCAGCGAACCGACACGTCCCGCTAAACGCGATTACCTACAAGTTGAACTGGCCTGAAGATCGATTTGTCCGGTAACTAAACAGGACTTGACCGCGTAGTCCGTCGATAACTCCCGGTTTGCCGACCACTAGAAAGTTGGCCAGACCAGTCAATATAAGGACGGGAATCAGGAGTTTTGCGCAGTACGAATCGGCGCTGGTGGTACCACGATCTCGACAAGTCCGGTCGCCACATCGTAGACGAGGCCTGATATAAGCCAAGAGGCCGGCAATGCGGGAATCGCGCGGAGCGCAGCAACGTCGACAGCCACCGCCTTGCGCGGATCGGCGACTGATTTGGCCGCAACTTCCTTCTCCGGAATCTGAAAATAGTGCGCCAGCATGGCTGGGTCTCCCACTAGACGCGTACTGCCGCAGTCCGTATGGTGAAGTACAATCAGGTGAAACTCACCGCCGCCTCCAGGAATCTCTCCGGCAACCTCACCGATTCGCCCGAGTAGTCCCAACTCTTCCAACAACCCCGGCGTGATTCGACCGCCGATGTTACGCATCACGACGGCTTCGCCCGGCTTGATTCCAAGTATGTCAGCAGGATCTACACGCATATCAGCGCAACCGATGACGATCGCCTTTACATTTGGCAGCGCCCTCGGAAGCGAAGGCATAAGTGTGCCCTCAGCAGACTGCCGAGCAGCAAATTCTTTGTTACGTTGTAACATGTGGTCGAGATTGTTCAGCTGGCTGGCTCGTTGTGTAGCACTGGATTGGGTCATGGTGTCCTCCCTTTTCAAATAGATGCCGCAGCATTAGAGTCCGGTGCATCGGCTTGTGGGACGTGAGTGAGCGCTATGGCCTAAATTGGTGGATTACGCGCAACCCGGAAGTAATCCTCAAGTCCAGATTAAGGCGGAAACCGTCCTTGTGGGTACTGGGAAGAACTTGTCCGGTTTGACGAGTGGTCTCAATGGGTCGAAGCAACACCAAACGCATAGTTTAACTGCTGTAGTCTCAAAGGCTAAAATCGCTTACAAGTATTGAATCGAATAGAAGACTGCCCTGGCTAGATTCTGATTGAGTGCAGCTCGACAGATCGGTTCTCTCGGGGAAGTGCTGTTGGATCAGGCTATTGGAGAGTGTTGCGTCAACCGGTTGAGCTGGCACGACCAACCAGTAGTCTCGTCACGGACTATGGCTTTAATAGCGCTTTTCTCTTTTGCTCCAACATTAGACCCAGGAGGGTGGCGACACCTGGTTGCCAAACAAGTGTCAATAGGGGGAATGAATTATAGATCCCAGCTACGGTAGCGCCAATCACGGCGAGAAAACCGCCACCGAGAGACCACAGAGCGACCGTTCTCAGAAACTTCGAGGTGGAAGCCGGGGGAGTAATAAGGAAAACTCCGGCAGCAAGAATAATAAACGTGCCTACATAGCCGACTCCAAAGAAGACTGGCATGGGGATGTCTAACGCGGAGGAACTCATCGAGTGATTAATGGGAAAGAGGATAATCAGCGGAAACACGGCATACAGGGAGACGTCGAAAGCCATAGTACAAGCGACGACAAATAAGGCCATCCTGGCTGAATTGCGATAGCGCTCGTACCACACGAAGTAAGCAGCAAGCGCAACTCCGAAGGTTAGACCTACGGAGACCCTCTGACTATAGCCCGCGAACTCTACCATACCTGTGAATAACCCAGACCCGAGCCCTGCGGCGGCAAGCAACATCGCGGACCTTCTGACGGGTTGGGGCATGGCTTTAGAGAATCTACAAGCGAGAGCTTATCTCAAACTGCCCGACCAATGCCCCGGTAAATGCGGTAATCGTACAAGTGAAATAGGCACAAACCACTTCTCCGGTAACCCAACTTACCGGGACTTAGCAAGCCAGAATGTCCAGCGAGCCTTTGACTCGGAATAACTTCCGGTTTATCCGTGATTCGCTTAGAATCGCCGGACATAAGCTAATTTGACTCTGGGGATCGCCGAGCACTAATTGTCAACGTTTTGCTGTCCAGCTCCTGACGGCACCATGTGCAAAAGCTACAAAGATCGGGGGAACGCTCAGAGTCGGCGGCTTGGTCTAGGGGCGTTCGACCTTGGGTGTCGACTGAGCTCCCAGCGGTTCACGGAAAGGATCCATCGGAATCGGCGCGTACTCGACCTCGATGATCTCGAGATGCTCCGTCTTCGCTGGCGCGCGCAGTTCCACGCGGTCACCGGGGCTCGCCTTCATCAGCGCAATAGCGAGAGGCGAGCGCCAGCTAATGTAGCCGCGGTCGAGGTCCACCTCGTCGATGCCGACGATCGAGACGACGTGTTCCAGGCCTGCGGCGTCCTTGTAGGTCACGGTTGCGCCGAAGAAGATGCGCGTCGCGGCTGCCCCCTGCCGCGCAGCGGCAGGATCGGTGACCACAGCAGCGTCAATGCGCTTCGTGAGAAAGCGAATCCGCGAATCAATCTGGCCTAACCGTCGCTTGCCGTAGAGGTAGTCGGCGTTTTCACTGCGGTCTCCATTACTAGCAGCCCACGCTACGACTTCTACCACTGCGGGCCGCTCGCGCCTCAGTAGGAACACTTGCTCGTCCTTCAACCTCTGCAATCCGGCGGGCGTGATGTAGTTCTTGATCGTCGGCCCCGCTGGCTCCGGGCGAGGTCCTCGGAGTGGTCGCTTTTCTCGCATTTGCCAATCTGTCATGGGATTTCGTGTACTTGTGGGTGACCCAATCTCGGGAGGTCCGCGCCTCGGTCCCGATATTTCCTCGCACGGTGAACGTGACGTGTGCGGACTAGCTGTCGAATGATACATCGGTCTTTCCTGTGGCACTGTTAGAAAATGCGGTGACCCGTCCGATTACCGTTACCGGAGAAGTGAAATCGGCTCGATCCTCAATGTCGGGTAAGGCGACTAGTTGGGCTTGCCTCTCATTGAACATACGGACGGTCGAACGACTACGGGGTTATAATTATTGGATGATCCCGCGAACGGGATAAGGCGTGACTTAATTTCGGACGCCGAGCGAAGGACGCTGTGGGGCTTCAAATCTCAATTCGTGAATCCGGCGATGTCACTATAGTGGACCTTCGAGGAAGATCTACCATCAACGATGGTGAGAGCGATCTTCTTAACAGCCGTCTACAAGAATTGGTTGCGAAGGGTGCGCGCAAGCTGTTGTTAAATTTAGGAGCTCTGTCCCAGGTCGACAGTTCCGGCATCAGCGTCATCGTAGGGACGTATGTTTCCCTTTGCAGCCAAGGTGGCGACTTGAGGTTGCTGCGTCCTCGCGGTCTTGTGCTTGAGGTGTTCACGGTACTGCACCTTCTAGAAATTATTCCAATGTTTGAAGATGAGTCCGAAGCTCTGGCGAGCTTTGGGACACGAGGCTATTCGGCAACATCCTGAGGGCCTGAGCTTCGCGGCTACATTCGCGCCAATCGAATAGGCGGGACCACTCATGACAACTCCCTGTAGCAGTACAGTTTCTCCCACCGCACAGAACACGGCGCTCTTAGTGGAGTCCGGCGGCGACGTCGATGAACTGCTTACGGAGGTTTTTGCGAGCGAGGGCTGGAGCATCCAGCGCGTCGCCGACAATCAACATATCCTCGCGCTTGTGAGGGACAAGCCATTCGATTTGATCGTCACAGGGCGGCAAACTCGCCTCGCGGAGGATGTGGAACTTCTTCGACAAATCAGGAACGCTCGCCCTCATGTCCGCTTGATAATTCTCACCGACAAATTTACTCCGGGAGACGTCATTTCCGCGATGCGCGAAGGAGCTTTCAGTTATTTTTCGGCTCCATTCGAGGCTTCCGAACTCGCCGATATGGTGCGTGCGGCCATGGCAGAACCTTGTTGGGACGACGGCATCGAAGTCCTTTCCGGAACGCCAGAGTGGGTCACCTTGTCGGCTAGATGTGATCTTGCTACCGCGGATCGCCTTGTCCAATTCCTACACGGATTCAGAGACCCGAGCATACCCGAGGCTGAGAAAGACCATGTCATAATTGCTTTCAAGGAGATTTTGATTAACGCCATGGAGCATGGCGGCCATTTCGATCCCAGCCAACACGTGGAAATCTCGTTCATTCGGGCTCGTCGGGCTATAGCCTGCCGCGTCAAGGATCCGGGCGAAGGTTTCTCCCTTGAAGAACTGCGTCACGCAGCGGTCAGCAGCTCGCCCGATGATTTGTTCAGTCACGAACGGGTTCGCGACGAGCGGGGTATGCGAGCGGGCGGCTTCGGCATTCTATTGGCAAAAAAACTCGTCGATGAACTGATCTACAACGAAAAGGGCAACGAGGTTGTACTCGTTAAGTACCTCGATCCGCCCAAATCGCCAACTAACTAGCGCTCTGAGCTGAGGGCCGCGAGTTGGCGGTCAATAGTGTCTGATAATCGTTATTGATAATCGTCAGGTTTGCCGACTAGTCGGGGCAGTTAGGGCTCAGGCGTGATGGTGGTGCAATTGGTCCCTATGATGATGACGGTGGTGAGAGCGAAAAAACCGCCCATCGCAATCCGCGCAGCGATAGGGGTTTTGAAACAATACATGATGAAAGAACCAATCCTTGAAGCCGCTTCTTCTCGAACGGAAGAATTGTTTGCCACCGCAATAGGGGCAGCCAGGGACTTGAGGCCGAGAAGTAGTTTCGTACATGGGAAAACCACCTGTTTGGGATAAGGAGGAAGCCCGCGATGGCGCCCCGGAGGCACCCGAGCGACTGCCATCGCGGACCTAGCTCGCAGTCTCACTATCGAGTAAAAGTTAAGACTTGGCCTGAGAGTCTGTCTGTCCAAAATTGGACACCGGGTAGGTTTATCTCTTGTCCGGAAAGACGACTTACCAGGAGCAAGCGTCCTGAGTGGCCCTCCGTGGTCCTTCGACAACACGCAGTCCGCTGCTCGGGAGTTTTTCACTCCCGAGCCCCCTCGCGCACCAAGCGGATATGCGACCGCAGGTTATAGAGCTGTGGTCTTAGGGAAGGTGGCACCCACAAGCCGCTGGCTCGATCTTCCAATTGGTCCAAGCGTTCGATGAAATCCTGATGATCTTCAGCCGACCCCCCAGAAGCCAACTCTCTTTCAAGGAGTCTCAGTTCGGAATAGAGCCCATACACCCGGCGGCTCTGGATCGACATAAATAATCCCGGTGTGACTCGGAGCAAGGGGTAGAGCACTCCCACTACAGGGAGAAGCAGCACGAGCCCCTGTTGGACCAGCACCGCCAACCAGAACGGAAGATTTCGTTGGAGGAACGGCGACCCGGTCTTGTAGAACTGGCGCGCATAACTGCTGAGGGGCAGGTCGATTGCTTCGGGAGCCGGGAACTGGCCCTCCTTCTGGAATATGCCGGGACCAAAATGAGTATGCGATGCCGCTTCCAGCAGCAGATATTGGATGGCGGGATGAAGGTCGTCGCGCACGACCAAGTTAGCCTTAGGGGCGATCAGCAAGACGTCCGTTGGCGGCCGGTTTTCCTCCAGGTTCGCTACGCCGGCGGGCAAGATCAGCTTATTCAGGAACGGGTACAAGGCGACGAAGGCATCGGCCCTGCGAACTGCCACCAAGTCTATGTTTTTGGCCACGAGAAGTTGCCGAACAGTTGGAGTTTCCCAAGCGCCCATGAGAACCGCAGCGTCAATTTCGCCATTCAGGAGCTTTGCGGAAGATTCCTCCGGCGTGAGGGGAAGCAATATCGCGGCCTTCTGCTCGAACACGCCAACGCTTCCGAGGAGTTCGAGAGCTAGCTTATGGCTGGCGCTGCCCTCAGGGCCAATGGAAATGCGAAGGCTGCGGAGTTGCTCGTGAGTCTCGAGATGTTGGTTGTGGGAGAACAGCCAGAGCGGTTCGTAATACAGTGTTCCGAGCGAGACCAGCTGCGGGGACTCCTCCTGGTTGGTGATCCCGCCGGGAATAATGGCGATGCTGACACCCGACTTTGGATCGCGAAGCCGAGCAATACTGTCGACGGCTCCAGCTGATGGCACCAGTCTTAGATCGATCCCATCGCGAGCGAGAAGCTCTCGGTATCGTTTCCCGACCTCATAATCGAAATTGCCTTGCGGGCCTACGGCCATCGTTACCAAGCGCGGGGGCGTGGGACGCAACAGCGAGAACGCTAGCCAAATCCCAACTGCCGTGAGCGTTGCGACAACGATCGCTGAGATCAAGAGAAGGCGTCGATTTACCTGCTTACTTTTGAGAATACTCATTACAACATTCTTGGGGGGCTCTCGTGATGCCATGGATCGTCTCTAGCTACGTAGGCAACCTGGGGTCAACACTATAACCTCTCATCAAAATTTCAAACCGCTAGTTTTCTCCAACTAGGCAGAAACAGCGAACTGCTAATTTTTCGCCCAAGTCTTGATTCATGGTGACCGGAAAATTGAGCCATTGGTACTGGACTTGTCCGGTGAGCCGGGCAAATCTGGAAAGTAGGTAGGGGGATTCTGAATCATGTGGCTGGGTTTGCCGTGATACGCTGCAGCCGTACGGATAGGTGGGTAAAATGCCAACTGTCGAAGGTCGCGAAGCTCGCGTCTGGATCGATGAATATGTGAAGAAGGCAGGGAAATTGTCTGGGGTCGCCAAGACGTTGAGGACGCTTGTAAAGAAGACCGTAGCCGGATGCGAGGAGTATGTGAATCCGTGGAAGATTCCCACATTCGATCTAAACGGGCCGCTGTGCTTTTACATGGTGGCGAAGGAACATGTGATTTTCGGATTTGTGCGAGGAGTGATGCTCCGCGATCCGGGAAAGCTACTGGAGGGAACGGGAAAGCACTTGCGGCACGTAAAGCTGCGAAGCGCAGCAGATGTATGGCAGTCGGAAGTGCGGGCTCTCCTGGAAGAGGCGGCGGAGCTAAACCGCAAGAAGCCGGTCACTGGCACCAAGGTTCAGATGCAGCGAAGCAGGGCGGCCGGGACGCAGAAGAGCGGACGCCGCGCTAAGACTCGCGATTAAGACCGCCAGTTAATCAGTCGACGCAATACACTTTAGTCAGTTAATCCGACAATAGTTCAAGTAGAGAACCGATCTGTCCGACCGATTTCCTTTAAAAACTGGCCAGAGCAGTGTTCCGTTTAATTCAACGCTCGCTAACAACTTGGCCTTTAAAATTCCTTCCGGAAGCTGGCTCAGTGAGACGGCTGGGTAAGATGGAGCTGGACGGCATATTTCGCGAGGAGCGCTTTCAGAGCAGCCGCCTGATTATCCTTTTCCGTATCGGGCTTTGCGGCGTCGGTAACGGGTTTGCCAATCCACGCACCGAAGTTCTCGCTGTGCGTGAAGGTAGCTTGCTTCGAGTCGAGCGTCACAGCGGTCATCTTTGCCTTTTGGTTTGAGGCATTCATCTGGGCGAGGGCCTTTAGTTCACTCAAGAACTTCTGGCGCAAGGCAGGATCGGCGATGCTTGAGCTTACCGCAGACCAATCAATGCCAAACTCCCCCTCTTCCCTTTCTGCGCCGTCGGCTTTCTTAGAAGGCTTGCGCTGAGCAGTTTTCGCCGGGCGCCGGGATGTCGCGCCGGAATAGTGGAGCGTGATTTCTCCGTCGATGCCCGTCGCCGTATAGCTTGGAAGCTTGAACCTAAGGTAGGTCCAGGGTTTAGCGCCCTCCATGCCCAGATATTGCTGGTCTGACGAGCTAACTTCTATCTTGGAATTTTGTGTGCTGACCATCTGGACGCTTTCCGCCCCGCTGGGCCAAGGAAGTTGGATGGCATACGTCGAGTCTCCCATGGCACTTGGCCAGTAGTGTTCTTTATGGGCGCAGCTACCTTCGTTGCCCGCGTTGCGGATAAAGAAGGCCCACGTCTGGTCTTCGCTGCCGTCCGTCCCTTGTTTCCAGGCAACTTCGACAGCCAATACGAAAGTCGGATGCAATTCCGAATAACCGATGTGGACGCCGTCAATACCCATAAGGCCGGTGACTACTGCATTTTCGCCTTGGCCAACCACTTTGGGATTACTCCCCCCCAAGCTGATTAATCCAGGTGGTGTTTCGAGGTTCTTCCAGACAGCCGCATTGTAATAGGCAAGCGTATCGGAGTTCTTGAACTCGAGACCAATGCCGGTATCGCGCCCTTCAAAGGCCGCGGTTTGGCCGTTTTCGTAGTTGGTTTCGAGGCCGAAATTAACGTCATCGTCATACGGCCATTCCCCCGAGAAGGCCCTGAAATAAAGAGCCCCGAGATAAGTGACCACTTGCCAGTTAATGTGGCCGTCGTAAATGGTTTGATCGGTGTTGCAGTAGCCGAACTTTTCGAGATAGGTGTCGGTATTTCCGTCGTAGCTTATCGGCTGCGAGGTACAGGCAGGGGCGTTCATGTTGCGGACACCACCAGGCGCACACGAACTCTTGAAGTCCGGTGGCGCGGCATCTGGGTGTTCGACCTGGCCAGACCACAGAGGATTCAGAGGAAGACCGTTATCATCGACACTGCTTTTATCCAGCATCCAGGTAAGGTCGAAGTTTCTGCCTTTCTCGAAGTGCGCAAAAGAGATGGGCTTTTTGGGTGTGACCACGGTAGCTTCAAACCACGCGGGCCCCACGTTGTTGCATTGGCCGGCTGTGCCCTGGTCATGCGCGTAGTAACCATTTTCGCCGAATTCATTGTCATAGTAGAGCAGAGAGAGGACGAGTTGCTTTGGATAGCTTGAACTGCCGCTGCCCGGGATGGTAAATCCGCCCGGTGGCTGCAGGGGAATGGCTACTTCCAATGGCTCATCCCTGAGTGGCTGCGAAAGGGTGTTTTTTGTGTCGGTTATATAAAGTCCCCCAGCATAGACTACCGTCCAGATAGTAGTAGGTTGGATCGGACTGGTAGGGTTCAGCTCCTGGAACGTAACATTTGGATCGATATATTGTTTCCATCGCTGTCCATCGACGCCGCCGCTGGTGCGCACACAGCCGCCGGCCTCGGCTTTCACCCGGTCGCCTGGGTTGAAAATGATGTGGGAATAGTGCGTGGTGGACTGGCTTACGTCGGGGTGATCAATTCGCCATCGAACCGTCTTGCTGCTGGAGTCATCGGTTTCCGACTCGCTGATGATGTCGAAGATGTCGCCGTGTCCGTTGCGCGACTTGGCGGACGACAAGACACACCGTAGGTGGCCGTCAACACTCCAGATCTCACCTTTTTGTTGTCCATCCAACGACTGCTTGGAGCAGTCATCAAGCTGCGCGGCACTAAAGGAGTTCTTAACGGGCTTACCGAAGAAGTCGTTGCAGGTGGCGCTGAGATTACCGTCCTTGGCAGTCGAAATGTCGGTGCACTTATCCTTATAAGGGCCGGCGGAAGTACCGTCGGCGCGCGAGTACGCGGGAAACAGCAATATGAGCACTAAGAGCGATGTAGCAATTGTGAAAACCCGAGACATGATCAGCACCTCGGTGTCTACTTTTAGGGGATGTGTGCTACGCGCCCGCCCATTCTGGTGAAAGGGTAGCTGCAACCTACTTCCCGGGGACGAGAGCGGCGCATGCGATCTTCTTTTTGATTCCAAAAGAGGGACCGAACATACCACCTACTCGCACAGTGCGCAACGATCTTGGAGAACTGCGCTAGTTGCACTTTGATTTCTGTCGATGGCAAGTGCGAAAACCGAACGCTTCGTGAATGATCTTCCGCACGGACGTTATCTTGCAACTCTTGTCGAGGAAGCAATTGAAGTAAACCTTTGCGACACTTAGACGATTGATGCCGAGAGCTCAGGTGATCGATGCAACAGCGCTTAATCGGCTGTTTGTACGTTTTCGGGTTTGGGAGTGGGCGCAGGAGTGGAATGGCTAGCGGTTACTTCGAGCGAGCGCAGGGAGCTCTGGTGCTTCGGAACTAAGACGGGGGCTGGAAGGGTGAATGAAACTGTCGTGCCGGAACTGTCGGACGCTATGCTGATCCTGCCGCCCAGTTGGCGAACGCGTTCGCGCATTCCGCGAATGCCGACACCCGAGGCGTTTGACTGAATCTCGGACAGCTTTTCGAATGGAATTCCCTTCCCGTTGTCACTCACTTTGACCGAAATGATTCCATCGGAAAAGCTGAGGTCAATCACTGCATTCTTACTGCCGGAATGGCGGTGGATGTTTGTGAGGCATTCTTGTATTACGCGGAAGACCACTAATTCGGTATCGCGCGAGAATCGGGGCAAGTCTTCGGGCAACCTGAGGACGATGTTCAAGTCACTGCGTCCCGCGAGACCATCGACGTACCATTTGAGTGCGTCAGCAATGCCAGTCTCGTCTAACAGAGGAGGATGCAACAGGTAAGATGTTGTGCGGATTTCTTTAGTTAGTTGCTGAACTATTTCTTCAATTTCTTCAATTTCAGCGATTTGCTTCGCAAAATTGGTGTCGCGTTGTTTCGTGAGTTGCGACAGCGCCGCGAGCTTCATGCCCAGCACAGTGAGTGTCTGACCTGCGCTGTCGTGCAGTTCCCTGGCAATGTGCCGTCTTTCGTCGTCCTGCAGGTGCATGAGGCTCCGCGAAAGAGTTTGCAGCGTTTCAGCTTGTTCCAGAACCTCGGTGTTTCGCTGCTCGAGTTCTCTCGTTCGAGCGTGCACCTCGGACTCCAGAGACTCAGCGAGCTGGCGGATCGCCAGGTTGGCCTCACTCCGAACGCGTGCAAGCTGCAGATGCGATTGCACTCGAGCGATTAGCTCACGCGCACTGAAGGGCTTAACAAGAAAGTCGTCCGCACCGGCGTCCAAGCCTTCGACGCGCGACTCTTCACCGGCTCTGGCCGAAAGGAGGATGATCGGAATTGTCCTTGTCTCAGCGTTCGCTCGCAACTCGCGCAATAAACCGAAGCCATCGAGTTCGGGCATCATCACATCACTGAGGACCAAGTCAGGCAGTTGCTCTTTAATGGCATCGAGAGCGGCTTGGCCATTCGGAACGGCTTTCACGTCGTACCGTTCCGAGAGCAGACGCGAAAGGTAGAGGCGCATATCCGCATTGTCGTCAGCGATTAGCACGCGCGAACGACTGCCAGAACCATCGTGCGGAGCAGGAGGAGAAGGAACGGCCATCAAATCGTAGTCGGTGATGATCTCAGCCGCATGGGTAGTGCGTTCTGATGCGGGCAACCAGCCAAGAGCCTCCTCGACGAATGGAGCAGCGCCGGTAGCGGTTGAAGACAGTGCGCGATCCCCTGCCATCCGATCAGAACCTAGATGGTCTTCGCCCAGCGGAACATTTACCACAAACGTAGTGCCCTGTCCGAGTGCGCTTTCAACTTGCATCGAACCACCGTGCAGTTTGACCAGCTCGTGAACCAAGGCAAGGCCGATTCCGCTGCCTTCGTGAGTGCGGCTGCGAGTATTCGGAACGCGGTGAAAGCGATCAAACAAGCGAGGTATCTCTTGCGGGGGAACGCCGACTCCTGTATCGCGCACGCGGAGTTCAGCTGCGTGACCCACCTGATTCAAGCTGACCTCAATCTCCCCTTCAAACGTGAACTTAAAGGCATTGGAGACCAGATTGAGGACAATTTTCTCCCACATATCACGGTCGATATAGGCCAGCTCGCTTGTGGGACGACAATCGACCACCAATTTCAATCCCGCTCGTTCGGTAGCCGAGCGAAAGACGCTAGCCAGTTCTGCCGTGAAGGTTGCCAGGTCCGTTGTCTGATAAACGGCTTGGACACGACCTGCTTCAATGCGGGAAAAATCGAGCAGAGTATTTACCAGGCGCAGCAGGCGTGCGCCATTGCGATTCGCCAGCTCCAGTTGCTCCTTCGCTTGCGGCGAGAGATGTGTTTGGCTCCTTGATAACAAGTCTTGAAGCGGGCCAAGCATGAGAGTGAGTGGAGTCCGAAATTCATGGCTGACGTTGCTGAAAAATGTGGTTTTCGCGGCGTCAATTTCCGCCAGGGCTGCGGCACGCTTTTTCTCAGACTCGTGTGCCCGCGCATTGGCTATGCTGGCCGCGATTTGCCCAGCAATGAGATCGATAAATCCGCTATAGCTAACATCAAGCGGACGATATGGATTGATCCCCGCTACGATAACGCCGGCCGGAATCTCCTGGCCTTGACTCATGATCGGAACCAGGAGCGCTCGCGTAGGTGGCTTGTCCCAAGCACCGGAAGGGAGAGAATCGAAACGCTCGACGAGATTCTCCACGATCATGGAGCCCTTCCGCTTCAGGAGCCCACCGACTGGCCACGCTTGGTTTTTGGTGGCCGACTCGATTATTTCAGGCGCGGCGGGATGGTCGTTGGAAATACCAGTCCGGCACGCTAACTCGGCGAACTTTCCGTCTGCGGTAAATAGATAGGTGAGCGTAAACGGTAAGTCCTTTTGATTTTCGCCCAGGCAGCGAGCGACAGCGTGCAGGACGTCTTCCTCGGTGATTGTCTTGCTTAATTCCGTGGCCAGTGAACGCAATGTCTTAAGCCGACGTTCACCAATGACCCGCTCGGTTTCTTCGCTTACCACGCATAGGTTACCCGCGATTTTGCCGTCGTCTCCAGGCAAAGGACTGTAGGAAAAGGTGTGATACGTTTCCTCACGATAGCCGCTGCGCTCTAAGAACAAGAGCAACGCTTCGTCCCATGTCGCTTCTCCGCCGTCCAAGACTTTCTGAATGCGGGGACCAATATCCCCCCAGATTTCCGCCCAGACCTCCCGGGAGGGTTTTCCGAGCGCCCATGGATGCTTCTTGCCAAGCGTCATTCGAGCGTAGGCGTCGTTGTAGAGGAACGTAAGGTCTGGTCCCCAGCCCATCCACATCGAGAAACGCGAAGTCAGCAAAACACGAACGACAGTTTTTAGGCTTTGAGGCCATGCTTCTATGGCGCCAAGGGGTGTTTTCGCCCAGTCGAACTGCCGAATGAGCTCGCCCAGCTCTCCACCGCCTGGCATCAATTCTTCCGACTGCGAGGTAATCCCCTGTGGCGATTGGCGAGCTGCTTCCGAACTCCGTCGGGCGCTTAGCTTTTCAAGGGCCGGTATTAGGTCCTCGGGAAGTTGAGACTTGGTTAGGAATCCGCTCGCACCGACCTCAGCTGCTTGCCG
>Ga0210388_10003028_pt1 | contig 13157 bp, 15 predicted proteins | sample IncBWC19OmetaG_FD_155485 | JGI IMG/M metagenome (GOLD analysis project Ga0210388, IMG submission 155485) | Forest soil microbial communities from Barre Woods Harvard Forest LTER site, Petersham, Massachusetts, United States - Inc-BW-C-19-O ... | reverse complement strand
GCCCTTCCGCCTCAACTGCCCCCCCGAGATCACCCTCATCACCCTGCAGAACAGTTCTCAGTGATCAGTTCTCCGTTGCCAGCCGGGACCTTTACAACTGACAACTTTCCTCACGCCCCAAACGCAGTAAAGAAGATCATCACGAACCCCACCGCAAATAGCCCCAGCGCCAGAGCCAGCCGCCACACCACGCTGTACCAGCGTTTTCCCACCACGGACCAGCAAAGTTGGATCGCGAACCAGAACGCCGCAACGGCGATCAGCCCAAAAATCACCATATAAAGATCAACGTGAGAAACAAACCGCTTGAACAAACCGGCCTACCGCGCCCGCGCTACCGGCTTCTTCTGTTTCGGCATCACCACCACCGGTGCAACCGGCTTCACCCCGGACTTCTCATCCATCCAGGCATCTAAAAGCGCCTTCTTGAAGCGCCAGCGATTGCCCAATTTGAACGCGGGAATGAACCCCTCAGACGCATACCGGTACAACGTATCGCCGCTGATGCCCAGATACTCCGACGCCTGCCGGATATCCATCACCTCGCGTGCCACTGTCTGCGCCGATGCCGCCATCCTGAGTCTCCATTTCCTTCCGTCAGAGCGTGCCGAAGCACGAACCATCCGGCACCCCTCTTTATATCCCCTTCCCTCTCGCTCATACAACAGAAATCTCACTTATTAACCAGTAACTAACTGATACATAAGTGTTAATCGCTTGAGTGCGAGCCACCAGAAGCTGTCGCGACTTTAACTTCCTGTGGTATCGTCTCAATCGAATCCGAAACAATCTGTTTGCTGTCCCGAAGCGCCCCAGTTTTCGCTCTCTTGCTCAAAAAACTCTCGGAGGCTTCCATGAATCAGCAATCCCCCTCGGCAGCCATTCCCCCGCCAATCATCCCAAACGACCCCGAGGTCCTCAACTACTTCCAGCTTCGCAAAATAGTTGGAATCATTGGATTCGCGCTGCCATTTGTTCTTTCCATTGGCAAGTGGTTTACCCAATCCCCGGGCCTCCAACCTTCCATCAGCGCCTACTACTACACCGACATGCGCAACTTTCTCGTCGGAGGCCTGTGTGGCATCGCCCTATTCCTCTTCGCCACCAAGGGGTACGATCACCGCGACGAGATCGCAAGCCGCTTGGCCTGCGCCTTCGCTCTAGGCGTCGCCTTCTTCCCCACCAATCCACCCTGCGGCGGCACTGACCTCCAGCGCCACATTGGCTGGATCCACAACACCTCCGCCACCCTGCTCTTCGTCACCCTCGGCTTCTTCTGCCTCTTCCAATTCACCCAGACAACACCCGGCGTTGCTCCGACCCCAATGAAGCAAAAGAGAAACACCGTCTACTCCATCTGTGGCTATATCATCTTCGCGTCCATCGGCCTTTGCGGACTCTTCGGCGTCATCGACCTCATCGAAAAACGCACCGTGTGGCCCACCCATCTCTTCTGGTTCGAGTCGGCAGCCATCCTCGCATTTGGCTTCGCGTGGCTTGTGAAGGGCGAACTCTTCTTGAGAGACAAATAGCTCGGCCCGATTAACCAAAAAGAAGAAGCCCGGCTCCAAAGGACCGGGCTTTTCGTACCACGGCGCATCACAACTATTTCTTAGGCTGCAGACTCCTCATCACGGCAAGCAGATCCTCACCCACAGTCCGCGTCTTCGCAATCGCATCTGCCAGCGGAATGTCGGTGATCTCCGTCCCCTTCAGCACCACCAACCGGCCAAACTTCCCCGCATGAACCAGATCAATCGCCGCCACGCCATATCGCGTAGCCAGCATCCTGTCGAACGCCGAAGGAGTGCCGCCCCGCTGCGTATGCCCCAGGTTTACGCTCCTGGTCTCGTAGCCCGTCCGCTTCTCAATCTCTTCCGCCAAAGTCTGCCCAATCCCGCTCAGCCGCACATGCCCAAATGCGTCCACCTTCTCTCCATGCGTAGCCTGGCCGCTCTCCGGAAACTTCGCCCCTTCCGCGACTACAACAATCCCGAACTTCTTCCCATGGTCATGCCGATACTTCAACAACCGACACACCTCTTCAATATCAATCGGCACCTCCGGCACGAGAATCGCATCCGCGCCACCCGCAATGCCAGACGTAATCGCAATCCAACCCGCGTCGCGGCCCATCACCTCGCACACCAGCACGCGATTATGAGCCTCCGCAGTCGAGTGCAGCCGGTCCACCGCCTCCGTCGCAATCCCAACCGCCGTATCAAATCCAAAACAAGCATCCGTTCCCGAGAGGTCGTTATCGATCGTCTTCGGCACTCCAACGCACTTCACGCCCTTCTCGCTCAACGCCAGTGAGATCGACTGCGTATCATCCCCACCCAGCGCAATCAGCGCATCAATCTTGTTTTTCTTCAGCGTCTCCAGACACTTCTCAAACCCACCTGGAATCTTCTTCACATTCGTCCGCGACGACCGCAGAATCGTTCCGCCCTTCTGCAGAATCCCCGACGTAGTCTCCATCGTCAGCGGCATCGTCACGTCATCAATAACTCCGCGCCAGCCTTCCATAAATCCAACAAACTCATCGCCGTAGTGCAGAATCCCTTTACGAACAGCCGCCCGAATCACAGCATTCAATCCAGGGCAATCTCCGCCCCCAGTCAACATCCCAATCCGCATCATTGTCTCCTTTGATCTTTTAAACTTCAGAAAAAATCATACGCCAGACGCGCGCACCTCACTCATCAACCCAAGTGTATTACCCTCCGTGTCCTTCAGAAACGCTATCCACAGCTCATGATCCGGCATCCGCGCAACCAGATGAGGCCGCTGAACAAACTCCACACCTCGACCCTTCAGTACCTGGTGCACCCTCTCAATCTCTTTCACGCTGAAGTACAGAATCGTTCCTCCGACAGCGACAGACTCCTCCGCCAAACCAATCATCAGCCGAATCGCTCCACACTGAAAAAATGCCATCGTTCCCGCATCAAAAAGAAATTTCATCCCCAGCGTATTCCGATAAAAATCCTTCGCCCGCACCAGATCCCGCACCGTCAAACCAATCTGGCCAATATCATTCAACTGAACGGTATTTTCTGGTTCGCCCATCGCTACCTCCAATTAGTTAGCCCAGCTAACGATATATCATAATCACACCGACCGATGTCAAACGAAACACTCATTAACTCACAAAATATCGCCGACCAGCTCCACTCCGCTGCCATCCACTTGTTGCGAAGGCTCCGCAAAGAGGATGAAGGCGGCGGCCTCAACGCCCCACGCCTCTCTGCCCTCTCCGTCATCGTCTTCGGAGGTCCCATGACCTTGGGCGATCTCGCCGCGGCTGAGCAGGTCCGCCCACCCACTATGACCCGCATCGTCAATGCCCTCGCAGAAAAAGGTCTCGTCACCAAAAAGCAAAACACCAATGACGGCCGGAGCACCCTTCTCTCGGCAACGCCAAGCGGAAAGAGGCTCCTAATGGAAGGCCGCGCGCGTCGCGTACAGGCCTTGGCAAAACAAATCGCCGCACTCAACCGCAAACAACGGGCCACACTTCAGGAGGCCGCAGAAATCCTGAAAGAAGTGATCCGCGAGATTTAGACAACCCTGCCGCCAAGAGACCTCGTAACTCCGCCAACACTGTCTCCTGAATCGATTTCATCCGTGCAGAAATGTCTCAAGCCTTCCACCAATCCGACCGAACCTCCACCCCCGCGTTCACCTCCGTAGGCCGTCCCGGCTCCGGAGCCCACAACAAAATCCCCTTCTCCCCCGCCAACTCCACCAGCCGCTCAATCGGCTGCCTCCACGAGTGAAGCGCCAGATCAAACAATCCCCAATGAATTGGCATCATCAAACCACGCCTCTGTGCGTCCGCCCCACCTAACGCTTCAAACGCCCGGGCCGCACCATCCGGCCCAAGATGAATTCCAGCCCACAACTCATCGAACGCCCCAATCTCTAGCATCGTCAGATCGAACGGCCCATACGTCGCTCCAATCTCAGCGAACCCATCCCACCACCCCGAATCCGCGCCAAAGTAAACCGTATGCCTCGTGCCCTTCAGCACAAACGCCGACCAAAGCGATTCAAACCGATTGAACATCCCCCGCCCGGAAAAGTGCCGCGAAGGCACCGCCGTAATCTTCAGCCCACTCACATCCACGCTCTCGGTCCAATCTAGCTCCGATATCGTCCCCGCATCCACGCCAAACTCCCGAAGTGTCGCCCCCACGCCAAGCGAAGTCACCCAGCGCACTCCCCGCATCGACTCCAACCCAGCCAACCGCCGAATCGTCTCCTCACCAAGATGGTCATAGTGATCGTGCGACACCAGCACCACGTCCACCCGCGGCAGCTCCTCCAGTCCCACCGGAGCCGCAAAAAATCGCTTCGGCCCCGCCCATTTGCTAGGCGAAGCCCGCTCATCCCACACCGGGTCAATCAGCACCCGCACCCCATCTATCTCCAGCAACATCGACGAGTGCCCCATCCACGTCACCCGCAATCCGCTCTCCGGAACAATCCCATAAGCCGAAACATCCGTCCGGAACGGCCCCAGCGGCCGCTTCGGCGTCTTTTCTTCCTTGCTGCTAAGAAACCGCGGCAGCACCTTGAAAATCGTGGCAAACCCACCAATCGTCGTAGGGACCGGATTCAAAAACCTCCGTCCCTCTTTCCTGGCCTGCGCCAACATCGTCATATCTCTCGATCCTACAACCGCTACTCCCAAGCCATCGCATCAGGCATCAAGGAATGTAATAAAACGGATTCGGCAGCTTCACGCTGATCTCCGCCCTCGGCGTTCCATCCAGATCGCTCCATTGGTCCCCAACGCTCATCACAATCCGGTATCCTGCAGCCACAATCTTCCTGCGCTCCTCGCTCTTATACTCCACCGTCGACATCGTCTTCTGAGCCCCCACCCGCAAACTCAGCCCCTTCGACCCCTTAAACCCCGCCGTCTCCAGATTCCGCGCCGTCGCCTCTCTCTGCTCATCCGCCCTTCCGGTAATGAAAAACACATCCACTCCTGCAGCCTCCGCTTTATGGAACAACCTCAGCGTCCCCGGTATCGCAACAGCAGCAGCAGGCGAAACCTCCCATGCATTAAACATCGCCGCCAGAAATCCATAGTCCTCACGCTTCATCTCGCAGTAGTTCGAAAGCGAAGTCTCGTCGATGTCCAGCACCAGTGCCAGCTTCTCTCCCGTCTTCCGTGTCGCAATCTCCTTCTCCAGAGCAAACTCCGCGCGTCGCGTCTGGGCATCCAAATCCGCCCAGTAGCACCCGCCGTTCCCGGTGCAATCGGCATAGTCCTCTAGCCGATACCGTGCCACGCCAAAATTCTCCATTGGCTCGGCCGATACCAACACCGATGGATCAGCCGTACCCGCCTCCGCCGTAGCCACCGTCGCCGCCACCGAAGGCCTCGTCGCCACCCGCGAAGTAGCCCCGGAAGGCACCGCGCAAACCGGCGGCCCCACCTGTGCCGCAGCAACCCCACAGACCAACGCCACTACGCATATCATCCGCAAAGGTCTCCGCATAACAACCTCCAAAGCGCAGTCAGCAATCCCACGCGATGCAAGAAATATTCTAGAACTCTCTGACAGCCACAAACGCCACCACCTCAGCTAAACTGGCGCTCTCTCGATAATCCTGCGCCACTATGAGCAAATCACTCGCGATCCCCGACCTCCTCGATCAGCTCGAATCCTTCTACGGCCCACAGGAAGCCTCCTGGCCCACCGACCCCTACCTCTTCCTCGTCTGGTGGCACTGCGGGTATCCCGCCTCCGACGCCGCCTGCGACAAGGGCTGGACGTCACTGACCAAATCAATAGGCACCAGTCCAGACGCCCTCTTGGCCGCATCGCCAGAAAAACTAGCAACCGCCTTGAAACCCGGCGGCATGGTACCCGAGCTTCGAGCCCTCCGACTCAAACAGATCGCCGCACGCGTCAAAGACCAGTTCAACGGAGACCTCCGCGCCGCGCTCCTCACCCCTCTCGATCAAGCCCGCAAAGAACTAAGAAAGTTCCCCAACATAGCCGATCCCGGTGTCGATCGCATCCTTCTCTTCGCCCACATCGCCCCCCTCGCAGCCATCCCATCCAACTGCCCCCACGTCCTCGTCCGCATCCTCCTCGGTATGGAGCGAGAAAACTACAGCGTCACCTATCGCGAAGCCCAAAACGCAGTCGAGTCGCAGGTCCCAACCACCTTCGACGCCCGCACCCGCGCCTACCTGCTCCTCAAACACCACGGCCAAACCACCTGCAAACGTACCAATCCAAAATGCGACGAATGCCCCGTCAACTCTAACTGCGCCTACTTCGCCGGAAAAACCCGCGGCCGCGCCTCAAAATAAACCACTCACTTCGCAGCCGTAGCCTCATCGGAATAGAACGCGCCAATCTCCTTCGCATACCGCTGCTCCACCACCCTCCGCTTCAGCTTCATACTCGGCGTCAGCGTCCCATCCTCCACGCTCCACTCCTCCGGAACCACGCTCACTCGCTTCATGCTCTCGAAGTTTGCAAGCCCCATATTCACCTTGTCGACGATCTCCTGGTAAGCCTTCACCACCTTCGCATCTTTCACAAGCGCGGCATGGTCACTTGTTGCAATCCCCTGCCCCCTCGCCCACCCTTCCAGCGCGGCAAAGTTCGGCGAGATCAGCACACACGCAAATTTATGTTTATCCCCCACCAGCGCGGCCTGCGACACCAGCACATTCGCCTTCAACTTGTTCTCGATCGGCTGCGGAGCAATAAACTTCCCTCCACTCGTCTTCAGCAACTCCTTCTTTCTGTCCGTAATCGACAAATAACCATCCTTGTCGATATTCCCAATATCGCCCGTCTTGAACCATCCGTCCGGAGTAAACGCCTCAGCCGTCTCTTTCTCCTTCTTCCAATACCCCTGAAAGATCGAAGGCCCCCTCACCTCCAGTTCACCATCCTCCGCAAATCGGCACTCCACATTCTTCAGCGCCTTACCTACCGTCCCAATCCGATGCGCGTTAGGAAAATTCAACGAGATCACCGGCGACGTCTCCGTCAACCCATACCCCTCAAAGATCCGAATCCCCACATCCGCAAACCATCCAGCCGTATCCATCCCCAGCGGCGCGCTGCCAGAAATAAACACCTCCGCGCATCCACCAAACGCCTCCCGGATCTTGCTGAACACCAGCTTATCGGCAATCTTCCAGCTCACTCCACCCGGCTTCTTGCCAACCAGAACCTCCGCGCGATGTTTTCTGCCCGTCCCCACGGCCCAACTCAAAATCTTCGACTTCACCGGCGACAGCGCCGACTTCCCCTCCACCGCCTGACGAATCTTCTCGTACACTCGCGGCACCGCCACCAGAATCGTCGGCTTAACCGCCTTCATCGCCACAGGCAGCAGGTCGAACTTCGGACAGTACGCCACTCGAGCCCCGTGGCACATCATCGCGTAGTCCAAATGCCGCGCCGTCACATGCGACAAAGGCAGAAACGAGATGCAACTATCCCGATCCCCAAAACCCATCGGCCCCGTCGAGTAGTTGATATTGCTCGCCAGATTCCCATGCGTCAGCATCACGCCCTTCGGCTCGCCCGTAGTCCCCGACGTATAGATAATCGTCGCCAAATCCTCCGGCTTCGCCTCCTTCACCATCGCATCGAACGTCGCATCCCCTGCCTGCTTCGCCTTCGCGCTCTCCATCACCACGCCAAAACTCTCCGTTCCGCTGAACTCCCCTGCATCCATCACCACCACATGCTCCAGCTCCGGCAATTCCCCCGCCGCCACCACCTTGTCATACTGAGCCTGCGAAGACACCACCGCCACCTTCGCCCCCGAATCTCGCAACATATACCCAATCTGCTCGGGAGTCAGCGTCGGATACAGCGGCACATCCACGCCCCCCACCGCCAGCACCGCAAAGTCCGTCACCGCCCACTCCCATCGGTTCTCACTCAGCAACGCGACGCGGTCGCCCTTCCCCACTCCCCATCCTCGCAACACATCTGCCAACGCCCGCACCCGGCCATACAGCTCATTCGAAGTAATCGGTTTCCATCCACCGTCTGCATCCTGCCATGACATCACTACAGAATCCCCGCGACCCGTCACCAGACCCAAAACATCATTCACCGTCTTCAAATCAAACATGCACGTCTCCACGTCGAATTCGCTGCCAGAGCATTATTGCAGCAATCAGTCTCAATCCATATTTATTGGCCACCGACTTCTTCGTTCCATCGCCGGCTGCGGACGCCTGCCAATGCGCGTTCAGGGCTTCCTGTATTTGTTTCCTCTTGCATGGACTGCCCCAGGTGCTGTTTGGCTCTCATGTTGATCTAACTCGTGGAATGAATCCGGGGCTGCCGGTATTCACTACATCATTGAGCCTCTGTCTAGTCTGAATACGATTGATTTCGTTAAACGCGTCTTCGGGCAGCGCAGAGATGTCAAAATTCTCTCTTGCGCGAGCAGCACTTTTAGGCGTGGTCAGCAAAGCCGTGCCGCGCTGCACCGCCCATGCCAGCAACACCTGTGCGGGCGTCTTTCCCACCCGTGCGGCAACTGCCGAAATCACTGGATCTTCGAGCAGCCCCGGCGTCATTCCGTGACCCAACGGCGCGAAGGCCAAAAACACAATTCCCTTCTCCTTGCAGAATTCCAGAAGCTCCGTCTCCGGCAGATACGGATGCGACTCGACCTCGACGACGGCTGGCTTGATTCTTGCCGATTCGTAGATGGGCACCAATTCGTTCAAGCTGATGTCCGACAAACCAATGGCATGGCACGTACCGCGGTCTACGAGACTCTCCATCGCCTTCCAGGTATCGAGCAAAGTCAAGCCGCGGTCATAGATCACATTGCCGTTTTGATCCCGAGGATCCTGCTCGTCCCCCGGTTGAAAGGCAAAGGGAGTGTGAATGAGATAGAGATCCAGATACTTAAGCCGCAGTCTTTCCAAACTCGCCGCGAATGCCGGTTCGACGCGCTCGGGGCGATGATTCGAGTTCCACAACTTCGTGGTAACAAAGATGTCTTCGCGCGCAATCCCTCCAGCAGCAAGTCCTGCCTGCAACGCCTCGCCCACTTCACGCTCGTTTCGGTATCGTTCCGCACAATCGAAGTGTCGAAATCCAGCTTCCAGCGCATCTCTGGTAGCACTTATCGTCACGGCAGCATCGGGAATCAGGGTGCCAAACCCGAGTGCGGGCATATTACCGCTTCCGTTGTTAAGCGGCATTCTCGTCAGCCGAAAATCAGAAGATTCGATCATGATGGCTCCTCGGAACTATCACGCGTCCAGCGTCACCGTCTGGATCCGCGGACGTCCTGATACTTCGTAGATCACTTTGTACGTTTTGGGCCCCTCGACCGCTGCCGGGCGTGCGCGATTGAAACGGCAAAGAGCGGGGCGTCGCGACTGTTGAATAGCCTAGGCCGAACATCGTAGCACGCTTCGTTCTGCGGGAATATTGATGTTAATGCGAGATTCCCTACTTGGTCAGATCAAGGATTGTTGCGCATGAATGCGCTTCTCGTCTTGAACCTCCCGGATGGTCGGCAAACGGGAAATAACTCGGCCGTTAGGTTTAGAAGTTTGGTTTCGTGGTCAATCAAAGCTCCCGATACATTACGTAAGCGTCGACGTATCCCAGTCTCGGATGCAAAAACGCCCCAGGCAGCCGACCAACAATCGCAAAGTCGAAACTCTTCCAAAGCCGAACCGCACGTTCATTGCTGCTGACAACGAAATTAAACTGCATCGCCCGGAATCCCCGGCGGCGAGCACGTTCCAGTGAATGCTCACACATAGCCCGAGCCACTCCACGCCCCACAACCGTTGAAGCAGTCACATACCCACAGTTCGCCACATGCGACCCACCACCGCGCTGATTCGCCCGCAGATAATACGTTCCCAGAACCGCACCATCTTCCTCCGCCACAAAGACCTCATGCCCATCGGAGAGCCAATAAGCAAGCGCGTCCTCTCTGCTGAGCTCTCGCGGCAGCGTATACGTCTCCCCAGCCCGAATCACCGGCTCCAGAATCGACCAGATCACATCGGAATCTCTCGGTGAAAAAGTACGAATGGTCAACACGATCTTTGAACTTTCGTCGAGGCGATCATTAATGCTTGTTGTGCGCGATGATTGAAGCGAAGGTCATCAGAATTCCTCCGAACATGCCAACGCCAGTAAACACAATCGGCCACCTAGGTACGTAGCCTTTCCGTGCTTGGCTCACATACTCACCGTACATTTCAAATTCAGTGATCGGGGTATCCCAATCGGGCAACCGCATTCCTCTGGCTCTCAGCCGGCCCCGAACATTTAGCCGCGCCAAACCTCCCGCAAGAAACAGAGCCAGCCCACCAAAAGCGAAGAGAGTAAAAGTCGGAAAACCCATTAGAAATTTCTCTTATTAGATTTTGTCATCCTGCAGCATTAATCCCATTCAGCAACACATCGATGACCTGCGTTGCCGTAGCCTTCGAGTCATAAACGCGCCCGGTAAACACAGCCGAGCTCAACAACTCATCGATCGCCCCAAACATGCAATGCGCCACCACCCCATCCGAAACATCTTGCCGAAAGATCCCCTCCTGCTGCCCCCGCCGCACCACCTCCCTCACCACCTGGATGTACTTCACCAGATGATGATGCGAGAACTCCGCAATAAACTTCGCGCTCTGACGCACCTCGGTCTGCATCAGGATCGCCATGCTCCGATTCACCGCATGACTCTCAAGGTGCACCTGCGCGATGTACTCCAGTTGCTCCCGCGGCCCCTTCAGCGTTTTGAACTCTTCCTCCACCTGCCGGTGAAACTTGTTGAAAGTCTCATCGATCGCCGTCCGGAGAACATCGTCCTTGCTCTTGAAGTAGAGATAGACCGTCCCATCGGCCACCCCAGCCCGCTTGGCGATCGCGCTCACCGGCGAGCTGAAATAGCCCCGCTCCGCAATCACCTCTACCGCAGCATCCAGAATCCGCTGATACTTGTCGCTTCCCGGCCCCATCGCCGGCGACGCTGTCTTCGTCGAAACCACCGGCTCCGTTGTCTTCACTCGTCGCTTCAGTCCACGCCTCACCCGAAAACTCCAGTGCCGCAACTCTAATGAATCCAGAAGCCTTTGCCAACAATGAATTCTCATTCATCCTCGAAAATGCATCTTTATACAAGGCAGCGCAAAGAGGCTCAAAATCTGTCGTGCGGTGTCTCCAATCAAGAGAGGAATGAGAGCAACAGCCAAGACCCCAACCCGTCCGAACTTGCCTCATCGAACTTGACATTCCATGGGACTCAAACAGCTGAACCCAAGAAATACCCATGTTAGAGCGAACCGCCAAGTCCAGACTTAAAGTATCTATTTGGAATACTTTGCACACTTTCAGGGGATAGGGGGTACCCTGAAAGCCTAAGCCTGAGGCTTCGGAGTAAGCCGAACAAAAGCGCCCGCAAACGTAGGCCAATCCGCCAGCATAGCCCGAGCCAGCCCACTACCCGACCGCTCCGCATGCCGCTCAATCAGTCCACGCAAGCTCTCCTGCGACTCGGCATCCACTCCACCAAATGCCTCCGCACTCAAAAACTCCGGATGAAACCGCCCTTCCCGAACAAAAGACCCATCCGCGTCATAAACCCAAGCCAAACCACCCGTCATGCCCGCACCAAAGTTCATCCCCACACGCCCAAGCACAGCGACCACACCTCCAGTCATGTATTCGCACCCATGGTCTCCGACACCCTCCACCACAGCCACCGCACCCGAGTTCCGCACCGCAAACCGCTCACCAGCCCGCCCCGAAGCAAACAAGCTCCCAGCCGTAGCCCCATAAAGCGCCACATTGCCAAGAATCACGTGCTGCCCGCTATCCTTCGCCGCCAACCCGCAAGCCCGAATCACAATCTCTCCACCCGAAAGCCCCTTCCCAACAAAATCATTCGCCTGCCCCTCAAGCTCAAGCTTCATGCCCTCCACGGTAAACGCACCCAGCGATTGCCCGGCAGTCCCCTTCAACTTGAACGTCACATCAGCGCGCAGTTCCCCCTGGGCCCGACGCACCGCCAGCTCACCCGCTAGCCGAGCACCCACCGCCCGGTCCTTATTCGCAATCGCCGACTCCACAACAAACGGCAGCCCAGCCTCAACCGCCGCCATCGCTGGAGCAACCCACGCCTCATCCAGCGGAGCCGCAGGCAGCGGCTGATTATTCCGCTTACCCATCCATCGCATCGGACCATCCGCAACCTTCGCCAGCATCGGCTGCAGGTCCAGATTCCCATCAAACTTCACCTGCTCCAGCAAATCCGAGCGCCCCACCGCCGCCTCAATCGAAGGCAGCCCATACCGCGCCAGCAAATGCCGCAGATCCCCCGCCAGCTGCTCAAAGAATCGCACCACATGCTCCGGCTTCCCGCGGAACTTCGCCCGCAACTCCGGCTTCTGTGTAGCAATCCCTGTAGGACAAGTATTCAAATGGCACTGCCGAGCCATATCGCAACCCAGCGTCACCAGCACCGCCGTCCCAAACGCATACTCATCCGCACCCAGCAACGCAGCAATCAAAATATCCCGAGCCGTAGCCAGCCCACCATCCGTGCGCAGTCTCACCCGCCCGCGCATCCCGCTCTGCATCAGCACCTGCTGAGCCTCCGCCAACCCAAGCTCCCACGGATTCCCCGCATACTTGATGCTCGAAAGCGCCGCCGCTCCGGTGCCGCCCGTATTCCCAGCGATCACAACATAATCCGCATAAGCCTTCGCCACACCCGCCGCCACCGTGCCCACGCCGCAACCAGACACCAGCTTCACGCCAACAGCAGCCCGCGGATTCACCCGCTTCAAGTCGTAAATCAGCTGCGCCAAATCCTCGATCGAGTAAATATCATGATGCGGCGGCGGCGAGATTAGCGATACCCCCGGCTGCGCATGCCGCAACCGCGCGATCAACCCGCTCACCTTGTGCCCAGGAAGCTGCCCACCCTCACCCGGCTTCGCTCCCTGGGCCACTTTAATCTCGATCTCCTCCGCGTGCGACAGGTACTCCGCCGTCACGCCAAACCGTCCCGAAGCCACCTGCTTAATCTTGTTATTCAGCGACACGTGCACCGCAGGAGCCTCCACCGGCATCTCTGCCACCGCGGTCCCTCCGCCCGCATGAGCCAGCATG